>Ga0255057_10002314_pt1 | contig 10352 bp, 8 predicted proteins | sample Cases_109_6_MG_FD_189022 | JGI IMG/M metagenome (GOLD analysis project Ga0255057, IMG submission 189022) | Seawater microbial communities from Amundsen Gulf, Northwest Territories, Canada - Cases_109_6 | ecosystem: Environmental > Aquatic > Marine > Gulf | place: Canada: Northwest Territories... | reverse complement strand
GCCACCGCCACGGCCGGGTTATCAGCGGTGCCGGTAGCGGTCGAGCCCAATCAGGGACCGCCACTCCTCGGTCCGTTTCAGAGAACCCATCCCGACCGGCATGCCCGTTCCCTCGGCGATGCGATTCATCATCTCGAAGTTGGCGATCGTCGCTGCGGCGTCAACAACCGCATCCGACCCGAGGGCGCCTTCCAACGACGCTCGAGAGGCCTCCACACTTCCGTCGCCGAGGACGGCATCTACGAACCGGATCAGATGGCTGCCGCCCTCCACCAGCGGGTCGATCGAGGGGTCGGTGATCGCACGAGGGTCGAGAGCAACATCTGCGGTTTCTGAGCTCGCACGGAGCATCAAACTATGGGCCAGCACTCAATAGAAGCACTCGTTGATGGCTGAGGTGCGGGCAGCCACCAACTCCATCTGTCGGCGCGACAGCCCCCGCACGAACTCGAGGTCCTGCATCTGCTCGTAGGTGAGATAGAGCGGCCCATGCATGTCTTCCTGAGCCGCTGCCTCAGACGGGACCGCGCTGAGAGCCCCGACGATCGACGCACCCCCAACCATTGGAACCCAAGCCGGACCGGAACGAGCCGCCGGATCGCCGATTCCGTTCGGGTCACCGGCAACGGGCCCGGGCCAAAGGGGCAGGGGCAACCCGATGGCGCGGTGGAACGTGTCGATGGCCGCCGACCGCGACACCACGCCGACGATCTCGACGTACGGCCCCGACCCCAGGTCGGCGATCGTGGACTCGACCCACGACCGATTGGCTCGTGCCGGTGTCGCCCCGAGGAGCGATGCGGCCGCAGTGGCCGCCGGCGGCAGAGAAGGGTTCTTCGGTTCGGCGCCGGCTCGCGCTTCTCGTGCGGTCGCGGCGAGCTCGATCCGCTGGTGTCCGCTCCAATAGGAGCCCGCGGCGCCAAGGCGTGACCACTCCCGGGCGAACAACGCAGGAATCTCCGGGCGAACCCGGATCGGAGCATCTTCGAGGAACTGCGTCATCCGATCATTGAAGCTGGAATCGAGGGCGACCGCTACCGTCCTCGTGCCCCGATCAGCAACGTTTGCCGGCCGGGGCGCCTGCCGATAGAGGAACCAGATGACTGCCCGACGCATTGTGCTCACCGGACAGGGGTCCACCACCGCCGCCTATTCCGGAATTGACTGGCTGGCATTGGTCGCCACCTCGATCATCTGGGGTGCCTCGTTCCTCCTCATCGCCGAAGGGCTCGAGTCGCTGGACCCGCGCGTGATCGCCTGGACCCGCTTGGTCCTCGGAGCAGTTGTGTTGCTCCTGTTCCGACGAGCCCGCCGCCGGATCGAACCCGAAGACCGAGTCCGGATCGTGGTGGTGGGGATTGCGAGTGCCGGGTTGCCGGCGATCCTCTTTGCGATGGCCGAAGAAACCGTGTCCTCGGCGTTCGCCGGGATGCTGGTGAGCGCCACTCCGATCGCAACCGTCCTCATCGCCGTTGCCCTGACCCGCTCCTGGCCTCGAGGCCCCCAGCGCTGGGGCCTGGCAGTCGGATTCCTCGGCGTGGTGCTGATGGCGCTTCCCAACCTGTTTGGAACCAGCTCGGCGCCGCTGGGAGTGGCGATGGTGATCATCGCGGTCTTCGCATACGGTCTGGGCAACAACATGTACCCACCGCTCCAACAGAAGTACGGAGCCATGGCGGTGATGATGTGGGCTCAAACCGCAGCTGCGCTGCTGATGACGCCACTGGGTCTTACCGGGTTGTCTTCATCCGAATGGGAGCTGAAACCGGTGGCGGCGATCGTACTTCTAGGCGTGTTTGGGACCGGCATCGCCCGGGCGGTCCACGTCGCGCTGGTCGGTCGGGTCGGTCCCGCCCGCGGTGCGATCGCCGGATACACGATTCCAGTGATCGCTCTCACCCTGGGTGTCCTGTTGCGGAACGAAACCGTGGAACCCATCCAAGTCGTGGCAGTAGGAATCGCCGTCGCAGGAGCCTGGCTGATCAGCCGGAGAGATGCCGGCTCGGCGCGCTAGCGCCGCCGGGAGCACCTGCTAGATGCGGTCGGCCTTCTTCTCGTCGTAGAAGTCCAAGCGATGAACCGGCATCACGAGCGAGGTGAGCACATTCATGCAATGAGCGTTGATCCGTTTCAAATACCGAAACAGGAGAGCTCGCGCCACGGCGTCGGGAGCCCCGGTGTCCGAATCCGCCAACAGATCTCGGATACCGGCGTCGTAACCGTCCTGAATGCCATCGCCCTCCTGAATCATTCTGTGAGCCGCATCGACGGCTCGCTCGCGGAATACCCGGGCCGTCCCGGCGACCATCGACGAAGTTTGATCCCGATGTTTCATGAGCGCCTGAATGTCGTCGGCAGTCGAAAGGTCCATCCCGGCGTCGGCAATGTCCCAGATGTTCTTGGCGTAGTCGCCGATCCGCTCGACATCCTTCACGATCGACATCGACGACAGAACCAATGGAAGATCGGCGCCGGCACCCCTCACCGACGCGTGCACCACCAGTTCCTTACGAACCTTGCGCTGAGCACGGTTGATCCCGACATCAGTCTTCGAAATCTGCTTGCCGACGGTTCCGGGTTCAGTCCCTCCAATGAGAGAGTTGATCGCCAAATCGAACGTGTGTCGACAATCCAGCAGCATCTGGATGATCAGACCTTCGATCTCCTCGAGCTGGCTGTCCGCCCCGCCTCTGAAGAACTCAAACACCATTTTTCTCAGCCTCCTGTCATCGCAGAGCAAGCACCCCGATGAGCGGGACAAGTATGAAGAGTCCCCCAACATAGACAAGCACCAGCGACTTTCGGACCTCCGCCAGTTCCGCCAGACGTTCGGCCAGAAGCAGCGGCACCGCCCGTAGTCGCGGGATCGGATACCAGATCAAGATTCCCAACATGTTGAAAAGGGTATGAGCGAGCGCGATCGCCAACCCGGCGCTGCCGTCGGTTGCCAGCGAGGCCAACAGCGCCGTGACCGTCGTCCCGACATTGGCACCGAGCATCACCGGGAATGCATTGCGAAGTGTGAGGACTCCGGCAGCGATGAGAGGTACCAGCACCGACGTGGTGATGCTCGACGACTGAACGGCCACCGTGATCACCAGCCCCAGGGCCATCGCCGGCAAACCGGCACCCCTGCCCAGAGCGGCATTGAGGGAGCGCTCGATCCGGGACAGGACGAGCTTCCTCATGTTGCGGGTAATGAGGGCGAGAGCAATGAAGATCATTACCAACCCCGCGGCCAGCATCACCGACCCCACAATCGTTTCGTCGACGGTGAAGTTCTCGACGAAATTCCGGAGCCAGGTGATCGGCGCCTTTACCGCCGCCTTGATTGGGCTATCCGGTTTCGTGAAATCGATCGCCGTGTTATCCCGCAGGAGATCCGCCAGATTCACCGCCGTACGGCTCAGAATGCGAGTTGTCACTTCGATCGGAAGTAACACCACGACCGACAGGATGTTGAAGAAGTCGTGCATCGTCGCACCCGCAAATGCACGCCGGAACTCATTCGATCGGCGCAGGTAACCCAGCGACGCCAGTGTGTTGGTAACGGTGGTGCCGATGTTGGCACCCATGATCATGGGCACCGCAGCCTCGACCGACAACGTGCCGGCTCCGACGAGACCCACAATCGTCGCCGTCGTCACCGAAGACGACTGCACCAGCACCGTGCCCAGCACGCCGACGAAGAGGGCTGCCAGAGGATTGGAAACACCATCAAACAACGTATCGGTAAAGCCACTCCCCAAGCCTTTGATCCCCGCCTCCAGGCCCTTGATGCCGGCCAGGAACACGTAAAGGAGAGCAATGACGAGCAGCACCCTCCCCCAAGTCGGGAGAACGAATCGAGGGGTCGGGGATCCCTGCTGTGACTCCGCCATCGGCGACGATCTTATCGCTCCCGGGACGAGCCACAGCCGCACGTACACTGCCGGACCATGGCCGACCCGTCGCGTGTCTCCAACAGCCCCCTGGCCCGCCACAACGCGCCGTTCACGATCCTGATCATTCTGGCCGGGACTGCACTCACCTGGTTCACCCTGACCCAGGGCGTCTTCGACCGTGTGACCGCCGACCCCAAGGCTGCGGCCGCCGTCACGACTCAGACTCCTGCCCTCCAGCCGATCCCATCGGCCGGTGAACCAGTCGACGAGACCACCACGACATCAGCGACCGCGCCGGCCGTAGCCGTCATACCCCTGAAGGGCCTCACCACCGAGGTGCTGCTCGAAGACCTGGCCCAGCCGTCATTCGCCACCTCGGCGCCCGGGGATGACCGGATCTACATCATCGAGCGAAGTGGCAGGATTCTCATCTTCGACCCGGCCACCGGCACTCTCAACCCCGACCCCTACCTGGACGTCGCTCACAAGACGAACGCCAACACCGGGATCGAACTGGGGTTGCTCGGACTCGCTTTTCATCCCGATTTCGTCGAGAACGGGCGCCTGTTCATCTACTACACCGACAAGAGCGACGACACCGCCGTCGCCGAATACGCCCGCCTCGATTCCGAGACCGTCGATCCCACCTCCGAGCGAATATTCATCAGCGTCGAACGCCGGGGAGTCCGCCACAACGCCGGGATGCTCCAATTCGGGCCCGACGGCTACCTGTACATCGCCATCGGTGACGGTGGCCTCTTTGAAGAATTCGGTCAGGACCCCAATCAATTCCTGGGGACGATCCTGCGTCTCGACATGAACAGCGGCGATCCGTATGGCGTGCCCGACGACAATCCTTTCTTCTCCGGAGGAGGAGCACCTGAGGTCTGGGCCTATGGACTCAGAAACCCCTGGCGGTTTGCGATCGATCGCGCATCGAACACGATATTCATCGGAGACGTCGGTCAGGCGGAAGCGGAAGAAGTCAACGCGGTGGCGCTCGAACCGGTCGGCTACAACTTTGGCTGGCCGGTGATGGAAGGATTCGCCTGCTGGCTGCCGCGTGACGGCTGTGACACCACCGGCAAGGTGCTCCCGGTGACGGCCTACGCCCACGACGATGGGTGCTCGGTGACCGGCGGATACGTTTATCGCGGATCTCAGATACCGGAATTCACCGGCCACTACTTCTACGCCGACTGGTGCCTCGGGTGGGTTCGGAGTTTCGAGTTCACGGACGGCGGCATCCTCAATCCCCGGGATTGGACCGAAGACATGGGCAGCCTCGGCCAAGTAACCAGTTTCGGGCTCGACCCCGACGGTGAACTGATCTACACGACATTCGAGGGTGTCCTGGGCCGCATCATTCCCGAACGCTGAGCCCCCGTACACTCGCCTCGATGGCCTCCTGTCCCAATTGCCGGGCGCACGTTGCTCCGGATGATCGCTTCTGCTCCAACTGCGGTTCTGTGCTCGAACATCGCTGTTCTTCGTGCGGGTCCAAGATCGAAGAGAATGCCGATTCCTGCGAATCCTGTGGGACGCCGCTGGAACCACCGCCGGCCACCCTCGAGCATCGCCTGGTCACGGCTCTGTATGTCGACCTCGTTGGATCCACCGGCCTCGCCGAGGCACTGGACTCCGAGAACCTGGCCACGGTGGTCGGTGCGGTTCACGACGCCGTGAGACGAGAACTGGCCGAACGCGATGGGTTGGTAGGTGCCTTCGTGGGTGACGGAGTTCTCGGCGTGTTCGGACTCCCGGCGGCGCATGAGGATGATCCCGAGCGAGCCCTCCGTACCGCGGCGGCGATTCTCGCTCGCATTGATCACCTGAGCCACACACTGGGGAAGCGGTTCGGGGTAGACCTGCAGGCGCGGATCGGCGTCAATACCGGCGATCTTCTCGCCCCGATCCGAGATGAGCCAGATCTTGGAACGCTGGCCGGTGATGTGCTCAACGTCGCAGCTCGCCTGCAGGAATTGGCCCGACCGGGAACGGTGGTCGTCGCCGAGCGTACGGCGCGTTCTGCCCCTCGGTTCCGGTTCGACGATCTCGGACTGCTCGAGGTTCGAGGCCGGGCTCGTCCCATCCACGCCTTTGAGGTCGTGGGCGAGTCGGACGTTGCGGTACAGGCGATCCGGGCACCGTTTCACGGACGCAGCGTCGAGCGCGGCCAGCTGCAGGAGAAATACCAACGCGTCGTGGCGGAGGGTCGCCCCCATCTGGTGACCGTCGTCGGCAACGCCGGCGTTGGCAAGAGCCGCCTGGTGCGGGAGTTCATCGACTGGGCGGCACGTTCCGACCCGGCCTTGACGACCCTCTCCGGCCGCTGTCTTCCTTATGGGGAAGACATCACGTATCGGCCGCTGGCTGAAGTGCTCGGCGAACTCACCGGAGTCACCCCGATTTCCAATCCGGATGAGGCAGCGGGCACGGTTCGAGAGCTCGTTGCCCGGTACGTCACCGACGAGGATCCAGCAATCGCCGCCGATGCCCTGCTGCGGATGATCGGTCTCGAACCACCTTTGAGTCAGAGTCCTCCCACCCCGCGTCGAGTTCGCGAATTGCTGCGCACCACATGGCGCTCCCTCGTTTCAGGCCTGGCGGCCAACGGGCCGGTCATCCTGCTCGTCGAAGACATCCACTGGGCCGGTGATGCACTGCTCGATCTGCTCGAGCATGTCGTCCGCTCCGGCGAGGGACCGATTCTGGTGGTGAGCCCCGCTCGCCCCGAACTCATCGAGCGCAATCCGGGATGGGGGCGAGCAGAGGGCTCGACCACGATCATGGCCCTCGACCCGCTCGAGCTACCGGAGGCCTCGAGCCTGACCGCACACCTGCTGGCAGACGCCGGGCTTGCCGTCTCCGAGACAGATCGCATCACGACTCGGGCTGATGGCAATCCCTTCTTCATCGAAGAGCTAGTACGCGAGATGAGCCTTCGCAGCGCCGATCGGCAGCACGAGACAGCCGCGCACGAGCTGCCGGCGACCATCCAGGGTGTGGTATCAGCCCGCATCGATCTGCTGAGCCAGGACGATCGGCGCGTGTTACAGGCGGCATCGGTGATGGGCCGGATCTTTCGACCGTCGGCCATCGAGGCGATCCTCGGCATCGCAGACGACGAACTGCGCCTCGCCCTCGACCGGCTCGAGGGGTTACAACTCGTGAGAGTAGATCTTCGATCGGCGATGCCCAACGAGACCCAGTACATCTTCCAGCACGTACTGATTCGAGAGACGGCCTACGCCCGGTTGTCGCGCCCGGATTTGGCCCGGATGCATTCGGCGGTAGCCGACTGGCTGGAGAGCCGTGTCGAGCAACGTCCCGAAGTCACCGAGCGCCTTGCCTTCCACACGTACCGCGCTCACGAGGCCGCAGTAGCCACCAACGACTATCCGGCCGCCGAGGTCGGCCGGCTACGAGCCCTCGCAGTCGAACGACTCCTCGACTCGGCGGCACTTTCCCGGGGTCGAGCCGCTTTCGGCCGATCGCACGAATTGAGCAACGCGGCCATGGCCATTGCCGAGGGGGCGACAGAAACCGCCCGAGCCCAGGAGCAGCTGGGATTGACGTTCTTGACCGGGTACGACGGAGATGCCGCCTGGACTGCCCTGCGAACCGCGGTTGATCTTCATCTGAAGTCGGCCGAACCCGATTCGAAGGCCATCGCTCGGATCGCGGCGAGTGCCATCGAAACACCGATGCGATGGAAGGGCACGATGCGCAATCTGCCACCCATGGAAGACGTCCTCCGGTACATCGAGATCGGGATCGAGCATGCGGGATCGCAGGATTCTGAGTCGCTGGCGAGCCTGCTCATCGGTCTGGCATTCACTCCGATCACTCCAGGTCCTCAGGGGGCCGACGCCCGCAAGCTCATCAGCGTCGACGAGGGTCGGGCCGCCGGTCAAAGATCTCTCGAGATGGCCAGGCGACTCGAACTACCCCATGTCGAATCAGCGGCGCTGGATGTCCTTCAGACCCACGCGTTGTGGGGCGGCAGAATCCAAGAGGCTGCCGAGATCATCGGGGATCGGCTCCGCCTGGTGGAGGCAGTCAACGATCCCTGGGAAGTCGGCGATACCTATGCCATGGCGGCCGGGCTGTCCTTCGACCTGGGCGATTACACGTTGGCCCGCGACCGGGCGCTCCACGGATACAAGCGTACGATCGACGATGCTCCCAGCTTCGCCCTCCATACGCTCAGTTGGGCCACGCTGGCCCGGGTACAGACCGGCGAGTGGGACGCAGTCGCCAAGGCGCTGACGATGGCCTACGAGTTGCTCGAATCGGGTAGGAGGGACCGGCCGCCGCTCTACGCCTCACCGCTGTATGCAGCTGCCGCCCTCGTTGCAGAATTCCGTGGCAGGAGCGAGGAAGCCGACCGGCTGCTCGGCATCCTCACCGACGTCTGGTCGTCGTCCGATTGGGCCACTCGAGGAGGTCACCCCCATGCCAGGTGGACCAAGCACACCGGGCCCATCTACATCCGGCGGGGAGATTTCGAAACGGCATCCCTCCTGGTCGAATCGGACGACGCACAGCGCATCGGAAGAGAGGCAGACCGGCTCGGCGTCAAATGCGAACTCGTTGCCGCACGCAACACCTGGGCTGAGGCGGACGCGACAGTCGAAGAGGCCCGCGCCACCGCCGCCGCCTACGGACTGGCGGCGGTGCACGCCCACGCCGATCGGCTCGAGGCGCGTGCGTCCATCGCCGCCGGCGAACCAAGAGGAGGCCTGGCACTTCTGACCGCGGCACGCGAGCGATTTGAGACGCTCGGCGACCACTGGGAGGCCGGACGGACCGGCCTCTACATCGCTGCCGCCGGGGGATCGGTGGAGCTAGATCACCTGGTCCATTTCTTCGACGAACTCGGGGCGGTGGATGAATCCGAGCGGGCCCGGAATCTGCGAGACCCCGCCGTCAAGGCTTGATTCTCAGTCGGCGCCGTCTCGACCAACCCAGCCAAGGCCCGATAGCCTCGGCTCGTGACCTCCAGGCCCATCTCACTCGAACGCGCCGGTGCTGCCCCACTCAGAATCGTGGCCACCCACGGCAGGCCGAGTATCACGCCCGCCAGTCGGCTCTGCCTGTCGACTATCGATGACCACCCCGATCTCCTCCGAGGTCGCGGCATCGATTGGGGTAGCGGCAGCGGGGTGCTCACGGTCGCCGCCGCCACCAAGAGCGGAGTCGAGTTCGTGCTGGGGCTGGAACTTGATCCGGCCGAGGTGGCGACGGCTCGCGTCAACGCTGAAATGAACGGTGTGGCCGATCGCACGGGCTTCCTGGTCTCCGATTCGTACAACCCACGTCCCGACCAGGACGTTGCGACCCTCGATGCCCTCCGCGGAAAAGCAAACTTCCTCATCGCAAACCCTCCTACCAGCGTCGGCGACGATGGCCTGGGGTGGCGGCGCAAGGTGCTGGCGGGAGCTCTCGAATACCTGACCCCCGGCGCCGAAGTGATGCTTCAGGTGTCGCGCCAGTACGGTCTCAAGCGCACCGAGCGTCTCGCATCCGACGTTGGTGGTTTTGCATACAACGGGGTTTTGGGAAGCACCGGATGGGTCCCATTCGATCAGACCAGGACTGATCTGAGAGCTGCCTTGTCGTGGTACGTCGCGGAGGAGTCCCGTACCGGAGAGAAGTACCCGTTCCTGCATCCCGAGCAGGATCGCGAGATCGACGCCGCCGAGGCGCAACGACTCGCCGTCAGTCCGCGCACCCAGTGGCGAATGCATCGGTTTACTCGCCTCAGTTGATATGTGAGTATTTACTCACCTATAATCTCCGGTCATGGATGAGGTGTTCCGAGCTATCAACGATCCGAGCCGGCGCCGGCTCCTCGATGCCCTGTTCTCCGAGGACGGCCAAACGCTGGGGCAACTCTGTGGTCACCTGCCGGCCATGACCCGTTATGGGGTAATGAGCCACCTGCGGGTGCTCGAAGGGGCAGGGCTGGTGACAACCCACAAGGTGGGTCGAAGCAAGCACCACTACCTCAATCCGGTACCTATCCGACTGGTTCACGAGCGGTGGATCAGCAAGTACGCCGAACGCACGGTCGAGAGGATGACCGCGATCAAGGCGACAATCGAAGGAGGAGCAATGACCGCACCGAGTCACGTCTACACCACCTATATCGCGGGAAGCGTCGCCGACGTATGGCGCGCCATCACCGACGGTGACCAGACCATGAAGTACTTCTACGAGACCAGGGTGGAATCCACTTGGGAGCCGGGGAGTCCCATCCGCTATCTCGGCAAGGACGGATCAGTCGTCGCCGACGGCGAGACCATCTCGTGCGAGCCCGAAGCCCGTCTCGAGATGATGTTTCACGCCCGGTGGGACCCGGAGTTGGAGGCAGAAGGGCCGGTACGTGAAGTTTGGATCGTGGCCGACGCAGGTGAAACAACGATGCTGTCTGTCGAGATGCACGACGTCGCCATCGACAGT
>Ga0255057_10002313_pt1 | contig 10353 bp, 6 predicted proteins | sample Cases_109_6_MG_FD_189022 | JGI IMG/M metagenome (GOLD analysis project Ga0255057, IMG submission 189022) | Seawater microbial communities from Amundsen Gulf, Northwest Territories, Canada - Cases_109_6 | ecosystem: Environmental > Aquatic > Marine > Gulf | place: Canada: Northwest Territories... | reverse complement strand
TTCGAAGTAAAGGGCGCCGTTGCAAAGACGGTCGATAGGGATCTCATGCGTCAGTCTATTCTCGGAGACCCAAAGGCTGAAGCCGCAACGAGATTGAAACAACTACTTGGGCTCGAACAGGCTCCAATGATTCAAACTACCCCTTCCTGGATGCCATGGGTTCCATGGTTGGGGATGCGCATCGACTTCAAATGGGCATGGGAGAACGCATAATTCTGGCGGTTGATCCCGGAGAAGTGCGGATCGGTTTGGCTATCAGCGATCCAACTGGCACCATCGCACGTCCTCTCCAGGTAATTAGATACATTTCGCGGCAGCAAAATGCCGCTGCCATCGCCGATGTGGCGAAAGAGCACGGGGCGACTCTAATCTTGATAGGCCTACCCCTGGACGACGAGGGTGAAATCGGTCCCCAGGCCAGGAAATCATTGCGACTTGCAGAGGAGCTAAAGACGGCGACTGGAGTGGATGTTGACACCTGGGACGAGAGTGGATCAACTCAGTTGGCTGGAAAGAAGGATGAAATGATCGACGCCCGTGCGGCCGCCTACATACTTCAGGACTATCTTGATACCCTGGCTGGGTCGCCATGACGTTATGGGTTGTGTATCGATCAATGACTTCATCTAATGGCTGAACCGGTGAAGAACCGCAGTCCAATTGGTCGGATGCTCGGGGGGTTGCTGCTCATTGCACTAGTCTGTGGATTCCTCGGATTTGCGGGAGCTTCACTCCTGGCAGTTTCCGCGGTCATGGGCGATCTCGGTTCTGCAGCTGACGGCTTGAGTACGACGGACCGTTTTACCCTGGGAGCCTACCTGCTCTCCCAGGCCCCGGCGCTAGATGGAGCGGCCGGCGACTCTGACTCCAGAGTCGATCTCATGGTCGAGAGCGGCGCCAGCGCCCAATCCGTTATAGATCAGCTGGTGGACGAGGGTGTGCTCGACAACGGGACACTTCTGCGCAATTACATGCGGTACCGAGGATTGGACGTCGGAATCCAGGCCGGGTCCTATGAAGTAAATGGAGCCATGACGATCAGGGAACTGGCCTCGACCCTTCAGACCGCACAAGCGCCGGAGGCAGTTATAACGATTGTCGAGGGCTGGAGGCTGGAGCAAATTGCAGATGTGATCGATAATGCCAACCTGGCTTTCAGTGGGCAAGAGTTTTTATCTGCTGTTCATTCTCCAGACATCCAGCACGACCTGTCGCTAGTTTCAGATAACCGGGAGGGATTTTTGTTCCCTGATACGTATAGCCTGGACCCGGACAGTTCGCCTGAAGCATTTATCAAATCCGCTCTCGACAACTTCACGCGACGAGTCGATCCTGCACTGCGGCAAAATTTCGAATTGCAGGGTCTGACACTGAACCAGGCCGTGACTCTTGCCTCCATTGTGGAACGAGAGGCGATTGTTCCCGAAGAGCGGCCGCTTATTGCAGCCGTATTTTTGAAGCGATTGAGAAGCGGGCTTCCTCTAGAGGCCGATCCAACCGTTCAGTACCCTCTAGGCCAACAGCCTGACGGCAATTGGTGGAAGTCGCCGCTCAGTTTGCTGGATCTTGAAGTGATTTCTCCGTACAACACCTATCGCAATGATGGTCTCCCCCCCGCCCCAATTGCCGCCCCTGGGTTGGCCTCGCTAGAGGCGGTTGGGAGCCCGATAGATACGAATTTCCTGTACTTCCGGGCGGCATGCGACGGCTCAGGCCGCCATCAATTCGCCGAGACGTTTGACCAGCACCTGCAGAACGCCTGTCCTTAAGCTTTGGCGTTAATCGATAACGAAGTCGCCGAGTTTTCGTTGGATTTCGGGATTTTGCAGTCGGCCGAGGCCTTGGGCTTCGATTTGGCGTGCCCGCTCGCGCGTCACACCGAGCTTCTGCCCCACTTCTTGAAGAGTGTAGGTCTTTCCATCCACCAATCCGTAGCGCAACTGAAGGACCACGCTTTCGCGAGGGGGAAGACCCTCGAGGGCCTCCATCAACCCTTGAGACATCAGCGCGTTGTTCGCAGCTTCGGCGGGGGCATCAGCCTCTTCATCCTCGATGAAATCACCCAAAACCGAATCCTCTTCTTCATTCGTAGGGGTCTCGAGTGAAAGAGGTAGAAGGGCTACCTGTTTCATATCTTCGATCTTGTCGACTGGCAGCTCAAGCGCCTCGGCCAGCTCCGCGTCAGTGGGCGACCTTCCTAGATCTTGAGTGAGCTTGTGGCTGGTCCGAAGCAATCGATTAATTTGGTCGCCCATATGGACAGGGAGACGAATGGTGCGTCCCTGGTCTGCGATACCGCGCGTCACGGCTTGCCGGATCCACCAGGTGGCATACGTTGAGAATTTGAGGCCACGACGATACTCGAATTTCTTTGTGGCACGGATCAAGCCGATGTTTCCCTCTTGGATCAGATCACCAAAGGGAACCCCGCGGCCTAGATATTTTTTTGCCACACTGATGACAAGCCGCGAGTTGGCAGTCAGCAGATGCTCTCGCGCCGCCCAACCGTCTTCTATCAGAGCCCTGTGATCTGCAAGCTGCTTACGGCTCAGGCCGCCTTTGGCGAGCTCCTCACGCGCTTTGATACCCCGTTCGATGCGCTTAGATAGATTCACCTCCTGCTCGGCAGTGAGCAGCGGCGTACTCCCTACATCTTTCAAGTACATCCCCAGCGTATCGTCAGGATCACGCTCGGTCGGATAGGGGCGTTCTGTTCGATTGGGCCCACGGGGTTTCATGGGAGTTTTCTTCGGCATCAGTTTCTCCGTTTTTTTTGTCGGCAAACCTTAACAGGCACAGGCTCGACTGTATGTTCGCAACGATACAATTTAGCTGCCGAATTTCAGGAGTTTTATACGACAATTGGGCATGGCGGCTCAACATGACTCAAGGGCTCTAGACTTAATTGCGTCCGAGGCCACATTCTTATCGAATTGTTGGTTTGGCTATGCGCAAGCGTCTCACATCATAATTAGCCGCGAATTAATACGATCTGATTCATCATGTTTTCAGGCGAACACTGGGAGGTGAAGGAGTGACCGAGAAAGAAATCCGCCCTTACGGGACCTGGACTTCGACCATATCGGCCGCCGATGTTGCTGCGCAAGCGAGCAGAGCCGGCCAGGTTATCGTGTCCGACGGCATTGTGTACTGGTCTGAATCCAGGCCCAAAGATGCCGGTCGTGTGGCTGTTATGCGCCGTTTGGAGACCGGGGAAGTGGAAGAGGCCACGCCTGCCGATTTCAATTGCCGAACCAGGGTGCACGAGTACGGCGGCGGCGCTTTCATTGCAGATGGTACGACGCTCTATGCCTCGAATTTTGCCGACCAACTCCTCTACAAAATTGAACCTGGAGCAGAGCCGGTTGCCATCACTCCTGAGCCGGAAATTTCAGCCGGATTTCGCTACGCGGACGGTCGGCTGTCAACGGATCGCAATCGCATCTTTTGCGTGCGGGAGCGTCACGATGTGAAAGGCTCTGTCGAGAACGAACTCGTTGCGCTCTCTACGACCGGTGACGGCGAGCCGAAGATCATCGCCTCCGGTCGCGACTTTTATGCTGCCCCCCGACCAAGCTCCGATGGCGATAAATTGGCCTGGTTGGAATGGGACCAACCCAATATGCCATGGGATGGAACTGAATTAATGATGGCCGCGTTCGGTGCGGATGGAACCCTGCAGGAGCCAACGCGGATCGCGGGAGGGCTCGAGGAATCCCTCTACCAGCCAGAATGGGGGCCGGATAACAGCCTGCATTTTGTGAGCGATAGAAGTGGATGGTGGAACCTCTATCGCTGGGAGGGCGGAGAAGCTCGGCCGTTGGCGCCGATGGAGGCTGAGTTTGGCTCGCCCATGTGGATCTTCGGGCTCTCCCAGTACGTATTTCTACAAGACGGTCGGATGGCGAGCATCTACAGTCAAGGTGGTCTAGATTTTCTCGGGATTATCCAGGATCAAGATTTCACGACGCTGGATCTAGAGCTGACCACTTTTTCCCCACGCAGCCTACATTATGATCCGACCTCAGATCGTTTGATCTTTGTTGGAGGTAGCCCCGATCGTCCAGCGCGGGTTTATGCGCTCTCACCAAGTGGTGGCGAACTAGAACTGTTGAGCCCCGCATCTCAGGATCTCCCGGACCAGGCCGACATCTCTCACGCGCGGCCGATAACCTTCCCCTCCTCTGGAGGGCATGAATCACATGCGCTCTTTTATGCTCCCAAAAACAGTAAGTTCGCTGGCCCCGATGACGAACTTCCGCCGTTGATCGTTGTGAGCCATGGCGGCCCAACCAGCCACACGGACTCGGAGTTCTCAATCGCCATCCAATACATGACATCCAGAGGTTTCGCCGTCGTAGATGTGAACTACCGCGGCAGCACGGGTTACGGGCGCGCCTACCGGCAGATGTTGAACGGCGAGTGGGGAGTGGCAGATGTCGATGACTGCATTTACGCCACTCGATACTTAGCCGAGCGTGGGGAGATCGATGGAGAACGATTGATAATTCGAGGCGGGAGCGCGGGAGGATACACAACGCTTTGCGCCCTCGTATTCCATAATGTCTTTGCTCTGGGCGCGAGTTATTACGGAGTCGCGGACATCGAAACGATGGCTCAGGACACCCACAAATTTGAAGCTCGCTACCTGGACAGCCTGATCGGCCCCTACCCGGAGCAGATCGAACTTTATCGAGAGCGATCGCCGATCCATTTCGTGGATCAAATCACTGTGCCGGTGATTCTGTTTCAGGGGCGGGAGGACAAGGTGGTACCACCTTCTCAAGCCGAAATCATGGTTACTGCGCTCGAAGAAAAAGGTCTGCCCTACTCCTATCTGGAGTTTGAGGGCGAAGCACACGGCTTCCGTGATTCAAAAAACATCAGACGCGCGCTTGAGGCAGAACTCTATTTCTATTCTAGAATCTTGGGGTTTAAATTGGGCGAGGCAGTGGAGCCGGTGACGATCAACAACCATACGAGCTAAGTTCGCTCCGGCTAGCGTTCGTTTTCGATTGTCTTATAGAACAGGGGAAGTGGGTCCATGGGTTTGGGCCCGATGACGTGTGCCTCGAGGGCTCGCGTTTCTGCCTCCGTTAAGTCGGCCGCACGACTGGCATAGACGGTGAAAAGCGCATCCCCCTCAGCAATCTCATCTCCGACTTTCCGGTGAATAACCAAACCCACCGCATAGTCAATAGCATCGCCTTTCATCGCGCGTCCGCCACCCAATCCTACGGCTGTTCTGCCGATCTCAGCCGCATCGATAGTTGTCACATATCCCGAGCCAGGGGCTAATACAGCCTTAGAGTAATTGGCCGTCGGAAGCCGCTCCGGTTCATCCACGAATTTACCGTCGCCGCCCTGTGCCACCACGAGTTCTCGAAATTTCGAGAGCGCCGATCCATCAGATATGGCCTCCGAGGCAAGCTCCTTGGCCGCCTTCAAATCCTCCGACTTTCCAGCCAGCCGCAGCATGTGGCCTGCAACCTCAAGGCAGTGCTCGACGAAATCGGGAGGCCCTTCTCCATTTAAGGTGTCTATGGCCTCTCGAACCTCAAGCGAATTTCCGACCGCGTTTCCAAGCGGCTGATTCATGTCGGCTATCAACGCAACTACCCGCCGGTCCACCCGGCCACCAATATCAACCATAAGTTCGGCAAGTTCCTCAGCCTGATCAAGAGTCTTCATAAAGGCCCCCACGCCGACCTTTACATCCAACACAACCGCCTGCGCGCCGGCCGCGATTTTCTTGCTCATCACCGAAGAAGCGATTAATGGAACGGACGGGACCGTGCCGGATACATCGCGAAGAGCATATAGTTTGCCGTCCGCAGGCGCGAGATCCATGGTTTGGCCGGTGAGCACAAGACCCACACCCCCGAGCTGACGCTTGAACTCGTCGATGGAGAGGTCCGTTCGAAATCCCGGAAAGGATTCCATCTTGTCGAGCGTTCCCCCAGAGAAGCCCAGGCCGTGGCCCGACATCTTACCCACCGGAACACCGCATGCGGCCACGATCGGCTCTACCACCAAGGTGGTCTTGTCCCCCACTCCACCGGTGGAGTGTTTGTCGACCGCTAGTGGGACAACCCCTGTCAGATCCAACTGTTCGCCCGAGGCCACCATGGCCATGGTCAGATCGGTGCTCTCGCGCGGGGTCATACCATTAAGCAGCACCGCCATCGCCCACGCAGAAGCTTGATAATCTGGGATCTCGCCGGCCGTAAATCCGGAGATGAAGAACTCGATTTCTTCTGTGGTGAGCTCTCCGCCATCGCGCTTCTTGCTTATTACGTCTACAGCCCGCATGATGTGGCGATTATACAGCCGAGCATGGGTCCGGTCAGACCGGCACGCACACTGTGAGTTTGCCAGGTTCGGAATCACAGTGCGGCTTGCTATAATCCTCTCAATATGACAAAAGCTGATTTGCTTCTCAAGAACGCACATGTCGTCACTATGGACGATTCCTTCCAGTTGATCCCGGATGGAGCCGTAGCCATCAATGACGGAGAAATCGTTGCCGTGGGTTCCACTCGGGATCTGCTGGCTGAATTTGAAGCTAAGGAAGTCCACGATTGTGAGGGCAAGACGATGATTCCGGGCATCGTCAATGCCCATACTCATGCGGCAATGACCTTGCTGCGCGGATTGGCGGACGACCGTCGGCTTGACGTTTGGCTGTTGGGCTACGTGATGCCTGTAGAACGCGAATTCGTCACTCCCGATTTCTGCCACCTCGGCACGCTAATCGCCTGCGCAGAGATGATTCGCGGTGGCACGACCTGTTTCGCAGATTTGTATTACTTTGAAGACACTGTGGCCGAGGCCGTTGACGAGGCCGGGATGCGCGCAGTTCTCGGCCAATCAATTCTCAAATTCCCTACTCCCGACGCCGATTCTTTCGAGGACTCGCTTGCGTATACCCGCGACTTCCTTCAGCGATGGAAGGATCATCCGCTTGTCGTTCCTTCCGTCGCCCCCCACGCTGCCTATAGTTGCACGGAGGAAATCCTTATAGCATGCACGGAGTTGGCGATCGAATTCGACGCCCCCCTGCAAATTCACATTTCGGAGAGTCGCCAGGAAGTGGAAAATTGGCGGAAAGCCTATGGGATGCCCGTTGTTCCCTGGCTCAAGAAGCTCGGCCTACTTGAGGCCAAGGTACTGGCGGCACACTGTACACACATCGATGAGGGAGAGATTCACTCGCTACAAAATGCAGGTTCTGGGGTATCGCACAATCCATCGGCTAATCAGAAACTCGCTTCTGGATTTGCTCCTGTGAAAGAGATGCTGGAGGGTGGGCTAAACGTCGGTATCGGGACCGATGGTCCGGCGTCAAATAACGATTTGGACATGTTTGAAGAAATGAGGCTGGCGAGTTTTGCGCCCAAATCCCTCTCGGAAGATCCGACTGCGGTTCCAGCCTGGCAAACCCTTGCGATGGCCACAAAAATGGGTGCGAAGGCTCTCCATGTCGATCACTTAATTGGTTCTTTGGAAATAGGAAAGCGCGCGGATATCGTTCTGATTGATCTCAATACCATTCATTCCACGCCGCAGTTTACCCATGACCCGCTGGAGGTTTACTCACGAATTGTGTACTCCGCGAAATCGACCGATGTTACTGATGTCATGGTGGATGGAAAATGGCTGCTGCAGGAAGGTGTGCTCTTGACTCTCGAACCTCGAAAGCTAATCAGATCGTCGTCCGAAAATGCGACGAAAATTTCAGCCTTCTTGATAGAACGCGAGGATTCGGTCCTATCCAAGCTCGTTGCAATCGGCGGAGCCGAGCAGGAAGAAAGCTATGAAGTGCAGATCAAGGTTCGGTTGTCAGATCCCGAGGCTCTGATCGAAAAAATCCAATCCGAACCCATCAAGATTGAGCGTTCCGTTCGCTATTGGGAATTCGATACCTATTACACATTTTATGATCCGAGCCAGGGACGTTTGAGATACAGAGAAGATGAATATGTTGATCTCAATTCAGAAGTCTCCAACGTTCGCGAGCGGTTGACCTTGATTGGTCCTGCGGCTGAGCACGAATACCTGGGTTCGGTTCTTCTCTCTCGCTCTCGATTCATTGCGCCCGCAACGCATAGCGAACGCTTCTATCGCGAATACTTCGACCCGAGCCATGAGTTCCAGATTCACAAAGATCGTCTTCGCTGGCTGGTCCGTTTTAAAGACAATGAGTTCTTCATCAATATCGACAAACTCATTCAGCCTGCAACCGATGGTCACTTTCTCGAAATCAAGGCCCGTACCTGGTCACGAAGAGATGCGGAGGAGAAAGCGGAGTTGATTCTGGAATTGCTCGAAACCCTCGGCCTTCAGGATGCGGAAGAAGTCAAGCAGGAGTACCCGGATCTCCTCTATGACATCGCACAATAGGTCAAGGTCTATCTTTGTTCAAGAAAGAAGGCGCCCAGCAAGGCGCCTTTCATTTTCACGCAGCGGCAAGAGCTAATCGTCCAATTTTCTCAGTCGCTGCTGCCACTCATACAGTAGGTTAAGCGCCTCCAGCGGCGAAAGCTCTTCGATTGAGAGGGCTTCGAGGTCGTCGAGAATTGGATTCCCGCTAGCAAAGAGCGGCATTTGAGAGGAGGGCGAAGCTCGATCTTCGTCCCCCTGCTCCTCCAGCTCAAGCAGCAATTCTTGAGCACGCTGAATTACCCCGCGCGGCAGTCCCGCCAGCTCAGCCACATGAATTCCGTACGATTTATCTGCTCCGCCTGGGATGATTTTGTGAAGGAATACGACCTTTCCCCGCTCCTCGCTCACCGCCACGTTGTAGTTGCGCACTCCGGGAAGGCTCTCCGCCAGCCTGGTCAGTTCGTTGTAATGGGTTGCTACGAGCGCTCTGGATCGCAAGCGTGGATGGCTGTGAATGAATTCGACTACCGCCCAGGCGATTGACAGACCGTCGTAGGTGCTGGTTCCCCGGCCAATCTCATCCAGGATGAGCAGGCTTCGTTCGGTAGCATTATGTAATAAATTGGCGGTCTCAAGCATTTCGACCATGAAAGTCGATTGGCCGGCGTGGATCTCGTCTTGCGCACCAATGCGAGAGAAGATGCGGTCGGCCAATCCAATCTTCGCCGATTCCGCAGGCACGAAACTACCCATCTGAGCCATCAGCACGATTATTGCCACCTGACGTAAATAGGTCGACTTGCCAGACATATTAGGGCCGGTGATGACCCGTATGCGCTCACCATCCTCGAGCACGGAGTCGTTCGGCACAAACCTCGGCATGAATTGCTCTACTACGGGGTGCCGGCCCTCACGGATCTCAAGCGCCTGCCCCTCGACAACTTCCGGGCGTACCCAACCTCGCTTGGCTGCCGTCTCGGACAAACCAGCAAGTGCATCGATCTCACCAATTGCGCGTGCGGTCGCCAATAATCGCGTGGCGCTCTCGCCAACCCGAGCCGAGAGAACGACAAACAGCGATCGCTCGAGGCTCCGAATTTCCTCTTCCGCCGACAACACGCGGCTCTCGTAGTCCTTCATTTCAGGCGTGATATACCGTTCCGCATTGACCAGTGTCTGCTTGCGAATGTAACTGTCCGGCACGCGTTCGGCGTTGGCTTTAGTGACCTCTATGTAATATCCAAAAACCTTGTTGTAGCCGACCTTAAGACTGTTGATTTCGGTATGTTCGCGCTCATGAGCTTCAAGGTTTGCAATCCATTCGCGCGCCTCGCGTGAGGCCTCAAGCACGCCATCCAACTCACTTGAATAGCCATTTTTGATCACCCCGATTTGATTCAGCGTCGCAGGTGGATCATCCACCAGCGCAACCTCCAGCTCATTCAGAACTTCTGCACACGGGTCGAGGCGGTCTCCAAGCTCACCCAGCTCCCCCTTGCCCAGTTGCTCTTTGAGCGCCGGGATCATCTTCAAGGCCTGTCGCATAGCATCTAGATCTCTTGGCGTGGCGACGCCAGCACCAGCGCGATTTGTGATCCGCTCGAGATCAGGAAATCCCTTGAGCTCGCTTCGAAGCTCTGAGCGCAGGAGGCCGTCTTCGAAGAGAGTCTGGACCTTTGCCGATCGGGATAGGATTCGAGACTGATCAACCAGTGGACGATTTACCCAGCGGCCAATGGTCCGGCGACCCATCGCAGAAACTGACGCGTCAAGCACGCCTAGCAGCGAGCCATCCATTTTTCCGGTTCGAATGGTCTCAGTCAGTTCAAGATTGCGTCGGGTGGCCGGGTCCAGAACCATGAAATCGGTGGTTGAGTAAGTTGAAAGACCTGTAAGCAAGGCAAGCGCTGCGGCCTGGGTCTCCTTTAGGTAATGCACGATTCCGCCTGCCGCTCGAACTGCAAGTGG
>Ga0255057_10002312_pt1 | contig 10359 bp, 10 predicted proteins | sample Cases_109_6_MG_FD_189022 | JGI IMG/M metagenome (GOLD analysis project Ga0255057, IMG submission 189022) | Seawater microbial communities from Amundsen Gulf, Northwest Territories, Canada - Cases_109_6 | ecosystem: Environmental > Aquatic > Marine > Gulf | place: Canada: Northwest Territories... | reverse complement strand
AGCAGGCAAGTGGTTTTTCGACAGTTTGTGATGGCTTATAAACCTCTGCAGCGACGGAGAATTGCCGGGATCAGTCGTGACCCGTTATGACTTGTCAGGAACTTGCGTCCACGAGCGCCCCAGGTATGCCTAATAATAACAACAGCTTATAAATTCCTGTGTGCCTTCGGGAGGCAGGGCCCGGAAGTTCAAATCTTCTCGCCCCGACCATTATTTGAATTAACGGGTGTTTGCAGAGCACTGCCTGGGATCGGCGTGGATCGATCGACAACCCGTCATGGTCGATATTGGTAATGCTTCGCTCGATTCCGATGTCCCGATTTCCGATCGAATGTGATCCCTTTCACGCGCCGAAGATCTCATTGCGGGTACGATTAGGTAGGTAGCAAGGAAACACACAAATGGAATTACCTGCAGCCTCATCAAGAAATCTACGCTGGCATCGTTTGGAGTTTGCGTTTGTGTCCCTGGTGCTGAGCTTAACCTTCCTGAGCTCGACTGCCTTCGCGCAAGCGGTTGAGAATTTCGACGCGGCAGTTATTTACCGGCCCGAACCCGGTGAATATGGAATGACCGAGTTGATGAGCGCTACGATGGATGCAGACACGTCTGTTGTCGCTTCACTACTCGAAGGCGGAGCGGACTTCGACGCTGCCAATGATGTCGGGTATACGTCTTTGATGCTGGCGGCTTTCCATGGCCATACTGACATTGTTAGACTGCTCTTGAGCAGCGGCGCGGACCCCGATATTGCGAAAAACGACGGAACTACGGCCCTCAGTAGCGCCGTCTCGCGCCAGCACACGGCGATCACATTGGAACTTCTCGAATATGGCGCCAATCCCAACGTACCTTCGATCTTTGATAGACCTGTCCTCGCATCGGCCGCGGCACAGGGACAAGCTGAGGTCGTCGACGCACTTATCGCTCACGGGGCAGATCTCGCCGTAGGTGGGCAATATGCACTGACCAGTGCAGCCTGGAAAGGCCAGACCAAGATTGCCGCGGCATTGATTTCTGCCGGCGTTGACGTCAACGCTTTATCCGGGAAAAGTGAACAGTCTGCGCTTCATACGGCAGCGCAGTCCGGAAATACAGAAATTGTTCACTTGCTACTGGCTAACAACGCTGACCCGGACATTAAGAACAAGCGAGAACAAACACCGTTGAACGGTGCGACCGGCAACGGGCATCTGGAAGTCGTGAAGGCCCTTCTGTCCAGCGGTGCGACCGTAACGTCGGATGAATTGTCGCTTGCGCTTCAAAAAAACAATGGCGCTGTCGCCGAAGCGCTCATTGACGGGCTCGATACGCGGATGCTTTCTCAGTCTGAAATTGATGCGCTTCTCATAGGCGCTGACAAGATCGGTGCTGATGAAGTCGTAGCGGCACTTTTCGATGCTGACGCAGCTCCACCAATCGACAATGGCCCGGTTCGAATGTTGTACAGACTGCGAAACGATGAAGGCTGCAACGTTATGCTGTGGGATCCGCAGCTGGATACGAAAAAAAGTGTCTATGCGTCGACATCGGAGTGCCCGGAATACGCATTCGTCGCCGACGGATCAGGCGAAATGTTTCTGGTCGATGACAACAAGGTACAAGTAATCTCACTTGATGATGAGACGCCCAGTTACTTTCTGGAGCTGCCGGTGAAGATGATCAACATTCAGCTTGAAGCTTTGAAAGCAAGAAAACAGGCAGAAATTCGGCAGGCATACGAAAGGGAGGACGATCTTGACTGGATGAGTGCCAAGCTGGCTGCATTCGGTTACCTGAGCTCCGGCGAACTTGCATTTGCAACGTACTCCACCGGTCCCGCCGACGGAACCTACGCCTATCTTTACGCCAGGTCTGGCGATACGTGGGCGCTGCTGGAGGATAAGGGCTGTCACCGATTTGACGAATGTCGCTTCTCACAACTGAACGGTCGCCTCTTTCGCGATTGGCCTTTGCAGCGAACCGCCTGGCATCCAAATCTACGCAAGAACCGTTTTTTTGTCAGCAAGGAAATATTGCGACGGCCAAGGGACGAGTGGACTGGACGGGACGCGGCTGTTCGATTTGATATCGACGGTCAAATTTCCACTATCACGTATGCATCCACCGAAGGCGGGCATGGAGGTGGCACATATACCACGCGTGTTGAACTTCACCTTACTGACAGCGACCCAATTCTTCTCACGAATAACGACGGTAATAACTCCTTCGCCGGGCAGTACGTACTAATCGGCAGGGAATATCGAAGGTCGGCAGAATTATTTGATCTCAAGACCGGAATTAGCGTATTCGGACAGCTCGGATTGGCGACCTGGATTGAATAGGCTCGGAATCCAGTGCCGGAAAATTGCCGGGATCAGTCCTGACCCGTTATGACTTGTTAGGCACTCACGTCCGCGGGTGTCTCCAGCTTGCCTATTAAAAACAAATGCTTATAAACGCCCGAGTGCCTTCGGGAAGCAGTGCTCTCTTCCGAATCTCTTTTTTTGGTCGACAGCATGACGGAAGCGACATGGGTACTAACTGAGTGGTTGGGGAAGGGTCACGCAAAATTCCCGCACTGTTCGTTTTAAAGAAAAAAAGCAGCTAGCGCCTGAGGCACTAACTGCTTGATCTAACTTCGAAAAGTTGGCGCGCCCGGAGAGATTACTCAAAACAGCCTAAGGGCTGTTTCGACCCTGCGGGTTTCGCGGCTTCGCCGCTCGGATCAAAACGCTGTCGCGTTTTGTCGAACAGGAGTCCTCACCAATCCCCCGCAACACCAGTGAAACACGTCGAAGGATCGCGGCGACCGCATTATTCCCTTATTGCAATTTCACGCCGTGTCTTATTTCTGAAGTTGAAAGAGTTAATTCCATTTTTTGAATATTCTCCATCATCGCAACGATTGGCATTATGAGCACTGTGTGCTCTTGCACACACCCACTCGCATCGGACAACGAGGAACCAAAGTCAATATGTCCATTCTTCGAGAGGTGCGACGGCGTCATGATTTTCAAGTCGCCGAAATTTATTCACGCAATTGGGGAAGATTATGCACAACCGTTACCTATCAGCAGTTCTCGATGTATCAGCAGTCTTTGGCGTATTGTTGATCGGAGTGCTCTTATGCAGCTCGGCATACAGCGAATCGGCCATGGAAAAACCGCTGTACGATCGTCTTGGCGGATACGATGCCGTCTCGGCGGTGGTCGACGACTTCGCCGGGAAACTGTTCACAGACCCTGTAGTCGGAGCACGTTTTTTTGGCATGAGCGACGACTCGCGCGAGGGTTTCCGGCAGAAAAACAAGAACCTGGTCTGTGCAGCGACTGGCGGGCCTTGCAAGATCATCAGTCGATCGGCAGCCACGACCCACGGCGGACTCGGTATCAAGGCGAGCGAATTTGCCATCGTCGCGCAGCACTTGGTCGACACGTTGAACAAATTCAATGTCCCGCAAAAGGAACAAGATGAGCTTATGGCAATCATTGCCACGCTGCGACCCGACATTGTAGAAGTCGAAGACCAGTAAGTTAGTCTTGCCCCATCCTTCGTTACAGGGCGAATTTCGCCCCGGTTAGAAATCATGTATTAACAATTAGAGAGAAACAATAAAACGTTCAACAAATATGATTACAGCGGCTGTATTGGCGCTGACTACTGGCGGTCTCATTGCATCAGGTAGCACGATGGCCGCCGATGAAAAACGGGAAATGGAGAAGTGTTACGGCGTGGCGAAAGCAGAGAAGAATGATTGCCAGACCGCGACGAGCGCCTGCTTTACGAATTTAGGGCATCTTCGGTCATTTTCTTGAGATGCGGCAGCAATGACTCAGAAAACCATGGGTTTCTTTTAAGCCAAATATTGTTCCGTGGACTTGGATGCGGCAGAGGAATAGTGCGCGGTCCATAGTCTCGCCATGCACGTACGGTTTCGGTCAGATTGCTGTGCTTTTTCGTAAGATGCCAACGCTGCGCATATTGGCCGATAACGAGCGTTAGTCTAATCTGCGGCAGGCACTCTAACAGCCGTTGCCGCCAAGTCGGCGCACACTCCGGTCTCGGTGGCAAATCTCCGGACTTTCCCGTACCCGGGTAACAAAAACCCATCGGCAGAATCGCAATCTTTGTCTCGTCATAGAACGTCTCTCTAGTTACACCTAACCATTCTCGCAGTCTGTCACCACTCGGATCATCAAACGGTATGCCACTTTCATGAACTCGGCGGCCAGGAGCTTGACCCGCAATCAGGATCTTCGCCTGAGGATGGACTTGAAGCACGGGGTTAGGGCCAAGTGGCAAGGACTTTTCGCATATTCGACACTGACGTACCGATTCGATGAGTTTTGAAAACTGCTCGCTCATGACACTAATCGGCCGTTGTCATGTTGCTACACGCTTCCGCCAGTTCGTCAACCAACTGTTGAGAGACCTCACCAAGTGCATGCTGATACGCAGCGACAATTTGACTCAGCCGGTTATCGTCAATTCTGACATCAGCCTGCAGTGCGATCGCGCGGTCAGACTCCAGGCACGCGATGTAGCCACTCAAGACCATGCGCACCATGTGCGCGTTATCAGATTCAGTGGCCAACGTATAGAGCTCCCGCACTTCGAGTTCGAGCGCCCAATCCGTCGAACGCGATATTGCCCCCGTTGTCACGCGTGAGTATCGGCCGGTGGACTCAAGCGTAGTTCGCAGAAGTGACTCGAGCACTTCAGGGATATTGTCGGGCCATCGAGCTAGCGCATAATGATTGAGCCGCGCCCCGGGCTCGAGGATCAGAAGGCGGTCAGTATCCAGACCCGGCGCCGCACTAATAAAAACTGCAATACTCGGCTTTACACCATCAGCGACGACGTCTTGCTGCACGATTAGCGGCTTTAGCCAATAGATTCTTTCGGCAGGACTGTCGCTGGTCAATATCCCTGAGCAGGATGCGACGCAAATTGACGACGCAAGAAGCAGGGAACGGAAACTCAACAAATAGATCGCTCGTTTCACAATATCGTCCTATGGTTCAACAATCACTGGATCACTCCGCGGTTTGTAAACAAGCCGCGATGGATTCTCGCGCAATTCTGCCAACAGGTCCTCCAACTCCCGTATCGTATTTCGTGTGTCGGCAATAAGCGCAGGCATTTGCGCGAGGCCTGCGTTGATGAATTGTTGCATCTCGCGATCATTGTCTGTTGCCCAGTTGTCCAGGCGCTCACTGACACTGGCGAGATTAGTGCTCGTTTGATTGAGTTTTATCATCGTCGCTGTTAGATCTGGCTCCGCCTGATGGAGTATTGCCTGTACCTGACTGAACGTGTTCTCAACTTCACCGAGAACCGTACGCATTTGATCGGGGAGCGATGCCATTCCGTCATCTTCTCCTGCCAACGACTCCGTCAGTTTCTCGATATTGGCCAGTGACCGGGAAAGCGCGGCACTATTATTTTCATCCAGAAATCGGCTTGCGCGTTCCAGCAGTACCGTAATTTGATGTGTTATTGCCGGGGCATCTGAAAGCAAAGCCGCCAAGCCAACATCTCGCGTCGGAATTACCGGGTATTCGAAATCGTCTGCGACGAGTTCTTTTGATTGACCGCCTTGGTCTGCCGCGAGGCTGATAAACGCGACACCGGTAACACCCTGAAACGCCAGACTGGCGTAGGTTGCACTGGTAATTGGTGTCGATTGCAGCACGTCCACGTCAACCCGCACTTTGGTACCACCGTCTGTCGTCAGAGTCATGTCGACAACCTGACCGACTCCAACTCCCAGATAGCGCACCGGAGCACCCAGAGTTAGTCCGCTGATGTCGCGCTGAAAAAATACGGTGTAGCGTATGTTCGACTCGGTGGAATGCCCGCCGGCGAAGGTGAGGATCATCGCGATCAAGGTGACAAGCCCGACGCTGATAAATACGCCAACTACCAAATAGCTATTGCGGCCGTTCATTTTCTTCTCCCGCCTGACGCGCTCTAAGTGCACGTGGATCATTGAAATAGCGACGAATCCACGGGTGATCCGACTGAGATACTTCAGCAGCGGAACCCAAGACAACGTTACCATCGACCAGAACCGCCACTCGATCGCAGACACCGAACAAGGTATCCACGTCATGAGTGATCATTACAATCGTTAAGTCGAGGCTCGATTGCAGATAGGTAACCAGATTGTCGAATTCCGTCGCGGCAATCGGATCAAGCCCGGCAGTGGGCTCATCAAGGAATAGAATCTTTGGCTCCAGCGCAAGGGCCCGCGCCAGTGCTGCGCGCTTGATCATTCCACCGGAAAGTTCCGCAGGGTATTTTGCGGCCGCCGAAATAGGCAAGCCCGCCATTCGAACTTTCAATCTGGCGAGTTCGCTGCGCGTCTCGGCCGGCATGTCAGAATGAATTGCGATTGGCAACTCGATGTTTTCCTGAACAGTTAGTGCGGAAAGCAGTGCACCGGTCTGAAAAAGGACTCCCCAGGATCGCTCAGGTCCGGATTGCAGATAGTGAATTGTCTGGCCGAGAACTGTGATCAAGCCGCTGGTTGGCCGATGCAAACCGAGTATGCTCCGCAACAGCACAGACTTACCGGTTCCTGAACCGCCGACAATGCCGAGAACCTCGCCGCGGTCAACATCCATCGACAACGCATCGTGTACGCGCTGCGTGCCGAATTGATTGACTAATTTGCGAATGGAGATTATCGATTCCATCAGATGCCATACCTTGCGAATATTACTGTAAAGACTCCGTCTGCCAGTACGATCAGGAATATCGCCTGTACTACGGCGACCGTTGTCAGTCGGCCGAGTTGTTCGGCTGACGACCTTACCTGCATCCCGCGAAGCGTAGCGACGCCGCCAATGAGCAATGCAAATACCGGCGCCTTCACGAAGCCAACCATGAATGTTTGAACATCAGCGCCGCTTGTTACTCGCTCTATGAACTGCGTTGCGCCAATGTCGAGCACGGTTGTGCTCAGTAGCATCCCACCCGCGAGGCCCGCCAGATCCGCCAACACCGTCAAGAGCGGCAATGCAATCAGTAAGCCAACTATTCTCGGCACGACCAGAACCTGATTGGGGTTCAGACCCATCACTCGCAAGGCGTCGATTTCCTCGTTAAGTTGCATGACACCAAGCGACGCGGCGAATGCACTGCCCGAGCGGCCGGCAACCATGATGGCTGCGAGCAGCACGCCCATCTCCCGTAGCACCGAGATTGTGACCAAATCTACAACGAGGATACTGGCGCCGAACTTTTCAAGCTGCGTAGCGCCCTGATAGGCCATGACGAGGCCCATCAGAAAGGATATTAGGAATACGATCGGAATTGCTTTTACGCCGGTCTGATCGACTTGCCGGATGGTCTCCTTCAACATCAGCTTCGACGGATTCTTTGTCCCGTCAAAAATGGCATGAGCGATGTAACCGATATCTTCGAGCCCGCTTGCAGCTGCCTTCCCCACCGATTCGAGGATCCGGCGCGATCGGTGGGCTTCCGGCGCGCCGGTTGCAGCGGCAGAAATCTCAGACGCATCGGAAACGCCGGTGATGTTTGTCAAATACTTGAAATGAGCGGCCTTGAAGCCCTTGAAATCAGTAGTTCGACCAGTGGCCTGCAGATCCTGAGACTTCCGAAATAACACCCAGGCGCCGGCGATATCGATGCTATCGAGGCCGCCGCACTGAAAAGTGACATGGGTTGAATTCGCGGCGTCGACATCATCGAGCGCGTGCCTCAAAGCTCGAACGTTTCCGAATATCCAGTCGGACTTCAAGCCTACCGCTATTGTGCCGGCATCCGATTCGGATTTGAGAAAGGCGTTTCGCATCACTCGTCCTTATTGCGTCCGGGCGGCGGTCTCCACTTCAAGACATTTGACAAAAACGTCTGAAGCTTTCGGTTTTGCCTCATTCACTGTCGATATTGGCTGTAAACATAGTTCGACTCTTTCGCCGCAGCGTGGCAACCATAACAAGCAGCAACGACGTCCTGATCAAGACGCTCTGTTGTACTGTCACCAACAAACGTATCGTAACCCCAACCGCCGGTTGCCGAAAACCGTTCATCGTCATATTGCATGACATCAATTCGTTTACGATCCGTCTCGACAATCGTCTTGTCTCTATCATTATAGTTGAGAAGATCGAACACAAAAATCGCTCCATCTTCGTATTCGCCGCCGGTCAGGCCGCTCATCGCTTTTGTATTGGCGTATACGTGATGAATGCCGCCGAAAGGGTCCTCCAGTGGATGACCCGGCAGGATAATCATCGATTTCACGTGCTGCCAGGATCGATAGCCGGACGGGTAGTCGACACCTGCATTGTCGCCGATAGCTTTTGCGCCACAAATCGCTACAAGCGCTGCCATGATTGTTAAGCTAATTTTTCGCATTGGTGTCCCCCTGTTGATCGAGTGTCGATACCATATGAATCAGCAGTTCGTTATCGACGTCCATTCTGGACTGCATAAATTCTATTCGAGCGCCGTTGGCAAAACCGACGAGGCCTTCCGTTGACTGTGACCGCTCACCATATGAACGAACGCTTTTAGCAGTCATCGGCCCATACTGGTGAAGGGCAATCACGTAGTTGACCAGGATTTCAATTTCCACAGGCTCCAGCGATTTATAGCTCGGCATGCTTACCGCCTGCCTGTCGAAGAAAAACGCTGCGACGCGACCTAATACTGGCTCTTCCAATATTGTCGAATCCATGCCGTGCAATATCCACTGACGTACCGAATCTGGGTCTGAGTTGCCGGTCAGCATCGTGAAATCGGAGCCGAAGTATCCCGGTACATACCCCTTAAGCGACTTTACGTTCTTGAACCCACCTTGACCCAGGTGCCCGTGACATTGAAAGCAGTGATACCTGCGCGCCAAATTTTCACCGGCAATCAACGGATTACCGATTCCGATTTTCAAGCGGTCGTCAAAACTCCTGCGCAGGCGAACTGCTTCAAAGTACGCCATGATGTCGGTACATTCCTCATCGTATTCCGGGTGCCAGGACATCTCGTTGACGTTGGAGCAACTTTCATCATTAGCATCCGCCAGTGGGTTCGCGGGATTACCATGACAGTCGACGCAGCCTTTGACACCAGCGTACGCCGCTCCCCGAGCAACAGGCGCCGATTCGGGCGCCATCCGGTAACCGGCCCAGGCGAGCACAAACAGCAAAACGACCGCGGGCACGATCAGAGTGCGGAATTTTGTCGAACGTATACGCATGATGCACCAATTTTTTGGGACGCACGACGATCGTATTTACCGATCCGAGCTTTGACTCCGAATATTGATAACCAGGTTGGCCTGCGCCTTAGTCAGTGAGCACCGGATAACCTGATACGTAAATCCAATCGTCGTTGCGGGCTGGGATGTGGCAGCCAAGACACTCAGTCTTGTAATTTTGGGTAACCGATTTGTCAGACTGATCAGCATTAAATAACGACCATCCCCAACCCTCACCCCAAAGTGGATTGGAACCGAAGCGACCTTTTGTATTCTTGACCATGACAAACCAGCCCTCAACCTCAGTGCCTCGACTAACAGTGCCGGTTGTCATAGGAGTGGTGGTCGCTTTCAATAATTCCTTTACGAGGACTGCCCCATCGGGAAATTCGCCGTTTTGCTGGAAGTATTCCGCGACACCTGGCTGTGTGTACACATTGTGCAGTCCTGCTGCCCCGTGACCGCTAGCCGCGCTGCTGCGTTCGACGTCTTTCTCGGCAATTGACCAGGTTCCGAGGAATGCCCACTCATTTCGGAAATTCTTGGGCAAAGAGATATTGCCCGCATCATCGACCAGGGTTCCGTACGTCGAGATAAACGACTCGTCTGCAATTGACAAGGCACCACAAGAGAGTGCCATCACGGCGATAAGTGTCTTCAAGTACATTTCATTCTCCTTAGTCTTGCTTGCCAAAAAAGTCATCCCTGGGATGAACTTTCATTGGACGATGCCAGCCAGATTCTTTCACGCCGTTGTAGGCGCCGGGCACGATCGATCAACTAGGCAATCCAGACGATCAAGCCGATCAGCGACACCCCGCAAACAATTGCCAGGGCGATAACGCTGGTCTCAATCTCATATTGTGGCTGGTCGATCATAATTGCCGTTTCTAGTCAATCGAGTCGTCCGTCAGTTACGTCTCGCACTTTACTTCTCGCCGCCAACTCCCGCACCGGCATCCCCAGCGCCCTTGGCCGCCTTGAGAATTGGGTAGTACTGTGTGAACACCATATCCTCCGCTGCCGCTGCTGTGTGACACGCTGCGCAGGCAGCCGTTGGCATGGCTGCCGTTGAGTTTGCATACGGCTCAGGTTTGTGTCCAAACGTGTAGTAGGCCCATCCGCCTGAATCTTTTGAGTACCTCATGGAG
>Ga0255057_10002311_pt1 | contig 10360 bp, 10 predicted proteins | sample Cases_109_6_MG_FD_189022 | JGI IMG/M metagenome (GOLD analysis project Ga0255057, IMG submission 189022) | Seawater microbial communities from Amundsen Gulf, Northwest Territories, Canada - Cases_109_6 | ecosystem: Environmental > Aquatic > Marine > Gulf | place: Canada: Northwest Territories... | reverse complement strand
GCTGGTCCTTGGTGACGGGGTCCCCCACCGACACGAGCCACTTGCCAATCGTTCCCTCGACAACGCTTTCCCCGAGCTGGGGCATCGTGACTTGGTGGGCCATCGGTTGCGGAAGATAACCCAAAAACCGGGCAGGGGTAGCCTATTACCGCCTTCGGACTGGCGCCCGGGCGGCTGCTCGGAGTAGAGTCCGGCGATGCTGGAAGCGCTGAACCGGGAAGAGAGGTTACAACTGATGAGGTTCGTGTGCTCGTTCGCATGGGCCGACCTGGAGATCCGCCCCGAAGAACGCGACTTCGTCATCAAGTTGATCACCCGCCTCGAGTTGGACGAAGACGAGACAGCTCAAGTGGCGGGATGGCTGCAAGTGCCGCCCCGAGCCGATGACCTCGACCCGGAAGACATTCCGCGAGAGCACCGACAGCTCTTCCTCGACGCTGCCAAAGCGATGATTCTTTCGGACGGCAGTGTCGAACAGGTCGAGGCCGAAAACCTCGTCATCCTCGACGCGCTTCTTCGATAGCGACCTAGGGAGCCATGGATATCGATCCGAACAAATTCATCGATCCGGTCATCGAATATGGACCGAAGGTGATTGGCGTCCTGGTGGCACTGGTCCTCGCACTGATGATCGCGGGATGGACCGAGCGCGTGGTGCGGGCAGGTCTGGAGCGACGAAGCTTCGATGCCACGCTGACGCGATTCTTCGCGAAGCTCGCGCGCTACTTCATCCTCATCGCCGCGGGGCTCGGATGCCTCGGGGTGTTCGGGATTCAAACCGCCAGCTTCGCGGCGGTGCTGGCGGCAGCAGGCTTTGCGATCGGTCTCGCTTTCCAGGGCACTCTCGGCAACTTCGCAGCGGGCGTGATGTTGCTGGTGTTTCGTCCCTTCAAAGTCGGGGATTACGTCGAGGTGAACGGCGAGACCGGGACCTGCGAGCACATCGACCTGTTCACGTGCGAATTTCGGACGCTCGACAATCGCAGGCTGATCGTCCCGAACGGCTCGGTGTTCGGAAACACGATCACGAACTACACGGGATACGACGTGCGCCGCGTCGATATCGACGTAGGCGCCGAGTATTCCGCAGACGTCGACGCCACCCGTGCGGCGCTCGAAAAAGCAACCGCCAAGGTCGAAGGCATGCTTGCCGACCCGCCCCCTCAGGTATTCCTGAAGGGGCTGGGCGACTCGTCGATCGATTGGCAGGTCCGCGTTTGGTGCAAGACGCCGGACTACTGGGATGTCTGGCAGGCCACCGTTCGTGCAACCAAGCTGGCGCTCGACGAAGCAGGCATCGGGATTCCGTTCCCGCAACAGGACGTGCACCTCGACGACGCCGTCGTCAAAGCACTATCCAACTAGTGTGCGGATCTTTTTCCTTGTGGTCGGCTTTCGTCCTCGTCGCTCCGCTGCGAGGCACATGAGTGCCTCTCACTACGCTCCTGCGGGCGCGCTCGACCACAAGAAAAAATCTCTCGCACACTAGGCGGTCACCGAAGCGAAGACACGACGATCGCGCGAAGCCCAGCGGACTGCGACACTTCGACCGTGTCGATGAGCTCGAAGGTCGAGCCTTCCCCTCCGTACAAGCGCACGCCCTCCGTGCTGACAGGGACTAACAGCAGCTCGCTCTCGAGGTCGTAGGCGCCCTGCCCAATCTCGAACGATCCCGCAACGTCGAAGACCAGCGTTTGATCGCCAGTCTCGACGTTGAGTACGTATGCCTCATCGGTCGTCGTCGCGAAATCACCGCTTGCAACCGCAACCACCTCCCGGTCGTTCAACGGAACGATGTTTCCAACCGAGTTGGCCGCGCCCGGGTCACTCGAAGGAAGCCATGACCTAACAATCGATGCGACTCCGTCTCCGTCGACTTCGATGACGAATATGCCCGCCGTCATGCGCTGTTCGACGGCGTCGAAAGTCGGGGAAATACCCCGGCATGCCACGAAAGCCTGATCGTCGACACCCGGAACGGGCACGACCGTGCCGCACGCCTTCGCTCCAGGTAGGGAGAATCCTTCGACGTCACCGGTCGCGATCTCCACAACCGCGACTTTGCCGGGCAGCGCCGTAGTGAAGTCCGCACTCAACCCGTCGAGTCCGACCAGCAAGAAGTCACCCAGCCGCGCGATTCGATCGGGCCGTGCGTAGGCGGTCACCCCATCGACTTCTTCGTTGAACGACGAAAGATCGACTCGACCGCCCGTGAGCACCATGGCCGTCGGATCGATCTCGAACAAGTCGGTGCCAGCCACGTCGGGCTCGGGGGCCTCCTCGAAGCTCGGTTCGTAGCGCGACACCCACGCCGAGCTGTCGCTCAGGAACACGCAGTCGTGAGGATTCGACGAGAACGCTGCGACGCTGCTGGTTCCTTGTGTGCGGACCTGCCCGTAGAACCCGCCGGTCGCCATATCGAAGCGCGAGACGACATCCGTGTTGAAACGGTCGATCACGACGAGGGTGCCGTCGCCCATCTGCTTGGTGGGGAACGCCACGTCGCCGGAAAGCGCGGCTACCAGGATCGGCAACACGCTTCCGGACGTAAGCCATTCATCGGCCAGGACCTCTCCATCTTCGTCGAGTAGGCTGATCGCGCTCGAAGTGAAATTGATATCGGTGCTCAACACAGCGAATGCAGGATCGCCATCCACCGGCTCCAGAACTTGCGGCCTGCCGTTCGCGCTTCCACAGCCGGCCAAGAGCGCAGCTGCACACATACATACATAGATCTTGCTCATGATGAGCCTCCCATCCCCGAGGGGGTTGCTGTCACACCATGGATAGGTCTCCGGGCTCGCGACCTTGGTTCCGACCCCCTTCCCAACCTCGATGGTCAGTGGGTTTGTGGTCGGCGTTTTGACCGCATACCGTGGCGGGTCCGCGTCGGCGTTTCACCGACTTCCCTTTTCGGGGACTGCTATCGCAGCTCCCTATCGCCAGCATCCACCGGGATGCTTTTGACCCATAGTGCGCCGATGCTGCGATCCGCAGGCGCGCGTGTCAAACTGCGAACGTGAGGGTTGTTGGGATCACTTGCGTTTGCGTGCTGCTGGCGGCAAGCGCGTCTGCGCAAGTCGACACGGGCGGCGAGGACCTTGCCGGGCCCGACGAGGAACAAGCCGGCGAGATCCCCCGCAACAAGACGACCGCAGAACGAATCTCCTCACCGAACCCGACCACCGAAGGCGTGCCGTGGAGCTTTCCGCTTTTCTGGGACCAGACTTTGTCGGTTCGAACCTTCAACGAGAACTCACAGCTGACCCACAGCCCGAACTACACCTGGTGGTTCACGATCGCTCCACGTTGGCTCTTCAACCCGGAGCACTCGATCGGTCTGAACGCCACGGTGAGCCTCGAGTGGACGGACTCGGCTTCCGAAGAGTTCAATCGCGCTGGCTTCTACAGTCGCGAGGCGTTGTGGGAAGACCTGCGGCTCGACTATCTGTACTCGGTCCCCGGACGGCCGGCGGGTCTTATGTTCTTCGTCGCCGCAGACCTGCGCCTACCGACTTCGAAGTTCAGCCGATCTAGGCAACGTTACTTCTCCCCTGGGGTTCGCTTCACGGCGGTACGACCGTTCAGCGTACTGGAGGGAATGCAACTCGGGCTAACCACCGCGTTCTGGGGTTGGTTCGCCGGATCAAACGTCGTCCTCGCGCCGGACGAGGTGACTCCTTGTCGTATCGCGCCGGGTCCAGGCGGAATCGCCACCACAGACACGTGCGGCGGCGCGACCTCTTCCACCAAGACGACCACACGGCTATCGGTCTTCTGGACCTTCGTCCCAATCGACAGACTCGCCCTCGGGCTGAGCTACACCGCGCTTTGGGCGCGAGCCAATGACCTCGCGGTTGGCTGCATCGAGACTCTGACAGGCCCAGTATGCATCGACGACGGAAGCCCCAACGACCATTGGAGGAGTTTTTCCAATTTCCGCGCCATCATCGGGTACGACATCAAGCGCTGGTTTACGATCGCCCTGAGTTACGACGTATGGGCGGAGCACCCAGACTCGGATGGCGGACGCGAAAACCCCTTCTACAACGAAAATAGCCGACTGATCATCGGCCTCACCTTCCGCACGGACGGCCTCTACGCCAGCGTGCGCGACAAGCGGATCGAGTCGGCAGCCTCAGGCACAGGGGTCGAGGAGCTCTGAAACGGCGGGGCGCGCCGCAGCGAGGCTGGCGCCCATGCTGACAACACTCAGCGGATCCAAGTCGAACCGCGGTCGCTTCCCGAAATAGGATTCGATATACCCGCGGAGGCCAGGCAAAAGCGTGCTGCCTCCGGCCAAGAACACGGCTTCGATATCTCGTGCTTTCACGCCGGCCTCTCCAAGCACCTCATCGCAAATGACGAAGGTTCGACGAACGAGATCCAACGTGAGTTGCTGGACTTCCTCGCGCGTGATTTGAATCACGCCGCAACTCTCTGGCGCCGCCGGGTCGACGCTCGGGATCGCGATCGCCGCTTCTTCGGATTCGCTTAGCTCGCACTTGGCGAGCTCGCAGGCGTGCACCAAGCGGTCGAAGGTCACTGCGTCATTGGTCAGATCCCAACAGTCTCGTGCGAGCGCTCGGTCGGCGACGTAAATCGCGATCGTTCGGTCGACATCGTCGCCGCCGAGGTAGGGGTCACCGCCATGCCCGACGACGCGGAATGGATACTGACTGCAGTCGACGACTGCAGCATCAAAGGTGCCGCCCCCGAGGTCGTAGACGAAGGCGTACTTCAGACTGCTCCGGTTGAGATAGGCGAGCGCTGTGGCGATTGGCTCTTCGACGACCCGAACGCCCGTGAAGTGCGCCTTGGCCACCGCTTGCGCGGTCGCATCACGACGCTCTTGTTCGAAGGCCACAGGGGCCGTCACCACAGCGTGCACGTCCTGCACCGGACAACGCGTGAGCTCGCGGAGACGACTGACGATCGTTTGGCCCACGTCGACGGGGCTCACCAAACCGGCTCGCGTGCGAAAGAGGACTCCACCGTCGGGCGTCTTCAGCATATCGTACGGGTAATGCTCCCGAAACTGGGCCGTGTACGACGAATGCCAACGAGCGCCGATGACCCGCTTTGCCGAAAGGATCGTGTTTTGGGGATCCATCGCCCGGCGACGGCGGGCAGCCTTTCCGATGAGCTGCGACCCGTTCGGAGGGAAGGCAACCGCGGAAGGCATGATGACCCCGTTGCCCTCGATGCGGAGGGCCTCGAAGTTCCGGGCGATCACGGTGTTTGTGGTACCAAGATCGATTCCAACTGTCTGCTTCCTACGGGTAGACATCGAGCGTCGAGACGGGGGCGCTGTAAAATTCGTGAGGTCCATGGGCACTGGCCTCTCGGAATCAAGCAGGCTACGTGATTCGTGCGCCGACCGCCACACAGACTTCGTCGCCTGGACCGGACGCGGCCCGTGTCCTAAAGTGAAACATGTTCTAGTCGGAGCCGTTAGCTGATGCCCGCTGACTTTCACAAGCTTCAAATAGCAGGAATTGTTCAAGAAACGCACGACACGCGCTCCTATGTCTTGGGTGTCCCAGAGTCGCTGCAGGAGGAGTTCCGCTATCGAGCTGGGCAATTTCTGACCTTCGAAATCCCATGGAATGGGATGCAGCTGCGCCGCTGCTACTCGCTTTCGAGCGCTCCGGAGACCGATCCGAGGCCCAAGGTGACGGTGAAGCGGGTCGACGACGGTCGCGTTTCGAACTGGTTCAATGACGAGCTCAAGGTCGGCGATACGATCGCCGTGCAGCCTCCCGAGGGCCGCTTCGTGCTGCGCACCGACGAGGGGGACCATGGAATAGTTCTGTTTGGCGGCGGAAGTGGCGTGACGCCGATCATCGCAATCCTGAAGTCCGCCCTCCGAACCACCGACCGCGACGTGAAGCTCATCTATGCCAACCGCGACAAAGACTCGGTCATCTTCAAAGACGAGCTTGACCAGTGGCACGCGGAGTTCCCGGAGCGCCTCGAAATCGTCCACCACCTCGACAGCGAGAGCGGGTTTATGAGTGTTGCCGCTATTCAAGAACACATCCGTGGCTGGGAGGAGGCGGAGTTCTTCGTGTGCGGCCCAACCCCGTATATGGACAGCGTCGAAGAGGCGTTTAAAGTCTCGGGGATCGACTTGGGGCAAACGAAGTTCGAGCGCTTCAATTCATTGCCCGACCCCGACCGTCGAGACGAATCGGCCGACGTCGTTCCCGAACAGTCCGAGGGCGAGATTCCCGCATCGTTCACGATCGTGCTCGAGGGCCAGAGCCACAAAGTGCCCTACAAGAAGGGCGCCACTCTGCTCGAAGCCGCCGTGAAGGCCGGTTACAAGCCACCGTCTTCATGTGAGGACGGCTATTGCGGGTGCTGCATGGCTCTGTTGAAGAGCGGCAACGTCAGCATGGCCAACCACGACGCCCTCGAGCCGAGCGACATCGAGCGTGGCTGGATCCTAGCCTGCCAATCCCGTCCCTCGAGCCAAGAACAAATCGAAATAGACTTCGACGCTCAATACTAAAAAAACGGGACTGTTCCCTTTATTGGGGGCGGGTCCAGTCGGGGCCGTTGCCCCAGTTGTTGCGGGTGCGTTTGGCGCGGTGATCGGGGTCGTGTTTTTTGAGGGCGGCGGCGTATTCTTCGAACTGTTGGATGCCGAGCTTCTCGGCCCAGTAGTCTTCTTCCATCGACCATTGGTTGTTCCCCGCGTACTGCAGCACCGTGATACCGGGGAAGTCCATTGTGCCCTCGCCGCTCGGGTGATCGCGACGGTTGATCATGCGGAAAACGACTCGGCCGCTGGGGTCGATCACGTGCCAATCGTAGACGCCGTAGATCTCGCCGTACTGCTCCATCAACGGGACGATCCAGTTTCGAACCGTTTCACGCCCGTGCATCGTGCCGAGCACGCGCTCGTAGTAAACGACGTCTTCAGTGAAGAGATCCGCCCAGGCGTTCCAGTCCTCGCGAATCATCCCAGCGTACCAAAAGTTGCGGAATGCCTCTTCGACCTCTTCGATGTCGAAGGTCGCCATTACTCGGCGGCCTGTTGCTCCTCAGGCCACGAGTAGAACTGGGTGCACCAGCGTCGGAAGATGGCGATCGGCCCGTCTCCGTCGCAGAGAAGGGGCTTTTCGTGCTGGATCTTGTGTTCCCAGATCGGGATGTCCTGGTCGAGCTGGCGCTTGAGCTCGGCGATGAAGGCCCCGCCAACGCCGCGGGTCGCATCGGCACCACCGATCTTCTTGACGCTGAAGTTGAAGCGGAGATGCACGTTGTCTCCATCGATCGGCGTCGTCGTCGCAACGTTGAGCGTCTCGACGAGGCCCTTGAAGCGCACGAGCGACAGGCCGAAACCGTAGTTCAGGCTATCGATGGAGCCCTCGACGGGCCCTCTCGGAGTTGACATGCCCGCGGCGGAGAAGACTCGCAACTTGTGGCCATCCACCGTCGCCTCCGACTCAGGCATGTTGGTGCACCCATGCAGAGTGTTGAAGTGCACCGAGTCAACGGCGTTCTCTGCCATCTCTTGGTTGCGCGTTCGAATCTTCCACTCGAGAACCTCGAAGTCGGTCCACTCATCGGTCTTGAGCTCGGGAATCTCGTCAGGGATGTCCCACTGCGGCGGCTCGCCCTCGGCATGATGCCAACACATCACCAGGCCGGCGAGCTCCTTGATGTGCCAAGTGTCCAACCTGGCCTTTCGTGGCACGTGCTTGGCGTACGGAACCCCAGTGCATCGCCCGTTGGTTCCAAACTGCCAGGCATGGAATGGACACTGGATGCTCTCGCCTTGGACTTTGCCGCCGTGCCCGAGATGCGCGCCAAGATGCGGACAAAAAGCGTCGAGGACGGAAAGCTCCCCAGCCTCGGAACGCCAAATGACCAGATCTTTCCCGAAGTAGCGGAGCGGTTTGACCTCGCCAGGCTTGACCTCGTCAGAGGCGGCAATCTGGAACCAGCCGTTGGGAATCGGAGGGGTGTAGTAGCGGTCGCTGTCCTGCATAGTCTCTCAAAAGTAGAACGTGTTTCACTTTTTTCAAGTGAAAATCTGGGCGCCGGGACATTCGCTATTTCCGTAACGATATCGGCCGAGTTCACCGGCGTCTGGAAACGAGTATTCGCTCAACGGTGTGCTAGCTTCAGCCCTCGGAGGCAAGCATGGCAACGATCAGTGTGGGCGCGACCGCCCCGGACTTCACCAAGACGACACAAAACGGCGACACCATCACGCTGTCTCAGTTTCAAGGAGACAAGGCCGTTGTGCTCTATTTCTACCCCAAAGACGAGACCCCCGGTTGCACGGCGGAGGCATGCACCTTCCGGGACAATTTCGAAGATTTCGTCGAAGCCGGTGCAGTGGTGATCGGGGTGAGCCAAGACAGCGAAAAGAGTCATCAAAGTTTCGCCGAGCACCACCGGCTGCCGTTCTTGCTGGTGAGTGACCGCGACAAAACGCTGCAGAAGGCCTACGGCGTGCCCAAGACGATGGGGTTGCTTCCCGGGCGCGTGACGTTCGTGATCGATCGAAGCGGGGCCGTACAGCACGTGTTCAATTCACAACTCAACGCGAAGAAGCATGTGCGGGAGGCGCTCGACGTGGTCAGACAACTGAGCGCCTGACCCGGCGCACGAAGACGAGCAGAAGCGCAGCCGCCCATACGGCGCCAAAGCCACTCGGCGTACGCGAGGCGTGACAACCCGACGAGTCGGCAGGGACCGGTATGCCGCCCGGGACGTTGCCGTTGATTGGGGGCAACTTCTTTCCGCAGGGCTCTCCATCGCATGAGGTCTCTTCGCAGAGACTGTCGCCACCCCACCCCTGCTCGCATAACTGGGAGACGATGGGCGCGAAGTAGTGAATCGCCTCGCCCGCCTGACTGTCGAGGAAGGTGTTCACGCGATCGCAGTCCTCGTCGGGCGAAAGAACGTAGTCCGGCGCCCGGCCAGCCACGAGAATCCCAGCGAGCTGATCGTTGGAGTCAAATGTGGCGCTCCCCGAGTGCCCCATAAAGGCATCAGGATTCGCGGAAAAGTAGTCGAGGGTCGCGGTTCGCGGATCGGCAACTGTCCCGCCTGAATCGATCTTCGCGGGGAGGCCGCTGCCGAATCCGATCATCGTCAACGGCTCGTCCTCCACCAAAGGAGTCGTGGCGGGACGAACGGCAACCGATCGGTGACCTCCAGTGACGGGACGATCGAGTTGAATCACAGCAAAGTCGGGCGTTAGGGCGTCACCGATCGGCTCGTCGCGGAGCGCGATCTGCTTGCAGGAGTAAACGTCTTCGTCCTCGATAGGCGCGAGCTGCATCGGGCCGTCGAGGTAGTAATCGAAGACGAAGCTTTTCCTCTCGCAATCGGTCTGCGTCCGAAGGCAATGACCAGCGGTCAACACGAGGTCATCATGAATCAGCACCCCGGAGCAGAGTGCGGCGGTTGGTTGGTTTGTGAAGCGCTCGTCGTCGCAGAGGCCCTTCGATTGCTGAAGGGTCGGCGCGACGATGATGTACTTCCCGTCAGGACCGCGCTCTAGTTTGTCGCTGTCGATGAGTGCGACGATCGACTGTTGTGCGATCTGACGGAGCTCGTCGCTCGGGTGGTTGTAGACCTCGAGGCGGTCGTCCGCCCCATAGACGACCGGGGCCGAGAGCTCCCCGACGAACGCTTGCTCATCAGCACCACAGGCGACCCCAAAAACAGTAAGCAAGACCAGGCCACAGCGCACGCGCATAGGCATAATATCTAAGGCCAAAACGGGCTTGGTGCTACTCGGAGACCCGAACTTGGATGCTGGTGACCAAATCCCCCGTGGCAGTCGCAACATCGGACACGACGACGACGGGCTCGCCGGCCTCGACGACGTTCCGCTCTCGCAGCTTGGCGAGGGCATTGACGATGGTCTTTTCGGGGTCCTTCGAGAGGTTCATTCGAAAAGGAACGATCGAACGATTGAGCCAGAGCTTACGACGAGTCGTACTCATGTTTGTGAACGCGTAGATGACTGCCCGCTTCGGTCGATAGCTCGCAACCAGCTGACCAAACTGCCCGCGCCGTGTCATCACGATGATGGCACGCACGCCGAGCGAATCCGCGAGGCGGCAAGCGCCTTGCGCGATATGGCCGCGCTGGGTGGTAGGCGCCGCACGTTCGAGATAGAAGTCGAGGCCAGTCCCTCCGCCCTCAATGCGTCGCGCGATCTTATCGAGAACTTCGACACATCGTACTGGGTGCTGCCCCGCGGCCGTCTCGCCGCTGAGCATGATCGCATCGGCCTGCTCGTAGACCGCATTGGCAACGTCGGTCACCTCGGCTCGAGTCGGGAGCGGGTTCTCGATCATCGATTCGAGAAGGTGAGTGGCCACGA
>Ga0255057_10002310_pt1 | contig 10362 bp, 8 predicted proteins | sample Cases_109_6_MG_FD_189022 | JGI IMG/M metagenome (GOLD analysis project Ga0255057, IMG submission 189022) | Seawater microbial communities from Amundsen Gulf, Northwest Territories, Canada - Cases_109_6 | ecosystem: Environmental > Aquatic > Marine > Gulf | place: Canada: Northwest Territories... | reverse complement strand
CCGCGCTCCCACGCCAACCACCTGATTTTTTCCGAGTTTGCCGAGCTGTCGCAGACGGTATCGCCCTCGACCGCGGCGCGCCAGACTAGGGCCGAGGCGCTGCTACCCGCGGCCGACGATCCGCTCGCCATCCTCTTCGACCGCGCCGACGAGGCCCTGCCGGTGCTCTGCCGCGGCGAGGCCGCGAGCGGTCAGTCCTACACCCTGGCCACCGCGCTCTTCCGCTTGGCCCCGGCAGGTGTCAGCCTGGAGGTTTTCCACGGCCCATCGCGCGCGCCGGTCTTCACTGCCGCGACCGAGCTGGCTTTGGCCTCATGAAGTCCCGGTAACCCATGCTCTTTGGTCCGATCCTGGCTAAATCGCAGACATGTTGAGGTGGTCGGGATGGCGTCTGGTTTGCCTCCGGAAGCCGAAATACGAGACCCAGCTTCTACTTTAGGTCTGAAAGGGGCCTTGAATGGGCTGACGTAGTGCGTGAATAACTGATTTGGCTGGCTCTGGGATGTGTGCCGGCACACTTAGGGCGGAGTCGATATAGTCCAGGCGGCAGCTACCCATGAGAGGCTGAATTTGGGGTTCTACGAAAGACACATCCTGCCAAAGGTTCTCAACTGGAGCTGTGGCATGAAGCCGGTGCAAAAGCAGCGGCAAAAGGTAGTGCCGCTTGCCGAAGGTTGCGTGCTGGAGATCGGTATCGGATCAGGCCTCAACTTTCCGTATTACGACCCCGAAAAAGTCGAACGGGTCATCGGCCTCGATCCGGCCGAAGAGATGTTGACCTATGCCAAAGGGAAGTCCGAGTCCGTACCCTTCACAGTCGAGTATCTTGCCCTACAAGGCGAGAGCATCCCGTTGGAGCCAGAAAGTGTGGACACCGTGCTTGTCACCTACACGCTGTGCACTATCCCCGATGCAATAGCTGCTTTGGAAGGTATGCGCAAAGTCTTGAAGCAGACCGGGCGGCTGATCTTCTGCGAGCACGGCAAAGCCCCAGACGAAGCTATTCGGCGGTGGCAAGATCGTCTCAACCCACTTTGGAGGCGGCTCGGCGGTGGTTGCAATCTCAACCGGGATATCCCGGCGCTGATCGAGGCCGCCGGGTTTGGCATCGACACTCTGGAAACGATGTATTTGCCGAGCACACCCCGCTTCGCAGGCTTCAATTACTGGGGCTCGGCCCGGCCCCGGTAGGAGCCCGCACTTGTCATAGTGGTGAGTCTGCTCATGCTAAACCACGACATCCAGAGCATGTCCGCAGCACAACTGGTATGCCCCCAACTTCGGACCTTCGAGCGCGAATGTTTGGAATCGTGTCGTTTTCGTCCGGTCTCCCCCCAGCTCCGGAAGTGCCGGATGCCATCGGCGGACGGCAGGATTTTCCAAGGCGGACATTGGTTAGATGAGGCGGTTCGGTAAGGGGCTACCGGAATCGAAGGGGGGTCGGAACCTCCGGATCAACCCCCGCCCGGCACGACCACGCCTTCCGGCAGCACCCATCCGGGACCCAGGGCGAGATTGAAGGTTCCGGTGCGGATGCCGTCCACCTTGACGGCGTCGAACCCAATTTCGAGCGAGGCCCGCTGCGCCGGCGATAACGGTGCCAAGAGCAGGTCCTTGGCGTTGAGCGGATGGCCGGCGAAGTACATCTGGGTGGTCACCGACGGATTGAACGGTGCGTGCACCTTGAAGTGGATATGGGGCGGACGGATCCAGTCTCCCATCGCCGCATAAGACCCGGGAATGATGGTCAGGAAGCGATACCTCCCGTCCTTGTCGGTCGGTAATCTGGCATAGCCCTGAAAATTCGGATCCAGAGACCGTCCTTTTCCTTCGTCGCGCGGGTGGCTGTAACGGCCGTGGATGTTGGCCTGCCATATCTCGACCACGCAACCAGGCAGGGGCCGACAGTCGGGATCGAGCACTTGGCCGGTCACTTCGATCACCTCGCCCTGGGCGCGACCATTGCCACCGGACACACGGGTGAGGTCCCAGTCTTGGTCCTGAACGGCTATAGGATAGAACGGGCCGTCCATCTGACGAGGTGTCAGGGTGCAAGCCGCCGTCGCCGCCCGACTGGTGGCTAGCAACGCCGCGCCTGCCGTTATGCCAGTGAGGACATTGCGGCGAGAAAGGTGGTGTGAGGCGGCGCGTGCAGTTACCCGAGCGCTCTTTTTCTCGACCATGGTTCCTTCTCACACGTTCGGATTATCCATCGAATATCGGCAGGGGTGTCGATCACATCTGACTGCCCCAAGAGGGCCTGGTACAGGAATTAGGTAGACTAAGGTACACCTCGCCGGAGACCGGCGCCAGTCAACTCCTCAGAAAGTCGGCGACGTGAAATTCCGGTCCATCGAATTGGCCAAATTACGGGCTTGGTAAACTCCTGATTAGTTCCGGTGTGCTAGAGGCGGACGAAATCGACCCGGGTCAGACACGTCGGCTTTAACCCCGAACGCGGAAGTAGAGTAGCGCAGAATCGGGTCGGCCTGCGAAAGCCGACATGGCGCGACCGCTTGCCCCTCAGAAGCGGACTAATTTTCGGCCCATGACGTTCGTCCGCACCTGACCCGACTCGGACATCAGTTGGGCACAGCAGATGCCTAAATGTCGATCACTTCGGGATCATCTGGGCGTGATGGGAAATCATCAGCCAGTGGTCTCCATTTTTCTCGAACAGATTGGTGACGAACAGATCGAATTTTCGCGGCTCGCCGCCGTCCTTCGGATGAATTACCGCGCTTTCGGTGCCGACGACGCTGGCCAGGTTGGCGTCGACATGAATGTGCGCGATCGATGCCATCTTCACCTCGACCTCGGACCAGCGATCGAAGGTGCGCGGCCAATAGTTGGCGACGGCATCCTCGTATCCGACCAGGATCTCCGTGCTGCGCGGCCCGATGTTCACCACGTAAGGCTTCTTGGCCCATACCGCCGCCATGGCGTCCGGGTCCCGGCCGGACAGCGCGTCATAGAACGCCTGATTGGCAGCTTTGATGGCCTCGATCTCCGACGATTGCTGGGCGCCTGCGGATCCGGCAAGAAAGACCAGACCGATCAGCAATGAGGCTGCAAACCAGAGGCTGTGATTTCGTTTCATCTGCGTCCCCCAGTGCGGTTTCGTTTTCCCGATCCTACGGGCCGATCGACCAAACGCTAGTGAAGCAGGATGGCCCTACCACCACTTTGTTTACCACTTCCGGCGCCCATACATCGTCACAAGAGAGTGACTGCGGCCAAATTCACACTATGACCCACGTATGCCCGATTGTGACCCAATGCGGCCCTATCGACCGGAGAATTCAATTCCTCTACGATCTCAATCGAAGGCAGATCGTTCAGTTGGCGCCGTCGCTTTGGGGGAATAGGTTTTGGACGCATCCATCCTGTCACGTGACTTGAACCGCGCGCACCTCGAAGGAGAAATCTTTGATCCGGGGCATTGTGAATATGACAAACATCGGCGGGTTTGGAACGCGACCGCCGATCGCCTCCCCGGTGCCATTGTGCGGGCGCGCAGTGTCTCTGATGTAGAGAAAGCCGTGGCCATCGCCGCGCAACAGGGCGCATTGCTCGCGGTGCGGGGCGGTGGGCATAGCCTTCCAGGCCTTTCGACCTGCGATGATGGCATCGTCCTCGACCTGTCCCTGATGAGTACTATTCATGTCGACAGCGCAGCGCAACGGGCGGAAGTTCAAGGGGGGGCGCTGCTCGGTGACCTGGACCGGGCCTGCGTACCAGCAGGACTTGTGGTTCCGGCCGGTATTGTATCCCATACCGGGGTCGCCGGATTGACGCTTGGTGGCGGCATGGGCTGGCTCAGCCGCCGGTTCGGGTTGACCATCGACAATCTTTTGGCAGTGGACCTGGTCACCGCCGACGGCAGGTCGCGTCGAGTCAGTGCCGACACCGACACCGAACTCTTCTGGGCAATTCGGGGCGGTGGCGGGAATTTCGGCGTGGTGACTCGCTTCGTCTTCAAAGTTAATGACCTGGGACCGGTTCTGATCGGCAATTGGGCCTACCCGGTGGCCGAGGCGAGCGATGTACTGAAGCAGCTTAACGAGCTTGCAAAAAGTGCCCCTCGAGAGATTACAGCCGGCTTTATTCTGTCGCCTGGTGAATTGATGGTCATCGCGATTTGCTCCGGCCCGCAAGCAAACAGCGAGGATGCCATAGCCGCCTTTGGCGCCCTCGGTCAAACGAAGTCGTCTTCGGTCGGCGAGTTGAGCTTCCTCGATCTTCAGCAGATGTTTGACGAGGACATGGCGTGGGATCGACGCTATTACATGAAGGGCCTATTCTTGCGAGAAATCGACGGATCTGCGATCGAACGCATGGTCCAAGGCATCGCCGAAGCGCCGACATCGGAGACTGAATACTATGTGCTGCAGCTCGGGGGTGCCGTTAGCGATGTCGACGAGGACGCGACAGCCTATAGCGGTCGGAGCGCTGGCTTCTACTGCCTCATGGGTACTACTTGGGATGACAGGAAACATGACGAGCGGTTTATTGGCTGGAGCCGAGCGGCAGCGAGTCGCATGACGGAAATCGCTATGAGCAGGAACTACGTCAACGAGCAAGCAGAGGCGAGCAAAGAAGTCGCACGCGAGTCCTATGGCGAAGGAAAATACAGGCGGCTTGCCAAGCTCAAGGGCCGTTATGATCCGACCAACCTATTTCGCCTCAATCAAAATATTGAGCCGGCCCTTTAGTGCAATTGAAAGCGCTCGGACTCGCCGATGTAGCTTCGCTGTCAGAGATACGCGATCAACAAACGTGATGGCTGCTATTGGCTATAAGGCGACTAGGTGGGGCGGCCCTTCCCACGTCCGGTTACGCCGCAGAAAGCGGACAATCCTACTGACTGCTGCAGCGCAAAATGAACCCTTCGTACCTGGCCGACGCGATCGCGTGCCTTGTCGAAAGTTGGTTCTGCGTGTGTCATATCGTCTTCTCCGCTCCAACACAGTGGGCGTGAGGCGGCCATCTCGACCGCCTTTTTGAATCGAGATTTCTTTTTTATAGCATATATTGTAGGGAAATTGCACCACCCTACTACATATTGGAGTGGACTTGATGAAGGTTTGGCAAGGATCGGGGGAACTTGCCGTTGCTCCCCTATCGGATCAGTAAAAATGTCTGCTCGTTTCCCCGAGCTTCCCGGGTAGGGGGCTCAAAAATGTCGGCTTATGAAGGGTAAGCAGCCGTCGAAGGGCCCTACCTCGGAAAAGGATCACAATAAGCACTATAGGTTTCGCCTTATTACTTGAAAGAATCGGGTAATTTCGACTCCACTGGACATTTCATTTTGATTATGCTTCAATATATTCTACGGGAAGAATAGAAAAGAGTATTGTTGGCGTTCTATGGTTAATAGGCGCCTGGCGCAGAGGACGGGTTCCAATAGGAACCAGGGTAAAAAAAAATAGACCAGGTAGGTGGGTATCATGATCAGGGCAGTCTCATTCGCGTTCGCTCTCATCTTTTTGTTGCTTGAAGGTGCTGCCGGCGGACCGGCGGTGGCCGCGTCGCGTGCCGAAGGCCAGGGCGAGGGTCCGGACCTGCCGCCCGCGGCGGTGGCGCGCTTTGCCAAGGCTATGCTGGACCTCGACGAGAACCGCCTGGCCGACGGTTTGGAGGCACATCTCGCAACCCTGGGCGACGATGAGGAAGTCCAGGTGATCGTCAGCCTGACGGCACCCGGCCGGGCCAGGGCCTTTGCCAGACAGATCGGCCCCTTCACCGTCACCCAAGAGTTCGACGTCATCGACGGCTTTGCCGCCACCATGACGGCAGGCCAGGCGCAACAACTCGCCGCCCTGCCCGGGATTTTCCGGGTCGAGGAGGATTTGACGGCCGAGGCCCTTATGGACGTCTCGCGCATGAGCGTGGGGGCTGATGCGGTGGTGGACCTGGGCATTTCGGGCTATAGCGGGACCGGGGTCACGGTCTGCGTCATCGATTCCGGTGCCATGGGAAGCCACGAGATGTTCACCGAGGACGGCGCCTCCAGCCGTTTTCTCGGCTTTACCGACTATGTGGGGACACTCAACAGCAACATCGATACCTCCGCGCCGCCCTATGACGACAACTTCTTGGCTCACGGGACCAATGTGACAGGCATGATCGGCGGCGACGGTGAGCCCAACTCGTTGGACCCGACCAGCGACCCGATCAATGGACCCGCCTCCCTCGGTGTGGCGCCCGGGGTGGATTTTCTCATTGCTCGCACCATGGACCACTTCGGTCGCGGCCTGGTGAGCGACATCGTCGATGCCATCGACTGGTGTCTGGCCCATCCGAGCGGCCAACCGAAGATCATCAACTTGAGCCTCGGCGTGCCCGGCGAGACCCGTTGTCGCGATGCGCTCTGCCGCGCGGCCGAGAATGCTGTCAAAGGAGGCACCGTGGTGGTAGCCGCCATTGGCAATTTCGGCGACGCCCCGGGCACGGCCTTCAGCCCGGCCATTTCGGCCAAGGTGATCGGCGTGGGCGCGGCGGCCGAATTCGTCGACTACGCCTTGGATGCCGGGCTGGGTGCCGCGGACGGCCGTTTGTCCGGCGGCCTCCATCCTCTGGCATCCAACAGCCAAGGCCCCGGCTCCAGGGGCAGCGTGAAGCCCGATGTCATCGCGCCGGGCTCGACCGTCCTCTCGGCCGCCAATGACGATCACGTGCTCGTCGCCTTCAACTTCTTTGGCGAACTGGTGGTGTTGGAATCCGATGCCAAACGTGGCTGCGGCAACGGCTGCTATGCCTTTAACTTGAGCGGCTCCTCCCAGGCGGCCGGCTTCGTCTCGGGCATCGTCGCCTTGATGCTGGAGGCCGATCCCAGCCTGACGCCGGCTGAGGTGCAGCAAATCTTGCAGCAGACGGCCGACGACCGCTTGCTGCCGGGGCCGGACAACATCACCGGCTATGGCCTGGTGAACGCCTACCAGGCGGTGGCCACCGCGGCCGGTGACGCCACGGCGCCGGGCATACCGGCCTTCCCCTATAAGGATACCGGCAGTGTCGTCGTGCCGGCGGCTTCGCAAGGGTACATCGATATTCCCATCCAGATCCAGGACGAGAAACTGTCATTTGCGATCACGCTCGCCATCGAAGGAGACATCATCTCCTTCTTCGATTTCTTCGGCCAACTCGTGAACGAATGGAACCCCGATATCGATGCTTCGCTCTATTTCAGCGATTCGCTAGATGGTCTTCCCATTGCCCTCAGTTGGTGCCCTGCCGCTGAGTGCGGCACCCAAAGCGCCGGCAAGGTGGGCCAAATGGAGGTCATCGGCGTCATCTTCGAACCGGCGGATTTCGTTGCGCATACCACCGATCTCACCTTGCGCCTAGCCTCCCAGGTGACACCGGTCCACAGCGGCGAAAGCGCGGTGGTACATTACGACATCTCCAACGGCAAGGTCGTCACCCCGCCGCCCTCCGGCGCGCCGGTCGCCGATGCCGGACCAGACCAGACGGTCACCGACGCCGACAACAACGGCATGGAATTGGTGACCCTCGATGGCAGCGGCTCCAGCGGCATCATCGACAGTTATTCCTGGCGTGATGGCGGCGCGAGCGGCCCCGAACTGGCCAGCGGCCCGACCCCCACCATTGCCCTCGTCCAGGACCAGTATACCATCGCCCTAGTCGTCTCCAACAACGGCGTTGAAGGCGAGAGCGATACCGTTTTGATCACCGTGAAGCGTAAGAAAGGCGGCGGCAGCGGTGGTGGTGGCTGCGGCAAGGGCAACAATCCCCCCTGCTGAAGGGGAGGCCGCGTCCCGGTCCGGCCAAGCTGCTTTCTATCGCTGACGTCCAGCGGGCCGATAGAGCAGGTGGCGCCTTTTCATCCCAGCTTGCCGCTATTTGGAGACCTGTTCTATTTGGTCTGACAGCTGTCCTTCCTGTAAAGTGACCGTCCGGTGGGGGGGCTCTGGCGCGGTTTGGGGTATAGCTGTTACGCTCAGGTCTGAGCGTAACGCCAGGGCAGCAATTCGTCGAGCCGTGTGATTTTGTGATCGGCGATGCGCCCAAGGACATCGGTTAGCCAGGCTTGCGGATCGACGCCGTTGAGTTTGGCTGTCTCGATCAGGCTATAGGCGATGGCAGCGGACTTGCCGCCGCCTTGGGAGCCGACAAAGAGATAGTTTTTCCTGCCTAAGGCGACCGGTTTCATCGACCGCTCCGCCGAATTGTTGTCCAGCTCCAGAAAACCGTGGTCGAGATAGGGCCTGAGTTTCTTCATCCGGGTCAGGGCGTAGCGGATTGCCTTGGCCAGATCGGACTTGTCCGAGATCTTCGGCAATTGGGCCTGCAGCCAGACTTCCAGATCGTCGAAGATCGCTTTGGCGCGGGCCTGACGGAGCCGCACCCGCGCATCGGGCGCATGACCGCGCGCAGCCTTCTCGACAGCATAGAGCCCGGCGATGCGCTTGATCGCTTCCTCGGCGATGACCGAGCCCTCGGACTGGTATAGATCGGTGAACTTGCGCCTGATGTGCGCCATGCAGGCGACTTCATGGACCTCGCCGGATCGATAGAGATCGTTGAACCCGGCATAGCCGTCCGCGTGCATCCAGCCCTTGTAGTCGGCCAGATGCTTGGCTGGATGCTCACCCTTTCGATCGACGGTGAACTGATACCATGCCGCCGGTGGATCATCACCCGCCCAGGGCCGCTCGTCGCGGACATAGGTCCAGATGCGGGCGGTCTTGCATTTGCCCTTCGCCTGCATCTTGATCGGGGTGTCATCCGCAAAGATCGCCTGCCCGCGCTGAACATAGCGCCCGATCGTCTCTGCCAGCGGCTCCAACAGTGCCGCCGATTTGCCAACCCAGTCGGACAGCGTCGAGCGATCGAGGTCAATGCCTTCTCGATTGAATATCTGGCTCTGCCGGTAGAGCGGACAGTGATCCGCATACTTATTGACCAACACATGCGCCAGCAGGCCCGGGCCTGGCCGCCCACGCTCGATCGGGCGTGATGGCAAGGGCGCCTGGCAGATCGCTTCGCAGCAGGCGCAGGCCATCCGGGGCCGGATAAAGCGGTTCACCACGAACCGGCCAGGGACGTATTCCAGTTCTTCGGTGATGTCCTCACCGAGTGTCTTCAGGGTCCCGCCGCATTCGCCACAGGCATCACCCGGTGAAAGCACTTCCTCGTTCCGGGGCAAGCTGTCCGGCAAGGCTTTGCGCTTGGGTTTGTTCTTCGGTGTGGCGACTGTGTCATCTGATACTGTCGGCGCAATCGTCGCCGCCGCGATCTCTTCCTCTTCCAGCTTCAGCTCAAGCTGATCCATGGTCTCGGACGTCGATCCGAACCGGTGGCGGCGATGACCGGCAAGCTGATGCTCCAGCTTGGCAATCCGGAGCGCCTGAGACTTGACCGTAGCCACCAATTGCACCGCGACCGACCTCAATTCAGAGGGATCATCGGGCAGTGATTGGGTCTCGTCCAGCATGGCCATTCTATACCAGAATGGGACGCCTATGGGAATCCCCTAAGCCTCATATCTCTCTGCTTTTATTCAGAAAATCACCCTGCCGTCAAAGGTCGCCAAGTGCGTAGAGGCGCACGCCAATCGATGCCTTCCAGCAGCATCGCCAGTTGCGCCGATGTCACCGACAGCTTACCCTGCGCCGGGGATGGCCAGACGAAACGACCGCGTTCCAGGCGCTTCGAAAACAGGCAGGCCCCCTGGCCGTCCCACCAAATGATCTTGACCAAATCGCCGCGACGTCCACGAAAAACGAAAAGATGGCCCGAGAAGGGATCCTGCTCCAGCACCCTCTCGGCCAGCGCCGACAGAGAGTTGAAGCCCTTCCTCATGTCCGTAACCCCGGCGGCCAGCCAGACCTTCGTTTGCACAGGAACCGGGATCATAGTGTGACAAGGCCTCTGGCCAGACGCAGCACAAGGTCAACTTCAAAAGCGCCACTGAGTGTCAGACGATGCCCCGAGGTGAGGTCAATCTCGATCCGATCACCGCCAGCGCGGGCCGGCTCCGGCGGTGCGGTGGCCGCATTCGTCGTCACCTCGACCGGCAGAAACGCTGTCGCATCCCGACCAGGACCGAAGCGTGGATCGCCGCGCCAGAGGAAAACCATGTTTGCGTTCAATCCATGCCGACGCGCCACCGCCGCGACCGAGGCGCCTGGCTCCAGTGTCTCAGCAACAACACGCCGCTTGAACGACTTCGAGTAGCTCCGCCGTTTGCGCTTTCCTCGATCTGCCAAAATAAGTGTCCGCGTAAAATAAGCGGACACGATCGCCCGCAATCACGCCAAGACTCGCACGCCTATCACGAACCCATCAAGGTCGGGCAGGCCGGACGCTTACTGCGCACGCGACTGGCGCCAGAGA
>Ga0255057_10002309_pt1 | contig 10363 bp, 7 predicted proteins | sample Cases_109_6_MG_FD_189022 | JGI IMG/M metagenome (GOLD analysis project Ga0255057, IMG submission 189022) | Seawater microbial communities from Amundsen Gulf, Northwest Territories, Canada - Cases_109_6 | ecosystem: Environmental > Aquatic > Marine > Gulf | place: Canada: Northwest Territories... | reverse complement strand
GGGCATGGCGCTATTCATGCTGTGGCTGCTGTTCTGGCTCGTCAATGTCGCGCTCGACTATCTGATTGAGCAAGATACGTCGCCCGCCATACAGATTCGAAAATCATTGGGCATTACCGAAAAAGGTTCGCGCACGGGCCTCGGATTCCTGCAGCTGGTAGCCGATCTGATCCTCTGGATCAGTTTCATTTTTTACATGATCTATGTCTGGGACGACTCGGGCACGACCCTGGACGAACTCTACGGACTTATTGTCATCGGCAAGACTTTCGGCGGCATCGAAATCGTGCCACTGAAGATCGTCAGCGGAATCCTGCTGTTTGCAGGAATCATCATCGTAATCGGCTGGATGAAGCATTGGATCGATCGTCGCTGGCTGCAGCATATCGTCATCGAGAGAGGCGCTCGCGACGCTATCATCACGCTGTTCGGCTATGTCGGATTCATCGCAGCCGTCGTGATAGCACTCGCTCTCGCCGGCGTGGATCTCAGGGGCCTGGCACTCGTCAGTGGCGCGCTCGCTCTTGGCATTGGCCTGGGCATGCAGGAGATTGCCAACAATTTCGTATCCGGCCTCATTCTCCTGTTCGAGCGGCCGATCAGGGCCGGTGATTTCGTCACGGTAGGTGAAGTCGAAGGATTCGTACGTAGAATTCGCATTCGCGCGACTGAAATCGAAACTCTCGACAATCAAAATGTTTTGGTTCCCAATTCGGAGCTCGTATCCGGACGTGTGACGAACTGGGTGCTGCGAGATACGCACGGGCGATTACAGATTCAGGTTGGCGTCGCCTACGGGTCGAACGTCGAAAAAGTCAGAGACATACTCGAGACGGTCTCACGAGAGCACCCTGAAGTCATCACCGACGGCCGCGCACCGGCCCCGCGCGCGCTGTTCATGGGATTCGGCGACAGTTCCCTGGATTTCGAACTGCGCGTCCGTATTCAACGCATCGAACGCCGTTTCTCTGTCGTGAGCGACTTGAACTTCGCGATCGACGCTGCGTTCCGTGACGCTGGTATTACGATTCCGTTCCCACAGCGGGATCTGCACATCGTGTCTTACCCCGATCAAAAAGCTCCTGCCGAGGCACCGGCGGATTCAAAAGCGGACCGGCCGAGCCTGCCGGTCGAACCGCTGACCCGCAGTCACCGCGAGGAAATGGAAACAGCTTGCGAAATTCAGGAAGTCTGGACAGCGCTCACGGATATTGATGCCATCAATCGTTGGCTGGCGCGCGAAGGGAGCATGTCCGCGCATATTGGCGGTCCGTTCGAGCTTGCCCTTCGTGACGGCTACGACATCCGTGGCCGCATTGATGTATTCATGCCGCCGCGTCGTCTGCGCATGGCGCTCACGCCGATGCAGGAAGAAAGTCCGCTACCGACCGGGCCCATTACGATCGAGTTGATTTTGCGCACGATCAGCGGCAAGACATTGTTGACGGTTATTGTCGCCGGCATTCCGGACAGCGAAGACTGGGAAGAGTATTACCGCCTGTCGGTTGACCGCTGGAAGAATGCATTCATCGAATTGAAGCGCGACGTCCTCGGAAAATAGGCGCTGTTAACTCTTTTCGAGGAACGCCATTCCGCCCATATAAGGTTGCAGCGCATCGGGTATCCGAATGCGGCCATCAGCTTGCTGAAAATTTTCGATGACGGCGATCAGTGCGCGTCCCGCCGCGACGCCCGAGCCATTCAGCGTGTGCATGAGCTCGGGTTTCCCCGTCGTTGCGTTTCGCACGCGGGCCTGCATACGTCGCGCCTGAAAATCGGTGCAATTGCTGCAAGATGAAATCTCCCGATATTTCTGTTGCCCCGGAAGCCAGACCTCGAGATCGTAAGTCTTCGCGGCAGCGAAGCCGACATCGCCGGAGCAAAGGGCGACTACCCGGTAAGGCAATTCCAGAAGCTGCAATACTGTCTCAGCATGGCCGGTCAGGTCCTCCAGCGCCCGCGCTGACTCACTTGCGACGACAAGCTGCACAAGTTCTACCTTCTCGAACTGGTGCTGACGAATCATGCCTCGCGTGTCCTGGCCATAAGAGCCCGCCTCGGAGCGAAAACACGGCGTGTGCGCCACGAAGCGCAGCGGTAGCTCGCTGGTGTCAAAAATAGTATCGCGACCGAGATTGGTGAGCGGTACTTCGGCGGTCGGAATTAGATAATACGGCGTCTCCGTCGTTGTCTTGAACAGCTCCTCTTCGAACTTGGGTAGCTGCCCCGTGCCAACCAGCGCATGGTCCTGAACGAGATACGGTACATAGGTTTCCTGGTAGCCGTGTGCGGATGTGTGCGTGTCGAGCATGAACTGGATCAGCGCCCGATGCAGGCGTGCCAGCGCTCCGCGCATGACCGCGAAACGTGAGCCGGAAATCTTGCTGGCTGCCTCGAATGAGAGCAATCCGAGCGATTCGCCAAGATCGATATGGTCGCGGGTCTCAAAATCGAATTGTGCAGGCTCGCCCCAGCGACGGATCTCAACGTTATCAGACTCGTCGTTGCCCTCAGGTACGCTGTCGTCGAGCAGATTCGGCAGGCCGAGCTCAATCACCTTTAACTCGGCCTGAACCGCCTGCAGCCGCGTCTGGCATTCCTTCAGGCCCTCACCGTCTTTCGTAACCGCGTCAATCAAGGAAGCAGGATCATCACCCCTGGCCGTCACAACACCAATCTGTTTGGAAGTCGTATTGCGTTTGCTTTGCAGTTTCTCGGCGTCAACCTGCAAAGTCTTGCGGCGTTCTTCCAATGCGAGATATGCCGTGGCGTCAAACTCGAAGCCTCGACGTGACAGGTTTGCGGCGACGTCACTGGTCGCCTGTCGCAGTAATTTTGGATCAATCATCGCTTGCTAAATCGGGTACCGGCCGGCCAGCGTCACGTCGACGGCGCTGAATGTCTTCCAGTTTCTCGCGAATCTTGATCTCAAGACCGCGCGAAACGGGATGATAATACTTGACCGCGTCCATGTCGTCGGGAAAATATTTCTCACCCGCAGCGATCGCGTCCTCTTCATCGTGCGCATAGCGATATTTTTCACCGTAGCCGAGTTCCTTCATCAGCCTGGTCGGCGCATTGCGCAAGTGCATCGGCACCTCGAGAGAACCGAGCCTGCGTGCATCGTCGGCAGCGGCTTTCGCCGCCGTGTAGACCGCGTTGCTTTTTGCCGCGCAGGCAAGGTAGACAACTGCTTGGGCCAATGCCAGTTCTCCTTCGGGGCTGCCCAGGCGTTCAAGTGTTTCCCACGCGTTCAGGGCGAGTTGCAGCGCGCGCGGATCCGCGTTGCCAATGTCCTCGGATGCAACCCGAACCATACGTCGAGCAACATAGAGGGGGTCGCAGCCGCCATCGAGCATGCGCATCAGCCAGTAAAGCGATGCATCGGGATCCGATCCCCGCACAGACTTGTGCAGCGCAGAAATCTGATCATAGAAATACTCGCCCTGCTTATCAAAGCGACGCCGACCACCGGTGACAACCTCAGCAACGATGCCGTCATCGATGTCACCATCGTCTGCCAGATCCGCGGCAAGCTCGAGCAGGTTGAGCGCGCGTCTGGCATCTCCGTCTGCGGCCGCAGCGATGGTCTGCAGCCCTTTCTCGCCAACCTCGATGTTCTTGCTGCCGAGCCCGCGTTCTTCGTCCTGCACGGCGTTTCTAAGTACACTCAATAGCGCCGATTCGTCGAGTGTCTTCAGCACATAGACCCGTGCACGTGACAACAACGCATTGTTGAGTTCAAAAGACGGGTTTTCCGTTGTCGCGCCGATGAACGTCAGCGTGCCGTCCTCAACGTAGGGCAGGAACGCATCCTGCTGCGACTTGTTGAATCGATGCACCTCGTCGAGGAACAATACCGTGCCGCGGCCCTCAACCTGGCGCAGCTGCTTCGCTGCGGCAACGGCCGCACGAATGTCTTTGACGCCCGCCATCACAGCCGACAGCGCAATAAAGTGGGAATCGGTCGTTGATGCGATCAACCGGGCCAGCGTCGTCTTGCCCGTGCCCGGGGGACCCCAGTACACCATGGAGTGGGCGCGGCCCTGTTCGATTGCGCGACGCAAGGGCTTGCCGGCGTCCAGCAGGTGCGTCTGACCGAAGAATTCGTCGAGATTGGCCGGCCGCATGCGATCCGCCAGCGGCCGCTCAACCGACTCGATGTCGTCGCGCGAAAAAAGATCAGTCAACGCCGACGCCTGTCCTTCGTTTCGAATACCAGTTTTCGACATGCAGGCACCAACCGCCGATACCCATCATCGCTACTGCAAGACCGATCATTATACCGGTGGCGTCCGCAGCGATATCAAACCAGTCCGCGCTACGATAGCTCACGAATCTCTGGCAAATCTCAATGAGCACGCCAAACATCAGGAGTCCGATCGCAATGCGCCAATAGGACCGTGGTCGGTATTGGCCCGCGAACCAGAGTGCGAGAATGACGAAGGTAATGCCATGCGTCCATTTGTCGATGGCTTCGAACCACGTCATGAGGCGAACACGATCGGGCCAGAACCAGACTGCAGGCATCAGTGTGATCAGTAGCACGAGAAGAAGCAGTACGAGGCTCGCCGACCACCATTGGCGCGCATAGCGCAGTGGCAGCATCAATGATCCGACTGTTCGGCGGTGACTGGAAGACCCACGACATCAACACCATCGGGAACGACGAATTCGAACTGCTGCGGATCAATGGGCTCATCAACCGTGACGTCGTAAAGCGATACGAATGTCGTCTGCTCGAGGTTATCGAAGAACACCATTCGATTCAGCAACGCGCCACTGAAACCGAGCTCAACCCTGTTGAATCCGTTATCGGCATCGACAGGCTTGAGTCGTACCCAGGTGAGTCCTCCGTCTTCGAAAACGCCATCATGTTCGAATTGATCCATCGCATCACGTGAGCCACCGAGCAGCAGCGCAGGCGTATTGCTGAGTACTTCAGCCTGCGGTTTCACAGTGACCTGAGCAAGATCGACATCGTAGCTCCAGACATTCAGGCCATCGGCCACAAGCCATTGCTCGTACGGCTCTGAATATATCCAGCGAAACCGTCCCGGACGTTGAATTTCGAGCGTGCCGCTGGAGACCTCCAAAATCCGGCCATCGGCATCCATCAAAGACTGCTGGAAGCGACTTTGCAATGTCGTGATGTCCATGACGAAGCCGTCAATGAGCCGTGGCCCGATACCTTCCGAGGGTAATGCCGAACCGCTGATTGCGATAACGAGCACGACCGCCGTCAAGATTGTGAGATGTGTTTTCATTCCCGTTTCCCGTTCACACGCCGGTCTGGTCTTCCGCCGCCGCGGGCAGCAATATCTCTCGCGCTCCGTTCGATTGCAGCGGGCCAACGAGTCCGGCCGCCTCCATTGACTCAACCATCCTCGCCGCGCGGTTGTAGCCAATTTTCAGGCGCCGCTGCACGCCGGAAATCGAAGCCTTACGCGTTTCCATGACGACCTGTACGGCCTGATCGTAGAGCGGATCCTGCTCGGCATCCGAGGCATCGCCCGGCATCCTGTCGATTCCTGCCAGACTTGGTGATGGACCCGCAGGACCTTCGAGAATTTCATCATGGTAGCGTGGTGTGCCGCTTGTCTTGAGGTGTCGCACGACAGCATGTACCTCATGATCCGCAACGAAGGCGCCATGCACACGCACAGGCATCGAGGTGCCCGGAGGCAAGAACAGCATGTCGCCGTGTCCGAGCAGATTTTCGGCGCCAATCTGATCAAGAATCGTGCGCGAATCGACCTTGGCTGACACCTGGAAGGCGATTCGAGTCGGCACGTTCGCTTTAATCAGGCCCGTAATAACATCCACTGAAGGTCGCTGCGTCGCGAGCAACATATGGATCCCCGATGCCCGGGCCTTCTGCGCGAGCCGCGCGATCAACTCTTCAACCTTCTTGCCGACAATCATCATCATGTCGGCAAGCTCATCGATGATGACGACGATGTAGGGCAGCGGCGTCAATGTCGGATGTGCGACCGGCTTGTCCTCATCATCGATCGCCGGCGGCATAAACGTCGGGTCTTTTAGCGGATTTCCCGATTGAATCGCGTCTTTGACCTTGCGGTTGTAACCGCCAATATTGCGTACACCGAGACCGGACATCAGGGCATAGCGCCTGTCCATTTCCGCGATGCACCAGCGCAGCGCATTGGCGGCTTCCCTCATGTCCGTGACGACGGGCGTCAACAAGTGCGGGATTCCCTCATACACGGACAGCTCGAGCATCTTCGGATCGATCATGATCAGGCGGACCTGCTCGGGCTGCGTTTTGTACAGGATGCTCAGAACCATGGCATTGAGAGCCACTGACTTGCCGGACCCGGTTGTGCCCGCGATCAGCAAGTGCGGCATGCGCGACAGATCGGCAACGACCGAGTTGCCGCTAATGTCCTTGCCCAGGGCGAGCGTGAGCGGCGATGCAAGATCATCGTAGGCGCGCGACTTCAAAATCTCGCCCAGCGTAACGAGTTGTCGATTTTCGTTCGGGATCTCAAGCCCGACGTAGGATTTGCCAGGAATGACTTCCACGACGCGGACGCTGACTACGGACAGCGAGCGTGCAATGTCCTTCGCCAGACTCGAAATCTGACTGACTTTCACTCCCGGGGCCGGATCGAGTTCGAAGCGTGTGATGACGGGGCCTGGTGATACGGACTTGACTTCGACTTCGACGCCAAAATCGAGCAGCTTGAGCTCGACGAGTCGCGACATCGCCGCCAGCGACTCCTGCGAATACCCTTTTTGTTGCTGCGGGGGACCGTCGAGCAACGACAGTGGCGGTAGTTCGCCGGCGGCGGGAGGATCAAACAAAGGTACCTGCCGCTCGCGCTCGGCGCGGGCGCTCGGCTCGAGCGACGGCAATAGTGGTTCAATGCGTGGCCTGGGACGACCGGCGGTGCGTTTTTTCTCGGATTCGACGACGTCCTGGCGGGCCGCCAGCTGGCGGCGCCCTTCCGCCCGGTCACGCAGTTCGCCGAATTTTATGCGTGACCGTTCATAGCCAACCAGGCTCCAATGACCGATCCGGTCCATGACGTTGAACCATGAGATTCCAAGAAACAATGACACCGATGCTACCCAGAGAAAAAACAACAAAGTGCTCGCACCGAGCAACTTCATTACGGACTCGAGACGGTTCCCTACGATCTGGCCGAGAATGCCGCCCGCGGTTTCATTGAACCCCAGTGGCGAGAAATGCAAGGTCGATAACGCACAACTGGCAACAAGAGTCGCAATGAATCCGCCGAACCGAAGCGCGAAGTCCGCACGCGTCAGATTTTGCTGGGTCTTGTGCTCGCGATAGAACATCCAGCCCAGGTAAAACACCATGACAGTAAACAGGTAGGCTGGACGTCCGAAAAAGTTGAACAGCACGTCGGCGACAAGCGCACCGGCGCGGCCGACACCGTTCAGGACTTCAACGTTGTTCGTCGCCTGGCTGAAGCCGGGGTCAGCAGGGTCGTACGTGACCAGCGCAAACCACAGGATCAGGGCAAGTGCCCCGAAAATGTACAGTGCACCTTCTCGCAACGCCCGGTGGACTTGCGCAGACAGTCGAGATGACGAATAGATGGATTTTCGGGCTTTTGCCATATTTCAGGTAGATTGTAACGTATCGGTTATAAAGCACTGATTAGAAAAGACTACAACAGAACGGACAGCAGCAAAAGAGGCATTGATGCCTGATGCCGCTGTGGGTTTCGCCGCCCACATGGCGATGCCATCTGGCATTTATGCATGCTCACCGAGTTCGTTTTCCCTACACTAGCAACTGCTTGAAAATCGCTCGCAACACCCCTTGAAAGTCTCGATCGAGATCGCATTTTCTGGGATTCCGCGGGCGAAATTGATCGATCGATTCAGGGACAAATTATACATGAGTGACTTGAAACATTGCCGGGTTCTTATTCTTGGATCGGGACCAGCCGGATACGCGGCAGCTATCTATGCTGCACGCGCGAATCTCCATCCGGTGATGATTACCGGCATCGAGCAAGGCGGACAGTTGACGACGACCACCGATGTCGATAATTGGCCCGGGGACGTCGAGGGCCTGCAGGGTCCGGAACTCATGGACCGCATGCTGCGACACGCCCGGCGATTCAACACCGAGGTAATCAATGATCACATTCACACGGCGAACCTTTCGTCACGTCCGTTCCGTCTGGATGGCGACTATGGCAGCTACACTTGCGATGCATTGATTATCGCGACCGGCGCTACGGCCATGTACCTTGGCTTACCGTCCGAAGACGCCTACAAGGGCCGCGGAGTATCCGCTTGCGCGACATGCGACGGGTTCTTCTATCGCGGCAAGGACGTCGCGGTCATCGGCGGTGGCAATACAGCGGCCGAAGAAGCGCTGTACTTGAGCAATATTGCATCCAAGGTAACACTGGTGCATCGGCGCGATGAGCTGCGTGCGGAGAAAATATTGCAGGATCACCTGTTCGAAAAGGCCAAAGAAGGAAAAATCGAACTGCTATGGGACCATGTCGTCGACGAGGTTCTGGGAGATGCATCGGGCGTGACTGGACTGCGGGTCCGCAGCACGAAGAATGACGCAGAGACAAGTGATATCGAACTCGCCGGCGTCTTCATCGCAATCGGCCACAGCCCGAACACGGGCTTGTTCGCCGGTCAACTCGACATGAAGAACGGCTACATCACAGTGACTGCGGGTCTCGCGGGCAACGCGACAGCGACGAGCGTACCTGGCGTGTTTGCCGCGGGAGACGTCGCCGATCAGATTTATCGCCAGGCAATTACATCAGCGGGTGCAGGCTGCATGGCGGCACTCGACGCCGAGAAATTCCTTGATGCAATGGACAAGGGCGCAGGCCTGGCGACAGGCAGCGCCGCTGCCTGATGCAGGCGACCGTACACGACGCAATTGCAGACATACCGGCCGCTGAGTGGAACACGCTCGCCGGCCTGGACTACCCGTTTCTTCGACACGAATTTCTATGCGCAGCCGAAGCCGGAGGCTGTGTTTCCGCGGCATCCGGCTGGACACCGCGGCATATTACAATCAGAGATGGCGGGACCCTGCGTGCCGCGATGCCGCTGTACGAGAAAACGCATTCCTGGGGCGAATTCGTTTTCGATTGGGCATGGGCCAATGCGTATCACCAGGCCGGTGTTCCGTACTATCCGAAACTTGTTTCGGCAGTCCCTTTCACGCCAGCGCCAAGCCGTAAGCTGCTGCTTGCGGATTCAGACGATCGCGATTCCGCCACAGCATTGATTCACAGCGCGATTGCGCTCGCAAAAGACGCTGCTTGCTCGTCGCTGCATATCCTCTTCCCGCTTGAGGAAGAGTTGTCAGTGTTGCGCGATGCGGGCCTGCGGATTCGCAAGGACTGCCAATTTCACTGGCACAATCGCAATTACACCGATTTCGATGAGTTTCTGAGTACCTTCAACGCTGCGAAACGCAAGAAGGCAAAACGGGATCGACGGCACGTTGCCGAAGCCGGAATTCGATTTCGGCGTTTGCACGGTAATGATATCGACGACGTCACGTGGCAATTCGTATACCGGATGATCAGCATCACGTTCATGCGCCGCGGGTCATCGCCTTACTTCGATCTCGACTTCTTTCGGCGTATCGGTGAGCAACTTCCCGAAAGTGTCCTTGTGATACTTGCCGAGCAACACGACGAACCGGTAGCTGCCGCGGTTTTTTTTGAAAGCGATCGTGCGCTCTACGGTCGTTACTGGGGCAGTTCAGTAGAGTACAACGCTCTGCACTTTGAAACCTGTTACTACCAGGGTATTGAGTACTGCATCGACACCGGCAAGAGCGTATTCGAACCTGGTACACAGGGTGAACACAAGATCAGCCGTGGCTTTGTTCCGGTTTCGGCATGGTCGGCACACTGGCTCGCCGAACCGAACTTTTTCGCGGCCATTGGTGACTATCTTGACGAAGAAACGCGACATGTGGAGCGCTACATGCATGCCGTCGACGCGCACAGCCCCTATCGCAAGCCACGACACAAATCGTGAGCAGCAAGCAAGTCTTCTGGCTGAGCCCATCGGATCCACCCGACGCCTTCCCCGACATCGAGGAAGCCTTGCAGGAGCCCGATGGCTTGCTTGCGGCTGGCGGCGATCTCAGCAGCGAACGCCTGCTTAACGCCTATCGCAAGGGCATTTTCCCATGGTTCGATCAAGGGCAGCCGATACTCTGGTGGTCACCCGACCCGCGTTGCGTACTACGGCCTGCCGATTTCCACGTATCAAAACGCCTTCGCCGGGACGTGCTGCACTCCAGCGCGACGCTTACGTTCAATCAATCCTTTGGCGAAGTTGCGCGCGCGTGTGCCGCACCAAGACCGGC
>Ga0255057_10002308_pt1 | contig 10364 bp, 12 predicted proteins | sample Cases_109_6_MG_FD_189022 | JGI IMG/M metagenome (GOLD analysis project Ga0255057, IMG submission 189022) | Seawater microbial communities from Amundsen Gulf, Northwest Territories, Canada - Cases_109_6 | ecosystem: Environmental > Aquatic > Marine > Gulf | place: Canada: Northwest Territories... | reverse complement strand
GAGATCGTCGCCAACGCCAACGCCAACGCCAACGCCAACGCCAACGCCCCGATCAAAGCCTGCCCTCGGATGAACCGTCGCATGGTTTCCCTCGTCCTACGGGTGCTGAGAAACCTACTCGTCGCGTCTCTAGACGGACGATCAATCATTTGTGAAACACCATTCAAACGCTCGGCGGGACGTGCCGATGAACTATGTCTAAGAGGTGATCCGATCGGGTGCGTAGGCAGCAACCGGGGAAACGGATCAGAAACCAGGAGTCAGGATGGATCCGAGCGCTCGGTCGTTTGGTCGACGAGTAGTAGCCATAGTCTTGCTGGCCGCCACGGTGGCGGGTGCGAGTTATTTGATCACCAGCTCGTTGATCGACACGAGCCGCTTGGTCGCGCGTACACACGAGGTGATCGCCAGTACCGAGTTGTTGCAGCGGACGATGGTTGATATGGAGACCGGTCAGCGCGGTTTCATGCTCACCGGCAACAATGAGTTTCTGCGGCCCTTCGATGAGGGCTTGGCCACTTTCTTGAACCTGGTGGCGGACACCAAAGATCTGGCGCGCGACAACCCGCTGCAGGTGGACCGACTGTCATCGATCGAACGGCTGTTCAACCGGTGGCTCAGAACTGCCGGCTTGGTTGGGATCGAACTGAGGCAGGCTGTCGACCGAGGCGAGATCGATGAGAGCGCCATGGGCTACGCACTTCAGGGGTTGACGGTCGAAGGTGAGATGCCGCCGCGAGGTCAGAAGTCGGGCAAGGACCTCATGGACGAAGTGAGGGAAGTAGTCGGCACGGTGGTGGCGACCGAAGAATTGCTCCTGATCGAGCGAACCGCCAACAACGAAGCCGACGCACAACGGGCGGTTGCCTTTGCCGTATTTGGAACACTTGTCGCGCTGGCCGTCGTCACGATTGCCTACTGGAGGTCCACCAGTTCCACCAGCAGAGCTCTGAAGATCAGCGAACGGCGGTTCCAGGCAGCCTTCGATGTTGGTCCGGCCGGGATGGCGGTTCTCGACGTCCATGGTCGGGTCACACGGGTCAATCAGTCTCTTTGCTGGATGCTCGGATATTCAGCTGCCGAATTATGCGAACTCAACTTCAGCGATGTCGTCCACCCCGAAGATCTGACAGGTACCCGAACGCTCAACCGAGAGTTCATCGTCGGTGCCGAGAGCTCGATGCAGCTCGAGGTGCGGCTCATGGCGGCTGACGGTCGAGCTATCCCAATGATGGCCAGTGCCGCTCTGATCCGCGGTCGGAGAGGCGTGCCGTCGCACGTCATTGTCCAGGTGGTAGATGTCAGTGACCTGCATACGGCCAACTCGCAGCTGCGACATCTATTGCAATCCCGGGAAGCCCTCATCGCTTCGGTTTCTCACGAACTCCGCACCCCTCTGACAGGAGTGATCGGGTTCGCTGCACTGCTGCAGGACCCCAACGGACGATTCTCATCTGCCGAGCGAACCGAGATGATCCAAGCTATCGCCAAGGAGAGCGACGACCTGTCGAACATTGTCGAGGACCTCCTGACGGCAGCCGAGGTCGACTTCACCAATATCAGCATGGCTCAGAATGCGTTCAATCTGCGAGACCAAGCAGCACGGGTCGTCGAAGGCATGGGCTCTCCGGGTGCCGTCTCAGTCGAACGGTCAAGACACTCGATGCAGGCCATGGGAAACCCTGCTCGTGCCCGCCAGATTCTTCGCAACCTGGTGGTCAATGCCTTTCGATACGGCGGGGATACGATCAGAATCACATTCGAATTGACGGCTACCGAGGCGCGGGTAGAGGTACGCGACGACGGTTACGGGATCCCCGAGGATATGCAAGACCTCATCTTTGAGGGATTCGAGAGAGGTCCCGACACCCCGGGCTTGGCAGGGAGCCTCGGCTTGGGTCTGGCTCTGTCCCGCAAGCTCGCCGAGTTGATGAACGGAACCCTCACCCACCACCGTCAGGGCGGAGAGACAGTGTTCCGATTGTCTCTACCTCGAGCGGACTCCACCAATTCGAGCGGCTCAGACGACGATCTGGAACAGAACAGCGTTGTGGGTTCGGACGTCGAATCCCCACCAAGGATCGACGGGTCCGTTGGGACCATGTCGGCGGAACAGTCGGCAGCCGTAACGCCCCCGCCGGGCTGATCAACGTCGACGACGACTGCCTGAGCCGAGATTGCGCAGCAGCGGCGACCCGCAGATAGGCTGCCTCCGATGTCCGAGAGCAGACGGACCCTGGTCGGAATCTGGGCACTGACGACACTCGTTGTGCTTGGTGGAGCGCTGCTCTACTACCGGCAAATCATTCAGGTGCCGCTACTGGCGGGGCGGACCGAGCCGGCCGACATATATGACAACCCGGCAGCGCTGTTCGAAGACCCCGGACTGCTCGGGTCGGCGATCGAGGTCCGGGTCACCGAGGCGGTTCGCTCCTGCATGGAATCTAAGGGATTGACATATCGCGGTCCCGCCGTGGTCGAAGATCTCGACGGGCTGCTGGGGCCGGATTCCGGATACGGGATCGCCGCCGGACCGACTCCACCGGGGACCGAGCTGGGAAATGGCGGACCTCCATCTTCGGAGCGTTTCGAGTACGAGCTGGCGCTGTACGGCTCGGCACTCGGGGATTCGAGTGCGGGCGAGGGATGCGCCGCCGTCGGACAGCAGGAACTCGACGATTCGCTCTTCGTGCTGGGCGCCATGCCGTATTCGATCGGTCAGCTCGAAGCCGACGCCTGGGCCCATCCTGCCTCGGTCGAGGCACTCAGCGCTTGGGTCGGCTGCATGGCCATCCGCGGCTATGACGTGTCGTCACCGCTGGGTTTGATCGTCGCCCAGACGGAGCTTCTGTCGACGGTGAGTGGCGAGGAGGCTCGTCGGCTTGCCGACGAGGAACGCACGCTGGCGGCCGACGACCGGGAATGTCGGCGGGACACGTTCGACCAGGCGATATCGCTGGTCGCGGCCGACCTGGGACCGCGGTTCGTGGACCAAAACAGATCATCACTGGAGACCTTGATTCCGCCAGCGGTCAACCCGTTCGATGATGGTGATGTCGACCGATCTCTCGGCACCGGGGACATCCAGGTCACGCTGCGGTGGGTGTCTGCCGTTGATCTGGACCTCGAAGTGGTGGATCCGGAGGGTTCCGAGATCGACTTCTCCACTCGGACCAGCACCTCGGGAGGGGAACTGGACCGCGACGCCAATTACCCCTGCGGATCCGTGTCGGACGATTCCGTAGAGAACATCTTCTGGCCGACCGGTGCCGCGCCGTCGGGCTCGTACCGGGTCGTGGTCACCTATCGAACTTCTTGTGGCGATCTCGGGTCGCAGCCCTTTGAACTGGTGGTGCGCCTCGGCGGCCGGGTGGTGCTGCGAGAGGCGGGCCAGATCGATCCCGGGGCCACACTTACCTTCAACTTCGGGTTCCCGGCATGAACAACCCCACTGCTCAGGCCCCGCCTCCGCCTCCGCCACCTCCCCCCGAGGAAGCCAAGGCGGCTCGTCCGGGGTGGCGCAGGGTGCTACGAGCGGTACTGGGGGGTCTGTTGACCGGACTGTTGGCGTCCGTCGTGATGCTGGTAGTGCTGGTGAGCGGTCCGGTGGGCCCGGCTCCCGAGAGGGCCGAAGTGTGTCGCCAGGTAGCGGATGATGCTCTCGATGATCCCGTTGCCGGGGTGGAGCTGTCGGTGGTGTGTGACGACATAGACGGCAACCTGAATCTCGCTCTCGGAGGCGTCGACGGATTCGAAGGAGTCTTCAAGGCACCTGATCCGCCGTCGGGTCCGGGGACCCGACGACCCGACTACCTGGTGTGGGAATCCGACGGTTGCTCGGCGCCGGTTCTGGGCTCAGGCCCGTTCGACTTCACGCTGGCGTGCACTCGTCACGACTTTGGCTGGCGCAACCTCAAAGAGTTCCACCGCGACTCCGCCCCGATGTGGCAGATTGACAACAAGGACCGAGTCGATGCCGGGTTCCTGTATGACATGCGGGTCCGCTGCAGTTCGTTGCCGTCCCTGGTTCGGGTCGGCTGCGACACCACCGCCCGCGTCTACTACACGGCGGTGCGACTCAACCCATCGGGCGTGGCCGGGCTGCCCGGTAGGTGAACGCCCGAGCGATAGAGTCCCGGCAACAGCCCACCGGAGGATGATGGACGAGCGCAGGTACTTCGACACGCAGCGGCTCCTCTCGGTCACCGACGGCGTGGTGGCGATCTCGATGACGCTGCTGGTTCTGACATTGAGCGTGCCCGTCGTCAAGGACATCCCGAACTCCGAAGGCCTGTGGCCGGAGATGCGCGGCCTGTGGCGCGAATCCCTCGCCTACCTGATGAGCTTTTTCATCGTCGGTCTGCTCTGGTCGTACAACCATTTGGTGTTTCGCCACATCCGCCGAGCCAACGGGACGCTGTTGCTCATCAACTTGGTCTTCTTGCTGGCTGTTTCGATCATGCCGTTCTCCTCGGCATTGGTAGCCAACAACTGGGATGAGCGGCTGGCGGCGATCGTCTACGGATCCACGATGTTCCTCGCAGCCGCAGCAACTGCCGCCAGTTTCGCCTATGCCACCCGCAGGCGACGGCTGGTGGATGAGGACCTGGATGTTGGCTTTATCCGCCGCGAAAACTCGGTCGCGCTTTGGCTGCTGGCTGTTCTCGCCATCGGAGCCGGGCTCGGGTTTATCAATTCATTCTTCACATACGCGGTGCTGGGCACCCTGGTCGTCTTCTACTGGGTGACGATCGCCCTCGATCGAGAAGGAGTGTCGGCCCGCCGCAAGTGATCTTGGGCTGATCACGCCGGTAACCTCGCTCCATGCATATTGGCGTCTCCATCTTCCCGACCGACAAGACACTGCAGCCGGTCGACCTGGCCCGGGCCGTCGAGGACCTCGGATTCGAGTCGCTGTGGTTCCCCGAACACAGCCACATTCCGGTGAGTCGAGTCACCCCGTGGGCAGGCGTCGAGGACGCGCCTCCGCTCCCGGAGGAGTATTGGCACACTCACGATCAGTTTGTTGCTTTCGGGGCCATCGCCGCCGTCACCTCGACGCTCAAGCTGGGAACGGGGATCACCCTCGTCGCCCAACGCGATCCGATCTGGCTGGCCAAGCAGGTGGCATCTCTCGACACCATCTCCCAGGGGCGGGTCTTGTTTGGAGTCGGTTACGGCTGGAACAAAGAGGAGATGGCTCAGCACGGAACCGCCTACTTGGAACGGCGAGCGATTCTGCGCGAGAACATCCTCGCCATGAAGGCCCTGTGGACGCAGCAGGAGGCTTCGTTCGACGGCAAGCACGTCTCGATCGAACCCAGCTGGGCCTGGCCGAAACCGATTCAACAGCCGCACCCCCCGATCCTCCTCGGTGGTGCCGCCGGCCCGAAGACGATCGCCGACATCGTCGAATTCTGTGACGGATGGATACCGCTCGGGAACCGCCACGATCTCCTTGGGAAGATTCAGGCACTTCGCGACGCGGCGGAAAGTGCCGGCCGCGACCCCGATTCGATCGAGATAGGCGTGCATGGTGCCCCCAAGGATCCTGAGAAGCTGGCACAGCTCGCCGCAGCCGGTGTCAAGAGGGCCGTACTCGGGCTTCCCCCGGCGGATCCGGCCGTCGTTCTCGAGAAGCTAAAGGATCGCGCCAAGCTCATCGGCGTCGTCGACGGATAGGCACCACTCTCCCGTTGATTGGTTGTGCGTCTGACCACTCTCCCCTTTGGGGGGAGTCAATCGGCGGAGCCGATTGGTGGGGGGGGGTACGGTCCGAATGTTGATCCTCGCCGCAGCCGAGTACCGGCGGTTCGTCTCCTTGCGATCCGGCCGGGAGTAGCTTCAGCGACGGTCGATCCAGGGAGACGACGATGACTGACATTGAGCGGTCTCGGGCTGCAATGCTCGGGGTGGGGGACACCGAAGACACCGAGACGCATCTAGATGAGTCCCTTCTGGCGAGACATCGACTCTTACTGCTAGTTGGGCTCGTCTTGGTGTTGACGGCATGTGCTGCCGGGACCAATGAGGCGGTCGGCGTCGCCGACACCGACGGTGATGTGGCCGGGCTCTGGCTCGGTTTCTGGCACGGGCTGATCGCACCGGTGACGCTCATCATTTCGTTGTTCAAGGACGGCGTCAACGTCTACGAGGTCCACAACAGCGGCAACTGGTACGACTTCGGATTCGTGTTCGCCATAGTGTCGTTCGTCGGCGGGTCCCACGGGGCCAAGCGGCGTCGCTAGAAACTGGGGGGCCGGATCCTACGACGGCTTGTCGGATCGGCCGGATGGCCCATGAGATCCTTGGCCGCGGTGATGGGCGGTGATGTCGTGGGCGTCCGGGGCGTCACACGGATCGATGTGCACCAGCACTTCTGCCTTGAACGAGAACGTGTGGATCAAGTCGTGGCTGATCGTTTGCGCGATGTCGTGACCCTCTCGAACCGACAACTCGGGGTCTACCGCCGCGACCATTTCGATCAGCATGCGGTGACCGTGCCAACGCATCCGGACGCCTTCGATTGAGATGACTCCGGCCACCCCTTCGGCGACTTCCTGGGCACGTTCCACCAGATCCGGGTCGACCGCATCGAGGAACCTGCCGAATACCCGAACGGCCGAGTGCCGCAGCAAAACAAGGATCATCGCTGCCACCACCAGACCGGCTACCGGATCCACCCAATCGGCCTCGAAAGCCGCTCCGACTCCGGCGGCGACGACCGCCAGTGACGTGAGAGCGTCGCTCCGGGCGTGATGCCCGTCGGCGATCAGTGCCGCGGATGAGATCCGTCGTCCCACCCGGATTCGGTAGCGGGCCACCAACTCGTTCCCTGCGGCACCGATGAACCCGGCTGCTATCACCCACGGGATGTGTTCGAGTCCTCGCGGGTCGAAGAGCCGCCGCGTCGACTCCCAGGCGACGCCTCCGGCCGAAACTGCGATTGCAGTCACTATCAGGAGTCCCGCCAGGTCCTCGGCTCGACCCAGTCCAAAGGTGTACCGCTTCGAAGATGCCCGCCGGCCGAGAGCAAATGCGATCCACAATGGGATCGCGGTCAGGGCGTCGGTGAGGTTGTGGAGCGTGTCGGAGAGCAGCGCCACCGAACCCGTGACGACGACCAGTATTGCCTGCAGGGCGGCCGTGGCACCCAGACCGAGTAGCGAGAACTTGGAGGCTCGGACTCCGGCAAGACCGGTGTCTGCCAAGGGGGCGACCTCGGCGTGGTCGTGCGAATGGGTCACGGCGCGACGGAGCCGATCAGCGATCCCGTCGGGCGGGTCTGTGTGGTCGTGGTCAGCACCCATAGCGCGCTTTTACGTTAGGCACCGGCGCGGTTCGAATCGACCCGGTCATCGGTCTGCTCAACGGCTACCTTGCCGGTCGTGCGCCGCCTCATCCTGCTGGCTGTTGTTCTCCTGGTGGTCGTGACCGCCTGCGACGAGCAGCCTGCCTCTACAACGTCGAGCACGACGACCAGTTCGTCGACGACCAGTACCTCCAGCACCACCACGACGAGTTCAACGACCACAACCACCTTGCCGCCGACCACGACCACGGAACCCCCACCTGCGACGACTGTCCCGATCGACCCCCGGTTCGCCTTGTTGCTCGACGGACCGGAACGATTCGGTCGGCTCGGCGCCGACGCTCAACCGATGATCGACGCCCTCAATGCGGCGTTTGGCGATGCCGATGCGGATTCTGATTGGAAAGAGGAGCACACCTGCTCCTTTGATGGACCGCTGCGCACGGTGACGTGGGCAGATCCCGGTCTCCGGTTGGTATTCGGCGACGGCGACAGCGACTACGGATCAGGCGAACACCTCGTCACCTATACGACGCTGTTGCCGGGGTTTCCATTGGTGTCCCCGTGGCGGTTGTTTGGCCTGACATCGGGGATGTTTCTTTCCGACGTCGAGTTGCTCTTCCCGGACGCTGAGGTGATCCCGGGGCCCGGTCTCGATTACGTACAATTCGATCCGGGGTCGCCGTCGTACGCCTGGGTTTTCGAATCCGGCGAGATGCGAGGCTTCTGGGGCGGCACCGAATACTGCGGTGACTGAGCAAGGGCCGATTTCTGTCACGGGTCACGGCCCAACCACTAGTTTTCCGGGACATGTTGACCCGCGATGACCTGCTGGCGCTGGACGCCGACGACCTGCTCGCCCAGCACCGGGAGCGGTTCGACCTTCCGGACGGGTTGATCTATCTGGACGGGAATTCGCTAGGGGCGCAGCTCAAGTCGGTCCCAGCGGCGGCCGGTGTCGTACTCGACGAGTGGCAGAGCCAACTCATCGGAGGGTGGCGCCAGGCCGGGTGGTGGGAACTCCCGCTCGCCGTCGGTGACAGGATCGGCCGGATCGTCGGCGCCGCTCCGGGCCAGGTGCTGGCGTGCGATACCACCACGATCAATCTCTACAAGACGATCAGTGCCGCGGTGGCACTGCGACCCGACCGTTCTGTGATCCTCACCGAAGAGATTGGGTTCCCGACCGACCTGTACATCGTCGACAGCGTTGCCGAACGGACCGGCCGGACGGTGCGAAGTGTTCCTCGCGGCGAATCGGTTGCCGATCACCTCGATGATTCGGTGGCCGTCGTGGTGCTCGGCCACGTCGATTTTCGCACGGCCGCCCTTCTCGACATTCCATCCACTACCACCGCGCTCCACGACGCCGGAGCCCTGGTCGTGTGGGACCTGTCTCACAGCGCCGGGGTGGTTCCGATCGGCCTCGATGCCGCCGACGCCGACTTTGCCGTCGGGTGCACCTACAAGTACCTGAATGGTGGACCGGGGGCTCCCGCCTATCTCTACGTCAACCAACGGATCCTCTCCGAGACGTCGCAACCGTTGCAGGGCTGGCTCGGTCACGCAGATCCATTTCTCATGCCCAGCAAGTATCAACCTGCACCCGGGGTGCGCCGCTTTCTCACAGGAACCCAACCGATCGTCTCGATGCGGGTGCTCGACGCCTCGCTCGACGCGTATGCCGACGTGGACGTTGCCGTGGTGCGGGCCAAGAGCACCCGCCTCACCGACCTGTTCATTCAATTGGTCGACGAGCGTTGTGCCGGCATGGGACTCGACCTGCTCAGCCCGCGGCTTGCCGAGTCACGCGGAAGCCAGGTCTCGCTCCGCCATCGCGATGCGGTTCCGATGTACGAGCGCCTGGTCGCCAACGGGGTGCGGGGTGACTTCCGCAGCCCCGACATCCTCCGCTTTGGGTTTGCCCCGCTCTACGTCTCGTATGTCGACGTATGGGATGCGGCCGAGATACTGCAAGCGGTGTTGCAGCAGTAGCCGGCTCGGAGAGTTGTGATCAGTTGTTGGCGATCACCAGCGCTCTGATGTGGTCACTCATCTCCTGGCCTGCCTGGGCCATCTCGGCCTCAGACTTACCCTCCATCAGGTCGGAGTGGACCTGTCCGCCGTGAGCCATCATGTCATCGTGGACGGCATCGACGGTGTCGCCGGTTGCGACGTAGTCGCAGCCCAGGTCGGGTACGACCGCATTGCATTCGAGTTTCATCAGGAGCCCCTCTGTCGGTGGTCTGTGGAGAGCATTATAGGCGTCGCTAAAATGCTTTGTAACCGTCGGACTACATCGGTCCCGGATCGGGGCCCGGATCGGCACCACCCGCAAGAATGGACAACCGACCCAGATAGTGACTCCATCCCACTTGATGCATCGTCGCCTCCTCCGGAGCAAGGTCGGCATGGGTCAGTCGGATCAGGGTGCCGGCTTCGTTCGGTTCCAGGTCGATGGTCACCGTCGTCGACCCCGGAGGCAGCCCCGGCATGTCGACCCATCCCCAGGTGAAGACGACCCGTCGATCGGGGATCACCTCCACGTACTCACCTCGGGCAGTCCGGTCGTCCGGCATCGTCATCGAGAAGAGTCCCGTCGGCTCGGGATTCAGGTCGGCAGAGGCGCCCTGCCACCGGATCCAGACGTCGGACTGGGTGAGGCAGCGATACACCGCCTCAGGTGTCGCCGAGGTCTGCTGTTCGATGACAATGGGATCACTCATCGGCAGACTCGGCCTTCTCCACCAGGCTGTCGAGCATGGTTCCCCACATAGCGGTAAGCATCGGGGCAAAGGCCGACAATCGATCCCGATTGGCGGTGTAGAAGCGGTAGTTGCCATCCACCCGCACCTGCACCAGATCGGCCTCCCGCAGTCGGGCGAGATGTTGACTCACCGCTCCGAAGGTGACGTCAAAGGCGTCGGCCAACTCTCCGGCCGATTTCTCCTCATCCCACACCAGTCGCAAGATCTCGCGACGGTGCTCCTGGGTGATCAGTTCGATCGTATCCACCAGACATTCCCTGTTTACGACCACTCTAAAATAGCAC
>Ga0255057_10002307_pt1 | contig 10368 bp, 11 predicted proteins | sample Cases_109_6_MG_FD_189022 | JGI IMG/M metagenome (GOLD analysis project Ga0255057, IMG submission 189022) | Seawater microbial communities from Amundsen Gulf, Northwest Territories, Canada - Cases_109_6 | ecosystem: Environmental > Aquatic > Marine > Gulf | place: Canada: Northwest Territories... | reverse complement strand
AGAATCTGGGACGCCAGAATCTGGGACGCTCGACGCACGCGGACCACACGGGGAATTCATGACGCGCATCACGGCGGGAGGGACCGCCTACGAGATACAGGGCCGGGGACCGGCGGTGGTCCTGGTCCACGGCATGGGCCTGAATAGGGCCATGTGGCAGTGGCTTGTGCCGGCGCTGACGCCGCGCTTCCAGGTGGTGACCTACGACCTTCTCGGACATGGCGAAAGCGCGGACCCGGCCGGCCGGCCCGAGCTGCGGAGCTTCAGCGCACAGATGATCGAGCTGCTCGACTGTTGCGGGCTGGTGCGCGCCGCGGTGGCCGGCTTTTCACTGGGCGGCATGATCGCGCGGCGTTTCGCCATCGATCATCCGGACCGGCTGTCGGCGCTGGCGGTCCTCCACTCGGCGCACGACCGCGGCGCCGAACAGCGGGCGGCCATTGGACGGCGGCTGGATACGGCCCGCCAAGCCGGGCCCGCCGCCACCGTCGATGCCGCCCTGGCGCGCTGGTTCACCGACGATTTCCGGACCCGCCAACCGGAGATCATGGACCTGGTCCGACGCTGGATGACGGCGAACCGGAAGGAGGTCTACGCGGCGATCTACCGCGTCTTGGCCGAGGACGACGCGGAGATTGCCGGCCCCATCGCGGAGATTCGCTGCCCGACCCTGGTGATGACCGGGGACCGGGACGTCGGCAATTCGCCGGACATGGCACGGCGTATGGGGTCGGCGATCCCCGGCGCGCGGGTCGCGATCCTGCCCGGCCTGTGCCACATGGCGCTGGCCGAAGATCCCGCGGCCTTCAACGCCCCGCTGATCTCGTTTCTGACCGAGGCGCTGGTGGCGCGACCCGACTAAACCCAAGGACCGTCTCTATGGGTCTTTATCGGCGAGATTTGGTTTTAAATAGCGATCAGGCGGCACGCCGCCGCTCGCGCGCCAGGCGGCTTTCGCGGATCGCGATGTAGGTGGCCGAGGCGAATACGATGGCGCCGCCGAGCCAGACGAACAGGCCGGGCACCTCGGCGAAGAACAGATAACCCATGATCGCGACCCAAATCAGCTTGAAGAAATCGAACGGCATGACCGCGCCGGTATCGGCCTCTTTGAGCGATTGGGTGATCGCGACCTGGGCGAGGGTGCCGAGCACGCCGATCGCCAGCAGCCCGACCCACTGGGCCCCCTCCGGCGTGCGCCAGACCAGAAGCGCCGGCACCAACGACAACAGCATCAGCAGAATGTTCATGTAACTGGTGATGGTCATGGCGGATTCGGTCCGTGTCAGCACCTTGATCACGATCAGCGTGCAGCCCCACAGAAGCGCCGCGCCCAGGGCCAGCAGCGAGCCCAGGTCGATCTCCGCGAACCCGGGGCGCAGGATCACCAGGGTGCCGAGGAAGCCGCAGAGGGTGGCGGTCCAGCGGCGCAGCCGGAACACCTCGCCCAGCACCAGCACGGAGAGAATCGCCGCGAACAACGGCGCGGTGAAGCTGAGCGCAGTCACCCGCGCGAGCGGCGTCATGCCGAGCGCGTAGAAGAAGGCCGCCATGGCGCAGACGTTGAGCCCGGCGCGCAGCGCGTGCAGCTTTAACTGGTTGGTGCGCAGCGGCGCCAGGCCATGGCGCAGGAACCAGGGCAGGAACACGACAAGCCCGAAGAAATTTCGGAAGAAAACGATTTGGATCGGGTCGATCGACGCCGCCAGGTGGCGGATCAGCACGTGCATGGTGGAAAAGCCCAGCGTCGAGAGCAGCATCAGGACGATGCCGCGGGTGACGCCGGTCTGGGCTTTCCAGAAGGCGTTAATCTTATTCCCCATGCGCGGCGATCAGGGCGACGAAGGGCTCCGCGAACTTGGCGAGCTTGGCGGCACCGATGCCGTGGATTTCGGCGAACTCGTCGTAGGATTTCGGCCGCCGCCGTGCCATGTCCTGCAAGGTGCGGTCGTGAAACACCACGAAGGCCGGCACCCCGCGCTCTTGGGCGATGCTCAGGCGCAGCTCCTTGAGTTGCTCCAGGAGCCGGGCGTCAGTCTCCGTAAGCGGCTCCTGGGTCGTTTCGCCGGGCGCTCCCGCCCCCGCCGATGCCGCTGTTTTCTGCCGCGGCGTCCGGCCGGCCGGGCGCAGCGTGTCCTTGCGGTAGTGGAACGATCGCTCGCCCTGAAGCAGCGCGAAGCCCTCGGCGGTGACGCTCAACCCGCCGTAGCCCTGGATGTCGAGCTTGAGCAGTCCGCCGGCGAGCATCTGGCGCAGGATCGACTGCCACTCCTCCTTGCGCAATTCGGCGCCTTGGCCGTAGGCGGGCTGACCCTGGTGCCGGAACTTGCGCACCTTCTCGTTTTCGGCGCCGCGCAGCACGTCGATCACGTGGGCGGCGCCGAAGCGCTGCCCAGTGCCCTGGATCGCGCTCACCGCCAGGCGCGCCATTTCCGAGCCGTCGCTGACCTCGGCCGGCTCCAGGCAGGCGTCGCAATTGCCGCAGGCCGTGGTCTCTTCGCCGAAATAGGCCAACAGTGCGCGGCGCCGGCAGGCGGCCGCCTCGCAATAGGCGATCAGGGCGTCGAGCCGCTTGTGATCGCGGCGCTTGTGGTCGTCCCCGGCGTCCTGCTGCTCGATGAACAAGCGCCGCATGCGGATGTCGTCGAGGCCGTAGAGCAGATGGGCCCGGGCCGGCAGGCCGTCGCGTCCGGCGCGGCCGAATTCCTGGTAGTAGGCTTCGATGTTGCCGGGCAGATCGGTGTGGGCGACGTAGCGCACGTCGGGTTTGTCGATGCCCATGCCGAAGGCGATGGTGGCGACCATGACCACGCCGTCCCGGGTCATGAAGGCGTCCTGATTGACCTCGCGCTCGGCCTTGTCCATGCCGGCGTGGTAGGGCAGGGCGGTAATGCCGTGCCGCTCGAGCAACAGCGCCGTCGCCTCGGTCTTCTTGCGCGACAGGCAATAGACGATGCCGCTCTCGCCGCGGTGTTCGGCCGCGAACGCCAGCAGTTGTTTCTTCCAGTCGCGCTTGAGCGCCACCGAGAGCTGGATGTTGGGCCGGTCGAAGCCGTGGATGAAAGTCTCGGCCTCGCCGCCGAACAACCGCTCCACGACCTCGCTTCGGGTCGCGGCATCCGCGGTGGCGGTGAAGGCGGCCAGTGGCGCCTCCGGGAACAGCTCGCGCAGCCGCGCCAGCTCCGCGTATTCGGGCCGGAACGCCGGGCCCCACTGGGAGATGCAGTGGGCCTCGTCGACCACGAACAGGGTCACCGGCAGGCGCGCGAGCGCCGCGATCATGCGCTCGGTCATGAGCCGTTCGGGCGAGAGGTAGAGCAGCTCGGCCTCGCCGCTCGCGACCCGGTGCCAGGCGGCGACGTTCTCGGCGCGCTCGCGCCCGGAATTGATGGTCTCCGCGCGCACCCCGGCGAGCCGGAGCGCGGCGACCTGGTCCTGCATCAGCGCCACCAGCGGCGAGACCACGACGGTGAGCCCGCCCAGCACCAGGGCCGGGACCTGAAAGCAGAGCGACTTGCCCGAGCCAGTGGGCATGATCGCGAGCGCGTTGCGGCGCGCCAGAATCGCGTCCACCACCGCCTCCTGGCCGGGCCGGAAGGCCTCGAAGCCGAAGACCTCGCTCAGGACCCGGTGCTTTTCGGCGTTGTGTTCGTGGGGAGCGGTGGGGGCAGGGGACATTTGCCTAATGTGGCACGGCGCCGCCGGTAGGGGCCACGTAAAACTCGGCCGTTCGGTCTCTCATCCGGCCCGACCCAGCTTTGCCGCCGGCCGCGGGCGCGCTATGATCGTTCGAGAGTATCCGAACACGCGTAGCCCTGGGGGACCGGCATGGCGGCCGTTGAAGACACCAGACGCAACCTCGATCTCGATACCGCGCTGGCCGAGGCCGAGCGCCGCTACCTCGACGCCAATCCCGAATCGGTCGCCCGGCACGAGGCCGCCAAGGCCAGCATGCCCGGCGGCAACACCCGCTCGATTCTGCACTACGCGCCCTGTCCGCTGACCGTGACGCGCGGCCGGGGCTGCCGCATCCAGAGCCTGGACGGCGCCGAGTACATCGATTTTCTGGGCGAGTATTCCGCCGGGCTCTACGGCCATTCCAATCCGGCGATCGTGGCCGCCATGACCGCCGCGCTCGACGATGGCGTGGTCCTGGGCGCGCCCAACCTGCACGAGGCCCGTTTCGCCGCCGAACTCTGCGCGCGCTTCCCCTCGCTGGAGCGGATCCGGTTCTGCAACTCCGGCTCCGAGGCCGATCTGATGGCGCTGTCGCTCGCGCGCGCGGTCACCAAGCGCGGCAAGGTGTTGGCCTTCGAGGAAGCCTACCACGGCGGCTTCTTGATTTTCGGCCACGGCGGCTCGCCGCTCAACGTGCCGTTTCCCATGGTCATGGGGCGCTACAACGACATCGCGGCGACCCAGGCCCAGATCGCCGCCCATGGCAAGGACCTGGCCGCGGTGATCCTCGAACCCATGTTGGGGGCGGGCGGTTGCATCCCGGCCACGCCCGGCTTTCTCGAAATGCTGCGCCGGGAGACCGCGCGCCACGGCATCCTCTTGGTGTTCGACGAGGTCATTACCTCGCGGCTCTCGCCGGGTGGGCTGCAGGCCGCGCTCGGCGTAATTCCGGACCTGACCACCCTGGGCAAATACCTCGGCGGCGGTTCCTCGTTCGGTGCCTTCGGCGGGCGCGCCGAGATCATGGACCGCTTCGACCCGGCCCGGCCCGACCGCCTATTCCACGCCGGCACCTTCAACAACGACGTGCTCACCATGGCGGCCGGCTACGCGGGCCTGACCGAGGTGCTGAGCCCGGCGGCGCTGGAGGCGCTGAACGCCCGCGGCGATACCTTGCGCGCGGCGCTTCAAGCCACTTTCGAGGGAGCCGGCCAGGGGCGCGCGCTGGCGATGACCGCGAGCGGCCTGGGCTCGATCCTGTGCATCCACTTCCGCCCCGGTCCGATTACGCGGCCCAGCGATCTCGAAGGCGAGGACCCGCGGCTCAAACAACTGTTCCACCTGGCCATGTTGGAGCGCGGCATCTACCTCTCGCCGCGCGGCATGATGGCGCTGTCGCTCCCCATGGGAGACGCCGAAACCGACGCCCTGCTCGGCGCCGTCGCCGGCTTCATCGAGGATCACCACCCCTTGCTGCCGAAGGCGTGAGGGCGGGGCGGGGCCGGCCTAATCCTTCGGCGGCGGCGGGGCGTAGTCTTTGAACAGCAGATCGCCGCGCTCGTCGATGATCTGCTTGGCCTTGACGACCGCGAACTCGCTTGCCAAATCCGGACTGGCGTGGGTTTCGGCGCGCACGAAGTATTGCGACTTGGGGCCGTCCGGAAAGTCCTTGGAGATCGTGCCCGCGGTCAGCCACTGCCCGCGATCGCGCCGCGGCGCCGGCTGGATCGTATAGCCGTTGTACGCCATCGCCGGCCCGGCCGCGGCGCCGGAACCCTCGGCGTCCTCGTCACCACCGCCGGTCAGCCGACGCAGAAATCCACCGAGTATCGAGGCCATGGCGTTCACCCTCCCTCGCGACGATATCGGCCATGATAGCCGTTTCACGGGCGCCCTGACCAGGGGGTAGCGGCCAGAAAGCATCGGGATTCGGACCCGCGCGCGACCGGCCGAGTCTAGAGTGTCAGGGGTTGAGAAAAAGACTTTTCGATCCTATCAGTCGTAGCGGATACTGCGGCGGCCGATAACAATGAGGTGGAAACTTTGTCGAAAACCCTGATCCTTCCAGTGGAGGCCGCAACCCGGTTATCCATCGATCTGTTCGTTTCGTTGGGCATGAGCGAGGCGGATGCCGCCGCGTCCGCTTGGCCGCTAGTCGATGCCGAGTCGATGGGGATTGCGACCCACGGGCTAATTCGCGTTCCGGCCTATGCCAAGCGTCTTCGCATTGGCGGCATCGATGCCAAGGGGCGGATCGCGGTCGAGCGACGCGCGCCCTCGCTGGCCCTGGTCGATGGCGGCAACGCGACCGGCACGGCCGTCGCCGCGCGCGCCCTGGATACCGCCCTCGAGATGGCCGCGGAAACCGGCATCGCTTATGTCGGCTGCCGGCATTCCAATCACTGCGGCGCGCTGATGCCCTACGGACTCAAGGCCGCCGAAGCCGGTCATGTCTTCATCGGTGGCACCAATGCCTCGACCACGATGCCGCCTTGGGGCGGGGCCGAGGCCCGGATCGGCAACAATCCGATCTGTATCGCGGCGCCGGTCGCGGAGGGCGCGCATTTTCTGCTCGACATGGCCATGAGCGTCGCCGCCCGCGGCAAGATTCGCGCGGCGCTGGCGGCCGGCGCGCCCATTCCCGCGGACTGGGCGGTCGACGATGGCGGGCGCCCGACGACCGATCCCGCCGCCGCGCTCGCGGGGTTTCTATCCCCCATGGGCGGGCACAAAGGCGCCGGCATGAGCCAGGCGATCGACATTCTGTGCGGCGCGCTGAGCGGCGCGCAGTTCCTCAGCGGTATTTCTTCGTGGGCCGACGATCCGGAACGACCGTCGAACGTCGGACACTTTTTCGTGCTTCTCGATCCCAGCCGGCTGGTCGGAAAAGACGCCTTCGCCGAAGCCATGACACGGTTCCGCGACATCATTGTGACCACGCCGCCGGCCGATCCGGCCCGGCCGGTGATGCTGCCCGGGCAGGCGGAACAGGCGCGCCGCCGCCAGGCCATTGCCGACGGCCTGACCGTGCCGGCGGACCTCATGGCCGAAATCCAGGCCCTGTTGTAATCGGCCTGGTTTCACGTTTCCGTGAAATTATGGCGGATGCGCTCAATCTTTTCTATTATCGCGAAGCAATTCCTTTGAGTGCCGGAATTGCATGAGGAAGTCACACAATGGCGGCTCGCGGCCATTTGTGCTGCCGTCTTAGTAGGCTTGAGTCGTTCATCGTGAGGGCCCCCAATGATCTAACCGTAAACCCACAAGGGAGCGCTGGTTCCTGCCGGCTGGAGGAGGATCACGAGAATGACGGATCAATGGGTATTCAAAAGCGAAACTTACGATAACTGCAATTGTGCTGTGAATTGCGGTTGCCAGTTCAACTTGCCGAGCACCTATGGCTACTGTCAGTCGGCCTTCGTCGGCAACGTCGTTGAAGGCCACTTCAACGACATACCGCTCGTGGGCCTGAACTGGGCGGCGCTCTACAAGTGGCCCGGCGAAATCGCGGAGGGAAACGGCCGGCGCCAGATCGTTATCGACGAGCGCGCGGATGAAGCTCAACGGCGCGCGCTTGAAACGATTGTCTCAGGCGAGGCATGCGCCCCCTTGAGCAATCATTTCTCGGTCTTCGCGTCCACCTGCTCGGAGTTTTGCGAGACGCTGTTCCTGCCGATCGACCTCGAGGCGAACTTCGAACTCAGAACCGCAAGGGTAGACATACCGGGTGTCATGAAGAGCAGCGGCAAGCCGATCATCAACGAGTTCAATGGTCAACCGTTCCATATCGCACTGGCGCGCCCGAGCGGCAGTTTCGAGTTTACCTACGCGGAAATCGGACAAGGCACGACCTCGGTGACCGGCGATATCGAGATGGCGTTCGAAGATACCTGGGCGCATTACTGCGTTCACCACTTCAATCCGGACGGGTTGATCCGCGAAAGATCGAGGTTCTCCGCATGGCTCGGCGCATAAAATCGGCGCCGCCGTCAGGCCTTGGCCATGTCGCGCACGCGGCCATTGGCGGGTCGCGCCAGGCAAGCGTCAAGCCAGCGATCGACCTCCGGTACGGTGGAGAAATCAAGTCCGGCTATCTTGGCCCAGCGAAGGATCGCGGCAAGGTTAAGGTCGGCAACCGTGAAGTCGTTGCCGAGCAGGTGCTCGCGCCCTACGAGAGTCCCGTTGAGCACCCCGAGCGGCTTTTGCAGCAATAACTCGTCGCGTTCCGCGTACGAGGCGTCACGCCCGGGTTCGGCAAGCAGTTCACGGTGATGCAGTAGATCGAGAGCCAAGGTCTCGAGCTCCAATACCGCCCAGATACTCCATTGGGTAGCCAGTGCCTGCACCTCCGGCGAGCCGGCGTGCATCGGCCCCTCGTATTTCTGCGCCAGGTACAGATTGATGGCCAGGGATTCCCACACCACCAGATCACCATCGACCAGTGTCGGAATGCGAGCGTTGGGGTTGAGCCGAAGATACTCGGCGGTCCGCGTATCGTCGGGGTGAGCGCTCTTTTCGACGAGCTCGTAAGGCTGCCCCACCTCCTCCAGCATCCACAAGCATCGAGTCGCACGGGATTTTAGAGTGCCGTATATCTGCAACATGGTTTTGCTCCTCAACCGTCACGACGACTCCGGAGTAGCGTCCCATATTCGATGCAAATCAAGAGAGCCTGAAGGCCGCATAGTGTCAACCCGAGGCTCTCCCGGTTTGACCCGGAGTGTCGGTTGCCGGGAGTGGATCGGGCGGAATTCGCAAGAAGGCGAAAGCGAAAGCCAGGTTTTAACGACGCAGGTAGGTTAAGTCGCTGCGCAAGGTTAGGGCGCCAACACGCGGACTATGAAGGGCTTGCAGGCCTCGTTGATGATTTCGGCCTCGCCCTCAAGAAGGAGAGCTTGGGCGGCAACCAGCTCCTCATCGCTTAGACTGTCGAGCAGTAACCGGGCGCCCGCGTAGATCCGGCGCCGCATATCTTGCACGGCAATATTGGGATCGCCAGACATGGCTTAGAGTACTACTATGTTTGGCGCGGGCCAAAAAAATATTATCGCGCGGTTTTGCACCGAAGGAGGCTGCGATGAGAATTTGTTCTTGTGCGGTATTCCTATTTTCATTGATCTTTTTCAGTCTGCCTGCGGTTCATGCTGCCGATGGAAGCGAAGGGAGAGACATTTTTATCAAGCGATGCCTCGGCTGCCATGCATTCTCATGCAACAAAGAGGGTCCAAGGCTTGGTGGCTTGTTTGGTCGGAAGGTGGCCACTGTTGAAGACTACAAATTCTATTCACAAGAACTAAGGAATTCCGCCATCGTATGGACCGACCAAACGCTCGACCGTTTTTTCAAAGATCCCGGCAAAATATTTCCAAAGAGCGTAATGGCGGTTCAGGGAAAAATCGAAGATTCCGGGCAGCGCCAAGATTTGATTATTTTTCTGAAAACGGAGGACCCGACGGTGAACCTCTGTCCCCAGGAATAACCGTAACGACGCTATTCGAGAGGCGAAATGTCCGTTCGGGGTCAACCCGAGATATTCCCAGCCTTTTCCAGAATTCCGCATGTTGGGGGTCGGAACTTCTCCTATCAGCCAACAGCAAAAGTGAGCGGGGCATCGGAATCCAGGATTTTGTGCAACCTTGTCGCATCACCGGGCCATTACCCGCAAATTGTTCGTGGTTGAAAGTTCTCCCATTCGGGTCGTACGTTCACGGGTTAACCGCTAACTGTCGGATCACCTTCAACAAGACACAGGGGGGTATATGCCATGTTCCAACGTAATGTACTCATTGCAGCTGGTGTCGCTACATTGTTGTCCTGCATGTCCGCCGCATGGGCGGGTTCCATGGAATCCACGACAACCGTCCATCGATTTACTGATATGACGCAGGTGAAAGGCGCGGAAGCCACGTTAATGCGTTCGAATTCCGGTGTTGCGATGAAACTCAGCTCGTCGGAATTACCGCCATCCGAAGCCGTTACCGTATGGTGGGTTGTCTTTAACCATCCGGAGAATTGCTCGGACCAGAAATGCGGTGAGAATGACGTGTTCAATCTGGGCGCGGATGAAAAGCCAATTCTGAACGCAGATGGATCCGCACCCTTAAATGTGGCCGGAATTGATGCCGCGGACATTTCCATTTTGCGGGCGGACGGTCATGTCATCGATCAATCCGGCAACGCAAAATATGTCGCCGGTTTGGTGAAACGCGACACGTCGGAAGCTGTTGTAGGCCCCGGATTGCTACACCCTATTTCTGCGGAAATTCACCTGGTCGTACGATCCCATGGCCCCGTCCAACCAGGCAAATTGGATGACATGTTGTACAGCATCAACGGTGGCTGCGCGGACAAGTTTCCAAATCCGCCCTGCACTGATTTGCAGTACTCGGTATTCATGCCACCCAAGTAATTTGCGGAGCCGCTAAAACCCAAAACCCACATCTCTTTACCTCGCGATAGCTGATAGTTGTCGCGAGGTATTTATTTTGTGTTTTTTTTCAAAATGAAACTGGTAGGCCTCGTGAACCAAGGCGCCGGAGGGAAATGCTGCGTCGGCCGAGCGCGTATTTTTTTGGGAATACGCAAACCCTGGAATTTCGGCATGCTTGACGCCCGCAAACCTCCTTTCCCGAATGTCGGAGTCGGGGTCAACTTGAGACATTCCCGACCTTGCCCAAAATGTCACTTGTT
>Ga0255057_10002305_pt1 | contig 10375 bp, 10 predicted proteins | sample Cases_109_6_MG_FD_189022 | JGI IMG/M metagenome (GOLD analysis project Ga0255057, IMG submission 189022) | Seawater microbial communities from Amundsen Gulf, Northwest Territories, Canada - Cases_109_6 | ecosystem: Environmental > Aquatic > Marine > Gulf | place: Canada: Northwest Territories... | reverse complement strand
CGCGCGACTGCCCGGCCGATGCGATCGGTCAGAAAACCGACTGCCGTCAGCGCTGCAACCGCGAGCGCAACCGCAGCAAGCAAGACGATAACTTCGCCCGAACGCATTTCGCGTCCGAAGCTTCGCATCGCAAAGATCACAGCTTTCATGTGCTTGTCTTGCTATCCGAGACGAGTCGGCCTGCATCGAGTCCGATGGTGCGATCGCATCTTTGTGCAAGTGCCCGATCGTGAGTAACAAGAACCAATGTTGTCGAGGAACTACGGTTTAACTCGAACATCAGGTCCATTACGTGATCGCCGGTTTGGCTGTCGAGGTTTCCCGTTGGCTCATCTGCAAAAAGTACAGCCGGCTCCGTCGCGAACGCCCTGGCGATCGCCACGCGCTGTTTTTCGCCGCCTGAGAGCTGAGCTGGATAATGGCTCCAGCGATCTTTGAGCCCGACCTGACTAAGGATTTCCGAAGCCGCCTGCCTGGGCGAATCCTTGCCTGCAAGCTCCAGCGGCAACATGACGTTCTCGAGGGCATTCAGGGACGGCACCAGGTGAAAGGACTGAAACACGAATCCGACGCTCGCTGCCCGGACGTCGGCTCGGCCATCCTCGTCCAGATCGGTGAGATTGACGCCATTCAGCCATATCTGGCCCTCTGTTGGCAGATCCAGCCCCGCGAGCAGGGCCAGAAGCGTTGATTTGCCAGCTCCCGAGGCGCCGACGACCGCGACCGAATCGCCCTTGTCCACACTGAAACTCACATCTGAAAGAATGGTCAGACTCCCTTCCGGGCTGATAACCTGCTTGGTAACGCCTTCCGCAACCAGCACCGCTTCGTTACTTGATGAATTATTCGACATGCGAAAACTTCTGACCTTTCTTCTGTTTCTGATTGCGATCCCTGCGGGAAGCGCGGAGGCGCCGACTGTTCTGGTGTTTGGCGACAGCCTGAGCGCCGGCTACGGCATTGACGTTGACCAGTCCTGGACTACTTTGTTGCAGTCGCGACTGCAAGGACAAGGGTACGAACATCGGGTCGTGAACGCCAGCATTAGCGGGGAGACCACAGAGGGCGGCGCTACTCGCATACACAGCACCATCGAACGCTTCGAGCCCTCTGTCGTCATTCTGGAACTTGGCGGCAACGACGGGCTGCGCGGCTTTCCTCCCGAGCGTATGCGCGGCAATCTCAGGACTATTATCCAAACCAGCAAGGCCGGCGGCGCTGCGGTCGTCCTGCTCGGCATCCGCATCCCCACCAACTACGGCGCGCGCTACACCCAGGCATTCGAGAAGATCTATCGCGAACTGGCGGCGGAGCTCGACGTGCCCTGGATAGAGTTTTTCATGGACGGCGTCGCGATGAACGAGGACCTGATGCAGGATGATGGCATTCATCCGAACGCCACCGCACAACCGATACTTCTTGATAACGCCTGGCCTATAATTCGAGAAGCTCTAGAACAGGCAAAAGCAAAAACGTGAAAAAAATCTGGCTTGATTCCTACCCGGACGGTGTACCGGAGGAAATCCCAACACCCGGCTTCAGGTCTGTCCGAGATTTAATAGAGTTCGGCATGGCCGAATTCCCAAGCAGACCATCATTTACTTGTATGGGCACGACGCTCACCTACCGGGACCTCGACGAATTATCGATGCAGTTCGCGCGATTTCTTCAAAACACCTTGAGGTTAATCAAGGGCGAGCGCGTCGCGATCATGATGCCGAACGTACTGCAGTATGCCGTGGTTCTCTGTGGCGCATTCCGTGCCGGTCTCGTTGTCGTAAACGTCAATCCCTTATACACGCCTCGCGAGCTGAAGCATCAACTATCCGACTCCGGCGCGAAGTGTATCGTTATTCTTGAAAATTTTGCGCACACCCTCGAGGAAGTCATCGCCGACACAAGAGTCGAAAACGTCGTCACTACCAGGATCGGCGACCTGCTGAAATTCCCGAAGAACGTCCTGACCAATTTTGTCATCAAACATGTCAAGAAGGCCGTTCCACCATACTCCCTGAGTGGAAGTGTCACATTGCCAAAAGCGCTCCAAGCTGGACGAGCAGGAAAGCTTGCGGAAGTCGAGCTCGGTTATGCCGACATCGCGTTTCTGCAATACACGGGCGGCACTACGGGACTCTCCAAAGGCGCGATGCTCAGCCATCGCAACATGGTGTTCAACATTCATCAGGCACAGGCCTTCGAAGCGGGAATCTGGGACGGCGTGGAACGTATCGTCGCGATTACCGCGCTGCCCCTGTATCACATCTTTTCCCTACAGAGTAACTGCCTGTCGATAATGCTCAGAGGCGGCGAAAACGTATTGATCACGAACCCGAGAGATTTTCCGGGCTTCGTCAAAGAGATGTCTCATCACAAATTCGGCTATCTCACCGGCGTCAACACACTATTCAACGGGCTGTTGAATACACCAGGTTTTTCTGATCTGGATTTCAGTTCGTTGCGGCTCTGTGTCGGCGGCGGCATGGCTGTACAGGAAGCAGTCGCAAAAAAATGGAAGGCGGTTACCGGCCGTACGATTATTCAGGGCTACGGCCTAACGGAAACTTCGCCGACGGCGATCGTTGTTCCGCTGCACACCGAAGAATTTACCGGCACGATTGGCCTGCCTGTACCGTCGACGGAGGTGCGCATATGTGACGATGACGGCAAAGACGTGCCATTGGGCGAGCTCGGCGAGATATGTATTCGCGGCCCGCAAGTGATGGAAGGCTACTGGAGCAAGCCCGAGGAAACGGCAAAAGTCATGTTTCCTGGCGGTTGGTTCCGCACCGGGGATATCGGCCGCATGGACGAAGGCGGATTTACCTACATCGAGGATCGCAAGAAGGACATGATTCTCGTGTCCGGATTCAATGTGTACCCAAACGAGATCGAAGGCGTAGTTGTCGAGATGGATGGCGTGCTCGAAGCTGCCGCCATCGGCCTGCCCGACGAAAAATCCGGTGAAATCGTCAAGCTCTTTGTGGTCAAGAAAGACGACTCCGTGACGACCGAGGCCATCATCGATTACTGCCGGGAGAATCTGACCGGCTACAAAGTGCCCAAACAAATCGAATTCCGCGACGAGCTTCCAAAAACGAACGTCGGCAAGATTCTGCGGCGCGCTTTGAGAGACGAGTGAGCAAAGTACGATTACTCCTGCTCATGCCCTTGGTTGCAACGGGCATGGCGGTAGTTCCCTCGGCATTGGATCCTCTGAGCGTCGCGCCACACATGCATGATCTTGCGTTTGAGAACGACAAGGTCCGTGTATTGAAATCGACGATCCGAAACGGCGAAACACCGCCGCTGCATGCCCATCCGGACCGCGTAGTCGTTTATCTCAATCCCTGCGCCTGGCTTGAGGACGACGGTGAGGGCGGCACAAGAATGAACTCCTACAAGTTCGGAGAGCCGACTTGGGCTCCCGCCACAACGCACGGTGGCGTAACGGCCAAAGTCATCGAACAGTGTAGCCTGCTGGAGATCGAACTGAAGTAGATCGAATCAGGCGTGATATTCGGGGCTTAGTTTCCTGACCGCATCGACCAACACGGCGAGATGATCGGGATCAATGTCAGGCGTAATGCCGTGGCCCAGATTGAATACATGTCCCGGGCCCTCTCCGTAGCTTTGAAGGACCTCTGCAACGCCTTTCTCGATCGCTTCGGGAGACTCTCGTAACACGGCCGGGTTCAGGTTTCCCTGCAACGCTACTCTGTCGCCGGTCAGTTCACGTGCCGTCGCGAGGTCGGTTGTCCAGTCGACTCCCAGTGCATCGCAACCCGTGTCCGCCATATCGCTTAACAACGGCCCGGCGCCTTTCGTGAAAAGAATGATCGGTATCGTTTGGCCGTATTTCTGAAGGGTCAGGCCGGCCATTATTTGCTGCATCGCTGACAGCGAGAAACGGCGATAGTCATCCCCTTCAAGGGCTCCGCCCCAGGTATCGAAAATCATAATCACCTGCGCGCCGGATTCTATCTGCGCGTTGAGGTAATCGATCGTCGTTTTGGCAATGACATCTAACAATGCTCCCATGCCTGATGGATCGTCCGCTACCAGGCCCTTGATCTTTTTGAATTCCCTGCTCGACCTGCCCTCCACCATGTACGTGGCCACTGTCCACGGACTGCCGGAAAAACCGATCAGCGGCACCTTGCCATCGAGTTCGCGGTGCGTCAGTGCGACGGCGTCGAAAACGTAGCCTAATTTTTCCGCCACATCCGGTACCGCCAATTTCTTGATATCTGCAGCGGTGCTGACCGGTCTTTCGAACTGTGGCCCTTCGCCCGACACGAAATACAGGCCCAGCCCCATCGCGTCAGGTATGGTCAGGATGTCGGAAAATATGATCGCGGCATCCAGATCGAAACGCCGCAAGGGTTGAAGAGTCACCTCGCAGGCAAGTTCAGGATTGCTGCAAAGACTCATGAAGTCGCCCGCTTTCTCCCTGACTGCCCGGTACTCGGGTAAATAACGGCCCGCCTGGCGCATGATCCACACCGGTGTGCGCGGTACCGCTTGACGCAGGAGGGCGCGGATCAGTAAATCGTTTTTTAGCGGCGTCATATCAGAACTGCGCCGCAATCGTTTGCTGCATCGACTCCGCAGCGGCACGAGGGCTTTCAGCATCCCGGATCGGCCGGCCGACGACGATATAGTCCGCGCCATTTGAAAACGCTTTCTCCACGGTTACGACCCGTTTCTGGTCTTCGCTTGGTTTGTTATCAACCGGTCGAATGCCAGGCGTGACCACCAGCAGTCTCTCATCTACATGTTCGCGCAACATCGGCGCTTCCAATCCCGAGGAGATGACGCCGTCGCAGCCCGCCTCGAGTGCCCGTCGCGCCCTGGATACAACCAGTGCCTCGACGTCGCAATCGAATCCGAGGTCATCGAGATCGCCCCTGTCGAGACTGGTCAAGACTGTTACCGCTAACACCTTGAGTTCGTCACCCTTATTCTCAGCCGCCGCTTCCATAATGGATTGGTTGCCGTGCACCGTTACGAAGCTTGCTCCCCGATCCTTCAGTTGACGCACCGCAGATCCGACTGTCGCCGGAATATCGAAGAATTTGAGATCCGCGAATACTTTCTTGCCCCGCTCAAGCATCCACTGCAATAACTCGAAGTATCCGCCGCTCATCATCAGTTCAAGACCGAGCTTGTAAAATATGACTGAATCGCCCAGGTCCTCTGCAAGCGCTCTCGCCCGATCGCAATCCGGCACGTCCATGGCGAATATGAGCCGCTCGTTGGCGGGTATCGATTTATCTGTCACTTATTAATATCTCTGCGCAGGCCGCGGCGCATTCTATCAGTTCAGGCGTTCGTATTCTGAAATAGCGAATCGATCGGTCATGCCGGCGATGTAGTCAGCGACGACACGTGGTGTATCTTCTTTGCCTGTCCGTTCGGAAAATTCTGCGGGCATCTGTTGTGGATCATTCATGTAACGCTCAAACAGGATTACGAGCTTGGCTTTGGCGTCGCCCGTCATGCCCAGCACTTTTTCATGCTGATAGAGGTTCTTGTTAAGAAAGCGCTTCAGGCTTAGATGTTTCTCCTGCACTTCAGGACTGAGCCCAACGATTGCTGCTTTTTGAGCCCTCACCTCTTCGATTGACGAGGGCCTAATCTCTTCAAGGCGATTTGAGGTCTGTTCGATCAGATCGGTGACAACGTAGTTGATCATGCGTCGAATGATCTCGTAAATTAGTCGACGATCTTCGAGGCCCGGGTGTTCTGCCTGAACGGCCTGATACTGCTCCCCGAACAGCTCCTCCTCGCAAAGCTGCTCCAGACTCAGGAGCCCGGCACGGAATCCATCGTCCACATCGTGGTTGTTGTAGGCGATAGCATCAGAAATGTCGGCGAGTTGAGCCTCCAATCCCGGTTGCCTTCTTTGCAGAAACCGCTCACCGATAAGACCTAGTTCGCGGGCGTTCCTTTTCGAGCAGTGTTTGAGTATTCCTTCGCGGGTTTCGTAAGTCAGGTTCAGGCCGGGAAAGCTCGCGTATTTCGCTTCGAGTTCGTCAACGACGCGCAAAGATTGAAGATTGTGTTCGAAGCCGCCGTCATCTTTCATGCAGGCGTTGAGTGCGTCCTGCCCGGCATGACCGAAAGGCGTGTGGCCCAGGTCATGCGCCAGGCAGATTGCTTCGGTCAGCATTTCGTTGAGGCCGAGCGCGCGTGCGACCGTGCGGCCGATCTGTGAGACTTCCAGGGAATGGGTCAATCGCGTTCGGTAGAGATCGCCCTCGTGATTAACGAAAACCTGGGTCTTGTAAACAAGCCGGCGGAACCCCGTGGAATGGATAATCCTGTCGCGGTCTCTTTGAAACTCACCGCGGTACGGGGCTTTCTCTTCCTCGTATTGCCGTCCAAGGCTATGTTCCTCGTGTGCAGCGTAGGGCCTAAGTGCGTCCATCACCCCGTTGGAGCACCTCGTTCAGGCGGGCTTCGGAGAACTTGTTGGTCATGAAAGCATCGCCAATCGACCGCAGTAGTACGAACCTCAATTGCTTTGCCTGCACCTTCTTGTCCATCTGCATGGCCGCCATCATTTTCTCTGCGCCAATGTCCGGTGGCGTGGCGGGAAGCCCCGCAGACCCTATCAGCGCTGCGATTCGATCCCGTTCTGCCTGATCAATGTCGCTGAGTTCCGCTGCCATCACCATGCCAGCGGCAACCGCTTCGCCATGCAGCCATTCGCCATAGCCAAGGCAATTTTCTATCGCATGTGCAAAGGTATGACCGAAATTCAACAATGCTCTCTTGCCCTTCTCTTTCTCATCTTCGGAGACGACCGCGGCTTTGATCTCACATGAACGTTGAATCGCATGCCCCAGCGCATCGGCATCCTTCGCGAGCAACGCACCCATGTTGGCTTCCAGCCACGCGAAGAACTCTGCGTCGCTGATGACGCCGTGCTTGATGACTTCGGCAAGGCCGGCCTTTAACTCCCTATCCGGCAGTGTGGCCAATGTGTCCGTATCGATCAGCACCAACCGGGGCTGATAAAAAGCACCGATAAGATTCTTGCCGTCCGGGTGGTTTACCCCGGTCTTGCCGCCGACTGATGAGTCGACCTGTGCGAGCAGTGTCGTCGGTACCTGTAAAAACGCAACGCCTCTCAAATAACAGGCAGCCGCAAATCCGGCAATGTCGCCGACGACCCCTCCGCCCAAGGCGATCACTGTCGTATCGCGGTTCGCACGAACGTCGACGAGCTTGTCGAAAACCGACTCAACACTTGCCATCGTCTTGAATGCCTCGCCGTCGGCGAGATTGATCGAGTGGACGCTGTTGTTGGCCAGATTCTTCTTCAACGTCTCGAGATAGAGAGGCGCAACGGTCTCGTTGCTGACGACCAGGCAGTCTTTGCCAATCAGAATGGGAGACAAGTCGAAGTCGCCGCCGATCAGCCCGCTGCCGATGACAATGGGGTAGCTGCGCTCGCCTAGATCTACGTTAATCGATTGATGTTCTGGCACTGCCCGTTCCGTAAGACCACAGAACGGTCAAGGGTACCTGATTTACAGGGCTTCCTGAATTTCGCGGGCGACTGTCTGCACTCTGCGCCCGTCGGTCTCGACAATGAGATCCGAGATCTCACTGTAGAGCGGATCCCGCTCGTCCATCAGGTCCTGCAAGACCTTTTCCTTGTTATCGTTATCGAGCAGGGGTCGTTCGCGTCCGCTCTTGGTCCGCTCCAACTGCTGTTTGACGCTGGTATGCAGATAGACCACGAATCCGCGGGCACCGAGGCGGCTGCGGCTTTCCGGATCGGCGATGGCGCCGCCACCCGTGGCAAGCACGACACCTTCACGCCGTGAGAGGTCATCGATGACTTTGACTTCGCGTTTGCGGAAACCCTCTTCGCCTTCTTTTTCGAAAATGAAGGGAATATCGACACCTGTTCGTGCCTCTATTTCCTCGTCGCTGTCGACGAACTCCAGGTGAAGTAGCCGCGCCAGTTGCCGGCCAACGGCAGACTTGCCCGAACCCATCGGGCCAACGAGAAAGAGATTTCTGGGCTTATTCATACTGTCTTACGAATTACCATGAAAAGAAAGCCAACCCGAGGGTTGGCTTTCGTCTGTCTTTCAAATCTACCGAACCACATCTAGTAGATGCTTGATCCTTCTGTCAGGATTTTCGGCGTTACAAAGATAAGCAGCTCAGATTTGTTCCTGACCTTCTGCGTAGAGCGGAACAAAAAGCCAACGCCCGGAATGTCTCCCAGGAACGGCACTTTATTAATCGTGTCCCTGCGATCCGTCTCGTAGATGCCTCCGAGGACGACGGTCTGGCCGTCCTGCACCAATACCTGAGTCTCAACGGCTCTCGTATCGATACTCGGTACGAATCCACCAGTCGCGCTGGCAACCAGATCACCAACGTTATCCTTGCTTACGCGCAAGTCCATGATGATATTGTCGTCCGGCGTAATCTGCGGGGTCACGGTCAAACTCAGCACGGCTTTCTTGAACTGCGTGGTGGTAGCGCCAGAAGAAGCTGACTCCTGGTACGGAATCTCAACACCCTCTTCGATACGGGCTTCCTTCTGATTGGCCGTAATGACCCGCGGCGTCGAAACGATTTCACCGCGGCCTTCCGATTGCAGGGCAGTCAGCTCGAGATCGACCAGGTACTCGGTTTCGAGTACCGCGAGTGAAAACCGGCCGGCTGGATTCTGTATCGGCACGTTAACGTTGTATCGGTTGTTCAGGTCCGGTAACTGAATCGGGAAGATCGTGCCATTGGCGGGATCAGCCAGATTATCAAGAATGGACCCGATCATCGTATCGGTACCGATGCCGGTACCTGAAACGACTGTCGCGCCGTCAGTACTGTTCGCTTTGTAGCCGGTAGCGCCGAAGCGAACGCCGAGATCGCGACTGAAGTCGTCGCTTACAACCACAATTCTCGACTCGATCAATACCTGTCGAATCGGCACGTCAAGCGTGCGGACGAGGCGGCGAATGTCTTGCAATCGCTCAACCGTATCCTGCACCAGCAGGGTATTCGTGCGGTCGTCGATGGCGACGCTGCCACGATCCGATAGCAGCGAGTTCTGACCTTCAGTGGAGCCGATCAGCGCCGCGATGTCGGAGGCCTTGGCATAGTTGACCTGCAGGAACTCGGAATAAAGCGGTTCCAGCTCATTGATCGCCGCGCGGGCTTCGAGGTCTGCCGTTTCGCGAGCAGCAATCTCCTCGGCCGGTGCAACGATTATCACGTTACCGTTCTGGCGCATGTCCAGACCCTTGGTCGTCATGACGATATCGAGGGCCTGATCCCAGGGAACATTCCGCAATCGCAGGGTAACGTTGCCCTGTACGGTGTCGGAAACAACGATGTTGCGGTTAGACGTTTCAGCGAGCAGCTGCAAGACTGCGCGCGTCTCGATGTCCTGGAAGTTAAGCGTCAGGCGCTGACCATCGTAATCCTTGGTTTCGGAGAACAAACTCGACTGATCGGTATCTTCAACTGCCGGGTTGATTTCGATAGTGAATTCATTATCCGACTGGTATGCCAGTTGCTCGTATTTGCCTTCCGCAGTAATAACAATGCGGGTGTCCAGATTGGTTCGCAGGGTATCGACGGTCGTAACCGGCGTCGCGAAGTCCATGACATCAAGTCGGCGCATCAACTCCGCCGGCAAGTCAGTGTCTTTGAATACAGCAACGACCCGGCCGCCTTCCTGACGAATATCGACAGGGGTAGATGGGTCGCTGAGCGTGACCATGACGCGGCCGCCTCCGTCGCGGGTGCGGCGGAAGTCAACGCTGCTGATCGAGCGACTACCCGAGCTCGAATAAGAGCGCGGCGCAGCAGGTGCTGCACTGCCTGCGAACTGGGTGACTGAGCGGTCGTCGCTCTTGGCACCGAGAGTTACATATATGGTGTTGCCACTGCGCCGTGTCTCATACGGAACCATCGAATCGAGGTTCAGCACAACACGCGTGCGGCCGTTTGCCTCGGCGGTCAGCACAGTGTCCAGAGGACCAAGGTTAACGTCGCGACGACGCGAAGACAGGCCGAGAGTAGTCTCCGGCAAGTCCAGCGCGATACGGGCCGGATCGTCGATCGTAAAGGCAAGTGGCTCAGGGGCCGTGCCGCTCAGGATCAACTGCAGCTCTACCCGTTGTCCCGGGAGGCTCTGTACCTGAATATCCTGCAGACGATTATTGTCCTGCGCATTTGCTGAGAGCGCACAGGCAAACAGAATTGCCGCCAGCGGCACAGCAGTCTTGATTTTGAACGTCATTCCAAATACTCCCAGGTTCATTCAGGCATCAGTCAGCAAGACCGACAGCGGCTTCTCTTTCCAGATACCCGCCGATCCCGTCCGAAATAATTTCTACAA
>Ga0255057_10002304_pt1 | contig 10378 bp, 6 predicted proteins | sample Cases_109_6_MG_FD_189022 | JGI IMG/M metagenome (GOLD analysis project Ga0255057, IMG submission 189022) | Seawater microbial communities from Amundsen Gulf, Northwest Territories, Canada - Cases_109_6 | ecosystem: Environmental > Aquatic > Marine > Gulf | place: Canada: Northwest Territories... | reverse complement strand
GCCAAGCTTCTCCAGGCTAAACCGGCCCGCGAAAAGTCCGCGATCGAGGCGGGTATGGTCTTCACTGATGTCACCCATCATGACGCCTCCATTGACGACTACCACCATCGCGCCGTCGCTAGGCAGGCTGCCATCACCCGCGATCAGCTTGAATGCGGTGCCCGCCAGAAGCGGCACGACGAGCCGACCGAACGACACGTAGGCGTCGACCTGCTGAGCCTTCGGCAAGGCCAAGCTAGCAACCCCGGTTTCGTCCGCATCGAAGTCGCCCGGGTCGAGGAACCACGAATCCTGATTGTCCCACCCGGGATCGGGTGCTTCGAGGCGCTGGGAGCGACTCGAGTACACGAGATTGAGGGGATCATCGTCGCGAAAGCCGACCAGGGACGGGTCTTCGTTGGTCCCGTCCACCGCAGTCGTCAGCATCGCGGTCACGCTCGCGTCGTTGGGAAGTCCGTTCCAGCCCCGTACCCACAATAGGATCGTGCCGACTCCGCGGCCCTGCGTCAGGGCCAGGTTGTCCTCGAGGCATGGGAGCGCGCTCCCCACTGTCGGTAGCAAGACCGTGCCGATGCTGTTGTCGATGCCCATGTCGCCATCGACCACGGCCTGGCCGACCACCTCGCCGTCCACCGCTCGGGGCTCGCAGGTCGCATCGTCCCGCCCGGTGGTTACCGTGGCATCCAGATCGATGCCGATGTGGGCCGCCATCTCCGCCGATTGCCGGAGGAAGATGTCGTTGAGTGCGAAGGCGATCGACTCGCTATCGTCTGGTGAGCTGGTGCTCGCGGGCGGCCGACTCGGGACGCCCGCGCTACGATTCGTCTCGATCAGACTCGCGTCGTAGACACTGCACCCGAGCGCGCAGAGTATCGCACACAAGCCGGCCCCCCGGCCGAGCGTTCCCTCGGCATCGTGGCGTCGCCCCCACACGCCTCTAGGGTAGCAAGTGGGAGGTGCAGGCCAAGAAACTAGGTAGAGGGCGCCATCGTCCGGATGAACATCTCGATCATCTCCCAGGGGAGATTGGACGGAAGGCTGAGGATCGGAAGGTCGATCCCATATTCGCGACGGCGTTTCAGCTCCGAAATGCAGTACTTTGGGTCGCCTGCGATAGTGAGCGCCTCGATCATCCCCTCGGACACGGCGTCGGCCGCTTGTGAACGCGTCTTCTTGTCGCGGTAGAGCTCGTCGACCCGCTTGCACCCGTCGCCGTAGCCGAACCCGGTGAGCAGCTCCTTGTAGTAGTCCCCCATGCCGCCGATGTAGAAGGCGATGATCTGCCGGGCCTCTTTGACACCGGCGTCACCCAACGGGATGACCGTCGTGAAGGGCGCGGTCGCGATGTCGCGTGCATCGCGGCCGGCCTTTGCGGCGCCTTCGGCGATCCAGGCATGCCCCTGCTCCAGCTTGGCGTAGGGCCAGAAGGTGGGAATCCAGCCATCAGCGAGCTCGCCGATCGACGTGATCGACTTCTGCTTGAGCGCGGCGACGTAGATCGGCACATCGGCGCGCAACGGCCTCATCGCAAGCTCGAAGGGGCGGTAGTCGTGAAGCTTCGCGCCACTTTCGTGAAGTCGCTTGCCGCTGAGCAACGTCTTCGTCACCCGAATCACATCCCGCAGTTGGGTGAGCGGCTTGTTGAACGCGCGCGCGTGAAAGCCTTCGATGACCCGCTTGCCGCTGGTGCCCAGCCCAAGGATGAGACGGCCTTCGCTGATCTCATCGACCGTTGCGGCGTTCATCGCCAGGAGCCCTGGCGAACGGCTAAAGCAATTGACGATGCCGGTGCCGATCTTGATCTGCTTGGTGTGGACGGCGACCTCGGTGAGCAGAGAGAAAATTTCGTAGCCCCACGCCTCTGGAATCCAGAAGGAATCGTAGCCGAGCTCGTCGGCGAGAATCGCCGCTTTGAGGTAGAGCTTGCGATCGTAATTTTTCCAGAATGGGAGAAGCCCGGTTCGTGCGGTCATCGAAACCTCCGGAAGCGGGAGTAGAACGTTTAGAGCATGGTTTCAAGGGTGTGCAGCGCTTGACAGTGTCCCGCGATTCATGCCACGAGCCTGTTTTGGTAGGAGCTCCAGCGAATGAAGATCGACGCCGGATTGCTGGTCACCAACATGAAGCAGATCCCCGCTCGGGTTCGCGAGATCGAAGAGGCCGGCTTCGACGGGTGCTTCACTTTCGAAGGACCGCACGAGCCGTTCATGCCACTCGTGTTGGCCGCAGAGCACTCCAAGCTGGAGATCGGCACCGGACTTGCGATCGCGTTCGCGCGCACCCCGATGACCGTCGCGAATTTGGCCCACGACCTACAGCACTTCTCGGGTGGCCGGTTCTGGCTCGGCCTCGGTTCGCAGATCAAACCGCACATCGAGGCGCGGTACAGCATGCCGTGGAGCAAACCCGTGACGCGCATGAAGGAGTTCGTCCAGGCGCTTCGCGCGATCTTCGCGAACTGGAACACAAGCGAGAAGCTGGATTTCCGCGGCGAATTCTACAAGCACACGCTGATGCCGCCGATCTTCAATCCTGGACCCGCGAAGGGCGGCGTGCCCCCGATCTACCTCGGAGGCGTCGGGCCGAAGATGACCGAGGCAGCCGGCGAGGTGGCCGACGGCATGCTTCTGCATCCGTTCCACACCGAGCGATCGCTCGAAAAAGTCATGCTCCCCAACCTGCAGAAGGGTCTGGCGACCTCCGAACGCCAGCTTTCCGACTTCACGCTGTGCGCACAGGTCCTCCTAGTGACGGGGAAAGACGAAGCGGAGTTTGAGAACGCGCGGGTGATGACGCGAAATCAGATCGCGTTCTATGCATCGACGCCAGCCTACCGCAGTGTCCTAGAAGTCGAAGGTTGCGGCGAGCTTCAGCCGGAGCTTCGTCAGCTCACCAAGATGGGCCGGTGGCATGAGATGGCATCTTTGATCGACGACGAGCTCCTGAGCCGAATCGCCGTCGTGGGAACACCGAGTGACGTCGCCGAAAGCCTGCACGCGCGATACGGGTCGCTCGCAGGGCGACTGGCGTTCGCCTCGCCCTACCCGCTGTCACAAGAGTGCGCATCCGAGATCATCAGCAGCCTGCGAAGCCGCATGACGCCAGCATGATCGGACCCAAGTGCATTCCGCTCGACCTGGTCGCCGGCGAAGTGGTAGGCGGGAAGGCTGAAGGACTCGTCCGCCTGCTGGGCTACGGGTTCGACGTGCCTTCGGGCTTCGTCGTCGTAGGCGCCACGTCCGGCAATCTGCCCCACGACCTCGACGAGCACTACAAACGCATTGGCGCTGGGAAGGTGGCGGTTCGCTCGTCGGCGATCGGAGAGGATTCGGGCGAAGCCTCGTTTGCCGGCCAATACGAGACCGTGCTCAACGTCGAGGGACCGGAGTCGCTACGGGTTGCGATCGAAGATTGTCTTCGTTCGCTACAGAATGTCCGGGCGGTGGCCTACCGCGATGAGAAGACCGGACAGAGCCAAGTGCAGATGAACATCGTCGTGCAGCAAATGGTCGACGCGCGGGCCGCGGGGGTACTCTTCACGGTAAACCCCGTAAACGCGCGTCGCGATCAAGTCGTCATCGATGCGGTCGCGGGGCTCGGGGAAGCGCTCGTCAGCGGACACGCGACACCTGATCACTGGCTCTTGGCGAGGGACGGGTCGGTGTTCGAGAAGGACATTCAGGGCAGGTATTCGGTCTTGAGCGACGCAGAGCTCACGCGCTTGCTCGACGGAGCCCTCCTGGCGGAAAAACGATACGAGGGGCCGCTCGACATGGAGTGGGCAATCGACCAAAGCGGCAAGCTTCGATGGTTGCAGGCCCGCCCGATCACGCAGCTTCCCGCCGATCCGAACGAGCTCGATACCGACCCCAACCCGAGCGACGTCTACACCTGGTGCAACATCGGGGAGATGATGCCCGGCGCGGTCACACCGCTGACCTACTCCGTCACCGGTCGGGGGATCGACATCGGGATGCAGCGCGCGTACCGGCGAATGGGTGCCAACATTCCCCCAGGCGAAGGCGTTCGCTACGTCGGAATGTTCTACGGTCATCTGTTCATCAATCTGACGACGCTGTCGGAGTTGGCCGCCAACGTCGCCGGGTCGACCAAGGCCCAGATGTGCATCGCGCTGTGCGGTCGCGACGTCGAGGAGGTCCCGGACCCCGAACCTGCCCCTGCCCTCACACGCGCGCTCAACGGCGTCCGGTATTTCGCGATCCTCTTCCAGGCGGCGAAGCATCGCAAGGGCCTCGACGCGCTCCGGGCGAACCTGGACATCCCCGAATCGGGAACGGCACAGGAGCTGTACGGGGCGATCGATGAGAACCTTCCGCAGGTTTGGAAAGCGTACGAGCTCCACTTGTTGTCTTCGTCCTCCGCGGGTGCCTTGAGCCCGATCCTGCTGGGCATCCTGGCCAAGGGAGCGGAGCCCACCCAGAAGCACCATGCGGAGCTCGCAGAAATGCTCGCGGGCGCCAAGGACGTAGAGAGCGCGGATATCGCGGAGGGGGTCGAACGTGTGATCGAGCGTCTAGCGGCAAACCGAAGCGCTGCGGAGACGTTTGTGTCGCTGGACCCCGACGCTGCGCTGGCTTGGCTCGACTCGACCGACGCATCCGGCGCTGGCGATGAGTTTCGACGCTACATCGGCCGACATGGACATCGCGCTGTCCGGGAGCTCGAGCTCCGACAAAAAGGGTGGGCGGTCGATGCCGCGCCGCTGATCGCATCACTGCAATCCGGTCTTCGCGCGCGGCTCCAGCACGGTGCCCCGAATCGACCGGAGCCTCGCCGCGAAACTTCGCACCCCTTCATTCGCAAGCTGCTACCGCTCGCGCACGCTGCGATTCGCGCCCGCGAGCATACGAAGTCCGGCTTGGTTGCGGTCACGACCGCGTTCAAGCACGCGTACCGCGCGCTCGGGTCCCGCATGGCGGAGGAAGGCCTTCTGCCCGACGAGGACGCCGTCTTCTTTCTCACGCATCGGGAGCTCGGTAAGCTCGTTCAGGGTCGACGAGAGCTTGCAGACATTGCGGCATCGCGACGCCGCGTGGTCGACTACCAGATGCCACTTCACTTTCCGCAGATCTTCAGCAAGCGGCCAGAGCCTATTCGCCTCGAATCGATCGAAGGCGAAGGCGGGGCGCTGATCGGCAAACCGGTCAGTCGCGGCACAGTCACTGGCCGCGCACGGGTCGTGGAAACCCTCGAGGAGGCCGCTGCGCTCGAGGCTGGCGAGATCCTCATCGCGCCCATCACCGATGTGGGATGGACGCCATACTTCAGCTTGATCGCCGGGCTCGCTACTGACGTCGGTAGCGCGGTGTCACACGGCGCAGTCGTCGCTCGGGAATACGGCCTTCCGGCGGTGGTGAACCTCCGGGTCGCAACCTCACGCTTTCAAACCGGTGACCTGGTCACGCTCGATGGAGACCGTGGGACACTGACGCTGGCCTAACCGCCGCTCACGTCTCCGGGGCTCTTGACTTCCAGGAGCAATATGCGATCGGCAAGGCCCTAAGGAGCTATCATGGTCGCCACGATCGGACTTACCGGGTTACGCCCGGACCCGACCCGCGTGTCTCGGATCGCGTCTCCACCGTATGACGTGATCAAGCCGGGCACCCCGCTCGAGAAGCTGCTCAATGAGGAGCGGAACTCGTTGTTTCACATCATCCTAGGAGACGACCCTGCAGCTGCACGGGACCGAATGGTCGCGGACGGGTCGCTCGTCGAGGACAACGAGCCCGCCTACTACGTGTACGAGCAAACGTGGCCCGAGGGACAGCGAACGGGCGTTTTCGTGGCGGCGGAAGTGTCCCCGTACGACTCCAAACAGATCATCCGGCACGAGAAGACCTTCGACTCGAAGGTCAAGGGCCGCATGACGATGCGCCGCGCGACGGGTCTCCACATCGGACCGGTGTTCGTTCTGACGAGAGCCTCCATCTCATCGGAGTTGGAAGAGGCGAAGCGCGAAGCAGGCCCGATCTACGACTTCACCAGTGCGTTCGGCGGTTTCAGCGAGCTCGAAGGCATTCAGAACAAGGTTTGGCGAGTGCCTGAGGAGAGCGAGACCGGGCGCGCGCTTCAAGCCGCACTCGGCACCGAGTCTCTCTACATTGCCGACGGGCACCACCGCTACCACGCGAGCCTGCTCAACGAGCAGACCCACTTCCTCTGTTACGTCACCGAGGAGGCAGTCATCCAGGCATACAACCGAGTGGTCAACGGGGTTCGTCCCTTCTCCGAGATCGTCGGTGACTTGCCTCTCGAGCCGGTCGATTCGTTCCGTACACCTCCGAAGCACAGCTTCTGCATCTACACCAAGGAAGGATGCTTCGAGCTCAAGGCGGAGCACGTACCCGACGATGTGGTGGGGCGGCTGGACTGCGCGATTCTAGAGCGCGAGCTGTATCCAAAGCTCGGACTGACGCACGACATGATCATCGACCCGAATCACTTCGACTACTACTCGGAGTCCGCACTCGACGAAATGAAAGCCGCCGTCGACCGAGGCGACTACGACATCGCGATTGCTCTACACCCGGTGAGCCTCGATGAGCTCATGACTGTCGCCGACGCGGGGCTCGAAGACCCTGAGATCGTGATGCCCGAAAAGAGCACCTTCTTTCAGCCCAAGATTCTCTCCGGGCTTTTTCTCTACCGGTACGTGAAACAATGAGTGCCCTGCCGCAGTACGGGAAGCATCTTCATCCGCGGGAAACGATGCGCGCAATCGTCATCGACCAGTACGGTGGCCCGGAGATGCTTCATTCGGCGACGGTCCCACGTCCGGTGCCGACCCGCGGGCAAGTGCTGGTACGGACTCGGTTCGTCGGCGTGAACCCTAAGGACGTCGTCGTGCGCAAGGGGAAGTTCCAGATCGCAACGGGCAAGAAATTCCCACTGATCGTCGGCCACGACATCGCGGGCGAGGTGGTGGAAGCTGGGCTTGGTGCAGATCTCTCTGAAGGTGACCTCGTCTACGGGATGATCAACGACTTCGCGGGGCGCGCCTACGCGGAGTACGCCGCCGTGAATTGTCAGCAGCTCGGGAAGGCACCGTCTTCGATAGAGCTCCGCGTAGCGGCTGCCGTGCCGCTCGCTTCCCAAACGGCGCTGCAAGCTCTCCGCGATGACGCGCACGTGAAACCAGGGCAGCAGGTGTTGATCAACGGTGCCTCCGGTGGCGTCGGCGTCTTCGCAGTACAGATCGCCAAGATCCTGGGGGCACAGGTCACCGCGGTTTGCAGCCAGCGAAACGTGGATCTCGTGACCGAGCTAGGTGCGGATCGGGTGATCGACTACAATCAAACGGAGCTCGTCGACGTAGGCGAACGCTTCGACACGATCTTCGACGTCTTCGGCAACTACCGATTCGACGAGCTCAAGCATCTCCTCGCGCGGCGCGGCACCTATGTGCACACCATCCCTAGCGCGCGCATCTTCAAGGACGTCGCGCGGACGTTGGTTCGCCGCAAACGCGCGAAGATGGTCCTCGTGAAGTCGCGACGCGACCAGCTCGACTGGATCCGGCAGCAAATCGACGCGGGCACCATGAGAGTGGTCGTCGACCGCTCTTTCGCTCTCGATGACGCCTCTGAGGCCCATCGGTACTTGGAAACCAAGCGGGCAAGGGGTAAGGTCGTCTTGGAAGTCGGCTGATCATCGGGTACCCTCCGGCCCCGTGAGACTTAGACAGCTTGGTTTGATTCTGGCTGCCCTCGCAGCCGGGTGCAGCAGCAACGACCCCGACCTCGAGACGCGCGTCGAGGAGCTCGTCTCGCAGATGACGCTCGAGGAGAAGGTCGCGCAGATGTCGGGGAACACGCCCATCGCGGGTTCCTATGGCGAGGAGCTTTGGAACGTCCCCGGCTTAGAGCGTCTGGGTGTCCCGCCGTTCGGGATGTCGGACGGACCCAGGGGCGTCGGGGTCCACGAAGGAGCGACGGCGTTCCCCGTCGGCATGGCCCGGGCCGCGACCTGGGACCCCGACCTCGAACGGCGGGTCGGCGAAACCATGGGCCGTGAGCTCCGCGCGATCGGCGGCAATGTCTTGCTGGCGCCCACCATCAACAACCTGCGACATCCAAGTTGGGGACGCGCGCAGGAAACCTACGGCGAAGACGTTCACTTGCTTTCGCGGATGGGTGTGGCCTTCGTGCAGGGCGTTCAAACGTACGCGCTCGCCAACCTGAAACACTACGCCGCAAACAGCATCGAGGACACGCGTTTCGACGTCGACGTGACCGTCGATGAGCGAACGCTGCGCGAGATCTATCTGGCTCATTTCCGCGCGGCTGTACACGAGGGTGGCGCCGCGTCGGTGATGAGCGCGTACAACTCGGTCAACGGGCAGTTCTGCGGAGAAAACGAAACGCTGCTCCGACGCATCCTCAAGGAGGAGTGGAGCTTCGACGGGTTCGTGCTCTCCGACTTCATCTTCGGAACCCACCCGAATTCGGCGGTGAACGGCCTCGACCTCGAAATGCCCTTCACCAATGTGTTTCGCGGCCTCGTGGATGAAGTCATGTCCGGTGACATCCCCGAGGCAGTGATCGACGAGGCCGTCCGACGCATGGTTCGAAAGAAGCTCCAGCACAGGCTCGACGAGCCTAGCCCGGTCGATGAAGGCGTCATCGCGAGCGATGAGCACTTGGCGGTGGCGCAGAACGCGGCATCCAGCGGCTCCGTCCTCCTCAAGAACGAATCGGATGCGTTGCCGCTCGTTGCGGCGACCCTCACACGGATCGCGGTCGTCGGCTTGCTCGCGGACACCGCCAACATCGGCGACACTGGGAGCAGTAGCGTCCGCCCCAACTTCGTGGTGACCCCCTTGCAGGGCATCCAGGACGCCGTCGGTGACACCGTGACCGTAGAGCACATCGGCAAGGACATCCTGGGAGCCGAAGACCTCGCACGGATTGAAGCAGCCGATGCGGTGATCATCGTCACCGGCCTCACGGCAGAGGACGAAGGTGAATCGCTCATCGGTGCTGGCGACCGGCTCGACCTGGGGCTTCCCGACGAGCGCGTGAAGCTCATCCAAGACGCAGCGGCGGCCAACGACCGCGCCATCGTCGTCCTCGAGGGCGGCAGCGCGATCACGATGGGGGATTGGCTACCCGACATCGAGGCACTCCTGATGGTCTGGTACCCGGGCCAGATGGGCGGCCACGCGATCGCGGATCTCTTGTTCGGCGGCGCCAACCCCTCAGGCAAGTTGCCGATCACATTCCCGACCGGTCTCGATCAACTCCCAGCGTTCGACAACGAATCGCTTTCGGTCACCTACGACTACTTCCACGGGTACCGCTATCTCGATCGCAACGACTCCACCCCGGAGTTCCCATTCGGATTTGGGCTGAGCTACACGACCTTCTCTGTCGACAATCTTCGCGCGAACCAAACGCAGGCCACGGCCGGCGATGTCATGCGGTTCAGCGTGGACCTCACGAATACCGGTTCGGTCGCCGGCGCGGAAGTCGTGCAGCTCTACGTGACCTACCCGGCCTCCGCGGTGGAGCGTGCGGAACGTGAGCTGAAGGGCTTCGCCAAGGTCATGCTCGAGCCCGGCGAAACCCGAACGGTCGACATCCCCGTGCCCGTGAATAGCCTGGCCTACTACGACGTGGTCGACTCGGCATGGGCACTCGAGGGACTGGAACACGAGATTCACGTGGGCACGTCGTCTCGGGATCTTCCGCTCGCCACCACGCTCACGGTGAGTGCCGAGCGGCCCGTATCGGTGTACTGAAGCGCTTTTCCGCGCTACCTTTGCGCATGCGCAAGTGGTTTTGGGTACACGCAGCGATCGCCATGATGCTTGTCGGCTCGGCCGGCACTTCGTTTGCGGATGACGGATTCAAGAGCGTCGACTTTCCCACAGCAGGCGGAATTCAAGGTCGAGCCGACGTCTACACGACTAAAAACAAGTCCGCGACCCTGATCCTGCTCTTCCATCAGGCGGGCTGGAGCCGCGGAGAGTATCGGGAAGTTGCCCCGAAGCTAGTCAAGGCCGGCTATCGGGTGATGGCGGTCGACCTGCGTTCCGGCGGAGCGGTCAACAGTGTTCGAAACGAAACCCACTACCGCGCCGCCAGGATGGGCTTGGCTCGGAGTTACTTGGACGCATACGTGGACATGACAGCCGCGCTGACCTACGCGCGCAAGGAGCTCAAAGCGGAACGCATCGTCGTCTGGGGAAGCTCCTATTCGTCGTCGTTGGTCTTTCGCCTGGCGGCCGAGCATCCGGAAGGCGTCGTCGGTGTCATGGCCTTCTCCCCAGGCGAATACTTCAAGAAAGAAGGCTCGGACTATATCCGGGCCTTCGCCAGACGCGTGAAGCAGCCCGTCTTCGTCACCTCGTCCA
>Ga0255057_10002300_pt1 | contig 10389 bp, 11 predicted proteins | sample Cases_109_6_MG_FD_189022 | JGI IMG/M metagenome (GOLD analysis project Ga0255057, IMG submission 189022) | Seawater microbial communities from Amundsen Gulf, Northwest Territories, Canada - Cases_109_6 | ecosystem: Environmental > Aquatic > Marine > Gulf | place: Canada: Northwest Territories... | reverse complement strand
GACGGCCAGAGCCCGCGGTCAATCTCAAGAAATCGGCGCCCTCCAATGTGACCACTGCTTCCTTTTTGGTCCCTGGGCCAGAATCCCTGGTTTTTGGTTCACCTCATGACGGTAAACATCGTCACCCGCAGGTCGGCTCCGGGTCACCTTCGGACTATCGGCACCGCCATCCTGAGCGTCCGGATCTGGGGGTACAGCCGACGAAATCAGGGCGAAATCGGACTTCGGCGCTCGAATGTCGGGTGTTGGGGGTAGAGCGGACCTACCTCCGGCATGGCCAGAACTTCGCTTCTTAGCCAAGAAGAGCCAATCCGCCGATAACTTTGCGCCGAGACGGAGGTGTCGGCACGGCGGACGCGGCGACCGATTTTCTCATCCCGACGGTTCCACCCTGTCCATTTGCGCTTCCTGGCGCTCCCATTCACCCGAGACGATGGTCCCGTAGTCGGCCGGCTCGTAAGGAAAGATTAGCTCCTTGAGCGGCGCGAAGACACCGCGCTTGCGCAGCGGCGAGGCTCCGAGGTCCGTCAACAGCTCGTCGTGATAGTGTTGCATGTGGATGATGAGCCGCGCGCTGCGCGCCGCGCTTGGTGGCATCCACGACTGCTTCCAGGCCTTCATCTCGGCGATCTCACGCGCCATAGCGTTGGCGTCGGGCAACCGGTGGCTTCCCTTGAGCAACTCGCCTAGCCAGCGCGCCTGAAGGCTGTAGGTGAGGATGCTGCAGACTGTCGAGGCGCGGCCGATGAAGGCGAGGCCGGGCGCCGCCGGGTGCAGCATGTGGCGGTAGAGGTAGAAGCCATCGTCACCGGCATCGAGACGCCGCCAGAGGTCCACGCCCAGAAAGCCGAAATCAGTTTCCCAGCCGGTGGCCAGGACCACCACGTCGACGGCGAGCTCGGCGCCGCCCGTGAGGCGAACCCCCGCCGGCGTGTATTCGGCGATGGTACCGCGATGGCCCTGGATGACACCCTGGCGGAGTTGGCGATAAAATGCGGGGCGCGGCAGCATTGTCGCCTCGCTGAAGCCGCCGATTTCGACCGGCTGCTCCGGTACCAGATCGACGCGGCTGCCGAAGCGCGAACCCAGGCGACACTGGACGAATAGCAGCAGCTCGACCAGGCGCCAATAGAACCAGACCAGGGGCTTGCCAAGCGAATGTACCACCCGCTCGACCCCGGTGGGCCGCTGGTAGGGAGGGATGATGGTGCTGGCCATGCGGGTCAGCATGCCCCACTTGAATGGCAGGATGCCGGCGAGTCGGCTCGGGATCGGCCAATGGGCCTCGCGCACAACGATGTGAGTCTCGGCCGCCACGGCGGCCGATTCGAGCGCCGCGTCTGTGGCGCTTTTGCCGTAGCCCAGCACGCAGACGCGCTTGCCGGAGAGCTGGTCGCGCGATTTGAGCCCCGATATATGCATGACCTCGCCGCCGAAGTCGTCGCGGCCAGGGAACTCAGGCATATGCGGCTTATTCGAGTAGAGCCCGATGCAGACGACAACCATGTCGAACTCATCGCTGTGTGCCGCGCCGCCATCCTCCCAGGTCACGGTCCAGCCTGAGTCCGGACCGTCGGGCTCAGCGATGTTAGTCACCTCGGCGTTGAAGCGGATGCGTGGCGCGACCCCAAAGTGGTTGGCATAGTCCTCGAGGTACGACTGGATGAGCGGCCCGGGCGCGAAGTCGGGGGAGTCGGCGGACAACGGCCAATCGGGGAATTCGTAGAGCTCGCGCTGGACCTGCACACCGAAGTTCGAATAGCCGACCGTCCAGACGCCGCCGAGCTCTGAGGACCGTTCGAAGACCGTGCAGTCGAGGTCCTGCTGCAACAGCACCCGGGCCGTCGCCAGCCCAGCTACGCCGGCGCCGACGATGGCGACGCTGCGCACGCTGCTCACATCCGCCATCGAAAGGGCCTCGCGATGGTGTAGGCGACAACGGAGATGATCCACAGCACCAACACGTAGGTGCCGAATAGGAGCCAGAGAGAGAGCGTCCAGAGCGCATAGTAGCCAGCACGGGCATGAGCGGCAGCGTCGCCCGGCACCGAAACCACGCGATAGACGTAGCCCGCGTGAAGCAAGCCCAAAACCGCGCCGACGACCGTGCCGGCCCAAAGCATGGAATTCATGGGTTATCCCCCTTGCCCTAATCTTTAAATCTGCAAGGTGTGCTCGCCTGCGTCAACTTTTCACCCGCTCCATCCTTGGGTCGTAGAGCGAGTCGAGGTGTAGCGCGCGTGCCACGTGCTGGGTCGTCACCTCAACTGGTATTCATTACATGAACTGCGGTCGCACAAGATTAGCATTGTGATTCGGGTGGCCGCACCTGGCTATCAACTGCCTAAGTGATCGCGGCACTCCAACGACCGCTTTGAGATCCGACAGCGGACATCGCGCGAGGTCCCTGTGAAAGGCCGTTAATGGCCGAAGGCTGCCATTTGGAATTCAACATGCCTGAAGGCTGCTTGGGGTCATTTCCGGTCTTCAATCGAGCCGGTCGAAAGTGCCCGCTTCTGAGGGACAAGCAGTCGTCCTATGTCGGCTTCCGTAGGTCGATCCTATTCCCGCCGATCTATTTCCGCTTTCAGGGTCAAAGCCGACGCTCTGGAGGGTGGTTGGTTTCGTCTGCAAGTAGCCAATTGCGGAAGTTGAGAACCACACCCTTTCGAACCAATTCCGACGACGATGATCACTTACTTATTTTGGTTTCTGTCAACCAATCTGGTCTTCGTGAGTCGCTGCGTTTACCCGGATTCATGTCTACCCCTTCCAATTTAGGAGCGTCAGGAACTTCGGCAAGGAAGCTTGTCTTGGCCTGTCGGATAACGATCTGCTCAGGCGTAACGTTAATGACTGACAGGTCGTGCGCAAGCATCACTGGGCCATCATAGGTTCTTCCCACGCCGTCAAAAAAACTGTCTACCAGAGCATCACCTAATGTGTAGTGAGAACCTACCCCTATGCCAGGCTTGGCAAGATCAAAAACAAGCCCAAGCTCTTCTGGTGAAGTGTGCTGAGCCAGAGCGTTCTTCGCGTGCTGAAGAGGCATCTTGGTCTGGGCGGCGTATTCATCAGGAAGTGGAAAAACCTCGTGGATAAATACATCCGCTCCCTTGCACTGCTCAGCCTCGAAAGTACTTGGCTCACTGTCAGCGGTATATGCAAAAGAGAGACCGTTCCACTCCAGACGATAGCCCATTGATCCATCAATGGTGTGGACCACTGGGAAAGCGTAGATCTTTACGCCGTTTTTGTCATAAGCAAGCTGGCGCGGGTTCTCAGGGCTGAACTTACTGATATCAATTTCATGAGAAACGATCGTGGTACCGCCAGTAGGCAACAGGTTTCGTTTACTCTGGACATGCCACTCAGCAGCCTTTCTTATATTCTTGGTAAATTCTGCAGTGCCGAGTTCGGGTGTTGTGCCTGATGGACCCCAGACCTGAAGCGGTGTATTGCGAGCCCAGCCCATCGCATCAAACAGACCAAAAATACCTCCGGTATGATCCAGGTGAAGATGGGCGATAAATACTTTATCCAGCAGAGCAGGATGTACACCCATGCTATAAAGATTGGCAGGTGTTCCAGGGCCTATGTCAAAGATAAAGTTGTCACCATTACCTAACTCGACCAAATAGCCGGAGGTAGCCTGTGCCCTACGAACAGGAGTGGGACTTCCTGAGCCTAGTACCGTTACTCGCATCTCGTTATCAGCAAGGGGCTCTTTACCCGGGATATAGTGCTCAGGATATTTCTTGAGTGAAGCACCATTTTTCTTGGTGATTACCGGTGTCTTTGTAATGGGCTTTCCGCTGAGAGGTGTCGGGTAGCCATCTTTCGTGGTTGACTGTTCTCTGGGAAAGCGGAAGTCCTCATATTGACCAGCGCTCGCCATGATGGGCAGGGCTAGGGCGAACGCCAAGCCTAACACCCAAAAATATAGCCTCGATTTGTAATGTCTCACGCTTATTACCCTCAATTTGATTTACCCGAGATTGCCCAGATGACACCCAGTGGTTGCCAACAGGTATAGCAGGAAGGGCGTCTCGGGGCCAACCCGCCCATGTCGCCTGTGGGTCACTTGCAGACTTCCCAACGCCTACCCAATTACGCCTGCTTCCGGAGGAGAAGCAGTCGTCTTACGTCCGCTTCAACAGATCACCCGATTTTCCACCGGGCGATTTCTGCTTTCAGGTGAAAAGCCGCCGTTTCGCAGCGTGGCCGATTTCGTCTGCAAGTAGCCAAGAGCAGAAGTTCACCCACCAGCGCTCGACGTAGCGGCTTCGCCCCCGTGGTAGGCCCCGTCACCGCCGGCATCGACGCCGCCGTCTACCGGTAGAATCACGCCGGTCACCCAGTTTGCGTTAGCCAGATATAAAACGGCGTCGGCGATGTCCTTCGGCGTGCCGTATCGGCCAAGCGGCTGCATCTTGTGTAACGCCTTATGCTGGTCGTCATTCAACTCGCCATACAGCGGGGTGGGCACGATACCCGGCGCGACAGCGTTGATGCGGATGTTGTCCGCCGCCAACTCGACTGACAGATTCTTCGTCAACGCTGTGATGCCGCCCTTGGCCGCGATCGGCGCGCTGGACGGGAGGCCGTTCACGCCATTCAGCGCGAGGATGGTGCTGATGTTGATGATCGCGCCGCCGTCGCCCTGCTTGCGCATCTGTCGCACGGCCGCCTGTGAAGTCACAAAGGTGCCACGCAGATAACCGAGGAAGGCGTCGAGGTCCTCGACTGAGTAGTCTGTGAACGGCTTCATGTCGAAGATGCCCGCGTTGTTGACCAGCACGTCGACACGACCGAAACGATTAACAGCCTCCGTAACGATCTTGTCCGCCGTTTGCGGCTCTGTGATATCTCCGGCCACGATAGCGACGCGATCGGATTGGCCGAGTTGCTGTGCCGCACGTTGGAGCTTGGACTCTGTGCGACCGTTGAGCACCACCGTGTCACCCTGTTCCAGAAATTGCTCGGCGACGGCATAACCGAGCCCCGTCGCGCCGCCGGTCACGATCACGGTTTTTCGTTTGATGTTCGTTGCCATGTCATACTCCTCTGAACGAGAATTGAATGGGTTCGACCTAAGGTCTCGGGCATTCCTTGATGCCAGCGGAGAGGGTAGAGGTTTAATTCGGAATTCCCCAGATGGCTCATCCCAGTTGCTCGAATTAAGACGCTGTTGGCCTGGCGCTCCGATTACCAATCTGTAAAATTGGACGCGTTGAAGGAACTTCTGCCCGTGCTTTAGATTGGCGACGCGGGTCATCAAGACCGCGCTTCAATCTGGATAAGTGAACAGCCAAACTTCAACGCCGTTGGGGTCGCGTACAATCAATTGACGCATCCAGGGCTTTTGGATCGGAGATCCCTTGAGATCGGCACCCTTAGCCTTCAGTTCCAGATAGGCGGAGTCGATGTCCTCGACTTCCAACATTATTTGGAAGCTGTTGTTGGGAAGCGGGGAAATCGGCGGTTGTCCTCTGCCTGCCGCAAATACCTCAATCACCGTGTTGTCATTGAGCCGGAAGAGCGTTCCTCTGCTCTCATGGTCAAATGACTTAACTGCAGGCAGTTCAAGAATATCCGTGTAGAACCCTACCGTCTCATCATACAAGGCCGTGTTATATGCGATCCGGGCATCAGGCATTAGAACATCCCCTCGCACTCGTGGATCTCAGCAATCTAGCCACAGGATCAGCCCCCCTCCGTGCGGCTTGGGCGTGAGCGATTACCATACCACACAAATCTGTTTGGTCTGCTGAGGGTCAAAACCCGTCTTGGTGGGCCTCGCCCAGCGGCGTCGGCTGGACTTCCGCTGTGGGTCACTAGGCGACTCTTTTCCACCCTATCGAAAATGCCTGCTTTGGGAGGTAGAGCGGTCGTCTTACGTCCGCTTCAACAGATCACCCAATTCTCCACCGCTCTATTTCCGCGTTCGGGGTCAAAGCCGACGTTTTGAAGGGTGGTCGTTTTCGTCTGCCTTTAGCCAACAGCCGACATCCACTTGATCGAATCGACGCCTTGGGGATTCTCGTACCCGCGATCGAGTTCTCGTAGCAACCGTCTGACAACCAGCACGCAACTAAAGCCACAAACGCCCTTAATAACCCCTCTAAATTTGTGGTCGTCCGCCTGATTAAATAAACCTAGTATCGTAACTTCGGCACACATGGGGGCGAAAATGCACCTAAGCAAATCATCAAACACAAAGCGTCTACTGCGCATATGCAGCATCTTCGCGATCTTCGGCCTCGCTTGGGCTCCAGACCTCGCACAAGCCCAGAATACCTATACGCCGGAGTTCACGAGCGACAAGCAGCTCAAGTTGCCCGAGGGGAAAATCTGGCGCGAGTGGCCCTATGTCGGTTCGCTGGTTACACCTAACGCGTTGAACGACGGGCAGGCGCCGTTCCCGGAACACCACATGGTCTATATCGACCCGGTGAGCTGGAAGCACTATAAGAAAACCGGTGAGTTCCGCGAAGGCGCGGTCCTCGCAAAGGAACTGACACGGGTCCGCGCCCCGGACGGCACCAACGAAGACGGCTCAACTGACGAGGTCAGCGGCACCGGCTATTTTATGGGTGAATACTCCGGGTTCGAGATCACGATTAAAAGCAAAGAGCTGTATCCCAGCGAGCCGGGAAACTGGGCCTATTATACATTCGGTCACCAGCCTGAGCCTTACAACCAGAAGGCCAAGAGACAGCCGGCGGAAGCCTGTAACACCTGCCACGAGGTGTCAGCTGCCGAAGACTTCGTATTCACCCAGTTTTACCCGGTGCTCCGCGCAGCGAAGCCGTAAGGAGTAAATGCGCCATGCGATGGATGGCCTCAGCGAGACCAGCCATAATCTTGGCGCTACTTATTTTTGTCGCCACTAATGGCCAAGCCGCGGAGCAGTTCTCACCTTATGTTGGCCCCGATGGAACCATTACCCTCCCGGCAGACTTTCGTTCCTGGAGCTATCTTGGCTCGTGGGTCGTCGATAGCGATGAAGAAGATGGTGGGGCTGATGGCATCCATAACGTCTATACCCAGCCCAGCACTGTCGAAGCCTACCGCGGGACCGGTCAATTTCCTGATGGCGCGGTTCTCGTAAAGGAGCTTTTGGCAACTGAGACTGGCGACATGACAACCGGACGGGTCAGCCATGCCAAAACAACGGATGGCTGGTTCGTCATGATCAAAGACAGCAAGGGTCGCTTTTCGGACAATCCTCTCTGGGGCAATGGTTGGGGTTGGGCGCTGTTTTATAGCGACAACCCTGCGATGACAGTCACCGAGGATTACAAGGCGGACTGCCTCCCCTGCCATGTCCCCGCCAAAAAGGACGACTGGGTCTACGTTCGCGGCTACCCGGTGCTGAAGAAGCCCCAGTAGTCGTCGATCCACCGGCAGCGACTACGGTGTCGCCAAGGCAAGCATAGGGAGGATACTTAGCATGCCGGACAAGTCTCTTTATGGACGCCTGGGCGGGTATGACACCATCGCCGCTGTGACCGACGCATTGATGGTGCGCATTAGAAACGACGATAAGCTGCGCCGTTTCTACGACCACAGGGGCGCGGACGGTGTTGCGCGCGAGCAACAATTGTTGGTCGATTTTCTGTGCGCGGCGTCAGGCGGGCCGGTGGTTTACACGGGCCGTGACATGACGACCGTGCATGTTGGGATGCGCCTCGACGAGGAAGACTGGAAACGCGCGCTCAACTACCTGACCGCGACTCTGGAGGCCTTTGAAGTGCCGGAACAGGAAAAAGGTGAGGTGCTGACCTTTACCGAGAGCCTAAAGCCAGAGATCGTCGAAATCCCTTGAGTGGATTTCGCGGGCGATTCCCAGTCGCGGCTTTGGACAACGGAAGAGGACATCCCGCGCAAGGATGTGTGGCCAAGGAGAGGGTGACGCTATGACCACCGCACGAGACAGTATCGAGACGATACTCAAGACGTTTTCGGAGAGCCTGAACGGCGGCGACGCTGCGGGTGTGGCTGCTCACTACACAGATGACGCTGCTTTGCTGCCGCCCAATGCAGCGAGGATCGATGGCCGCGAAGGAATTCAGAGCGCCTGGCAAGCTCTCATTGATGCGGACGTGCGCGATGTAGTGTTGACCACGCAGGAAGTCGATGTTTTTGGCGATGTGGCCAATGAGGTAGGGATGATCAGTGGTACGGCCCCTAGCAAGGACGGTGGCCGTGTGCAGTTCGCCGGCAAGTATGTGTCGGTGTGGAAGCGCGGGCGCGATGGCACCTGGCACCTGCATCGTGATATCTGGAACTTCGATGCGTAGCCGGCAGAACCAACACGGTTACTACGCTCCCGAGCGCGTCGGCACAATAGCCAGGATCATTTTTTGTAGTCGATGGTGAGCCACACCATCTCCAGCGATTAGGTTGGCAAAAATGCCGACGCCGAAAAGACGCGCACTGTAGCGCCGGAGCTAGAGGTGGCGGACCTTTGGTAGGAACCCTCGCGTCGGGGGCTCATTTCGTCGCGTATTTGGGCGCGACTAGAGTGTATAGCTCCTGGGGTTCGGGAATGCCCCGCAGGGCATACCGGCCTATGGAGACGATTCGATTGCGTTCGCGCACCGCCGGCCCAGCCACGGCAGAGGACATGATTAGGTCCTGTTCTAGGGTGCGGCACATGGCTTGAACGCGTGCTGCCATGTTGACCGCGGGCCCGATCACCGTGAAGTCGAGACGATCCTCGGCACCAATGTTGCCATACATCAAGTCGCCAAGGTGAAGCGCGAGGCTGAAATTGGTGTGAACCAGGCCCTCTGCCGCGCGACGGTCGTTGATCGTCGCCATGGTGCCGAGTAATTCATCCGCGGCGGCAATTGCCCGAGAGCAGCCGGCACTGTCGTCGTCGGCAAACTTAAAGATCGCGAGAAGCCCGTCTCCCATAAATTTGAGCACGTCGCCGCCGTAGGCTTCCACAGCCCCAACGACAGCGCCGAAATAATCGTTCAGCATGGCGATCATCTTGTCTCCGGGCGTCGATTCGGCGAGCTTGGTGAAGCCCTGCAGGTCGAAATACCAGATGACCGCGCGGATGGTGTCGAGCGATCCCCGCTGGATATCCCCCGACAGCACCCGCTCTCCGGCATCACGACCGAGATACACGGCAAGAAGATCGTTAGCAGTCCGGTAGCTCGACGCTGACTTCAGGGCAAGACCCAGTACCGGCAGCAGCTCCTTTATCACGCCGATCTCGCTATCTGCGAATCCTTTGGGCGCATCGCTGGTCCAGGACGAAATCATGCCCTCAGGATGATCGTCTGGATCGATGCGTACCCCGATCGTCGCCTGCCCAAAGAAAATTGCCTTGGCGAAATAGTCGGTTGCGCCTTGGGCACGCAATTCCGCGAGAACTGGAAAACGGGTGGGTTCCTTTCTGTCTAACAAGCGTTCCCGCAGTTCGGGTAAGCCCTTCAGGAGCATGTAGTAGAAGGGGCTTGAGAGCCATCTATCGCGTGACTCGGAAACGCGTAGGTAATCCTCCCGCGTAGCAAGACCATCCTCGCGGTGCCAGTCGAAGCCCACTGCCCCGAACACGGGATGGAGCGCGCGCTGGGCCGCGTGTGCTCGCTGCAGGGAAATCCCTGCGGCGACAAGCCTCTCACAGAAACCCTGTAGCAAGGTCGTCTGTGTAGCCCCTCTTAGACCTTCTTTCACTAACCAAGCAGCGATATTGGCTGTATCGCCAGATACTACGTGCCCCTGTTCGGACCGGTTCGACATGTCCAGGTTTATCCTCCCAACCGATGCCGGGTCTGGCAGCGTCTTCTGGTTGCTGGGCTATCTGGCCCTTGATGTCTGCTCGTGCGCAAAGTTCGTTTCGCGGCTTCAGTACAATTCCAAGGTACTCAGGGGCTTTTGCCGGTCCACTGCCGGATTCTCATCGTGCCAGCGCCTTTCACGCTCAGCAGAACAATCCTTGCCCACCAGACATGCTCTTGTTCGCTGATTCTCGACACGGTCACGACCTCGGGTCGCGCACGATACGCCCATCCTATATTCCGAGCTCCGTTCTCGCTAGTCGTTGTCGTTGACTGAGGTGGCCCTGCCCAATGTCGGCTTGGGGTCAAAAGGCGCCCATCGGCGGCCTCGTCAAAACCGTCCGCTTTCGTGGGTAAAGCAGTCGTCCCATGTCTGCTTTCACGGCTGACGGTGATTTCGTGCCAAGACTGCCCGCTCATCCCTTGCGACCTCAACCGGTCGATGCAACACAGGCGTTAAATCTTTCTGCCGGGGTTTCAAAGCCCAGCGTCTTGCGCGGCCGCTCATTGAGCTGCCGAGCCACTTTGTTCAGTTGCACCTGAGAGTATACCGACAGATCGGTTCCCTTGGGGAAGTACTGTCGGAGCA
>Ga0255057_10002299_pt1 | contig 10398 bp, 9 predicted proteins | sample Cases_109_6_MG_FD_189022 | JGI IMG/M metagenome (GOLD analysis project Ga0255057, IMG submission 189022) | Seawater microbial communities from Amundsen Gulf, Northwest Territories, Canada - Cases_109_6 | ecosystem: Environmental > Aquatic > Marine > Gulf | place: Canada: Northwest Territories... | reverse complement strand
GTCGAGCGCACCGGGGCACGGGAGGAGCGTGACTTTGCCCGCGCCGATGAGATCCGTGATCGACTCACTGAGGCCGGAATCGTGGTCGAGGATACCGCGGACGGCGCCCGTTGGAAGCGGCAATGAGCGACCTACAGGATTTTCGACAACAGGGAGACACCCGAGCCAGGGGGCGCTCGGCGGAGACGAGCGCTGTGGACTGGCTCGAGCGCAACGGCTATGCGGTCCGCGAGCGCAACCACTCGACACCGGCGGGTGAGATCGATGTCGTGGCGACCGAAGGGGATACCCTGTGCTTTATCGAGATCAAGGCCCGGGCCGGGACCACATTCGGGCCGGCGATCGCCGCCGTCACGCCGCGGAAGCAACGTCGTTTGGCACGCGCTGCAGCTCTTTACCTGGCCTTTCGGCCCTTCTCAGGGCCCTGTCGATTCGACGTCCTGGGTCTGGATTCAGGACCGGACGGGTGGGAATTCACCCTTGTCCGCAACGCCTTCGAGGTCCCTTGACAGCCGTTCGGGGCCTCACTATCCTTGATAGTTCGCGAGCGGGAATAGCTCAGTGGTAGAGCACAACCTTGCCAAGGTTGGGGTCGCGGGTTCAAATCCCGTTTCCCGCTCCATCGACTCGCCTTTTGTTCTTTCCGGCGACGTAGCCAAGTGGTAAGGCAAGGGTCTGCAAAACCCTCATTCGTCGGTTCGATTCCGACCGTCGCCTCCACCACACTTCCACAGGTCCGCGACTCGCCCCTGCGAACGGTCGTGCTCGGCTGCCGGGACCGCCGACCAGTCGCTAGGTGTGGAGATGGAGGAGATTTCGTGGGTCAGGCGTGCTGGATGCCGATCTGGTTCTTTGGCGGCGCCGAGACGATGCGGTTGCGGCCGCTGTTCTTGGCTTGGTAGAGAGCCTCATCGGCCCTCTGCAGGATCTCGGTGCTGGTGGAGCCGCAGTCGGGGTAGGCGGCGACTCCGCCGCTGATGGTGAGTCGGCCCCCCGGTTGCTTTTCGCCGTGGAGGAAGTCGTAGGCTTCGATCCCCGCCCTGATCTTCTCACCCACGATGTAGGCTTCGGCCGCCGATCTATCCGGCAGGATGAGCAGGAACTCCTCACCGCCAAAACGCCCAAAGATGTCGTCCTGGCGGATCTGGTCCTTGCACACTCGCACCAGCATCTTGAGCAGCTCGTCTCCGGCCACATGACCGTTCCGGTCGTTGTAGTTCTTGAAGTTATCGATGTCGAAGATAAAGACGGAAAGCCTCTTGCCCTCCTGCTCGGCGGCGAAGGTCAGCTCGCCGAGTCTGAAGGTGAGAACACCCTTGTTGTAGATCTCGGTCAGCGGATCCACATCGGCCACCGACTGGATGAAATCGCGCTCGGTGGCATGGCTGAGAGAGAAGGCCCCCATCTGGGCGATGAGGCGGAGGACCTCCTTGCTGTGAGTCTGCTTCTTCTGCGGCCGTGAAACGGCCAGAACCCCGAGGACTTCATCCCCGATCGCCATGCGAGCACCGAGATCGATCCGCATCTGCCCCAGACCCGATATGGGTGCTGCGCGGATGGAGCCACTCCTGCTGACGAAATCCCGTCGTTCCACGACATCCTGGGCCTCGGCTATGTAACCCAGCTCACCCTCGCCCATGTTGATTTGAATCCCGGTCTTGATCGTCGGGCTGGGATCGTGGACCGCCGCCACGGTCAGCTGGCGATCCCGATTCGGGTCGGTCACCGTCGAGCGGCGACGGATGAGAACGACGGCCTGGTCGGGGCGAAAGACCCGCACCAGGATATTCATCAGGGCTTCGGGGATGATCCGCTGCTTGGGAGTATTCAGCTCGCCGGTGAGATGGGGGATCTCTCTCAGGAACTGGACAACGAAGTGGAGCTCCTGCTCCATCCGAATCATCTTCTGGTTCAACGGACGGATATCGGCAGCCTGCTCTTCGAGCCGCTGGGACTGCTTGCGGTAGTGGATCATCAACGCCAGCAGCAGCCCGATCAGAGCGGACCCGACCACCGCGACCAGCAACATCAGTTGGGCTCCTTGAGACATCGATTCCTAGGTCTTTCTATCGGGCAGCCCGCGAACACCCACCACAGCAGGGAAAACCGCAAGCTGGCCATGTACCCACATTTCCGGCTTCAATTGTTACCATAGAATCCCCGCTGTCACCGTGATTTTCTTAACACCATTGGGGGTTTGTGGCCCCCTCCATAGCCCGCCAGCGGCCAGAACCCGGCCGCTGATTGAGCGTATAGTCATGAAAGGAGGGGACGCCGCAAAAAACCGGGCTCTTGGAGCCCAGCGTCAACTCACATCGCCAGCGTCCGAGCCATGCGTATCCGCAGCCAACTTGTCGTCGCACTGCTTGTGCTTGCCATCTTGCCCCTGGCCGGAATAGTCCTCTACAGCTACACGTCTTCGCTGCGGGCCGTTCGACAAGCCGTAGAGGCCGAAGCCGGCGAGCTGGCGCAGGACATGGAGGTCCGCATGGACTCTGTCCAGCAGGACCTCGAGCACAGTGTTCAAAGGATTGGATCGCTGCCCTTTGCCACCCTTCTCGAAAAGGAGAATGAGGACCCGGAATTCCGCGGTGAGGAGTTTGTGGGCCTGGTCCTGGCCGAGCTGGGGGAGAGCGCCCAACTGGTCGAATCGTTCAGGTTCGAGCCCCTTCCGGAGTCGGAACTTCCCGCGGCTCCAACCGCCCCCGAGATGGCGGTGCCGGTGGTCGAGCCCGTCATCGTGGCGCCAGCAGCGCCAGCTCCCGCTCCGCCCGAGGAGTGGACCTACGATCTCGAGCTCGTCCTCGGTCAGATCGAAGAGGAGCTGAAGGATCTCCCCGAAGCCGAGCGGGAGAAAGCGCTCGAGGGTGCTCGTGTGGGGCTCGAAGCAGCCGTGGTCATCACGGAAGGAGTGCAAGGCCTTGTCGGCTTTCTCTCAACCCGGCTTGATGAGGGGTCGGAGGACGACGAAGCCGACACCGGGCATCGCCGGGAGCTGAGGGAGCTCGCCATGGAACATGCCCGGGCAGCGGCCGAGGCGCGGGTCGACTACCAGGAGCACGAGCGGGTAGCTGATAGCGTTAGTCTACGTGCCGAGAGGGCCGAGCACGTAAGGCTGAGCGCAAAGCTGCACCGCGAGCTCGAAGTCCCAGTGCTGGAGGATGGCCGCGTCGTGGGCCGCTTCCGAACCGAAGTCAGTGGATACGAAGTCCTTCACCAGGTTCTCGACAGGACCCGTCGCGATCAGGGAGAGATTCCCTTTGCCGTCGATGACGACGGTAACCTGTTCGCTGTGAGCGAGGACGACCGGGAGGTGCTCGAGGGACTCGACCTGCCACCGAAGCTGGGCGACGGCAGCGAGGCTGTTGAATCGACCGGTATTGTCGACAACTGGGTAGTAGTGGCAGAACGGAATCCCGAGACCGGCCTCACCTTTGGTATCGCCCGACCCATCCGTGAGTCTCTCGACGAGATCCGCCGTACGGCGGCGCGGAACCTCACCTATGGCCTGGGACTGATCGGGCTTGCCATCATCGGCGTCCTACCTCTGTCCAGACGGATGACCCACGGTCTGCAAGAGATCAACCAGGGGGCGCGACGGATCGCCAGCGGTGATCTAGGCTCCCGCGTACCGGTTCGGTCGCGCAGTGAGATAGGGGAGCTCGCCCAGGCCTTCAATAGCATGGCCGAGGAGCTCGAGCACCAACAGAAACTCCTGGTGGAGGAAGAGCGTCTGCGGCGTCATCAAGAAGTCGAGCAGCACATGCTCAAGGCCGAGCACGATCGCAAGGCCGACGAGCTCGAAGAAGCGCGCCGATTCCAGCTGGCACTCCTACCGCGCCGCCTCCCGGAGCACCCCTCGTTCGAGCTGGCTGTCTATATGCGCACGGCCACCGAAGTGGGCGGCGACTACTACGACTTTCGCCTGGCAGACGACGGCACGCTGACCTGTGCCCTGGGTGATGCTACCGGCCATGGTGCCAAAGCCGGCACCATGGTGACCGTCATCAAGAGTCTCTTTTCGGCCTACCATCCCGAATCACGGCTGATCGACTTTCTCGACGATGCCAATCGAGCCATCAAACGCATGGAATTGGGCCGCATGGCGATGGCCCTCATTCTGGCAAGGCTTCACGGCGACAGACTCACGCTCTCGGCCGCGGGCATGCCGCCGGCTCTGCTTCACCGTGCAGCTGGGGGAGCAGTGGAAGAGCTCGCCGTCGAAGGAACGCCGCTGGGGAGCCTGGACTATGCGTACCGGGAGAGTGAGGTCGCGGTGGCGTCTGGTGACACCCTGCTGCTGATGAGCGACGGCTTTCCCGAGCTTCTAAACGATCAAGGCGATCCTTTGGGCTACCCGCAGGCGCGCGCAGTTTTCGAGCATGCGGCCGCCAAGACACCCGAGGAGATCATCGGCGCCCTGGAGGAGGTCGCCGTAGACTGGGCCGGCGAGCAGCCACCCAGCGACGATGTGACGTTCGTGGTCGTCCGGGTCAAATAGCTCCCACATGATCACCTTTGCTTCCCTCATCCTGGCACTGGTGGTCGGTGTCCAGCCGGTCGAGGTGCTGGTGGCCGACGAAGTGGCGAAGGTGGAGATCCGACTCGACGGAGAGGTCGTGGGTGTCCTGGAGAGGCAGCCGTGGTCTCTGCTCTGTGACTTTGGTGCCGAGCTCGAACCCCACCTTCTCGAAGCGGTCGCTCTGGACTCTTCCGGTAGCGAGCTGGGTCGTGCCCAGCAGTGGATCAATGTGCCGCGTCGGCGTGCCGAGGCGGGTATCGTCCTCGACCACGATGGGGAAGGGGAGGGCGCGGTCGCCCATGTCACCTGGGACACCCTGGCGGGTCACGAGCCCATGGCGGTAGACGTCACCTTCGACGGCAACCCCCTGGTGGTGGAAAACCCACATCAGATTCGCATTCCACCCTTCGACCCGGATCAGATTCACTTCCTGCGGGTTGAGATCCGCTTCCCGGAGGGTTCAGAAGCCGTGGTCGAGACGACCTTCGGTGGCATCTACGCCGATCAGATCAACACCGAGCTCACCGCCATACCGATCGTCGTCGAGCGGCCCAAGAAGCTGCCGCCCAGAGATGAGATGGAGGGCTGGTTTGTCGGCGGCGACCGGCCCCTGCGGGTGCTGGCCGTCGATCGCGGCCCCTCGGAGATCGTCTTGGTGCGCGACCTGGAGGCCCAGCTCGAGCTCGAGCGGCTGGCCAGCGACTTCGTCGGACAGCGGATCGGTCACCCCGGGGCCCTCCGGCGCCGACCGCCTGAGCTCAAGGCATTGCTTCGGGCGGTCGCACCCCTCGACCAACAGCAGCGGGTGAGATTCATCAGCCCCTTTGCCGAGCGCTACGAGCGGGACGGCTACGGGCTGAGGCTCTTTCCACCCTCTCGGGACTTCGCCCGCGGCGATGGAGGTCTGCTGTGGCTGCTGACCAAATGGAAGCCGGCACTCCAACCCCTGGAGAAGCAGCGCCTCGCCGAGGCGGTGGCCGGTGCGGCGATCTCGGCAGCGATGCAAAACCGCCGTCGGGCCGTGGTGCTCATCGTCGGTGCCGAGGCGAGCGATGCGAGCCAGCTCACACCCCAGCAGGTAAGCACCTATTTGAGCCGCTTGCGAGTGCCGCTGGCGGTGTGGACGACCGCCGAGGACGCGACTGGTGTCGCCGCGTGGGGCCCGGCCACCAGCATTTCTTCACCCGGCCGCCTGGAGAAAGCCTACGGTCAGCTCAAAAACGAGCTCGACCGTCAGCGAATCGTCTGGCTAGAGGGCATTCACCTTCCCCAGTCCATCTCCCTGTCTCCGGCCGCCAGAGGTATCCGCCTGGCGGAGTAGAGAAGCGAGCCCACACGCTACAATCACGTCACGCCGGAGTGGCGGAACTGGTATACGCAGGGGACTTAAAATCCCCCGCCTTCGGGCATCCGGGTTCGAGTCCCGGCTCCGGCACCAGCAATAAACTCCACAAAACAAAGGGTATAAGAGGATTCATGGACTCCCAAGGATGGGGGGGCCCGAAATCGTTTCGTGTAGAAGTCGTGCACTGCGCCCAAGAACCCGGTACCATGGAGGGCACCTGCGCCCGGGATCCTGTTGGAATCGTGCCCCTAGTCGGGCATCTCGAAGCGTGCGTCGTCGAGGGGTGTATTGAGCTCGGCCTCCTCGACGATCACCTCGAGAAAGCCAGGACGGCCCTTGGCGCCGCTCCTGACCGAGTGCGGGAACACCACCCCTCCGACGGGCCTGAAGTCGCTAAAGGTGGTTTCCACTTCGATCGTCCGGCCGCCGAGAGTTCGCGTCGTCTCCCGTCGCACGAGGAGAGCGGACTCTGCATCGAGGTAGTTGGTTTGTACCGCACCGCCGCTCAAGGTCACCTTTAGCTTGAAGGTCTCCCGCCCGTCGATCTTCTCCTTCCCCAGTAGCTCGACGGAATGACCCTTCGCCTCCCAGTTGACGAGCGGCCCCAGGATGTCGGATTGCGCGATCGCGGCACTCGAGTCCAACTCCGACATCAGCTCGGGCTCGAAACTGCCGGATAGGGGGGCTACGGACCAACACCTCGAGCCGTCGCAGGCATAGACAGCCGTAACCCCCTGGAAGGCGAACTCGGTGCGGATGCGGCCTGGCGGCCGGACCTCTCGCGTGACCAACGCCTCACGACCGGGTCCCGCGATCGCCCTGCCGCTCATCCGCAACGTCTGGATCGCCTCGAGTCGCTGCATGCCGCCCCGCGCCTCGACATGTCTGGCGATCAAGGAGTCCAGGGTCTGCGCCTGAACGCCTGCGGTGAGGGCTCCAGCCAGCGCTAGACCGAGCAGCAAAGCCAGGCTTCTGCAGCGATCGTTCATGGTTGCCTCTGCGGTCGCCCTGCGCGGGGCTGTTGGGGGCGATCAAGCGGATTGTTTGGCCAATTGCCCGGGCCCGGTCCCCAGGTACTCCAATAGAGAGGAGCCCCGTACGTCGACTGCTGCGCCTCGGCCTCTCTCGCCCGCGCTTCGGCTTCCCGCGCCTGCGCTTCGGCGCTCTGTGCTCGGGCTCGAGCCGCGGCCTGGTCGGCCTCGCGGGCCCGTAGGATCGACTCCTGTTCAGCGGGCGTCATCCACTGCCCCTCGAACATCACGTAGCCGCGTGCACGATAGGCCTCATCTTCCGTCATCCAACTACCGTCGACTTCCACGCGGCCTAGGGCCCGATTGGCCTCCGGGTCCTTCGGATCTATCGTGAGGACATGCTGATAGGCCCGCAGTGACTGGGTGCCGAGCCCCACCCCAGAAGCCCACCGGGCGAGCTCCAGCCAACCGTCGCGATCATTTGCAGCCAGATCTCGGGTCCGATCATCATAGTCGTCCAACGGGGAGCGTCCCTCCTCGATGCGGTCGACACTCGACATGGGAAACGTGAGGCTTCCGGCTCCGATGTCGACCTCGACCGAGGACTCGGTACGCTCGACAATGCGGCCTTCCAACTTGCCCCCACCCTTGAGGTGAACCACGTCGGCGCGAGACGCAGAGGTCGCGCCAATCAGGAGAGTAATGAGAAGGATGTGGAGCGAGTTGTTCTTCATCTGCAGCTAGCGCTCAAAATCTTGGCGACCAGAGTCCGGCTCGAAGCCACTTCACCCTCCGACAGGACAGCGCCTCAATAGAGGAGAGCATAGCAGGCACCAGATAGATACCCACTTCGCGGTGGGCACGGTATCTTGCTTTCCTGCGATGCATATGCAATCATATATGCGTGTACGAAATCCGCTTCGCAGCTGGTGTGGTGGAGGATCTGAGAAAGCTGCGGGCGGGTGAGAGACGGAGAGTACTGGATGACGTGCAGCGCAAGCTCTCTCATCAGCCGATCAGGCCGACGAAGCACATCAAGCAGCTGCGAAACCTGGTGCTACCGTTCGAGGCTGTACCGCCGATCTGGCAACTGCGGACAGGGGACTACCGGGTCTTCTACGACGTGGACGAAGCCGAAAGGAGGGTCTTTGTCCGAGCGGTGAGGCGGAAGCCACCGCACCGGACGACGGAGGACATCCTGTGAAGACGATTTCAGTTCGAGATCTTCAGAAGGGCATCAAGGAAGCGTTGGACTCGGCGCAGGGCGACCGGGTTGTTATCACACGACGGGGCGAACCGGCCGCGGTGATTGTTGGAGTCGAGGGAAAGGACTGGGAGACGGTGGTTTTCGAGACCAGCCCCGAGTTCTGGAAGCTGATTGAAGAGCGGCGAGCCGAGCCGACGATATCGGTCGAGGAGCTCGACCGGAAGCTCGTCCACGAGTGACGGCAGACTGACATCCGGTCGAGTACGGCTCAATTCATCGCCAGAATGACCACAGGCCAAGGTCGGGCCGTAATAATTCACACCCTTCGAGCACTAACGAAGACATGAATAGAGGAATCAGGATTGCGGAGAGCGCGATGTCTGAATCGCTCGATTTTCCACCCCTGGCCGGTTGGGAACCAACCCGTAAGACCCTGCATCTGTACAGCAACATATTAGGCGTCGTATCCCGGGTTCACGCCGAGCCCCATCCAAAATGGTGGCACGTCAGCCTGCAGGTCCAGCCGGAGGGCCTGGTGACCGATCCGATGGCCCTGCCCCAGGGCGGCACCTTCCGACTCGAGCTGAATCTGCTCCGGCACCAGATCATCCTCTCGACCAGCGCCGGCGACGAGCGCCGGTTCGATATGACGGCCGCCTTGACCGCCACCGAAATGGGTAACCAGGTACTGGGAGCAATGGCCCAGCTTGGACTGACCGGCGATTATGACCGCCAGAGGTTCGACAACGAGGAGCCGCGGACATACGATCCGGCCACGGTCGAGAACTTCCTGGCGGCGCTGGTCAGCGCCGATGCCATCCTGAAACGCCACCGGGAGACCCTGGTAGGGGAGGTGGGACCGGTCCAACTCTGGCCCCACGGCTTTGATCTGTCTTGTGAGTGGTACGGGACCCGGGTGGAGACCTACGAGGAGGGCGGCGAAGCGCAGGAGTTGCCGGCACAAATCAACTTCGGCTTCTATCCGGGGGAGCCAACCTACTTCTACGCCAACCCCTGGCCGTTCGACGCCGACAAACTGGTCGGTCAACCGCTACCAGGCGGCGCCAGCTGGCACGAGGAAGGTTGGCAGGGCACGATGCTGTCTTACGCCGATGTCGTCGGTGACCCGGAAGCCGAGGAGCGGCTGCTGTCCTACCTTGGCGAGGTCTACAAGGTCGCGTCACCGATGTTGCTGGCGTAACCGAGTGTCACCCTGTGAGCACCAACGAAGACATGAACAGATCGAGTCCGGATAGTGGCTGGCGGGACCGGGTCCTAGCGGGTCGACCTGTCGGAGAACAAAGCGCCCAAAGGCGCCCCGGTGGGCGGCTCGATTGGGCTGGTCTTCAGAGCGTGTGAAACGGTCTACCTGAGGCGAGGTTGACGCCGCCGACCACGGTTATGAGATCGCGCTGCGGCGATGCGCTTGCCGACTGGAATCTCGAAGTGTTTTGTTGCTCTGGTCTGGTAGTCGAAGCCGTCGAGTGTCCGACGGGGCAGGCTCTTCTTGACTACCCGCTCGATCGCTCGCAGCTCACCATGCTCCTGCTGTGAGACGAAGGTATAGGCCTCGCCGGTCGCACCGGCGCGGGCGGTACGGCCCACCCGGTGAATGTAGTCCTCTGGGACGTTCGGCACATCGAAGTTGACGACATGGGACAGTGCCTCTATGTCGATGCCGCGGGACGCCACGTCGGTGGCGACGAGGACACGGTAACGGCCTCGTTTGAATCCGGCCAGAGCCTTGGCACGCTGCGACTGACTACGATTGCCGTGGATGCGCTCGCAGGCGACCCCATGACGATCCAAAAACTGAGATAGCCGGTTGGCCCGGTGCTTGGTGCGAGTAAAGACGAGGGCGTTGGCGATCTCCTGGCGCCTCAAGAGCTCGAGCAGCAGGTTGGGCTTGAGGTCGTGTCGAACCGGGTAGATCGTCTGCTTGACGCCCACAGCCGGTGCGGCCGGGCGTTCGATGTTGAGGATTGCGGGATCGCGCAACAGCTCGCGCGCCAGCGTCACGATGGGCGGTGGCAGAGTCGCAGAGAAGAGAAGAGTCTGGTCGAGAGGTGGCAGACACTTCAGCACCCGGCGGATGTCGGGTAGGAAGCCCATGTCGAGCATGCGGTCGGCCTCGTCAAGCACCAGCACCTCGACGCCATCGAGGTTCGCATAGGGGCGGCCGAGATGATCCAGCAGCCGACCCGGGCAGGCGACAAGGACATCGACGCCGCGGCGGAAGGCCTGTTCTTGGGGGGCCATGGCGACGCCACCATAGATGGCCATGGCTTTCATGGGCGTGTGGCGGGCAAGGTGGTTGAAATGATCGACGATCTGAGCGGCCAGCTCGCGGGTG
>Ga0255057_10002298_pt1 | contig 10398 bp, 10 predicted proteins | sample Cases_109_6_MG_FD_189022 | JGI IMG/M metagenome (GOLD analysis project Ga0255057, IMG submission 189022) | Seawater microbial communities from Amundsen Gulf, Northwest Territories, Canada - Cases_109_6 | ecosystem: Environmental > Aquatic > Marine > Gulf | place: Canada: Northwest Territories... | reverse complement strand
TTGCCGTTCCACCGTCACCACCTTCGGTGGTGTCGGTGGCACCATCATCGCTGGGGCTGCAGGCTGCCAGCACAAGTGCGAGCACGCCAAACAACGCCAGCCATTTGGTTCTTTTCATAGAGTTTTTCTCCTCTTTATGCCGGTCCGAACGACCGGCATAAAGAAACTTAACACCGACTCGTGGCTTCAGCACATGAAACGGCAGCCATCTATGGGTCCCGAGGTCCTTGTTACGCGGCGAAGTGACAGGCGACCCAGTGCGATGGTGCCAGCTCACGGAACTCGGGAATCTCCTGTGAGCAGCGGTCTTGGACGATCGGGCACCGTGTGTTGAAAGGACATCCGGGTGGCGGGTTAGCCGGACTTGGGATGTCGCCCTCGAGGATGATGTGTCGTCGACTCGCTTCAACTTCAGGGTCGGGGACCGGCACCGCCGAGAGCAGTGCTTGGGTGTAAGGGTGCTTTGGATCGTTGTAGAGATCGTCGACTTGGGAAAGCTCCATGATCCGGCCGAGGTACATGACCGCCACACGATCGGCGATGTGCCGAATCATTGAGAGGTCATGGGAGATGAACAGATAGGTCAGCCCGAGGGCATCTTGGAGGTCCTCGAGCAGGTTGACCACCTGTGCCTGTATCGACACGTCGAGCGCGGCGATGGGCTCGTCGCAGACTATGAAGTCCGGGTTGAGTGCGATGGCGCGAGCTATCCCGATACGTTGACGTTGACCACCGGAGAACTCGTGTGGGTAGCGATTGGCGTGTTTCGGCTCCAGTCCCACCAGGCTCAAGAGCTCCTCGACTCGTTGTTGTCGCTCATCTCCTTTGGCTTTTTTGTGCTCCTGGATTGGCTCACCGATGATTGTCCCGATTGTCATCCTCGGGTTCAGAGAGGCGTGAGGGTTTTGGAAGATCATCTGCATGCGGGGACGGAGGGCACGCATCTGCCCGGTGTTGAGCTCGGTTAGGTCTTGACCCTCGAACGTCACTGTTCCTTCGGTCGCCTCATCGAGTCGGAGGATCACCCGGCCGGCGGTCGATTTTCCAGATCCGCTCTCGCCTACGAGTCCGAGAGTCTCGCCCCGGATGATGTCGAAGCTGACGCCATCTACTGCCCTGACTGAGCCAACCTGACGTTTGAAGACGCCTTTCATGATCGGGAAGTGCTTCTTCATGTTGGTAACGCTGACCAAGACCTCGCCTCCACCGTTGTCGGCGGCAGTCGAATCCACTGTGATGTCATCCATAGCGAGGCCTGTCGTTCTCGACGTCCCACCAGCAGGCAACAGCATGCGTGTCGCTTATCTTCACCAGCTTCGGGTTCTCCGTGCGGCAGAGGTCGTATGCGTACTCACATCGTGGGGCAAATGAGCAACTTGTCGGTTTGGAGTAGAGGCTGGGCGGCTGTCCCTTGATGCTGATCAACTCCTGGCCCTTCTGGTCGAGTCGAGGAAGCGATCCGAGCAAGCCGATGGTGTAGGGGTGCTGGGGCTTGGCATACAGCTCGGCGACTTCGGCTTTCTCGACAATCTCACCGCCGTACATCACCAGGACGCGGTCAACGAGTCCGGCGACGACTCCGAGGTCGTGGGTGATCCAAATCAGGGCAGTTCCCAGCTTGTCCCGCAGGTTGCGCACGATGGCGATGATCTGGGCCTGAATGGTCACATCGAGAGCTGTGGTCGGCTCGTCGGCGATGAGTAGCTGAGGGTCGCAAGCAAGGGCGACTGCAATCATGACTCGCTGTCGCATGCCGCCCGACATCTCGTGGGGATAGTTTTCCAGCCGCTGTTTGGCGTCAGGGATTCCGACCAGCTCGAGGAGAGCCGCGGCCCGATCCTCGACCTCTTTGGCCGGGGTATCGGTGTGCAGCCGGAGAGACTCTTGTATCTGGTACCCAACCGTCAGAACCGGGTTGAGAGATGTCATCGGGTCCTGGAAGATGAAACCGATCTTGCCGCCGCGGATTTTGCGCAAGTCATTGAGTTCCATGGTGAGGAGGTCGTCATCCTGGAACAGGGCCTCACCGTTGATGATCTCGCCCGGCGGCATCGGTATAAGACGCAACAGGGACATCATGGTGACACTTTTGCCCGATCCGCTTTCTCCAACTACACCCAAGAACTCCCCCGCATTGAGGCTGAAGCTGACCCCGTTGACCGCATGCACCACCCCGTCCTGGGTATCGAATCGGGTGACCAGATCGTTGACTTCTAGTACTTTTTGGGATTTGCTCACGTGTCTCGTGTTCTCTTGGAGGTCGATGGCAGGTTAAACCGCTGCGACCGGGTCGTGGGCCAACAACGCGAACCTCAGCTACTACGACCCTTATACGGGTCGTATCGGCTCATCTAGAGGTCGAATAGATCACAAACGGTCCCAGACATCCTGCTCAGCCATATCGATGATCGTGTATGCCATGCCTAATGCCCCGTCGCGGAGACATTGCTCGCCTGATGGAGTGATAGTGGCGTCGGCGAACTCCTTCTGATGGTTCACGGCGTCACCGGATTCGATTCCGATCATCGGGTGGATGGCGGGCACAACCTGACTGACGTTGCCCATGTCGGAAGACCCACCCGCAGCACCCTGCTCGGCCTCGCTGGGCATCTCCCTTCCCATTGCAATCGAGTTCCCTGCAAATAACCCGGTCATCACCGGATTGTTGACCATGTTCAGATAGGGGTAGTCGTTTGGTGTGACCTCGAGCCGACAGCCGGTGGCGATCGCCGCGGCTTCGAAACAAGCCATCACCTTGGGAACCAGCTCCTGGAGACGTTCGTTGGTTGCCGACCGAACACCCCACGACGACTCGGTGTGGGAGGCGATGATGTTGGAGGCATCTCCACCATGGCTGATCATGCAATGGATCCGGTCATCGGGGAGAATGTGCTGTCGCAACGTGGACACGTTCATGTATGCCTGGACAAATCCGTCGAGGGCGTTGATCCCGAGGTGGGGAGCGAATGCGGCGTGTGAGTCCTTCCCGAAGTACTCAACGATGAAACTCTCTCTCACCTGAAAACTCGGGTCCAGGGTGTTGTCCGGACCTGGGTGAATCATCATCGATGCCGCGGCGTCTTTGAACGCACCGGCGTCCATCAGGGCCACTTTGCCCCCACCTCCCTCTTCGGCCGGAGTGCCTAAGACGGTGACCCTGATGCCGAGGTCGTCTGCCATACCTGCAAGCGAAATGGCGGCGCCGATGGCAGCCGTGGCGATGATGTTGTGACCACATGCCTGGCCCACCTCTGGGAGGGCGTCGTACTCGCAGCAGATCACAATTCGGGGCCCGTTAGTCCCGACCGTGGCCTCGAAGGCCGTCTCCAGGCCGTAAGCGGGATAGTCCACCTCGAAGCCATGGGTGCGAAGGTACTCAGCGAGTTTTCGGGAAGACTCGAATTCCTCATAGGCGGTTTCGGGATTCTCATAAAGCCAGCGGGATATCTCCCGTAGATCCGACTCGTGTTGGGTGAAGGCCTGATCGGCAATCTGTTTGCGACTCATGGCCGCCACCATATTCTGCTGGGTCAGAGACGATCCCAGACAGCCTGTTCGGCCATGTCGATGATGGTCCCCGCCATTGCCAGCGCACCGTCGCGTATCGCTCGATCTCCGGATGGGGTAATCGTCGCCGCGGCGAACTCTGGTTGGTGGTTGACCGCGTCGGTCTCGATTTTGAGGCTTGGGTGAATCGAAGGGACCACATGGCTTACGTTTCCCATGTCCGTCGACGCGTAGGTCTTCTGTCCTGATTCGGCGAACGTGGGCATGTCCCTTCCGAGAGCGCGGGAATTCGTCACGAACAATTCGAAGAGCACCGGGTTGGAGACCAGGTCGATATAGGGGTCCCACTCGGTTGTGTACTCCAATGTGCAGCCGGTCGCCCTTGCCGCCGCGTCGAAGCATTCGATGATCCGCGTCTTGAGCACCTCAAAGCGTTCAGAGGTCTCACTGCGAACGATCCAACTCGACCTGGTGTAGTCGGGAATCACGTTGGCGGCACTGCCACCACCTTCGATCACACCGTGGACACGGTCGCCGGGCTCGAATTGCTGTCTGAGTGTCGCGACGTTGTTATAGGCCTGGACGAAGGCGTCCAGCGCGTTGACCCCCTCGTAGGGGGTTGCCGCGGCGTGGGCGGTCTTGCCGTGGTACTCGACCAAGATCCCCTGCGCGGCGAGGACCCGGGGATCGGCAATGTTCCTGATGCCAGGGTGGATGAGCATCGAAGCGGCCGCGTCTTCGAACGCGCCGGCCTTGAGGAGGTCGATCTTTCCACCGCCGCCCTCCTCGGCAGGTGTTCCGAGAACAGTGACCCGAATCCCAAGCTCATCGACTAATCCGGCCAAGCAAGCTCCTGCGCCGAGAGAGGAGGTGGCGATGATGTTGTGACCGCAGGCGTGGCCGACGTCGGGAAGGGCATCGTATTCGCAACATATGACAACTCTGGGTCCAGTTGTTCCGGCGGTAGCTTCGAAGGCGGTCGCCAGCCCATATGCCGGATAGCTGACATTGAAGCCGTTGGACTCGAGGAAGCCGGCGAGCCTGCTCGAAGACTCATGTTCCTCGTATGCGGTCTCCGGGTTTTCATACATCCACTTCGAGATGTCTCGGAGTTCCTCTTCAACCCCGTCGAAGGCTGCTTGGGCGGTTTCCTTGTGAGTCATGAGCTTGAGAGTAAGCCGCTTCGAAGTGCTCGTTTGCTCTAGTCGCCCGGGTTCGGTGAAGACAGCACCCACGGTGCGGAGGAGGATGGAGGTGTCAGCTTGCCGTCGCGGTTTTCCACCTAGTCCTCGTCGAGTCGGGTTCGCTCGGAAAGGGTGATTGTGTCGCGTCCCTCTACTTGGGCCAGGCCGGTGATTCCCGGCTTCACGGCGGCTCGTTGGCTGCGCTCGGATTGGCGCTATTGACCGGACTTGGGCACATCTACATAGGGACGTGGCTGTGACCGATTTTGGCGAGGTCAGCTCAGTTCGGGCATCACCTTTTCGGCGAATAGGCGAAGACCCGACTCGTCATAGGCGACGTCGGCGAAGTTGACGATGGCATAGCTCATACCAGCTCGTTCCCAGTCCTCGAGACGCTCGATGATCTGGTCAGGTGTGCCAGACATCAAGTCGAACATGTGAGTGAACCTCTCGGCCTTTTCGGCAGACACATAGCGCGAGATCGTGTCCAAGAGCCAGGCCTTCTTCTCCTCGACCTCAGCTTCGGTTTCGGCACACAGGATGTTGAAATTGGCTGAGCGGACGATCTCCTCATAACTCGTTCCAACGTCGGCACAATGTTCGGCGAGGATTTCCGACTTGTGAGTAAAAGTGTCGACGTCGATGCCGAAGTTGGTGTAGGCCGCGTACCGAGCGGCGATCCTCAGCGTCACTTTTTCGCCACCACCGGCGATCCAGAAAGGTATGTGAGGCTGCTGAATCGGCTTCGGCTGACAAATGGCACCCTTGAGCGTGTAGTACTTTCCTTCGTAGAAGACCTCTTCCTCGGTCCACATCGCTTTCATGATTTCGACGCCTTCACGAAGCATTCCCAGTCTCCCGCCGGGAGAGAGAAACGGATATCCATATCCGTCGTGCTCGTGCTCATACCAGCCTGCACCTATTCCCATCTCGACACGGCCACCGGAGATGACGTCGATTGTTGCGGCGACCTTGGCCAGATATGAGGGGGGCCGATAGCTGTTGCAAGTGCACATCTGCCCGAGACGGACGGTGCTGGTCACAGATGCCAGTGCCGCCATCATCGCCCATGCTTCGTACGTCGCTTCCTGGGTTGGTCCCGGAAAGGTGTGGAAGTGGTCGTACACCCAAAGGGACTCGTAACCAAGATTCTCCATCGTTCTGGCAACCCCAGTGATCAGCGGCCAATGCTCGCTGACCTCGATCCCGACTAGATCGAGACGCCAACCTTGCGGGACAAATGCACCGAATCTCATGGGGGGCACCGTATCCGGTTTGGAACTAGCGGGTATCGCACTAGTAACCGAAGTCCCACCCGTTAGGGACTTCGGTCCATGCCACGTGGACGACAGATCCTGGACAATTGGGTCAAGACATGACCATCGGAGGTAAACAAATGATCATCAGTGAGCTTGTAGGTGGAGAAGTTGTTTCACTTGGCCCCAGCGCAACCCTCCGCGCTGCCGCTTCAGCGATGTCGAACAAGGAAGTCGGTTCGGTTGCCGTAGTTGTCGACGACGCCCTGGAGGGAATCCTCACCGAGCGTGACATCCTCAACGCGGTGGCCAAAGGGGTGGACTGCGACGAAGACCAGATCAGCTCCCATATGACCTTTCTTCCCGATACGTTTGGTCCGGAGTTGTCGGTGGAAGACGCCGCCGATTGGATGCTCGCCACCGGCTATCGGCACCTACCGATCGTCGAAGTCAGTGGGCGCGTCATTGGCATGGTGTCGATCAAGGATGTCCTCTGGGCGCTCACCGATTCCGCTGCGGTGTAGCGATGGAAACGATCAGCAAATCGGAGGCCCGCGCTTTTGTGGAGTTGGCACCGGTCGCCCACATCGGGGTGGTTTCGGACGGCGAGCCTTATGTGACTCCGATGTCCTTTGTGGTTGAAGACAACAGAATTCTCTTTCGTACCAAGCCCGGCCGCCGTTTCGAGGCTCTGAAGACCAACCCCACGGTTTCTATCGAGGTGTCGTCTTATGACTCTTCCAACGGTGACTGGAAGAGTGCCATTGTCAAGGGAACAGCTCGCGAGGCGACCGACGAAGCAACGATCAGGCTGACCGTCCAGAAGCTCTTTGAAAAATATCGGGACGCTCTCGGCTCTCCTCTCGGACGGGGCGGAATCCAGCCCATGTCGACGTTTCCCCATGTGGTGGTTGTCGACATCGAAGAGATCTCGGGGATGGCCAGCGGCGGCGGGTTTGAGATGAGAACGCGACCCGGCCGTCTCTGAAGTGTTTGTCCACTACTTCACTCATGTCCCGTTGGCGATCTCGGATGTCCAGAATCGCTTGGACGCGGTACGCAACAACCTCTCCCAAATGGCTGATGTCGCTTATCGCGAAGGTGAGCAGCTGAGGGCCCGGGTGGGTCCGTGGGACGAGGGGTTTGCCAAGGCGGTGACGCTCGAGTTGGGTGTTGCCGAAATTCACATCTTTGGTCTTGTTTATCCGATGACCTGGACAGCCTCAGGCGGTGGAATCCTATTTCCGGAGTTGAAAGCGGATTTGACCCTGGCCCACGTCGGCCCTGATGAGACCCGGCTGACCGTGCAGGGGACTTACAGACCGCCCCTCGGTGTGGTCGGCAAGGTCGCCGATAGAGCGATCCTCGGCCGCTTCGCCGACGCGACAGTCCGCAACTGGGTAGATGAGCTTGCCGTTGCACTGGTTGCCGACGAGGTCAACTCGTCGGCAGGCTGATCACAATCGTCGTCCCCTCATCGGGCTTGGACATGACTTCGATACTCCCGTCGAGTCTCCGAACTCGATCTCTCATGTTGATCAGACCCATCCCGGTCGTTGTCGCCTCGATGTCGAACCCTTTGCCTTTGTCCTTGACCGTGAGACTCACGGCGTCGTCCGACCGGAACGCATTTACGTTGACTTCGCCGGCGCCCGAGTGACGTAAGGCGTTGGAAAGCGCCTCCGTCGCCAGCATCACGACCTGCTCTGCAATGGCCGGGCGGACGTCGGAAACGTCTTCACAGCTCAGCCTCACGTCGTTCGGGTAGGCAGAACGGAATCGGTCGACTGTCGCCTCGAGTTGTTGTTCCAGGTTGGGTCTGGCTGCCGACGTCGACCTCAGGTCATATATGTAGGCGCGGAGTGACTCAACCGCCCCGTCGAGTCGGTCGACCGAGTCTGCGAGCACCATTGACGACGATTCGTCCGGTACCCGCTCTGATAGGGATTGGAGGCTCAGCCCGACCGCAAAGAGATCCTGAATGATCGAGTCGTGGAGGTCACGGGCGATGCGGTCGCGGTCCCGGACAATGGCCAGTTCTCCAAGTTGATCGCGGAGGCGGGAAGTGTTTATCGCTGAGCCTGCAACTTTTGCCAGCGCCTCGACCAGTTCGACATCGGATTCGTCAAACCCGCCTGGCTTGTTGGTCAGGTAGAGATTTCCGAAGGCCTTCCCGCCCGTCACTATCGGGACGCCCAGAAACGACCCCATCGGAGGATGATGTTTTGGAAATCCGAATGAGTCAGGATGGTCGGCGATCTTGTCGAGCACGATGGTCCGTCGTTCCTTCACCACCGTTCCGAGAACCCCACGACCCTGGGGAAGTGACCCGATCTGGCGGGCCACCTCCGATTCGAGTCCCTCATAGATGAAGTCGGTTAGCACGCCGTGGGTTCCGAGTACTCCCAGTGCTGAGTATTGGGCTTTTGTTGTTGATTTCGCTTCGGAGACCAGACGGCGGAGAACCCTGTCCAGATCGACTTCACCGACGACAGCGGCCGCTGCATCTATCAGAGCAGAGAGTCTTTCGACTTGGGTGTTCTCAGACATCTGGATCGACGTTAACCCCCGGTATCGTGGCAGTTGATGGAACCGCTACGCGTAGTGCTGATCGATGACCACGAGGTGGTCCGCGCCGGGATCAAGACAATGGTCGATGCCCAGGACGACATGGATGTTGTCGGCGAAGCTGGAACAGTCCAAGACGGCATAAAACGTATTGGGTTTGATGAGCCCGACGTGGTTGTTCTCGACGTGCGTCTACCCGACGGGAGCGGAGTCGAGGCGTGTCGTGAGATTCGATCCCGTTTTCCCGATGTGAAAGTTCTGATGCTCACTTCGTTTGCCGACGAGGAGGCTCTCATGGCCGCGATCCTGGCGGGCGCTTCCGGGTATGTGTTGAAGCGAGTGAAAGGCACTGACCTGGTTGAGGACATCCGCCGCGTTGGCGCCGGGGAGTCACTGCTCGATCCTGACATGACTGAAAAACTGTTTGATCGACTTCGATCCGGCCCTCGAACAGACCCGCTGATGGCGCGTCTCTCTGATCAAGAGCACGAGATCGTGGTGCGTATCGCCGACGGCAAGACCAACAAGCAGATCGCCGACGAGATGTTCCTTGCTGAGAAGACTGTAAAGAATTACGTATCGAATCTCTTGGCCAAGATGGGTATGAGTCGTCGCAGCGAGGCGGCAGCTTACGTAGCGCGGATGGAGGGCGCTAAAGACGCCGGCTCGCCAGAGGAGTGGCCCGAGGCCTGACACCGCCGGTGGATTTGAATTCCTACTCTGAACGGTCGCACCTCACTCGGCGCGGCCGTGCTGATCTGGCCAATGGGACCCTCTCCTCATTATGTGCCAGCGGAGGTTGCCTGCCCCGGGGGGACGGCGGCGGGCTAGACGAGATTGCGGGGGATGAAGCTCATTTTGCCGACGAGATCGGTGGTGCCGATCTTGGTCACACGCCCCTTGCCCAGCTTGAAGTTGTAGCGAAGGTTGATTGGCTGAAGGCTCGAATCGCCCGAGGTCACCGAATTCGCAGGGCTTCCCGGAAACAGGAAATAGGTGAAAGTGACCCCTGGGGGCACTGTGTCGGCCACGTATGCAACAGCGGTAAACGAGCCGGTGGTCTTGTTGCCGAGTTGGTCGAGCACGTTGTCCGACTCGATCGAGAGCAGATCTCCGCTCTCAATTCGCCATCTCGAAGCGTCTTCTGGATTGACTTCGAGGAAGTTCATCGGCCATCGTTGAGTGGCCAGTTGACGTCGGGCAAAGTCGAACAGGTTGTTCCACACCGCGTTGATCCGACCGTTGAGCACCCACACCTCGTCGCCGACAGGGCCGATTTTGGCGTTGCGCTCGGCGACTGCGTCCCAGTCAGGAAATACGAAGTTGGCCTTGCCTGAATTGGTCTTCCACTTCATGTCGGCGTGGAGTCTTTCGGTCCCAACCAAATCGTCACCGTCTCGCACTATCGGGGTCTGTATCCCGGTGGTTCCAAACTCGCGGAGGACGTCGTGTGCTCGAAGCCCCCTCTCCTGGGCATATTCGACCAAGGCGCTGAAGTCGCGTCGTCCACCCGCCGACTTAGGCCCGGCTTCTTCGAAGATGGCGTTGGTGTCGTCCCAGTCGAATCCGTCGAACCCCATTCGCTGACCCACCGTGGCGAAAATCTTCCAGTCTGGTATCGCCTGACCCGGTCGATCTGAGATCTTTTCGTAGATGCGTAGGCGACGTTCGGCGTTGTTCCGTGTGTAGTTCTCTTCGCCCCATGCTCCGGCAGCGAGAATCAGGTCGGCGTACTTGGTGGAATCGTTCGGGTAGATCTCCTGATGAACGACCACCAGACCCCCTTCATCGATCCGGGCCTTCAGTTGCTCGTATGCGATATCGACGTTGGTCGACGTAACAGTCGGGCCCACCGAGGTCAGCTGACGCACTTTGGCTGCGAG
>Ga0255057_10002295_pt1 | contig 10405 bp, 8 predicted proteins | sample Cases_109_6_MG_FD_189022 | JGI IMG/M metagenome (GOLD analysis project Ga0255057, IMG submission 189022) | Seawater microbial communities from Amundsen Gulf, Northwest Territories, Canada - Cases_109_6 | ecosystem: Environmental > Aquatic > Marine > Gulf | place: Canada: Northwest Territories... | reverse complement strand
TCCACCATCCTGGTGGACGTTGACGCCGAGGATCCCGAGATTCTCGTCTTCGAGGCAGTCGACACACCCGATTCCCCCCCGGTCGAGCTGGCCGACAGCGAAGAAGGCAGCTAGAGCAACCGGTCAGGCCGACAGGCTGAGGTCGAGGCGGCTGACACCACGAAAGATCAGGCTCGGCACCCTTGGTAGCTCTTCGCTTGTGATGTTGAACGCGGTTACTCGCTTGGCGAATTCGGCGAAAGCCACCTGTAGTTCCACTGCCGCCAGGGGAGCCCCGACGCAGTAGTGGATGCCGGCTCCGAGCGAAACGTGGGGATTAGGCGTCCGGCCCAAGTCGAGGTTCGCCGGCTTCTTGAAGACCGCTTCGTCATGATTAGCTGAGCCAAGCAGCAGGCCCACCTTGGTGCCTCGCTTGAGCTGAACGTCCTTCCACTCGACATCCTCCAGTACCCACCTTTCGAACATCAGTAGCGGGGTGTCGAACCGGAGCAACTCGTCCACCGCCGGGCCGATCAGATCCGGTTCCCGGCGCAACCTCTCGTACTGGTCGGGAAAGCCGGCGAGCGCCAGGAGCCCATTGCCGATTGCCTGCACGGTGGCCTCGTGGCCGGCGTTGAGAGTGAGGATGGCGGTGGCGATGATTTCGTCGTCGGTGAGGCGGTCGCCCTCGACCTCCGCTTCCAACAGCGCAGTAATCAGGTCGTCGCCCCCGGAATGGCGCCGTGCTTCCAGCTGGGCCCGGATGTAATCGGCGAAATCGATGGTTGCTCTCTCGGCCCGTTCCCCCTCTTCGGCGGTGCAAGCTTTGTCGAAAACCCGAACCATGGCGTGTGACCACGTGACCAGTTCCGCCTGGTCCTCGGCCGGGATTCCCATCAGCTCGCTGATCATTGCCAGCGGGATCGGAGTGGCGTAATCGGCGATTGCCTCCATCGTCCCGCTCGCGAGTGCCCGGTCTAGCAAGGCGGCGGCAGCAGCCTCAAGCCGGGGGCGGTAGCTGCTCGAAGCCCGCCGGGTAAAAGCATGCTGCACGAGGCGTCGAAGCCGGGTGTGGGCCGGAGGCTCTAGATCAATAAATGCCTCGCGGGTGTAGTAGGTCCAGTTGGGATACTGCGACGGATAGATGCGTTCGAACACTTCCTGGTCGACTTCCTCGGTGGGTACGGCATGGCGTACGTCGCGGCCGAAGCGCCTGTCCTTGAGGATCCCGGAGACGTCTTCGTGCAGAGTGAAGAAGGTGACTCCCCATTCCGCGCTGTGAAAGATCGGAGCTTGTTCACGTAGCGTGGAAAATGTTGGATAGGGATTTTCGACGAAGGCTGGCGAATAGGCATCAAATAACTCGTCGGCGGCCAAGCGTTCCTCCTCCGCAAAAGGCTGGCGTGGTCAGTAACTAGCTGGGGATTCCCCGGATTGTCGACGGCCGCTTGTGGCTGTTGTCGCCCTTTACATCATAGGCCTAGAGTAAGTGCGACTTTGCTGAGGAGGCAATCCGAATGCTGAAGAGAAAACTTTCGGTACTAACACTTTTCATAGCTATCGCCATGATCGCCGCTGCCTGTGGGAGCAGCAGCGACGACACGACAACAACCACCACTGGAGGCGGAGGCGCAGATCCCACGACCACCACTGCGGCCACGACTCCCGACGCTACGACTACAACCCAAACACCCGTCGACCCGATAAAGGTCGGCCTGGTTTTCGACATTGGTGGCCGTGGCGACCAATCATTCAATGACTCGGCAGCAGCCGGACTCGACAAGGCCCGGGTCGATTTTCCGATTACCGCCTCTGAAGCGGCAGCCAACGTTGACGGCTCCAATCGTGAGGAGCTGCTGGGACTGTCGGCTGACGAGTCCGAACTTGTTTTCGGCGTCGGGTTCCTGTTCGACGTGCCGATGTTCAACGTGGCGTCGGAAACGCCCGATGTCAACTACGGCATCGTTGACGGTTTCATCGACGTCGACTTCGACGGGGTTTCTGATGCCCCCGACAACGTCGCCATGTTGCTGTTTGCTGAAGAGGAGGGCTCATTTCTGGTGGGGGCGGCAGCAGCGCTCAAGAGCACGACCGGCAAGATCGGTTTCATCGGCGGGGTGAACATTCCACTCATCACTGCTTTCGAAGCCGGCTTCCGTGCAGGTGCCCTCGAGGTCAATCCTGACATCGAATTCGATGTCCAGTACATCTCCCAGCCGCCTGATTTCACGGGCTTCAACGACCCGGCCAGCGGCGTGGTGATAGGGCAGTCCATGTATCAGGGCGGCGCTGACGTCGTTTACCACGCTGCCGGTGGCTCCGGCTCGGGCTTGTTCACGGCCGCTAAGGAGTTCTCCGAGTCGAACAACACCCAGGTGTGGGCGATCGGCGTCGACTCCGATCAGTGGCTGACTGCCGGTGACGCCCAGCCTTACGTCCTGACGTCAATGCTCAAGCGGGTTGACGTTTCTGTCTACAACACGATCGAGGCCCAGGTGAACGGCACCTTCGCGGGTGGCGTGCAGCTGTTCAATCTCGAGATAGACGGTGTTGGCTACAGCACCAGCGGTGGCTTCGTCGACGATATCGTCAGCACGCTGGACGGCTTCAAGGCTGACATAATCGCCGGGACGATTGTGGTTACGAGAGATCCTGCGGACTACGGCGGCTAAGCCAGAAAAACTTAATGCATGGATGCCGCAGTCGTCCTTGAGGGGATAACGAAGAGTTTCCCCGGCATAGTTGCTAACGACGACGTGAACCTCACGGTTGAGTCGGGCGAGATCCATGCCATCTGCGGTGAGAACGGGGCCGGCAAGTCCACCCTGATGAAGATCCTCTACGGCATGCAGCCTCCGGACGAAGGCCGCATTGTCGTAGAGGGTCGCGAGGTCAGCTTTTCATCTCCCAGAGATGCGATTGCTGCCGGCATCGGCATGGTGCACCAGCACTTCATGCTGGCCGACAATTTGACGGTCCTGGAAAACGTGATCCTGGGCGCGGAGCCAACCCACCGCGGTGTGATCGACTTCCAGGCGGCTCGTGACCATCTCACGGAGGTGGGGGAGGCCTACGGGTTGACCATCGATCCCAACGATCTGGCCGAGACGCTCGAGATTGGTGAGCGTCAGCGAGTGGAGATCATCAAGGTGCTGTTTCGCGGCGCGAGGATCCTCATCCTCGATGAGCCGACTGCGGTGCTCGTGCCGCAAGAAGTTGAGGAACTCTTCCGCAACCTGCGTGAGCTCAGAGCCCAGGGCCAGACCATCATCTTCATTGACCACAAGCTCGATGAGGTACTAGCAATTGCAGACTCCATAACCGTGCTCCGCCGCGGGAAAACCGTGGCGACTGTCAAGCCCGACGATGTAACTGCTCGCGATTTGGCCGAGCTCATGGTCGGCTCGGAACTTCCCACACCGGAGACCCGGGAATCCACCGTCACCGATGAGGTGGTCTTGGAGGTTCATGACTTGCACGCCGCCGACGAGGAGGGCAATCCGCGGGTACGGGGCGTCAGTTTTATCCTCCACAAGGGGGAGATCCTCGGCGTTGCCGGAGTGGAAGGCAACGGGCAGAGCGAACTGGTCGAAGCCATACTCGGCATTACTCCGGTGACGTCCGGATCCATCCGTTTTGCCGGCGAAGACATCACCGAATGGCCGGTGCGGAGGATTCGTGAAGCAGGCGTGGGATACATACCGGAGGATCGGCATCGCAGGGGCCTGCTACTTCCGGCCCCGGTATGGGAAAACGACATGCTCGGGCATCAGACCCAGGAGCCCTTCGTTAAGCGAGGATTCTGGATCGATAACAAGGCTGCTACGAAGCACGCCGCCAAGGTGATGGAAGATTTTGACGTCCGGGCCCCGGGGGTAAATGTGGGGGTCCATGCCTTGTCCGGAGGCAACCAGCAGAAGCTGATCGTAGGCCGGGAAATGTCTGCCGACCTCAAGGCCCTGATTGCGGCGCATCCCACTCGAGGAATCGACGTTGGGGCGCAGTCGGCGGTGTGGGAAGACCTGAAAGAGGCTCGGCGGGACGGCCTGGCGGTTGTGCTCATCTCGGCCGACCTGGAGGAGTTGATCGGCCTCTCCGACAGGTTGCTGGTGATCCTGCGCGGAGAGATAGTGGCCGACCTCGACCCCTCGACAGTTACCCCGCGCGGCCTGGGCGCCTACATGACCGGGGCGACTGACTAATGGTTAAGCGGATCGGGTACGCGGTAGCCGCCCCGTTGGCCGCCCTGATCCTGGCGTTTGTGGTTTCGTCGGCAGTTCTTTTGTTGTCCGGCTCGAATCCGTTGACGGCATGGAGCAACATGTGGGAGTTTGGGACACGGCTTGAGACGATTCTCCTAGCGATCAATCGGGCCTCGGCGCTCTACATCTCCGCGATTGCGGTGGCGATCGGCTTCCGGATGAACCTCTTCAACATCGGTGTCGAGGGTCAGTACATCCTGGCAGCTTTCATGGCCGCGGCCGTCGGGAGCCAGATCGGTCCGATGAACCCGATTCTTCATGTGGCGATAATCCTCCTGACCGCGGTGGCTGTGGGGGCCGCCTGGAGTGGTCTGGCAGGGCTGATGAAAGTGACGAGAAACGTCCACGAGGTCATATCCACCATCATGCTCAATGCGATCGCGGTTGCCGGAGTCGTCTCCTTCTTGCTCGCGAAGTGGTCGGCCGGCTCGGCCGGCGCATCGGCTTCGCAAACCCTGGACGTCGCATTGGATCCGATTCCCGAAAGCGGGTGGTTGCCTTCGCTCAATCCGCTTGTGGAATTCTTCACCCGAGACATCAAACGAATCGATCTCTTCAGCTTTGTGCTGGTGGCCGTAGCCGTTGGCATCCTCTATCACTTTCTCATCAACAAAACACGGCTCGGCTTCGATTTGCGGGCAACTGGAGCAAACCCCATGGCCGCCGAGGCGAGCGGCGTTAATCCCAGGAAGACGATCTTGCTGGCCATGGTGCTGTCGGGAGCCGTCGCCGGGCTGGTCGGCCTCGGAGACCTGCTGGGAGATGCCCACGCCTACAACCTGCGTTTCTTCCAGGGCCTTGGTTTCTCCGGGATTGCTGTTGCCCTGCTGGGCCGCAACAACGCCATCGGTGTGGCATTCGCCGCCTTCGCTATCGGCTGGCTCGAGCGTTCGTCCGGCGTGCTCGAAGTGCGGGGCGATGCCTCTCGCGAGATTGTCACCATCATGATTGGCATCATCATCCTCGCCGCAGTCATCGCCTACGCCCTGGTAGAGCGAAGGCGCGCAGCTGACGAAGCACGAGCAGCTGCTGCAGCTACAGAAAGGGAGGTGCCAGCATGACGACAGTAGCCGAACGTCCGGCGGCGACGGTTCCGCCCGCCGAGCCCCCGTTCTGGCACAAACGCTGGATTCGCTACAGCATCTATGCATTCAGCCTTGCGCTGGCGCTGTCGGTCACCCAGGAATTTGCCAAACTGAGCACATCGGACCTCACCTCGTCGGGAACCTGGTCGATAGCGCTTGGTTGGTCGGTTCCCATCCTGCTGGCCGGGATGGGCGGCATTTTCTCCGAGCGATCGGGGATTGTGAACATTGGCCTCGAGGGCATGATGATCCTTGGAACCTGGTGCGGGGCCTACGGAACACTCTTGTGGGGCCCGTGGTGGGGATTGGCGTTCGCTGCCCTCGGCGGAGCCCTCGGTGGGTTGGTTCTTGCCGTGGCCACCGTCACCTTCGGGGTGGACCACATTGTCGCCGGCGTTGCCATCAACCTCATGGCCCCCGGTGTTGCTCGCTTCTTGTCTGACCTGTTGTTCACACCCCGCGGAGGGTCGATCACCCAGTCGCCTCCGATTTCCGGAGTGGGGAGCTTCAGTTTGCCTTTCTTGGCGGGCGGGACACTCTTCGGTTGGCAGAGCCCCGACATCCTGGGAGCTATCGAGGACTGGGATTTGTTCTTCATATCAGATATCGGCGGCATCCTGCGGGGGTTTGTCTCTGACATGTCGTGGTTCACGCTGCTCGCCTATTTGCTGGTGCCACTCGCGGTCTGGCTGCTGTGGAGAACGGCGTTCGGCCTGCGGCTGCGGAGCTGCGGGGAGCATCCCATCGCCGCCAATTCATTGGGCGTGAATGTCTATAAGTACAAGTACTACGGCGTATTCATCGGCGGGGCCCTGGCCGGGTTAGGCGGTGGCTTCCTCTCGGTCCAGCTATCCGGACTTTACAAGGAGGGTCAGACCCTCGGTAAGGGATTCATTGGCTTGGCTACGATGATCTTTGGTAACTGGCAGCCCGTGGGGACCGCGCTCGGGGCGCTGCTCTTCGGTTTCACCGAGACTCTGCGATTGCGCGATCCCAACGCTGCCCATGGCTTGCTTCTGTTGATCACTATTGGGCTGGCAGTTATTGCTTTTCGGAAGTTGATTCTGCGCCAGCTTGAGGGGCTTATCTACGTCGTCCTAGCCGGCATCGGAATGGCGTTCTGGTACTTCTCCACCGACTCGGTTCCTAATCAGCTGCCGAGGATCACCCCTCACATCGCCGTTCTGGTCGTTTTGCTTTTCCAAACCCAACACCTGCGGCCGCCGGCGGCTGAAGGACAGCCGTATCGCAAGGGCGACACTTAGCGGCTTTCCGTGACTCGCATACGCTTGCTCGCGCCCTGATTGCCATCCCTACGCCCCGGAAACCACGGGCAAATGGGACCCGGGCGTCGAGCCAGGGCTATTGCCGTCTGCCTGGTTTCTCGTCGCCTGAGACCTTGACTTTCGCTGGTCCGCGTCCCAGCCCCTCCTCGTGTCGAAGGTTCGGTTTGGGGGCAGTCTCACCGCCGAATCGGCTCGAGTTGATACCGAAGCTGACTCCTGACTCCACAGACAGAGCTCAAGTGCAGCCGCTAGCTCCCGCCATCCTGGTCGAAAAAGACTGCGAGCTGTGGGGCTCGCTGGTCAGCCACCCACCACCTGCCCGAAAAACGCGATGTCCTGGATCGCCAGCTCCTTGAAGGGGCTCAGGTCCCCAACGGCCTCAGCGGGGAATGTGGACGTCACCTCGATGCGAAGGCTCAAGGTGGAGGTGGTTTGGATGGGGATCACCTGGAGTTCCTGAATGTCCTGAAGGGCTGTGACCACCGCCCGGGTGGTGTCGTCGGGGATGATCCTGATGTCCCTTATTCGGAAGTTTCGTCGGAAGCCCTCCGGGTCGGCGAGGTTGAGAAACTCGATGCGCTCGAGCGACACCGGCTGCTCGAAGAAGAAGGTCACAGTGGCACCGACACCTTCCTGCCCGACCTGCCACATTGTCAGCGGGTCGTTGTCGATGAGGTTGGATGCCGGGAAATCGGAGAGTTGGGCAGAGGGAACCACACGATTTGGCACCACCTTGACTGTCTCCACACCGGGAGGCGGGACCGTCGAGCCGGTGGAGCCCGCGGTGGTGGTCTCGGTCCCCGAGCCGTTTGCGGTGGTGCCGCCCGGAGTCGTTTCGTCGTCACCACCGAAGGCATTGAAGATGAAAGCCGCTACGGCAACGATGGCAATGACCACCGCCGTCACCACAAGGGCACGAGAGCCGGCCGTGGTGCGGATAAGCGGCTGTGGAGCCATGGGCAGGGGCCCCTGGGCTACCCGGGCGCCGCACGCGACGCAATGACGGGCGGTGGCGACGTTGGCTGTGCCACATGAAGGACACGCCACCGTAGGGGGCGGGCCGGGCGGGGCCGTCGTTTGTACACCGGTCACGGGGTCAAAGAGGTCGTTGAAATCCTCGGGCGGGTCTGCCAAACCGTCTCCTCATCTGGGCGGGAGGGTCATTCTGCCACGGAACCGCCTCTGGCGGCCATCCGAGCCGCGATTTCGCGTCATACCCGGCACCTACGCTGCGGACATGATCTACAACTGTGAATCCTGCGGGTTCAAATCGCCCCGTTGGGCTGGGTTCTGTTCGCAGTGCCGGGCACAGGAACCACTGACGGAAGCACGGCCGACGGCAGGTGCGTTGAGCTTGGTGGGGGCGGGCAAACCGCCGGTTGACCCTCTGGTCACGGGAATTGATGAACTTGACCGGGTGCTCGGAGGGGGCTTGATCCCGGGGTCGACTGTGCTGCTCGGAGGTGAGCCCGGTATCGGCAAGTCGACGCTCTTGCTACAGGTTGCGAGCGCTCTCAGCTCTTCGGCGGCTCCCGCTCTCCTCGCCACTGCTGAGGAATCGGTCCAGCAAATTGGCCTACGGGCGGCCCGCCTGGGGTCTTCCGATGTGAATGTTCTCGCTGAGAATGAAGTCGGGACGATCATTGAGCACTCAGTTGTAGCCCGGCCCTCGGTTCTCATTGTGGATTCGATCCAGACGGTGATGTCATCTAACACGGCCGGGGTGCCGGGAGGCATCAACCAGGTGCGGGAGTCTGCTGCCCGGCTCGTCCGTCATGCCAAGGATTCCGGGTCGGCGTTGGTCCTGGTAGGTCACGTCACGAAGGACGGCGCCATTGCCGGGCCCAAGCAGCTAGAACACCTCGTCGACGTGGTGTTGTCTCTCGAGGGCGAGCCTTCTCTGGGCTTACGAGTTCTCCGTAGCCAGAAGAACCGTTTCGGAGCAACCCATCAAGTCGGGCTCTTCGAAATGACGGAGCGGGGCCTCATCCCGCTGCAGAAGCCGCTTTTGGGAGATTGGTCGGGCGAGGTTCCCGGCACCGTGGCTTTTGCCGGAGTGGAGGGGCGGCGCTCGGTGCTCGTTGAGGTGCAGGCCCTGGTTTCGGCTAGCTCAGGACCACAGCCCCGGCGCAGTGTCAAAGGGGTAGATGTGGCCCGGGTCCACCAGCTGCTGGCGGTGCTGGAAAGACACGCGGGACTGTCCTTCGCCGGGCTCGACGTGTTCGCCAACATCTCCGGCGGGCTACGCATCACCGAGCCTGCCGCCGATCTGCCGATCGCCCTGGCGCTGGTCTCCTCGTTGCTGGGCCGGCCGCTGGGCCGGGTGGCGGCGTGGGGAGAGGTGGGCCTCACCGGGGAGGTCAGGGGAGTTCCCCAGGCTGAGCGACGGCTGGAGGAGGTTGAGCGGCTGGGCCTTGAGGTGGTGGCAGCCAGCAGGTCGCGAACCCGTATCGAAGGCCTTCTCCTGGCGGCGGGGTTGGTGCCGGGGGCTGCAGGGCCTGTAGTAGCCTCCGGAGGCGATGACCGACCACATGCCCTCGCCGCTATTGGAGATACTGCGGCATCTGGCTCCAGGGACTGAGCTTCGCGAGGGGATAGAGCGGATCATTCAGCAGCGCACCGGGGCATTGGTCGTCCTCGGGAGTGGCGCCAAGGTGGAAGCTCTGTGCACCGGTGGTTTTTCGTTGCGTGACACGGGGTATACCGCGCAACGGTTGGCCGAGCTAGCCAAGATGGACGGTGCCATCGTGCTCGATTCCCAGAGCGAGCGGATTCTGCGCGCCAATGTTCACCTGATCCCCGACGCTTCGATACCGACAGCCGAGACCGGAACCCGACATCGGACGGCTGAAAGGATGGCGCAGCAAACCGGCCAACCCGTCGTTTCGGTGAGCGAAGGCCGCAAGATGGCCATCCTGTTCACCGCCGGCATGCGTCATGAGCTCGAGAGCCCTGCCACCGTCCTGCCTCGCGCCAACCAGATGGTGCAAACCCTGGATCGTTTCCGGCGACGGCTTGACCTGACGGAAGAGTTGCTCACCCGCCAGGAGGTTGAAGGGACCGTCACCTACCGGGCTGCCAACTCGATCATTCAGCGGGCCGAAATCATCCGCCGGCTTGGCAACGACATTACCGACCTCACTGTCGCTCTGGGTGACGAGGGGAGCTTGATCGAATTCCAGGCCGATGACCTCCTGCAGGGAATCTCGGGCTTAGCCGACGTCGTCATAGCCGACTACGCCAGGGGGCGGGCCCGAAGCAAATCGCTGAAGGCGCTTTCGGGATTAGGGATTTCAGAGGTTCATACGGCTGAAGAGGTAGCCGCCGTCTATCGGTTCCCCGATCTCGATGAGCCGGCCAAGCCTGCGGGGTACCGGGTCCTGGAGGGTGTCCCCGGGGTACCGGCTGGAGTCAAGGACGCCCTGGTGGCCAAGTTCAAGAATCTCACCAGAATGCTCAATGCACCGGTCGACAAGCTGGCAACGGTGGAGGGGGTCGGGCCCGCCCGTGCCCGGCAGTTGCGGGCCTACTTCGATCAGCTGCAGCATGAAGCGGGGATGGTGCTCCCCGGTCGGGGCGACTGAGCGCGGTATCATCCTGCTCACCCATGGCCACAACGAAACGAACCGCGTCCAAATCTAAGAAGCCTGCTGCTAAGAAGCCTGTTGCTAAGAAGCCTGTTGCTAAGAAGCCTGTTGCTAAGAAGCCTGTTGCTAAGAAGCCTGTTGCTAAGAAGCCTGTTGCTAAGAAGCCTGTTGCTAAGAAGCCTGTTGCTAAGAAGCCTGTTGCTAAG
>Ga0255057_10002293_pt1 | contig 10409 bp, 7 predicted proteins | sample Cases_109_6_MG_FD_189022 | JGI IMG/M metagenome (GOLD analysis project Ga0255057, IMG submission 189022) | Seawater microbial communities from Amundsen Gulf, Northwest Territories, Canada - Cases_109_6 | ecosystem: Environmental > Aquatic > Marine > Gulf | place: Canada: Northwest Territories... | reverse complement strand
CACCGGCCGCGACGGCTTGCGGCTGGTGGCCACCGCCCGCGGCGAAGCCAACGCCCCGACCGTGCTGCTGCTGCACGGCGGCGGCCAGACCCGCCAATCGTGGGGTGGCACGGCGGAACGCCTGGCTCGAGCGGGACGCTACGCCGTCACGCTGGACATGCGCGGACACGGCGAGAGCGCCTGGTGCCCCGACGGCCGCTATCGGGTCGCGGACTTCCGTGATGACCTCGCGCTCGTGCTCTCGCACCTGCCCGGCCCCGCGGTGGTGGTCGGTGCATCGCTCGGGGGCATCACGGCGTTGCTCTACGCGGAGTCCTGCGACATGTCGCGGGTCCGCGGGGTCGTGCTGGTCGACATCGCGGCGCGCCTCGAGAGCGAGGGTGCCAGACGCATCGGCACCTGGATGGTCTCGACCTCCGCGGGCTTCGACAGCCTCGAGGACGTCGCCGCCGCGATCGAGGCCTACACCCCCCAACGCAAGCGAAGCTGGACCCGCGAGAGCCTGCTCCGCGTCGTGCGCCAGCATCCGGACGGCCGCTACCGCTGGCACTGGGATCCGAAATTCATGGGCGAAGGCGGCCCGCGGGAGGTCGCGGACGCCGAGCACCTGCAGCGCGCGGCCGCCACGCTGAAGGTTCCCACCCTGCTCGTGCGCGGCCGCGAGAGCGACGTGATCAGTCACCAGGGCGTGCGGGAGTTCCGGGAGGTGGTTCCGCACGCGGAGTTCCTCGACGTCTCCGGCGCCGGTCACATGGTGGCGGGCGATCGCAACGACGCCTTCACGCAAGCAGTGGCGGACTTCCTCGAGCGGCACGACCCGGTCTGAAGTCGAGAGCTCGGCGCTCGCCACCTCCGCCTGCGACAGGGTCGAAGGTTGTCCTAGCCCTCGCCGTCCTCGACTTCGAGCCACGTCTCGTCCGGATCGTAGGCGTCCATCGCGGTGAAGGGGCCGAGATCCTTCTGCTGAACGACCCCGCGGTGATTCACGACGAAGGTCATGATGCCGGTGTTCCCGTAATCGGCGGGATAGGCCACCAGCGCGAAACCAGCGATCATGTTGCCGTTGATGAGGTAGTCGTAGCCCCCGCCGGGCGGATTCTCTCCCTGACGGGCGAGGACACGAAAGTAGTAGCCGCGCAGGGGGTCGCCGGGCTGGAGCGTCTGCCGGTAGGACTCCGCTCCCTCCACGAAGGGGCCAAAGGGGCTCTGATCCTGGGGCCCTGCGCCCTCCCAGTAGAGCCCATCCCGGTTGCCCTCGCTGCTGGCCAGGTGCTGCGCGTACTCGAGCACCCCGTCGCCGTTGCGATCGGCGCGCGCGTACTCGATCTGGGCGTCCACAAAGGCTTCGGCAATCGCGATCGCGGACAGCTCGTTGCGCCCGATGCGACGGTCGATGACCCGCTCGAGTCCCTCCTCGGTGTCGAATCGCCAGCCTTCTCCCTCTCGCACGAGCTGCATGGGGAAGGGCCAGTCCTCAGCGCCGAGTACGAGCATCACGACGCCGTCCTGCTGATCGAGAACGAGCTTCTCACGGCCGGCGGACGCGATTCGCTGGCGCTCCCCGCGGTTGGCAGCCCAGTCGGCCGTCACCAACCGGCTCTCGTGTTCCGCTCCGAAGATCGAAACCAATGCCTGCTTGTCGTCGCGCTCGATCGCGTCGAAGAGGGTCGAGGCCGCTTGCTCAGGTGTTGAGAAGACCTTCTGTGCGTTCGGAGCCTCCGGCGCCGGCTCTCCCCCGCAGCCCACGAGCGTCGCGAGCGCTACGAGCGACCCCAGCGAGCCCAGCAGCAGGGCGGAAAGAGCTCCGCGCATGCATCCCGTCGTGCGCGTCATCGTCGTCGCCCTCCGCCCCCGCGGCCGCCGCCGCCGCCACCTCGACCACCGCCGCGGCTCGAGGAGCCGCGCGAGCCGCTGCTGCGCGCCTTCGAGCCGCTTCCGTAGCTGCCCATCGAGCTGCCGCCGGTCGTGCGCTTCCCCCCCGACGGGCTCGTCTGGGCGCGGCCGGTGCTCGGCGCGCCCGAGCCCTTGCCGGCGCTCGGCTGTGAGCCGCTGCCGGCCGCCGGGCGCGATGTGCCAGCGCTGGGCTTGGAGGCTCCGGTGGGACGCGCACCAGCCCCAGCGCTGGGCTTGGAGCCAGTGCCGCCTCCCGGTCGAGTTCCCGTTCCCGCTCCGGGTTTGGTGCCGCCGCCCGTGCTGGGTCGTTTCGCCTTGTCGCTACCCGGGCGGCCACCCTGCTTGCCGCGATCCGGGTTCGGCTTCCAGTTGTCGCCGCCGCCCGGCCGGTTGCCGGCACCACCGTCCGGCCTGTTGGGAGTGCTCGGCCGCGTGGGCCGGTTCACGTTGACGTTCACGTTGCGGTTTACCTTGATGCTGCTGCTGTGGTACCCGCGGCGACCCCAGGAGAGTCCCCAACCGACGGCCGCGCCGACGAAGAGCCCCGTCCAGAACGCGGCCGCCGGCCGGTAGTAGTACGGGTAGGGCTGCGAGTAGACGACCACCGGAGCCGCCTGCTGCACCACGACCGTAGTCGGCTGGTACTGCGGTACGTAGATCACTTCCGGGCTAGCCGACTCGATGACGATGATCTGCTCCTCGCGCTCGGCCTCCTTGACGACCGTCACCTGCTCGTTGGACTCGAGATTGCCCGCCGCGTCGACTCTGGAGCGGAAGCTCTGAACCGCCTCCATCACGTCTTCTTGCCGATTGGCCACCGCGTCACCGAGCTCCCAGGTCCAGTTGAGGTCCTCGTTCATCAGCTCGATGACTTCGGGGTAGTTCAGCAGCCCGAGGATGCTGGGATCCCAGGCCTCTTCGGGTTGTAGTGTGGGGTCGTCCTCGTACTTTTCGAGGAAGCGTGCAGCTTGCACGATCTCGAGGGGGTAGGTGGAGGCGGGCAGCGCGATGGCGAGCAGCTCATCCGGGTAGAGGGCGATCGGTCCCACCAGTTCCTCGAGCTCGTGCGCCTCCGCGGGCGCCGGCACAGCGGGCGCGGTAGGCGTCTCGACACCGTTGGCGGCCAAGCCATAGACGAGGTGTCCGAATGCAATCCCGCTGATGGCGAGGCCGTGGACGGCGGACCCGGCCAGGCGCGCGAAGGCAGTTCTCAGCCAGGGACCTGAGGGCATCGGGTTCTCCACTGGGGGACTCTCCATCCCGGTAGCTCTCCATCCAGAGAACCGGGCCGCGGATCATATCGTCCCGGGAGCGGGACCGCAGACCAGCCCAGGGACCGGCTAGCCCCGCCGCTCGCGGGCGCTCTGGCAGGCGATGCAGAAGGGAGCCTCCGGCTGGGCTTCGAGGCGGCGGACGCCCACGTCCTCACCGCAGGTGACGCACAAGCCGTACTCACCCTCGTCGAAGCGCCGCAGCGCCGCGAGAACCTGCTGACGCCGGCGCGCTACCGACGCGCGGTTGGCTTGCACCATGCTCTGCTGCTGAATCGCATCCATGCGCGAGATGCGTCCAATCGGCTGGTCGAGGTCGACGGGTGCGGCCCCGTCTGCAGAGCTGTCGTGTGCACTGCCCAGCTCCTGCTCGAGCGCCTCGAGAGCCGCACGCAGGGATACCCGCTGCGCTTCGCTGAGGCCGTCCATTTTTCCACGATAGCGCCGAGCCGGCGGCGGCGGCGGCGCGACACGCTGCCTGGCCAGGCTGCACACAGCTGCGGGCGGCTATCCTGGCCCCCCAGAATGCCGCGCGCTGCCCAGCTCCTTCGCGCCCTCGGGCTCGCCTCGTGGCTGATCCAGCTGCCGGGCTGCGGCCCAGAGCCGACGCTGTTCGCGCCGGTTGCCAGGCTCGTCGAAGCGGACCCGGCTGCAGGCCACGCGGTGATCGAACGCGACCAGCGTCCGGTGTTGCGCGCCTTCCCCGCCACGCGCATTCACCATCAGAGCCTGAGTCCGCGCGACGACCGCTCCGCGGTGCTCCGCCTGGCCGTCGCCCCCGAGCTGCGTGAGGCCCGGCGCCTGGTCCTGCAACCCTTCGTCCGACAGGGCACGACGGCGGGCTACCACCGCCCGCTCCCCGCGCAGGTCGCGCCCGTGCACGGCAACGGTGCCGGAAGCTGGGTCGACCTCCCGGGCCGCCTTCCGCCGGGTCGGGTGGATCTGTTCGTAGAGGCGCGGGAGCTTCCCGAGCAGCCGCCGCGGCCGCTCGAGACGCGACCGCTCGAGATTCCTCCGCGCGCAAGGCTCGATTTCGCCATCGGCATTCTGGAGGCCGCCTGGGATCAGGGTCCGGTTCACTTCGAAGTGCAGGCCTGCGACGAGGCCGGTAGCTGCAACCCGATCTTCGGCGAGACCGTCGACCCGCGTTCCGAAGCAGGCGGTAGCTGGCGCGAGCGAAGTGTCGCACTGGAGAGCCTGGCCGGAGCGCGCAGGCGCTTCCGCTTCGAGACCCGCTACGAGGGCCCTGCCGAGTCGGGATTCAGCTTCCCCTGCTGGGGCGATCCCACCCTGCTCGCTCCCCGGGCGCGATCGTCCCAGGAGCGCAACCTGATCCTGATCTCGATCGACACACTGCGCGCGGATCATCTCGACGTCTACGGCTACCCACGAGAGACGGCGCCCTTCCTGGCGAAGCTCGCGGCCGAGGGCAGCGTCTTCGAGGCCGTCGTCAGCGCGGCAACCACCACCGCCCCTTCCCACATGACGATCTTCACCTCCCTGCAACCCTCCGTACACGGGCTGCGCGGCAACGCGGGCTCCGCGCAGCTGGCGGCCTCGACCCCTACGCTCAGCGAAAGCTTGCACGCCCAAGGCTTCGCGACGGGTGCCGTCAGCGAGGGTGGGGGAATCGGCCTCGGGCGCGGCTTCGATCGCGGCTTCGATACCTACATCGAGAACCCGGCAAGCATTCCCCACCGGCCGGGTACCCAGAGCGCAGTCAGCTTTCCGCGCGCGCTGGACTGGATCCAGCGCGTCGGCGATCGACGCTTCTTCCTGTTTCTCCACACCTACGAAGTGCACGGCCCCTACCAGCCGCCGGCTGAGTACGAGTCCTTTTTCCGCGACGAAGGGCCGGAGCTGGCCGCGCCGGCTGGGCTCGCGCCGACGCGCAGCCCGGTCCACTACGACCGCGAGATCCGCTACGTCGACGACGAGCTGCGACGCTTCGTCGCAGGGCTCGAGGCCGCGGGCCAGCTCGACGACACCCTGCTCGTGGTGACCTCCGACCACGGCGAGGAGTTCCTGGAGCACGGAGCCATCGGCCACGGCTCTACCCCTTACCAGGAAGTACTGGAGGTTCCGCTCATCTTTCGAGGCCCCGGCGTGCCGGCGCGGCGACGCATCGACGCGCCAGTCGGGCTGGTCGACCTGATGCCTACCTTGCTCGAGCTGCTCGGGGTACCGGTGCCGGCCGGCGTCAGCGGCCGAAGCTTCGCGGAACTCGTGAGCGGCGCAGCGGCGGATGTGAGCTGGCGCGAACGCCCACTGTTCAGCGAGGCCTGGTTCGCCCACCGCCGCACGCCGGCGGAACGCCTTCCAGTAGCGCAGCCGACCCTGGCCGTGCGGGTCGGAGACCGCAAGCTGATCCGCTTCCGGGAGGGCGACAGCTTTCGCTACGAGTACTACGACCTGGCAAGCGATCCCGGCGAGAAGCGCGACCTGTATGCGCAGCAGCCCCACCAGGCGGCAGACCTGCGCGAACTCCTGGACAGCTACGAAGCTGCTGCCGTCACGCTGCGCCGCTCGCTGGTTCCGGTGGAGGCAGCAGAGCCCCTGGCCCTGGACCCCGACCGGGAGCAGAGCCTGCGCGCTCTTGGCTACCTGGAGTAGATCGCATGCTTCGATAGTCTGGGAGCTGCCAACAAGATCACCCAGACCCGGGTCGTCGCCCGCAGCGGCTAGGAATCCGCGCGAGTCTCGAGGCTATGCTCCGAAGATGAAGACGAAGCCCCTTCGACCGGTCACACCGGCAGAGAGCGCGGCCTTTCACCGCGACGGGGCGGTACTGATCAAGCGCGTCCTGTCGGAGGACTGGGTCGACCTGGCCCGGGAGGGCCTCGACGCTGCCATCGCAGAGCCCGACGTTCTATCCGAGAACCTGGGCACGCTGCGCGTCGATCAGTTCCCGGCCGCACGTGCGCCGGGCCTGCGTCGCTTGGTGGAGCAGTCTCCCGTCGCCGAGATCGTAGGAACGGCGCTGCGCAGTCCCGTCCGCTTCTACATGGACCAGCTCTTCTACAAGCCGCCGGGCTTGATCCCTCCGACACCCTGGCACCAGGACACCTGCTACTACAATCTCGGCGGCCACGACCTGATCCGCGCCTGGGTGTCTCCCGACTCCGTCCCGCGCGAGGCCAGCCTCGAGATCGTGCGCGGCTCGCATGTTTGGAACGTCACCTACAGCCCGCTCGCCGGCCGCGATCCGGAGACAGACCCCGAAGCGCGCTCGATGCTGGAGGGCGCGCGCGCCGGCGAGCCCATGCTCGGCGCCGACACCTACCAGGACTGGACCTACTTCAGCGGTGTGAAGGACAAGAGCCTGCCGCTGGTTCCGAACATCGAGGCCCACCGCGACTCCTACGACATCCTGGGCTGGGACTACGAGCCGGGCGACGTGCTGCTCTTCCACGGCCATGTCCTGCACTCGGCGCGCGGCGACATCCGCATGCCCCGGCCGCGCCGTGCCCACGCCTCACTCTGGGCCGGGCGCGACGTCCGCTACCTGCACCGGATCGGTCAGGTGATTCCGGACCCCGTAGCCCTCTACGAGCACGCTCCGAAGTCCGGCCAGCCCCTCAGCGACTTCCCGGATGTCTTCCCGCTCGCCTGGTCGCCGGAAGAAGCGCCGCCCGCTGCCGCCCGCTAGAGCGCTCTCCGCGCCCAGCGCAGACCGCGCCGCAACAGCTCCAGGAAGACCGGGTTCTCCCAGGAGCCGCGCACCACCTCGGCCACCTCCTGAACCGGCCGCATGTCGTACTTCCCACAGCAGTGCCCCAGCGTGATGTAGAGCACCTCCCCCTCACCCACGGGGTGCGTGTAGGCCACCAGCCTGGGTTCATCCACGGGCCACTCGCCCTCGATGTAGCCGCCAAAGCTCCCGGTGAAGCGGGTCTCGAGCAGCGGCTTCACCTCGCCGTAGTACTCGCACAGGTAGATCTCGTCGGAGGCCTCGAAGGGCTCGATACCGTGGACCAGCGGATGCTCGGGATCGGAAACCGTGACTTCGTAGGGCTGAATCGGCGGGTGGGAGATGAAGCGGCTGCCCAGCGTCTGCATGAAGGTGTCGTGGATACGCGGGCAGTAGACACCCTCGCGCTTGAAATCCAGGATCGCGTTGGTCCCGTGCAGCGCCAGCCAACGCCCGCCCGCTGCCACGAAGTCCCGCAGCGCCTGCTCCTGGGCCTCGCTGGGTCGCAGATCGCAGGTGTAGGTCACCAGGAAGTCGGCTGCCGCGATGGCGCGGGTATCCGCGAAGGAATCGGCTACCTGGGTTCGAACCTCGTCGTCCTCGGCCAGCAGCTTGAGCAGCTCGAGGCGCGCGAAGTCCGTGTCGTGGAACCTGGCGTTGGCGACCAGGTAGGCGTCGATCGGGCCCGTCACTCGCGCAAGCCTACACCGTGCTCGGCAAGGGCGGCTGCCGCTTGATATTCTTCTCGGGCGGAGAGCCCATGGGAACTTCCAGCGAGACCACCGACCGCGATTGCGCCGTCTTGCGTGATCAGGGCTATATCGTGATCCCGGGCCTGCTGGGCGCCTCCGAGATCGCCGAGCTCCGGGCCGCCCTCGCTCCGGTGCTGGGCGAGAAGCAGTTCGGCCGCAATCCCTTCGAGGGCCAGCGCACCGAGCGCGTCTACGCACTGCTGGCGAAGTGCCCCGCGGTGGCGCCGCTGATCGAACACCCGCGCCTGCTGGCCATCGGCGACGCCTTCCTGGAGCCCGGCTACCTGATCTCCAGCGTCCAGGCCATCAACATCCACCCGGGAGAGCAGGCCCAGGCGCTGCACTGCGACGACGATGCCGGCGCGCCGCCGCGCCCGCGGGCGCCGCAGGGCTTCAGCTGCATCTGGGCGCTGGACGAGTTCAGGCCCGACAACGGCGCAACACAGCTCGTTCCCGGCAGCCACCTCTGGAATGCGAGCCGAGTGCTCCGGCCGGAGGACGCCATCCAGGTGGAGATGCCCGCCGGCGCGGTGCTGGTCTACCTGGGCGGGGTCCACCACGGCGGCGGGGCGCATCGATCGGAGCAGCCGCGGCTGGGCGTCTCCAGCATCTACTGCCAGCCCTGGCTGCGCCAATTCGAGAACCAGACGGTCGCTGTCCCGCCGGCGCTGGCGGCCCAATACTCGCTGCGCATCCAGCGGATGCTGGGCTACAGCATGCTGGGACCGATGGGCAGCGTCGACGGCTGCGACCCGATCCGGCTCGTCGAGGCCGCGAGTCGCTGACGGCCGCTTGCTGTTACCACCTTCCACCAGACCGACGTATGCTCTGCCCGTGCCCGACGCTGGGGATCGAAGGCTTCTGGCGATCCTCTTCACCGACGTCGTGGGCTACTCGGCGCTCATGGCCGCGGAAGAGGAGCGTGGGCTGCGTGTGCGCGCGCGGCATCGCGCGCTGGTGCAGCCGCTGGTCGAACGCCACCGCGGCGAGCCGATCGAGATGCGCGGCGACGAGTGCCTGTCCGTCTTCCCGAGCGCCCTGGACGCGGTGCGCTGCGCGCTGGCCATCCAGGACGAGCTGGAGCGCGAGCCCGATTTCGATCTCCACCTCGGGATCCACCTGGGCGACGTCGTGCGCATCGGTGACGAGGTCTCCGGCGACGGCGTGAACGTGGCGAGTCGGCTCTGCGCGCAGAGCGAGGGCGGGGGACTCTGCGTGTCGGCCGAGGTGCGCCAGGCCGTGCGCAACCAGCCCGAGATCGAGGCGCTCGCGCTCGGGCCCCGCGAGCTCAAGGGCGTCGGCCAGCCCGTGGAAGTGTTCGCCCTGGGGCGCCCGGGCCGGGTGCGGCCCACAGCGCTCGAGCGGCCGCCGCGCTCGAGCCGGCACGCGGCGGCCTGGGCCGCGGCCGCAGCACTGCTGCTGGCCCTCGCCGCCAGCGCGTTCTGGAATGCCAGGCAGGATGCTCCGGCCCCGCGCGAGCCGATCCACTCGATCGCCGTGCTCCCGCTGGAGAACCTCACCGGCGACCCATCCCAGGAATACTTCGTCGACGGCATGACCGAGGCGCTGATCACCGGCCTGGCCCGCATCGGCTCGCTGCGCGTGACGTCGCGCACCACCGTGCTCCAGTACAAGGGCACGACTCGACCGCTGCCGGAGATCGCCCGAGAGCTGGGCGTCGACGCGCTGATCGAGGGCAGCATCCTGCGCGACGGCAACCGCGTGCGCATCACGGCGCAGCTCATCGACGCCCGAGACGACGAACACCTCTGGGCCCAGCACTTCGACCGCGAGCTGCGAGACGTGCTGGGCCTCCAGAGCGAGGTCGCCCGCAAGGTGGCGCGGCACGTGGAGGCGCGGCTCACACCACGCGACGTGGAGAAGCTCACGGAGCCGGGTCCGATCGTGCCCGAGGCACACGAGGCCTACCTGAAGGGGCTCTACTTCGCGAACAAGCACACGCCCCCCGCTGCCCTGCGGGCGCGAACGCATTTCGAGGAGGCCATGCGCCTCGACCCCGACAGCGCGCTCGGCTACGCGGGGCTGGCCGACACGCTCTCCTGTTCTCCGTTGCACACCTGGGCCATCGCGGCCGAGGGGGAGGACGCCGTGCCGACGGCCGTGATGGCGCGGGCCTGGGACCTGGCTCATCGCGCCATCGAGCTCGACGCCAACCTACCCGAGGCGCAGACGGCTCTCGGCCTGGTGCGCATCTTCCGCGGCTGGGACTGGGACGGTGCCCTCGACGCGCTCAACACGGCCGTCGAGATCAGTCCCAGCTACGAGTTCGCCCGCCGCGGCCGCGCCCACGCCTTCGCGTTCCTGGGCCGCCTGGACGAGGCGAAACTCGACATCGACCACGCCCTCCAGGTCGATCCCCTGAACGCCCAGGTCACACACATGGCCGGGCAGGTCTACCAATGGCGCGGCGAGACGGAGCGAGCCGTCGACCTTTACAAGGAAGCCACGGCACTGGATGCCGGCAACCCCAACGGCCGCCAGTCGCTCGGCCTGCTGCTCTGCCGCAGCGGCGGCGTGGACGAGGGCATCGCCCTGCTCCGCGAAGCGCGCCCGATCTCCCACGACGACCCGCTCGTGGTGGGAGATCTCGGCTACTGCTACGCCGCGCACGGACGCCCCGACGAGGCGCGCCAGCTGCTGGCTGAGCTCAGGCTGCGCTCGGCCAGCGAGTGGGTCTCGCCCATCGCCCTGGCCCGCATCCACATCGGGCTCGGGGAGCCGCAGGAGGCGCTGGCACAGCTCGAGCGCGCCTACGAAGTGCGGGCGTATCGGATCATCGAG
>Ga0255057_10002291_pt1 | contig 10413 bp, 9 predicted proteins | sample Cases_109_6_MG_FD_189022 | JGI IMG/M metagenome (GOLD analysis project Ga0255057, IMG submission 189022) | Seawater microbial communities from Amundsen Gulf, Northwest Territories, Canada - Cases_109_6 | ecosystem: Environmental > Aquatic > Marine > Gulf | place: Canada: Northwest Territories... | reverse complement strand
GCCAAGGGCATCACCGCCATCCAGATGGACATCAAGATCGCGGGGCTGAAGCAAGAGATCATGAGCGAAGCACTCGACCAGGCGCGTGACGGCCGGCTTCACATCCTCGAAAAGATGAACGAGGTGATGGCGACACACCGTCCGGAGCTTTCGCAGTACGCGCCGCGAATCGAGACCATCAAGGTCAAGCCCGACCAGATCCGTGTCGTCATCGGCCCGGGCGGCAAGATGATCAAGGCGATTACGGATCAGACGGGTGCGAAAATCGACATCACCGACGACGGGACGATCAGCATCGCATCGCCGGATGGCGAAGCGCTCAAGAAGGCGATCGCAATCATCGAGAGCCTCACGGTCGAGCCGGAGATCGGAACCAAGTACAAGGGCGTCGTTCGACGTGTCGAGAACTACGGCGCGTTCCTCGAGATCGCTCCGGGCAAGGACGGGCTCCTCCACATCACCGACATGGACTGGGGCTTCGTCGAAAAGGTCGCCGACGTCATGGGCCTCGGCGACGAGGTCGAGGTGATGATCAGCGACATCGACCGCGAAGGCCGCATTCGCTTGTCGCGCAAAGCCCTGCTCGAAAAGCCCGAGGGCTACGTCGAGCCGGAAAGGCGTGAACGCCGTGACGGCGGCGGTGGTGGTCGCGGCCGAGACCGGGACGGTGGTCGCGGCCGAGACCGGGGTGGTCGTGATCGAGACCGCGGCGGTGGTGGTGGCCGGGATCGCGATCGTGGTGGCCGCGATGGCTCACGCGCCGGTGGTCGAGACGGAGATCGTGACCGCGGCCGGGATCGTGACCGTGGCGGGGATCGTGACCGCAGCCGGGATCGTGATCGCGGCCAGGATCGAGACCGCGGCGGAGATCGTGAACGCACCCCGGATCGAGGGCGCGATCGCGACCGAGCCCCGGATCGTGGCCGGGACGGCGACGGTGACGGTGACGGTGGCGAGAAGGCTCCGGACCGTACCGGCGAACGAAGCAAGTAATGGCCAAGCTGCGCGTCTATAAGATGCGCGCCGACGCGGTCCTCCCGCGTTACGAGTCGAGCGGCGCGGCGGGGATGGACCTCGCCGCCTGCCTCGACGCCCCAATCACGATCGCCTCTGGCGGTCGTGCACGCGTCCCTACCGGACTGCGGATCGCCCTACCCGCCGGCCACGAAGGCCAGGTACGGCCGCGCTCCGGACTTGCGGCGCGCCATGGCGTGACGGTCGTCAACACGCCGGGAACCATCGATGAGGACTACCGCGGTGAGCTCCAGGTCGTCTTGATCAACCATGGGTCCGAGCCGTTCGTAATCGGGCATGGCGACCGAGTCGCGCAACTCATCGTCGCGCCCGTGACCCACGTCGAAATCGAAAACGTCGACGACGAAGCCCACCTCGGCTCGACGGAACGAGGCGACGCGGGCTTCGGCAGTACCGGGCAATAGAAGGGGACAGTCCCCTTCCCGGTGGGCGCCGTGGTTTGTTCCGGTCGGGCCTGCGGCCCGTCAATTGGCCCCGCCCCACCGCCCCCACGCTATCGCCTACAGCGCGCGGTCGATCAACTGTGCGATGGTCGTCTTGGGCGCAGCGCCGACGTGTTGAGCCACCAGCTCGCCACCCTTGAAGACCATGAGCGTTGGGACCCCACGGATGCCGAACTTGGCGGCCATGCCGGGATTCTCGTCGATGTCGAGCTGGGTCACCTTGACCTTGCCGACGTACTCGTCCGCAAGCTGGTCGATGAGCGGCGCGATCTGCTTACACGGCCCACACCAAACCGCCGTGAAGTCGACGAGCACGGGGCTGTCTGAGCTCAGAACCTCCGTGTCAAAGTTCAGGTCGTTCACCGCGTGTACATTTGGACCAGCCATCTGCGCTCCTCTTAGGGGTTAGTGTATCGGACTAACTAAGGACGCCATGGCGGGTTGTCAACGTCCGGCCGCCCCTGACTACCGCCCAAAACCCGCGTATGGTAGGCTTTTTTGTGGCCTAACCCACGCGCGCGGAGATCAAACCAAGACGATGAAAAGCGGGCTCTTTATCGCCACCGCGGTACTTTATGGGATCGCATGCGTCCTCTATCTGACGCTTTTGACCCGTCGCTCCGAATCGATGCGACGTCTTCCAGGCATCGTGTTCGTCTCCGCCCTCGGTGCACATCTTGCGTTTCTCACGTTGGAGGGGCCGCCGCCGGGGGACATTCCACTGGCCGACATCTCGCAGATTCTCAGCATTTCATCGTTGGGAATCGGGATTGCGTTCCTCCTGGCCTCCTATCGATTCGATGTCACGGTGCTCGGCGCATTCGTCGTCCCAGTTGCGCTGATGCTCTTCCTCGCCTCAGGCCTCGGGAGTAGCTACGCCCCCGTTTCACCCCGCGTGGAATCTGCGGTGCTCAGCTTTCACATCGGCGCAAATGTTTTGGGGCTGATCGCATTCGCACTCGCGTTCGGAGCGGGCGTCGCCTACGTGCTTCAAGAAAGGCTTCTTCGACGACGCCAATTGAGCGGACTTTTTCAACGCCTCCCTTCCCTCGATGTGCTGGACACCATCGGACTTCGGGCGGTGCTCACGGGGTTCCCACTCCTGACGTTCGGGATGGTCACCGGCACGTTCTGGCTCTTACGAGCGGACGGTTCGGAGTTCTACGTCAGTCAGCTGCTCGGCTTGCTCGCCTGGGCGATCTTCGCCGCTGTCCTCGTCCTTCGTGTGGCCGCAGGCTGGCAGGGGCGTAAGGCCGCCCTTGGCACGATCATGGGCTTCGTCTGCACACTGCTCGTACTGGCGGGCTACGTCGTACGTGCGGCGGGTGGGAGCGCCTGATGCGCGATTTCGTCGTTGTCGGTTTGTCGCATCGAACGGCACCGGTGGAGATACGCGAACGCCTCGCGGTTGCTCCAGAACACCTGGAGAACGAGCTCCGCGACATCGCCGCCAGGGGCAACTTCGATGAAGCGCTATTGATCTCGACGTGCAATCGAGTCGAGCTTTACGCCACGAGCGCGAATCCAAGCGAGGCCATCCGGGCCGCGAGGGACACGCTTGCGAGCCGCCTGCCCGAAGCGACATCTGAGGACGTGCTCTACGCCGAGCGCGGCGTGGCCGTCGTACGTCATGCATTCCGCGTTGCCTCGAGCCTCGACTCGTTGGTGGTCGGCGAGCCCCAGATCCTCGGCCAAGTCAAAGAGGCATTCGACGCCGCCAGGAACGCGGGCACCGCAGGTTCACTGCTCAGTCGGTGTTTCAGCCAAGCGTTCTCGACCGCCAAGCGAGTTCGCAACGAGACCGGGATCGCCGAAGGCACTGTCAGCGTGAGTTCCATTGCATGCGAGCTCGCCAAAAAGATCTTCGGGCATCTCGACGGCCGGCGCACACTTCTGCTCGGCGCAGGCGAAATGGGAGAAGGCGCGGCTCGAAGCCTCCGTCAAACCGGAACACAACTGCATGTCCTCAACAGGAGCGAAGAGCGCGCTCTGGCGCTGGCCGAGTCGTGCGGGGGTCGCGTAGTTCCCTACGAGCGGCTGACAACGGAGCTTGCCGAAGCCGACGTCGTCATCTCTTCGACCGCAAGCCCCAAGTTCATTCTGACGCCCGAGCTCATGAGAGGGGTCGTTCGGAGCCGCCGACACCGTCCGTTGTTCATCATCGATATCGCCGTGCCCCGCGATGTGGATCCGCGAGTTGGCACGATGGACAACCTTTTCGTGTATGACGTGGACGACCTGCAACAAGTAGCCGAGGAAAACCTCGCCGTCAGAGCGCGCGAGGCGGCCCAAGCCGAACGCATCGTCGAAGAGGAGGTCGAGTCTTTCTTGGTCTGGCGCCGCTCACTCGAATTGGCGCCAACGATCGTCGCCCTACGAAAACAGTTCGGCGAGGTCGCCGAAGAGGAGCTCCGACGAGCACTCAGCCGGCTTCAAAACCTGAGTCAGTCCGACCGTGCTGCGCTCGAGGCCATGTCGCTCTCGTTGGTGAACAAACTGCTGCACCAGCCGATGATGCAGCTCAAGGCGGGCGCCGGAGAACCAGATGGCGCCCAAATGATCGACACGGTGCGTAGGCTTTTCGCTCTCACAGACGACGACAACGCCGAAAAGGAAGCCTCGGTCGAGGCCGACGCCGAGGCCAGCGTCACGCAACTGGCAGCCGCCACCGCATCCGGCCCCACAGGCGAATCGAAGTGAAGCTCCGTATCGCTACGAGAAGCAGCAACCTGGCGTTGGTCCAGACTCGCTGGGTTGGTCGGCAGCTCCAGAAGCATTTCCCCGAGCTCACGATCGAGGAGGTGCATGTGGTCCCCAAAGGAGATCGAATTCAGGATCGTCCGCTCGCCCAGATCGGTGGCAAGGGACTGTTCGTCAGTGAGGTCGAGGCAGTCGTCGTTCGAGGCGAGGCCGACTTTGCGGTCCACTCCCTCAAGGACGTCCCGGGCGACGTCCCGCTTGCTGAGGGGATGGGCATCCTCAGTGTCCCCGTACGCGAAGATCCACGGGACGTGCTCGTGACGGTCGACGGCACCGACCTAGCATCACTTCCGAGTGGTGCTCGCGTCGGCACGACGTCTCGCAGGCGCATCGTGCAGCTCCTGCGAGCGCGCCCTGACCTCGCCTTCCTCCCCATGCGCGGCAACATCGATACTCGCCTCCGTAAGCTCCGAGAGGGACGGTGCGACGCGATCGTTCTCGCCGCCGCCGGCCTTTCGCGCGCCGGCTTGCTGGACCAAGTCCCGCACGAAGTCCTTTCTCCCGACCTGTGCCTGCCCGCGGTTGGTCAGGGAGCCCTCGCCATCGAAGGTTCGCTCAGCGACGACGTCTTGCAGGGACAACTCAAGACGATCGAAGATTCGATCGCGCGCATCGAGATCACCGCCGAGCGCACAATGCTCCAAAAACTCGAAGGCAGCTGCCATTCGCCAATCGCAGGCCATGCCACGATCGGCGACGGACGAATCAAGCTCGAGGGTCTCGTGGCATCATACGATGGCGATCAACTGCTAACAGCCACCTCGGACAGGTACATGGAGCCGGGGCTACCCGATGCCGTCGAGCGCGCGCACGCGCTCGGAGTGGAAGTGGCCGAACAGCTATTGGAGAGCGGCGCGAGGGATCTGATTCGCCAGGCGGAGCTCGCCGTAGTACAAGGTCAGTTGACGGCGAATTGACCGCCTAGAATGCGTCGCACTCCGTTGATGGAGCGCTGCAGCCAGACATCTCCACGGGCATGGCCGGCGCTTGCGACGTAAAGCGTCTCGCCCTCGAGGCGCATCGTACGAATATCGATGTTCTGGCCATCGAGTGCCGTCGGCATCGCGCCATCGAACGTCGAGCAGTCCACCAAGGGTGCAACCGCGCCCAAGGCCTCGCACAGCGATTCGTCGCCAGCACCGGCAACGAGCAGCCCATTGTCGATGGCGACAACCACCGCATCGAGGGCGCCATGAGTCCTCGAGTGCTCAAGTTGAAGGCACAAGGCGCGGTACGTGTCTTGGCTTCGTTGTGCGCGGCGTTCGATCATGAGGCGGCTCCGATTGATGTAGGTGTATGTAGCCTATTGTGCTACGCCATCAGGGGCAAGGATTCTACAAAATCCAGCGATTCCGAGCAGATCGACATCCCCAACAGGGCTGCTAGAGTCGCCTGCGATGAGTCTCGCGGACGTGCTGGGCAGTCACCGCGTGGTAGTGACCGTCGGCAGCGGCGGAGTCGGAAAAACCACGACTGCCGCCGCCATGGCCGTCCACGCGGCGATGGAAGGTCGCAAGGTCCTCTGCCTCACGATCGACCCGGCCCGCCGCCTGGCGAACAGCTTGGGCCTCGACGAGATGACGACGAGTGAGCAGGACGTTCCCCGCGCGCTTTTCGAAAGGCATGGGCTCGAATGTGTCGGCGCCCTATCGGCCATGATGCTCGACACGAAACGCACGTTCGACGGGCTGGTCGAGAAGTACGCCTCGGATGAAGAAGCCCGCGACCGCATTCTCAACAACCAAATCTATCAGTACGTCGCGAGCTCGCTTGCGGGGACGCAAGAGTACATGGCCATGGAGAAGCTCCATGAGGTTCGAAAAGACGAGAAGTGGGACCTCGTGGTGCTCGACACCCCGCCGACCGCAAGTGCGATCGATTTTCTCACGGCCCCTGAGCGGCTGATCGACGCGATCGACTCGCCGGCCATGCGGTGGTTTCTTCAAGTGTTCGAGGGAGCGGGCAAAGCAGGTTTTGGGTTGGTGGGTCGCGGGGCGACGGTCCTGTTGAAAGGGATCGGCAAAATCACGGGGCTCGAGTTCCTCGAGCAAGTCGCCGAGTTCGTGAGCGGGATCAACGAGCTGTTCGGCGGCTTCAAAGAGCGGGCCGAACAGGTCTCGGACGCGTTGAGGAGTCCGGAAGTGGCGTTTGTGTTGGTCACCAGTCCAGACCCCCTTGCCATCGGCGAAGCGAGTTACTTCAGCGACAGGCTTCGGGATGCCGGCATGAACCGCGAGGCGGTCGTGGTGAATCTGGTCCACAGCCTGATCGCAGAGCCCGGCATTTCGGCCCCCGAGCAGGTCGTGGCCCTCCGAGAGGTCCTGCCCGAATCGATCGACGCAGCCGACATCCAGCCGCGCCTAGAGCAAGCACTTCGCGACGAGAGGCAGTGGGCCACGGTGGATCGCGCCGAAGTCGAACGATTGACCTCCGAAATCGGAGAAGACACGCGGATTGTCGAAGTGCCCGCATTCGACGAAGATGTGCACGACATCGCGGCGCTTGCCAAAGTAGCCTCGTATCTGACGTCAACCGCCCAAGCCTGAATCATGCCGACCAACACACAAACCCCGTGGAGCGCGATCATTTTGGCCGCTGGCGAGGGCACCCGGATGAAGAGCAGCCGACCCAAAGTACTGCATACGATCGCCGGCCGTCCGCTCGTATCGTGGGTTGCCGGAGCGGCCTTGGAGGCGGGAGCCGCGAGATGTTTGGTCGTGGTTGGGCATGGCCGCGCGGAAGTCGAACGCGAGCTCGAAGAGACATTCGGCACACGAGTGGAGGTCGTGCTTCAGCCCGAACAGCGCGGCACCGGTGACGCGGTCCGTTGTGCCATGGAGTCGGACCCTGCTCTCTCGGGCCGGGTGGTCATCCTCTATGGCGATTGTCCACTCATTCCGGAAAACCTGATCCGGTCGCTCGTCGATGCGTCTCATACCACAACGGCGAACTTGGGATTGGTCACTGCGACCCTAGCCGCCCCCGATGGCTACGGCCGCATCGTGAGAGATGTGGCGGGCGCCGTCGCCCGGATCGTCGAGGATCGCGACTGCTCCGACGAAGAAAGGAAGGTCAGCGAGGTCAACCCGGGGCTGTACGACGTTGACGCAGCGTTTCTGCGCGATGCGATTCGCGAGCTGTCGCCGAACAACGCCCAAGGTCAGCTCTACCTCACGGACGTGGTCGAGCTCGCGGCGCGGAGCGGCGATGTGGTGTCCGTCGCGGCCGATATGGCGGACCTGATAGGCGTCAACGACCAGCGCGACCTCGCGATTTGTGCCGCACGGCGCAGGCGCCGGATCGCCGAAGCCCTCGCCGAAAAGGGCGTTGCTATCACCGATCTCGACACACTCTACGTCGATGCCGATTGCGAAGTCGAAGGCGGTGCGGCGCTAGGCGCACAGGTCCACTTGCGCGGAAAGTGTGTCGTCCGCGAAGGGGCGTCTGTCGACGTCGGCTCCGTGCTCACCAATGTCGTCGTCGAGGCCAACGCCGTGGTTTTGCCGTACACGGTGGCGACGGACTCGACGATTGGCGAAGGGGCTAGAGTCGGACCGTTCAGTCACCTTCGCCCAAAGTCCGAGCTTGGGCCACGAAGCAAGGTCGGGAACTTTTCCGAAACCAAGAAGACAACCCTCGGTGAGGGCTCAAAGGTCAACCACCTCTCCTACGTGGGCGACGGCATCATCGGCAAGGGCGTAAACATCGGCGCCGGCACGATCTTCTGCAACTACGACGGCGAGCAAAAGCACACGACCGTAATCGGAGATGATGTATTCATCGGGAGCGATAGCCAGCTGGTGGCTCCGGTGAGGGTGGAGCGAGGCGCCTACATCGCGAGTGGCACGACGGTCACCCGTGATGTGCCCGAAGATTCGTTGGCCGTAGGGCGAGCCAAACAGGAAAACAAGAAGGGATACGCTGCCCGCCTGCGAGCCCGGCTGCGGAAAAAGAAGCGGTGATCGGCTAGGTGCTAGTCCCGCCTTTTCGTCCTCGTCGACGTAGTCGTGCTCGTACTCGTGGTCGTAGACGTGCTCGTGCTCGTGCGCGAAAGATGATCCCGCGCACGAGCACGAGCACGACTACGAGGACGTCTACGAAGACGATTACGATTGCGAGGGGTAGCCCCTAGAACTTGATCGTGAAGGAACCCCCCGCCGGGTTCAGGCTGAAGTCGAGGTCGGGACCTTCCTCGTGCGTGTCGTAGTACTTGCTCGAGCACGCGATGCCGCGATAGCCCTCCCACGCCATGACCGCCTCGCGAGGTGCGGTAGCGTTGGCAAGCCCAGCCAGAACTGGCGGAACGACGTACATCCCGGCGGTCAAACCTTTGGTCATGCCCGTCCATTGGGTGGCCTTGATCGTACCACCAACCACACCGAAGATCGTCGCTCCCACGACTCCCAGCGGCCCCGCGAAAAGCTCTTGGGCGGCGTTCGCCTTTTCGAGTGTCTCGGTGGCGTATTGCAGTTTGGCGCGCCTCGCTTCTTCCGTGCTGCCGTCTTTCTTGCCGATCCGTTTGGCGCCCCAGACATCCGCAGCTGGCAACGCTGCGTGCATCAAGCCCGAGAAATAGAAGCCGGCCGCGAGGTAGGCGTATCCGAACTTGTCCCACTGCTCGTTGTCTTGGGCAGCATCGACGGCCAGATAGGTCGCTCCGCCACCGAGCGCGAGAAAGATCGACATCCACGTGTAACGCCAACGAGTGGCGTGCTTCTTGCCATCTTGGAGATCGCCTTCGATCTTGCGAATCCGGTATTGCACCTCGTCGTCTGACAGCTCTTCGATACAGCTGAAAGCGTCTTGCGCGAGGGCCGACCTCGGAGGGCTCAAAACCGCAAAAACCAGCGCGAAACCGAGCGCCAGCAGGAGAAAGTTCGATTTTCGATGATGTACAACCACAACCTACCCCGTTCGCCAGGTGGCCGGGATAGTACGCAAAACCGCCCCAGACTGCGATAGTGAACCGCATCGTGAACTACTTTTTTTCTAGAGGAAAGGTGCTTATCCCGTGTAGTGATCCAATCAGACTGGACAGAATGATTGGGCCGTCTAGTCAGTCCTCGGTGCCGAGAGCAGGCACCAAAGCTCGACGGGTTCCCGCAACGCATTATGCTGGGGGTCGTGGATAGCGTGCTTTTTAAGGTCCTTATTACGGTCGCGGCACTGTCGGTGCTCATCATCATTCACGAGGGGGGTCACTATCTCGCGGCCCGAGCCTTCGGCATGCGGGTCCTCCGCTACAGCATCGGTTTCGGCCCGACGTTGTTTCGCTACCAGCCGAAGGGGAGCCCAACGGTCTTTCAAGTCGCCGCGATCCCGTTCCTTGCATACGTGCAGATCGCCGGAATGAACCCCAACGAGGATGTCGATCCGAACGACCCCGAGCTCTACCCGAACAAGGGTTGGTTTGCCCGCGCTACCACCATCGCCGCTGGGCCGATCGCCAACTACCTCACCGCATCGCTGATCGTGTTCGGGCTCGGCGTGACGAACACGCTGCCGCCACGCCAACCCGCGGAACCGATGCAGGTAGCCGAAGTCGTCCCTGACTCTCCCGCTGCGAACGCCGGATTGAAAGAAGGCGACGTCATCATCGAGGCAAACGGGCAGGCGATTCAGAACGTCGGGCAGCTGATCGAGGCGACCGCACCGCGCGCTGGGGAGCCCACCGAGTACGTCGTCGAGCGAGCGGGCCAGGCACTGCCCCCCATGACGATCACGCCCGCCGATCGCGGTGGAAGGGGCCAGATCGGCGTAAGCGCGAAGATGATGCGCCTCTATGAAAACCTCGGAGTCTGGGATTCAGCGAAGCTCTCCATCGTCTTGCCATGGCAAATGACCGTGATGCAGCTCGAGGGGCTGACCGACATGGTCAAGCGTCGAAGCACGGAAGGCATCGGCGGCCCCGTGATGATGGGCAAGATGGTCGCCGACTCCTTCAACGCTGGAATGCCGGCTTTCCTCTGGATTCTGATGTTTATCTCGGTCGCGCTCGGAATGTTCAATCTGCTGCCATTCCCAGCCCTCGACGGCGGCCGCTTGATTTTCCTCGGTTACGAAATGATCGCGCGCCGAAGAGCCAACGAGCGGTTCGAGATGGCCGTCCACGCCTTTGGAATCGTGTTCCTCCTAGGCGTCATGATCTTAGTCACCTACCGAGATATCTTCGGCT
>Ga0255057_10002289_pt1 | contig 10420 bp, 6 predicted proteins | sample Cases_109_6_MG_FD_189022 | JGI IMG/M metagenome (GOLD analysis project Ga0255057, IMG submission 189022) | Seawater microbial communities from Amundsen Gulf, Northwest Territories, Canada - Cases_109_6 | ecosystem: Environmental > Aquatic > Marine > Gulf | place: Canada: Northwest Territories... | reverse complement strand
CTTCTCGCCGCATTGTTTGCAGGTTGGGTCCAAGCGTCCGTGTTTTTTCTCTCTGTACCTCATGCGGGCAAGATAGTTCCTTTCCTTCAGTCGGTTTGCTTTGTAGCAGCGTGAACAGCGGAACTCTTTTGCCGGCCAGCCGCCTTCCCAGTAGATCGGCTTGCCGCAGTCAGCGCAGTCATGTTGAAACGCTGGTGAATAGGCGCGGCGCAAGCTTGTAGGTAAGCCGGCGAAAGCCTTTTCGTACTTCCGCTTCAGCCGGCGTTGAATCGACTGCCAGCACTCAGGTAACTCAAAAAGCTCAAGCAAAGTATGACTCTCTTTGCAGCGCGTGCAGTTGTATCTATGCCAAGCGGACATGAGAAGTCGACTCCGTGATAATCTTATGTAACAGCTATTTACATGTTTATGGTCCTTAAAATTCTAAATATCTGTTACATGCCAATATACCACAGTAGCCCGTAGGCGTCCGGCAAGCCAAGGTGGGGTTTACCCTGCCCCCCTGGCTGGCAGTGGCTTAGGCGTGGGGAGGGGTGGCCTGCCGGAGCGTTACGCCCTACCCGTTGGCCTGTTGGGCGTTGGGTACGGGGTGCGGTAGTATTTACTACCCGAAGGGCGCGTTTAGGCACGTTAGGGGGCGTTTTGGGTGCGTGCTAAGAGGTGCGTTCTAGCCTAGAATACTAGGCATTTACCGCGTTTTTAGGGGTAGGCGAAAAACTGCCTTAAAGCCTTCGGAGGCCGACGCTCTATCCAGTTGAGCTACGGGGACTAAGGGGTTTGTTGATGGATTGCACTACAATTCTTGCACTACAATTCTCTTCAGGCACTACATCGATGAGCTACGTTCCCATCGCAACCCATTCCGAACCTGCGAACGCCGTATTCTACCGAGCCCACAAAACGTCGCAAGAACCGAGTGCCGCAACTGAAATACACAGGGATCCGTAATATCGTTTGGCATGTATCTTTTCGCGACCCAAAATAGGCACCCCACGGCGTCATCGGTTTGGGCTGATTAGCCAGGAAGAAAGTCGAGTAGCGAAGGCCCGGCGGGGCCGTAACCTTCGCCCTCTCCAAACCGGACGGCCCAGTCCCCTGTTTCCTATCCCCCGTCCCCTGTGTCCCGTCCTCAGTGTTCTCCGTGGCTCCGTGGTAAGTCTGGTGAGAAACTCGGGTAGGCACGGCACAGCGGCTTGCTAGCATCGCCCCGAGTTTAGTTCTCTTCCAAGCAATCGCAGTGCCTGACTGCTCTCCAGGGCTAGCGACGAGTTTGGTATGATCCGCAGCCATTTTATCGGCGCCGCCCAAGCGTGCGCCAACTCGCCGCGATTCTTGAAGTCCAACCATGCTCAAAGCCCTCGAACTCAACGGCTTCAAAAGCTTCGCCGACCGCACGCGGTTCGAGTTTCCCAAGGGCATCACGGTTGTGGTGGGCCCCAACGGTTCGGGCAAATCGAAATCGTTGGTCAGAAACACCAGGTGTTTGACGACGGACTCGTCGTAGTAGCGAACCCGACACAAGGGCTCTGGATATCGTTGAAAAGAATGGAGCGTTTCCAAGACAACCGTTTGGTCGCACGCTACACCGGTCGCCTTGTCGACCTCGTGGGAATAGCGACGTTTGAAGGCGAAGTTCTTCTTGGCTCGGGTGACGAAGTATGCCTTGGCTTGGTGGAGTTGGTAGAGACGCCCAAAGTCGAGATAGCCACGATCCATCACGTAGTAAGCGCCCGGCGTCGGGATCAGACCGTTTCTGTAGAAGATGAGCAAAGCGTTCACATCGTGCAGTTTTCCGTCGCCCATTTCCAACTAAGGCAGGACAATCGGTTCCGTCGAACTCCTGACAAAGTGGATTCACACCACGAAGAGGGGTATGATTAGTGGGTTTCCCGCACCTGTCCCCCGCCGGAGAGGTGCGTTTAGTCAGATTGTGCTATCTCTAGCAGCACCTTTCCCGTCAAGTATCGAGCTTCCATCATGATCAAAATTGATTTCAATTCAAATAATACTAAGGTTTATTGGGCTGGAATTCTCTTCACAATAGTCCTATTTCTCCTCTGCAGATGTCTTTATATAGTCCACCACTCGTCAGCGACTAGCATTCCCCCACCTGCCTCCTACGGAACAGAGGCCGCCTCGCATACGGAACTGCGTGGGCGGCTGAATGGAGAGGATTGGATGGCTTCCGAATCGAAGAAGCGCCGTGCTCGCATGGCTTCCCAGCGAGTCAAATTGACATTTGAACAGCTTGAAGCACGTCACCTAATGTCGGTTTCTTCGCCGGCGCCTCCTATGTTGGAGCACATGCTCGATGCTCCTCTCTTGGAGCAGATGGATACGTCGCAGCCTCTGGACACCAACTATACGCCGATGGTCTATGCTGGTGCAGACATGACCGTCAGCATCGCCGACGGAGCAGTGATTAATGGCGAAGTAATAGCCAACATACCCTCTAGCCTATCAATAACTTGGAGTTTGGTGTCTGGTCCAGGATCTGCAACGTTCTCAGACCCAGGTTTGCCAAGTACAACTGTCACCTTTTCGCTAGCTGGTACCTATGAGCTGGAATTGACCGCTGTAAATGGCGGCATTGCGGCTAGCAATCGAGTGATCGTCACTGTAGAAGGATCGGTTCCGGAGGACGTGGTGGTCGTCACGGGCACGGCCATTACGGAAAAGTATGAAGTCGATCCTGCCAAGGATCGGGCTTGGGATGCCCGTGGCGCCGAGTTTCTCGTCGAGTCGGTAACGCACGGCATGATCTCATTGGAAGGCGATGAGACGGAAACGGGCATGCTCTGGGCGGGTGGGTATGTCGAAAGCAATAAGCCGTGGGATGCTACTTGGTTGGACCATAAAGACGGGAACCCTGGTGAGCTGACGAGAAATTCTACGGCTATTGACATGAAAGGTTTTGACTTGACCGTGAGCGGGTTGCATTTCTTCAATGTTCACGATGGGGTAAGGACCAATAATGCTTTTGATTGGCAGATTCAACACGTCTGGGGCGAGTACGTGCGAGATGATTGCGTCGAATCGGACGGTTGGAATAGTGGCCAGATTGTCGATAGCCTGTTTGACGGTTGCTACACGGGGATCAGCACGAGACCAAGCAGTAGCCATCCTGAGTACGACGGCACTGGCGAAGTGTTGTTGATTGATCGGGTGCTGTTACGAATGGAAGCGATGCCCTACCCCTACCGGTGGCAAACCAAGTCGGGGAACATCGATGAGAATGGTGATCCTTGGGACGAGAACAGTGGGGATATTCCTTACCGACATGGGAATCTATTCAAGATGGAAGAGGAGGACCCCAGAAACATCCACTTCATCATCAGGGATAGTGTTTTCCTAATGGACCATGAGAACTTAAATAGTGATGACTTTGACTTTCCACCAGAAGAATTCATTGATGAAATGACGAATGTAACTGTTATCTGGCTAGGCGAGGGGGAATTCCCTGGTTACTTGCCTCCAGGCGATATTACAGTCGTTACAGGTCAAGCAGGATTGGACCTATGGACGGAGAAAGTAACCGATTGGCATGATCGACACCCTGATGTAGGACCGACTAGGAAGCCGTCTGAACCGGGAACTTTTGTCTTTCCCCGCATGTTTCCCACGCCTCTTGTTCTAGGAGAAATGACGATGATAGGGCCATCTGACACAGAATGGTTCGCAACCAGCCAAAGTGCGCAGAACTACGTCCATGAACTACAAACTGAGGTGACACGTTTGGAGAAAAGACATCAAGAAATGACAACAGACATAAACCCTAGGGAACGGGCGATAGAACGTGGACAGAAGCGTGAAGATAAAACGCTAGCCGACATCGAGCGGTTGCAGGGAGAATTAGACATGGAGAAAGGGCGTCTCAAAAGTGCCTACATTTTAGCTGAATCACTTGATGACGAAAAATCGGCACTCAAACAAGAGGCTTTTCGATGAGGGACATTAACGGGACATAAACGCTAGATGTACTTGCCTAGGTCGTCAATAGACCTGTCCCGAATGGCATTAACTTAACCGTAAGTCTATGCTCTACAAGTGTTAAGTACTGCTGCGATTGCGTTACTTGCATCAGTTCGTAACGCTGCAGACTCGCGAGCTACGAATTCGGCAGCCGTTGCTTTTTGTGCTGCGATAGCAATGCTTAAGTGTTGCTGGATCACGTGTTGCGGTTAAGTTAATGCCATTCGACCTGTCCCGTTTATGTTCCCCGAGCCAAGGGCTATTCGCTGTCCGCAACCGCCGAAACCCTGACTGGTCGGGGCCTATTGACGCGCCGCGGCAAAGCGTGGTCGCCAACAGCGATCATGCGACTGCTCGACTAACCGTCAGCGATGGACCGTTTGCTGGACCGCGTGGCCTGGCTCATGGGGGCAGCGTGATTGAGTTTGCGCGAGCGAGAGAGCCCTGTTCTTGAAACAGGTAGTAAGGCGGGTAATAAGTGGGTGCAGACAAAGACTTGATTCGGTGCTTCAGCCGTAGCTCTAGACTTTCCATAACGGGCAGAATCCGCTTGACCTCTCGCTTGTCGGCAGGCCGGGATAACTCGTGTTCAACAAGGTGATACAGCGCTGTTGCCTCGTGGAAGAACTCCGGAACGTAGGTCAATCTTCTTATGTCATCGCGAAGTAGCTCGAATGAGTCTTGGGTGACAGCCTTCTGATGCGCTGGACTGTTGTATTGTTTACTTGAGTCCAATTGCAAGAAGTTACCCTTTTCCTTGCGGATGCGTTCCAACGCGACAACGCATATCTCACATTCTACGTTACGGACATTGGCAAATGCCGCCTCGTAACTTGCACGTTCTTCGTTGCTCACTGTTACCCCCTTCGGTCACGGACTGCCACAGAGGAAACGCTCGTAGCTCTCAATACGACAATAATCCCCCGCACTCTTATTCCTCAACGCAGTTGCTGCTTGCACTCTGTGATTAGTAGGTCACACGATTCGGCTGGATAACCCATGTTCTTTGCCTGAGTAAACGCTGTTCTTGCCTTCTCGAAGTTCCCAGACCTTGGTATTCTGTCCACGAGAGCGTTTGCGGCCAGGAGTGCGTTAGCTCTGTCACCGCTAGCCTCGTAGTAGCGGGATAACCAGGAGTAGGCAGGCGCGAAATCAGGTTTAATCCTCGTCGCCATTGTCAGGTGGTAAAGAGCAGCCCCAGAGTGAGGGCTGGCTAGATAAATTGGTTCAATCTCTCCCTGCCGGAGCTTGGCTCTTAAAACCGCCCATGCTGCAGCCTTCCCAACGACGTAGTGTGCGAGGTACTTGAATTCGTCGGGCAGCGATTTGAGTTCCTCAGGCAGTGACATGGCTGGCTCTCTTGCCAGTTCGACTGCGCGAGCGATTGGGAAACCTAACTCTGTCTCTTCTGCCGATGCCAAGAGAACAAGGGCATTCGTCTCGGCTTCGGTGAACCGGCCAGACTCAAGCGCAAATCGGACATGCAAGAATGCCGACTGTTCGGCCCCTACAAGTCTCTTGAGAAACGTTCGGACGGACGACACGGGAATCGCAAAATTTATGTTCTGAGCATCTTTCAGGAACATTGTTGTCACGCCAGCCAACGTTCCATCGGACAGCAACAGGGGACCACCGCTGGAACCGGGGCTAATCGGCGCAGTAGTTTGAAGCCATTGCTCTCCCGGCGACAATTCGCGGAACCCGCTCACTCTTCCTTCGCTTGCTGAGCCGCTCAGTCCCTGCGGACTGCCGATGGCATAGACTGTCGAGAGAACGCGCGGATTTTGCAGCGCAAAGGGTATTCCTTTCAGGGGTTGGCTTGTTGAGAAGGACACTAAGAGCAACGCCAAATCTCTGTTCTCATCCTCTGCAATCACACTCAGGACATGTCCCTCCTCTCCGTTAGAGAGCACTACGTCTACCGAGACAGCGGGACGGATAACGTGGTAATTGGTAATCACATAGCCGAACTGTATGGGAGTTCCTCCATCGGTGAGGGGTTTTGCGAGCTGATTACGAAACTCAAGAAGCTCATAGCGGCCGAATAGCAAGGCCCCGTCAACGAGAAACCCCGAACCGCTTCCGATGGCTTCGCCGTCATCATCATTGACGATGATAGTGACGACAGATGGCGCAACTCGTTCATAGAGGGCCTCAGGCGTGAGATCGGATGCCGAAGTGGATTTGTGGGGAAGTGCAGCAACCTGAGAAGGCGGTTCTTCACTAGTGTGGTCGATTAACGCGAGCAGCACGGCGGCCACACCACAGCAAAGGGCGACGTAAGTAGCCCATTGGATATTCCCTCGTCGAGAAGTACGCATTGCAAGAATTGCCTTATTGAGTAAACAGAGGCGCTGTCCTCACCGGTGAATGGAACTCGGACGTAACATCCAATCTTCCGAGAGCTATTCAGCAAACCTCCATACAGGGGCCGTGCCCAAACATACCCCACTCGTGGATCAACCTGCGGAGCCGCGTTCGCGCATTACGCAGTACCGGCGGGAGATTCGCGCCGATTGTTCAACGAAGTTCAATCGTGAGGGGCGGCACGTTGCGAAATGGCAACATTCACCCCATCAGGACCGGAAGGCCTTGGTACCGGCGGATGACAGTGCGAACAGGGTTCGTACATCCGCTCTGCATCGGCTAGCGACAATGGAATCTTACTCTGGGCCAGATACTCGCAGCCGTCGCGGTGGTACTTCCTGCCGGACTTGGTAACGTATACCGTTGCTTGGTTCCCTTGGAGAGTTGACGGAAGCGGGTACAACCTCGCAACTGGCAAGACCCGGTGCTGTTGGCACTCGGCAATCTGTCGGTCGCAATCGTCGGCCGACCAGCCCAGCGCCTTGGCTGTGGCGAACTCGTGAAGAGCTTTCTCAACGTTGCCCGCCTTGCGGTAGGCGACCCCCAGGCGGTAGTGGAGCTTGTCGCGGAGGTCGGGTGGTTTTGGCAACAGTATGGAAGGGGACGCTTCGCACGCCAGGGCCCTTTGGTAGGACTCAATGGCGTCGTCGTACTCGCCGAATCCGGTAAGGACCTCTGCGAATTGGTAGTTCAATTCCCTGTTTGCGGGTGAAAGTACGGTTGCGGCCTCTAGGTCCTGTCTGGCGGAATCCGCTTGACCGAGGACGCGGTAGCACTCGGCCCGCATCGCCAGCGCTTCGGCACAGCGGGGCATCCGCTTCACGAGGGGATCGGACATGAGCAGTGCGTCGGCCCATTTACCGCTCAATCGGTGGTGCTGGTAGAGTTGCTCGTAGGCGGCCGGGAAATCGGGCTTCAGCTCAATCGCTTTCACTAGGTGATAGTAAGCGTCCGTTGAGTAGCCATTGGTGCGATACCGTATGCAGCTCTCCTCGGTGCGCGTGCCGTCCTTCGCATCTGGCTCGGCCTGCATTGCTGCACAGAGGCTGGCCTTGCCAACAACGTAGTGCATCAGGTACTTGAACTGATCGGGCAGCGATGTTTCCCCCCCCTGCGCCGATGCGATTACTTTCTGGTAGTGCGCGAGCGCATCTTCGTCGTCGGCTGGTGGTTTATCAAGCTCCCGCCAGGCGTCGGACAGTATCGCGACGGCCTTCCGATCGGCCTCGTATTTGACGCCCACTAGCAATAGCTCCAAGATGCTTGCGTTCGATTGCTTCGCCTTGACTGCTTCGTTCATGTCCGCGAAGGCCTGCATCTCGTGCCAAGGAATGCTGGCTCCGACGGCAATATCGCGGGCCTGGAATGGAGCGGTCGAGAGGAAGCTGTGAATCACCGAAACCGGTATGGCGAAGTTGAGATTCTGCCCTTCCGGGTGGACCAACGTGGTGACGCCGACCAGTGATCCATCGGCCAGCAGCAACGGTCCGCCGCTGGAACCAGGGCTGACGGGGGCGGTCGTCTGCAACCAGTTGTTACCTCCGAGTATCTCGCGGTAGGCGCTCACCCTTCCCTCGCTGGCCGTGCCTGAAAATCCCCTCGGACTTCCAATCGCATAGACCGTTGTCATAACGGGAGGGTCGCTTGCTGCCAGCGGGATGCCATGCGCGGACAGGCTGGTTGGCACGCTCACCATGAGCAGCGCCAGGTCAAGCTTTTCATCTTCAGCAACCACTTGCGAAGCCGCGAGCTTGTCGCCGTTGGAGAGCACAATGCAGGCGAAAACGGCGGGCCGGATCACGTGATAATTGGTCAGAACATAGCAATGTCGTGAAGGAACTTCACTTTCGCTGTCAGAGTTTGCCCACACCTTTTCCAACTCACTTGCGTCAGACCGGTCTGTGAAGACGGCCTCATTGATAAAGAATCCCGAACCGGAGGCAATGTCCTGGAAATTCTCATCCCTCACTTTGATAGTGACGACTGACCGCCCCACCTGCTCGTAAAGCTCTTGGGGAGAGAGCTGAGTTGGCCCCGCGAACAGCGTTCGGAGCCAATCGAATTGGCCGTGAAGGTCAGAGAGCGGCTGCTGAGAAGGTGCAGAAGGTTCGTTGGCAGTTGCCGTTTCGGCAGGTGTCGCCTCGGCGGATGCACGGTTGACATTCCCTGTAAGGAGTCCAATTGCCAGTATGATCGAGGCAGCGGCGCGTGAGATTGCCGCGTGCTTGGACGAGCGAAAGAGCAGCAGTTGGCGTGACGTGGACATGGAATGGCCCTTCGATTAAGCTTTCCGAGACAAGAATCAGGACGAGCGGATTGCCGACAGAGAAAGCATACCTCGCCAGGAGGATGCCCGACCGGGGAGGTGGGCCAAGCGAGATAGATTGGCGGTCGGTCTAGACGGATTCGTCGGTCGGTTAGGACCGTGAGGGATCGGCGTTGCAGAAACGAAACATCGTTCCTATCCTACAGCGACTGCTCATAGTGAAACTAGCCGCTGTGTCGCTTCGCACCATTGCCGAGTGCCTTGCGGGCCAGGCCGAGAATCTTTGATCGGCACTGCACCGAAAGCATCGGCCAAGCGTCGATGACAACCGCCAGGTCGGGGTCCAGTGCGCCGGATTCTGCGCCGCCATTTGACGAATTATGCGTTTTCCCCGACAATTCCGGCTGTGGTTCGAGTCTTGTATCGCCCACTTTTCACTGGTAGCATGAACAATGGGGGTTGCCGTGAGGCTCACTTCAACAAGACTATTTTACGAAACGTGGAGGTAGGGATTGGGTACAAAAAAAACAGGCAAGGGCCGACGAAAAGTGGGACGCAAGAAACGTCGCATGCGGTCCAAGATACGCCATCGCAAGAAGTAATCAGCTCCGCAGGGAGACCGGTTACTTTATCTGATTGCACTTGCTATCCGCTTGCGGTTTAGCAATTCTCTAGCAGTTACCCCTCCAATCCCGTCGTGGTGATGCCACGGACGAACGTGCGCTGCGCCAAGAGGAACAGGCCCGCCGTAGTCGTTCCAAGCCGCCACGAATTCCAACAGGGCAAACGTCGCCAGGGCTTGTACCCAGTGTAGCATGGCCCCCCGGGCCGTGCGTGACAAGAATGTTCATTCGCATGGATCGGGGATCCATGCTACGCCGTGCGTGAAAAAAGGTACTTTCGCACGGGCCGGGGGCCCATGCTACGGACTACTCTTCGTAGAAGTCCCATCCGAGCGCTTGCCAGTTTGGATTGATCCAACGATCCCCGTCATCGCGGGCGATTCCGGCTTGGCGAGGATTGGCGCCAATGTATTGCACGACGCGAAACAAATGCTCGTCGTGGCGAATGATGCGATCGTAAGCCTCCTGCTGCCACATCGGCCCACGCCGCCGCTCGCTCTTGTTCACGAAGTTCGCCGCGACACTCTTCATAGTGCCTACTTCATCTTCCAACTGGCAGTCGCCTAAGGGACGAATCGCCAAATGGCAGTAATTGGCCATGATGACAAAGCAACCGATTTCATATCGCGCTTCGTGAAAATGCAAAATCGCCCGGCGTAACTCAGCGGCGTATTGTGGTTGACGAAACGAGCAGTCGCCGTGACCGGCATCCATCCACTGATCGACCTTGCGGAAAACGTCTTTGGCGTACTTGGTCCACGTATCTTCGCTACGCGGCGGCGGGTTGCGGAGTTCCCACTCACGCCGCAGCGAGGCAAGTTCGTTTTTCTTGGCGGCGGGCAACACATTGGCCAGATGAAAAGTAACAAAGTAAGATGCGCCCGATTGTCGCCAATGCGGGAGATTGCGCGTGTAGATGGAGACCGGCCTATCTGGGTCAAGCCCACGAAAGCCAGGCGGTGGATCGAGGTTCAGTGCCATGCGCGTCATGGTAGCATGGCCCCCTGGGCCGTGCGCGAAAAAAAACGCTTTCGCACGGGCGGGGGGCCCATGCTACGGACTACCCCAGGGCCATCGCATCAAAGTGTGACATAATAGTTCGCTGCTAGCGTTGTCTTTGTCAATACTAGCAACGAATCCTTTCTGTGACGGATGTTGTTTTCTTGTTTATGTCACGGAAGGAGTTCTCACG
>Ga0255057_10002288_pt1 | contig 10422 bp, 8 predicted proteins | sample Cases_109_6_MG_FD_189022 | JGI IMG/M metagenome (GOLD analysis project Ga0255057, IMG submission 189022) | Seawater microbial communities from Amundsen Gulf, Northwest Territories, Canada - Cases_109_6 | ecosystem: Environmental > Aquatic > Marine > Gulf | place: Canada: Northwest Territories... | reverse complement strand
AGTTGCTCGAGTTCAAGCAATGAGTCGCCAAGTAACGCCGGGCCGTCCAGTTTCAGATCCTCGGCCAACTCGAAGTGGCGCTCTTTGATCGCTGCAAGCCCGTCGTGTGGATCCGCAGTAAGGGCAGCATCCAGTAATGCATCGAGCGCGCTCGAGACTCCCTGGAGTGCCGAATGCACGATCACCGGCTTGAGGCCGTCCGCCATTCTGTTCTTGACGAGGCCCGCAATCGTCGCCCAGTTTTTGGCTGTTGATACGCTTGTGCCGCCGAATTTCAATACTACCCAGGATGAATCGGCGATCTGCTCCGGTGCGCCAAGTACGGCGCCGGCATCAAACTCCGCTTCGGAGATCATTTTTTTCACTGGCAGTGCCGATCAGGATAAATTTGCAGCAAAAAAAACCCGCAGGGAATAATCCTCGCGGGCTCGTCAGCAACGTCCGGCTTTATTACTAGCCGGTACTATTGCCATTGGCACCCGCGCACCTCTGGCGCGCCATATTTTTTAAGTATTGTGTCGCATTCGCAAGAACGAAGCGTTGGCACATTACGCGGGTGACGGAGAAACTCATTCGCGCAGTACAACGAACCTGGTGAAAAAGGTCAAGTGGTGTGAGGCTCATCGTCCCACGCCGGAGGAATCGTGACGGCGCCGTGAGACGCCGAAGATACCTCTGCGCGATATTTGGCGAGTGCACCAGTCCGTACTGACGATGGAGGCCGGCGCCATTTCTTTCTGCGTCCTGCCATCTCGGCATCGCTGACGTCGACACTGATCAGCCTGGTCTGCGCGTCGATTTTGATCTTGTCCCCGTCCTCGATCAGGGCGATCGGTCCGCCTACCGCGGCTTCGGGAGATACGTGGCCCACGACGAAGCCGTGGCTGCCACCCGAAAAACGACCGTCGGTGATCAGGGCGACATCCGAGCCAAGCCCCTTGCCCATGATCGCGGCCGTCGGACTCAGCATCTCGCGCATACCCGGACCACCCTTAGGGCCTTCGTAACGCACCACAATGACTTCGCCCGGCTTTACAACATCCTTGAGTATCGCCTGCAAAGCCTCCTCCTCCGAATGGAATACACGTGCGCGGCCTTCGATACTCGATCCTTCCTTTCCGGTGATCTTTGCGACCGCGCCCTCAGGCGCCACATTGCCGTACAGAATGGTGAGGTGACTGTCAGCCTTGACCGGTTCCGCGAAGCTGCGGATGACGTCCTGACCCTGCGGATAATCCGCAACATCGGACAGATTGTCGGCCAGCGTTTTGCCGCTGACCGTCAGGCAGTCGCCGTGCAACAGGCCATGATCGAGCAAGCGTTTCATGAGCGGTTGAATACCGCCGATCTCGATCAGCTCTGACATCAGGTATTTGCCGCTCGGTTTCACGTCGGCGAGGACAGGCGTCCTGGCGCCGATGCGCGTGAAATCGTCCAACGAAAGATCAACGTCGCACTCGCGCGCGATCGCGAGTAAGTGCAATACGGCGTTCGTCGAGCCACCGAGGGCAATGACCACCGCGATAGCGTTTTCAAACGCTTTCCTGGTCATGATATCGAGCGGCTTGATGTCATTTTCGATCAACTGCATGACAGCGGCACCGGCTTTGTGACAGTCATCGACTTTTTGTGGCGATACGGCCTCCTGCGCTGAACTGTTCGCAAGGCTCATACCGAGCGCCTCGATTGCGGATGCCATCGTATTCGCCGTATACATGCCGCCACAGGCCCCCGGACCCGGTATCGCGGTCTTCTCGACTTCGAGCAACTCGGCCTGGCTCATTTTGCCGCCCGCAACAGCGCCGACCGCCTCGAATACCGAGATGATGTCGCGACGCTTCACTCCGGGTTTGATTGTCCCGCCATAGACGAAGACCGCGGGACGATTGAGACGCGCCATTGCCATAACGCAGGCCGGCATATTCTTGTCACAGCCACCGACGGCGACGAGACCGTCAAAACCCTCTGCTGCCGTCACGGCCTCGATCGAATCGGCAATGATTTCCCGCGACACCAGCGAGTAACGCATTCCCGGCGTGCCCATCGAAATGCCATCCGAAACACTGATGGTATTGAATATGACACCCTTGCCGCCCGCCTGATTCACTCCGCTGGCTGCTTCGGCAGACAGCTCGCGAATGTGCATGTTGCACGGCGTAACCATGCTCCAGGTCGACGCGATCCCAATCTGGGGGCGCTTGAAATCTTCCTCGGAAAAGCCGACCGCGCGCAGCATCGCCCGGCTGGGCGCCTGTTCTGTTCCATCGACGACAATGCGGGAATAACGCCGGAGATCTTTGTCACTCATGCCGCTAGTATCGCCCCACTCGATTCAGGATGCGAACGAAGTACGGCAAGCGTGGTTAGGTCGTTGAAAGTATCAGTTGAATGGCACATCGTCGTCACGAATGACGACGGCAATGCGGTGATAAATATCCATATCTGCCGCCGAGTCACCGTTTGACAGTTCGACAACAAATACTTCATCACCCTCGGCCTCTGAATCCTGTACCAGTGGCACAAGGAGGCGTGCGGAACGTTGCCCGGGACCGAACGAGATCGAGTAGCCACTCGGAGCGAAGTAGTCTTCTCCGACGGTCGCCGTACTTCCACGTACGGCGTACCCAATAACGATCCGCCGGTCGTCGGGATTGAAACGAACGATATCGATTTGCGCCGCCGGATCGCGTTCACTGACCGAGATCTGGCTGACCGCAAATCCAACCGTATTGGCCGGCAGCCTTGCTTCGAAATTGCGTCGATCATCATCCTCGAGATCAATCTCGAGAATGACCAGCGCCGCTGCAGCATTACTCGCTTCGGTGACTCGCAAGCGTGACTGCTGATCGGCCTCGCGGAGCGAATCGGATGACATTGTCAGCGTGATGCGAGCACGCTCCTGACCGGCAGGAAATTCGACGATGCCATTTCCCGACATCGTGTACTGCTCGCTGACCCACGGCGAGCGGTTGCCGCTGAATCCCACTTCATCGAGCCGCAATATCATCGGAACGTCGATGTTGGCGCCACGAATGAAGTCAACGACGACCGGATCTCCGTCTTCCCGGAGCGTTATGTGCGCGAGCCCGGCAGAGACAGTGCCGAGAATAATCATCACTTCGGTATCGGGCGCCGGCAATTGTGAATAATCTATCAGCGACACTGCGGGAGTTTTCTCGTTGAGCGCTACGGGCCCGTTTGCGGCATCGATTGCCGCGCCCTCCACGGAGCCCGTTATTGCGTCCTGCTCGAAGCCCGTCGCTGCGTTCTCCTCGGAGTCAACGATTTCCTCGGCGTTAATGTTCGAGCCTTCCTCGACGATGGATCTCAGGGCATCAACAACCTCGGAACCCAGCACATCGACGGCTTCGGAGCCTGGCTCGTCTACGTTATCGGCGCTCGGCCCATCGTTCTCTGACTCAGCAACAGGCTGCAGCTCCGTGACCACGGGTTCGTTGTCGGTATCAGCCGGTGCCGCAACGTCCTCTGCATCAGCTTGCCCCGGTACCGTCGCGGCATCCTGTGTCTCCAGCTGACGCATGAGTTCCGTCACCTGGCGGGTTACGACGTCAACGAGACCAAATTGGTAGCCTGCAAAGCTGACCAGCAACAGGAGCGTAATGAATCCGAAAACCCAACCCGAAGAACCACTTGGTTCGTCACCACCGAAGTCTTCTATGATCTCCAGATCGGGGGTCTCTTCCGAACGCTCGTCCAGTGCCTGCAGAAACCCGGCCATCGAATCGAATCGCGTGACTCGCGGATACGCCAGCGCCCTTTTTAGAGCCCGCCATTGAGTATCGGACAAGCCTCCTGGTCGCTGTGGTGTCATGCCCTCATCGGCCGCTTCAGCAGCATTGCGCGGTCCAAATACACGGTAGCCAGCGACAAGCCGATACAACAGGCAGGCAAGAGAAAACACATCGTCGGCCGCCACCGGATCATCTCCGGTGAGTACCTGCATGCTGGAATATGCCGGCGTCATCGCTCCAAGCACCCCGGGGTCGAAGCCATCCTTGCCTTTCGCTTGTTTCTGCCGGACTCGCGCAACACCGAAGTCAAACAGCTTTGCATCGCCGTTGGGCATCATCATGACGTTGGCCGGCTTAACATCCGCATGAATGATGCCGCAGCGATGCGCGTAATCGAGCGCCTTGCCGATCTGGCGAACGATGCTGAATGCGCGATCGACATTCATGGTTTTCGAGGCCGTGGAATCGAGTATGTCAGATAGTGGCTGACCATCGAGCCACTCCATGACAATGAAATACACGTCGTCCTCACGATCAAGGTCGATGAAGCGAACGATATTTGCGTGCGTCAGACACCGCCCCTTCGCCGCCTCCTGTTGCAATGCGCGGAGCGCCGCTCCGTCGCGCGAAAGTTGTGGTGAAAGCACCTTGATAGCTACCCAGGGATCTGAGGAACCCGCTTCAGCAAGGCGCCTGTCAAGAGCTTTGTATACGACACCCATGCTGCCGCCCGATACTCTTTCCTTGAGCATGAAGCGATCACGCAACACGGACCCGACTTGTACGCGTTCGTCGCCCGCGTCTTTCTTGAACGCGTCGCTGGGCAGAATCGTCGTTGTTGAACCGAACTTGTCATCCTGAATCTTGATGTCGGGAACCTTGTGCTTCGCTTGTCGTTGTCTTGCGGCGACCTTGGGAGGTTTAGCTGTGGATAAATTATCGGGGCTGGTTGGAACTCGCTCGGTCACGAATCGATCGAGCATCGATTTGACGAGTTGAAACGTTTCCTTGCGCAGCTCGCCGGCCTCATAACGTTCTTGCAGGACACGGCGCACTTCGGCTTCGTTGCCGCCACTCGCGGCCAGCAGTCGACCGATGCCCTCTTGAATCTCGGCGAGCATCTGTACGTCGTCCGCCTTGGCTTCGAGTCTATCGTCAAAGCTCGATAGCTGATCGGCGAGTGATGCACGAATTTTGTCCGAATCTGCGTTCATCTGGCGTTATCAGCAATGTCCGACGGGCTGTGAAATCGTTGCGCGGCCCAAGCGGACACTAGTGTAGCGCCTCAGTCAAGCCGTCAACCGGAACTGGTCGTCAAATTACCTTGCCGGGATTCAGGGTATTCAGTGGATCCAGGGCGCGTTTCAGACTCTGCATCAAGTCGAGCTCTGCTGCACTGCGGTGCTTCACCAGACACTCTTTCTTTAATATGCCGATGCCGTGTTCGGCACTAATGCTGCCGCCGATCTCGGTAACCAGATCATAGATTGCGTTGCTAAGATCCGCTCCACGGGTTTTGAATTGCGCAATATCGCCGTCCTTGGACTGGCTGACGTTATAGTGCAAATTGCCGTCGCCGACATGTCCGAACGTACATAAACGTGCATCGGGCAGAATTTTGTCGACCAACGACTGTGCCCGCTCCAGAAATTCGCCGATGGACGCGACTGGCACCGAGATATCATGCTTGAGACTCGCGCCCTCACGTTTTTGTGCCTCTGATATCGAATGGCGCAATCGCCACAGGGCGTCGGCTTCAGTGTTGCTCTTGGCGACAATGACATCGAGCGCCAAATCATTTTCGATCGAGCGCATCAGTTCACGCTCGAGCAGACCGCCGTCGCTTCCTTGGGCGACATCGATCAAGACGTACCAACTGTGCTCTTTGTCGAACGGAATTCGAGTACCTGGAATATGGCGCGCGACGAAACGCAACGCACGATCAGAAATCAATTCGAATGCCTGAATACGATCGGCCAGGCTCGACCGCAACGCTGCCAGCAGATCCACGGATTGATGCGCCGAACGTATCGCAACAAACGCTGTCGTCATTTCGCCTGGATCGGGATAGAGTCGCAATGACGCGGCCGTGATGATACCGAGGGTTCCCTCGCTACCAATAAAGACTTGCTTCATGTCGTATCCCGCCGTGTCTTTCCTGAGTGAGCGCAGGCCATCCCATATCGTTCCGTCCGCAAGTACCACTTCCAATCCGAGTACGTGCCTGCGTGCCGTTCCATAGCGAATGACGTTGATACCGCCGGCGTTGGTGGACAAGTTTCCGCCGATCTGGCAGCTGCCTTCCGCGGCAAGACTGAGAGGGAAGAACCGATTGTGCTCCCGAGCTGCATCCTGAATCGTCGCGAGAATACAGCCGGCTTCGACGACCATCGAATAGTTCTGAGGATTGATCGACCGTATACGGTTCAGTCGTGCTGTTGAGAGCAATACCTGGTCGCCGGTCGCATCGGGAATTGCACCGCCGCACAGACCTGTGTTGCCACCCTGCGGCACGATGCCGACGCATGCGCTCGCACACGTGCTGACCACACGCGACACTTCGTCGGTTGTGGACGGTGAGACCATGATCCGGGTCTCGCCCCGAAATGCGTTGCGCCATTCGGTCAGATGCGGTTTGAGTTCCTCTGGATCACATGTCCAACCCCCGGGGCCGACGATTGCTTTCAACTCTTCCAGCAGCATCTCAATCCTCGAATATGGCCTGCTTGGCAAAGGTCGCCCAATCAATGTTGCTGCCGCACATGACCAGGACGACACTTTTGCCCGCGAGCGACTCGCGCAATGGCCCGGCAAGCGCGGCCGTGGTCGCCGCGCATGCCGGCTCGACCGCGATTTTCATGTAACGAAACAGCAACCCCATGGATTTACGTAACTCGAGGTCATCGACGCTGACAAGTTTGTCGACATTTTTGCGACACAACTCGAAGGAATACGGCATTGCGAACGGTGCGCCGAGGCTGTCCGCAATCGTGCGAACCTCGTCGATGCTACATGGCTTGCCCGCGGCGAAACTTCGATGCATCGAGTCTGCGCCCTCCGGCTCGATACCGATGAGCTCGCACTCGGGACGCAGCTGCTTTATCGCATTTGCAATTCCGCCCATCAGTCCGCCACCGCCTATCGATACCAGAACGGCATCAAACGCTTCGCAGTCGTCGCAAATCTCGAGCCCAATCGTCCCGGTGCCAGTCGCGATTTCCGGGCCCTCATACGGGTGTACGAAGTAGCGACCTTCTCGCTCGCGAATGTCTTCGGCAATCTTGAAGGCCTGGTGGACATCGTCGGTGAAAACGATTTCCGCGCCGTAGGAACGGCAAGCAGCAATCCGCGACGGATTCGCCGAACAGAGCATGACGACCTTGGCGCTGGCACCGACGGCCCTGGCGGCGAATGCCGTAGCGATCGCGTGATTGCCGGCGCTGACAGCTGTAACGCCGGCCTTGATTCGTTGCGGCGAGAGGCTCTTGACAATCGCTAGCGCGCCCCTTGCCTTAAATGTGCCGGTACGTTGCAGAAACTCCGGTTTTGCCCAAATGCGCATATCAGCGCCGATTTGAGCCTCCAGTCCCGTGCATCGCAGCAGCGGTGTGCGCGTAATTTCGCTGGCCAAGGACGCCTGAAGCGCCCGAATCGCTGCAATGGTTGGTGGTTCCGGCATCATCAATATTCACTCGCAGGGTTCGCATGGTACGTAGTGCGCGCCCGTCGGCAACCCTGACATACGACTCTCGATGAGCACGCAATTATGTAATCCGGGGATCCAGGCATCTGCGGGCGCTTCATAAAAATTACACTATTTTCAATCGCTTTCTGATAGTACTTGCGCTGCATTCAAGAGTGCATTACTTTCGAATGACGGTATCAGAGCAGTAAGTGCCAGTAACCGTTGGGGCCCCAATAGTTGACTGTCATGGTATTGCCCTGAAGTACCCAAACGGATGCGCGAACTGTGGCAGATAACACGGGCGCGCGGAAGTCGCTGCGGGCATTTGCATGGAACTAGATGACCTATCCCAGTCCGGTATTCGACGAATAGCCGACTATTCGCCGTACCTGGATCAGTTGGCCGGCCTCGCCCAGGAAATGGGCTTGCAGCAGCGCAGCAATCTCGTTCAGCTCGAACGAAGCTTGCACCAGCACTGGTCTCTCGGGCAAAACAATATTCTCAGCTGGACGCCCCTCGACGAAGGTATTCTGATACTGGTATTGCCGCATTACGCGATTGCCGACTACACGACGCCGCGCGCCGATGGTGCACCGGCCGGTGTGTCGCCCAAATTCATTACTGAATTGATTTCCGGCGACCGCCAGTTGACGTTCGATCAAATTCAGAAGGTCGGTCGTCTGCTCCGAATGGAACCCATCTACATCCAGCTCCGCCAGCCGTTGTCGGGTCACCCGGTAGAAACCCAGATTATTGAGAAGATGATCCGCCGCTACGGTATCAATTATGTCGCCAGCCGCGCCGTCACGTTGTTCGATATCGTCGGATTCAGCCTGCTGACGCCGTTCGAGCAGATGACACAGCTCAACAGCCTTTCCTATTCGCTGAATTCAGCGCATGCCAAAATGCTCGAACAGGATGTGGGTATGGATTTCGCCCGATCGTCAAGTGGTGATGGCTTCTATATCTGGAATCGGGACGACGGCCTCGAGGCGAACGTCAATTTGTATCACTTCATGCACATAGTTCTTGCGGACAATGCCATCGCCAGGAGTAAAACGACGTCCAAAGCTGTGCCGAGGCTGCGCGCGTGTTTTCACGTTGGTAGCTGTTACGAATTTCACCAGGCGGAAGGGCTGAACCCCACGATGCACGACTTTATCGTCGGTGACATTACGATCGAACTGGCGCGCATGATCGAGGCCGCACTTCCCGGCCAAATTCTGGTCGGCGAGTTTGTTGCCGATCATTCCGATGCAGCGACATCACCCGCCGATACGCAAGCCAGCATCGATGCAGTTACATTTCTGGAGCGTGCGCAAGGCAATCTTTCCAAGCTCAGCGGAATGGAATTTTCGGGCGAGCGTGTCTCTGCCATCAAGTGTTACTTGACCGGTGAGAAACTCGACAATGGGAAATTCAATATCAGGCGTTTGCATATTACAGACAAGCACGGATTGTCTCGCGTTGCGTACAACGCCAAAGTAAATATCTATCGCGAAGCCGCGGAACCGATACTGCTTGGCATCGAAGACAAAAAGCTACCGCTGGCAAAGCAGCCGGCCTAGTCTTCTCGGGCTCTGCAATTCGACCGGTCCAACCCGATGCAAGTTGCCTGGCGCCTCAGGATCCATCGAGGGCAGAGCAGATGCCCGCGGCGATGATCGGGATCATCGCGTAGGTAAGTCCTATATCCAGTGCATATTCCACGAAGGGCATTTTCATCTGCTCAATCATCAAGAACCACGGCGCATCCAGCGCTACTGCAAGTGCCCACCAAAGACTTCCGACCTTCAGACCAGACCTTATTCCGGTCCCGTCAGCTGTGCGGAAATACATGATTGAAAAGGCTGTTGCGCTTGCGGCCATGCTAACCGCCATAATGGTTTCAAACAGCGCGGTCTCGGGAGGTACGAGTGGAAAAATGACTATTCCGATTGCAAATGGAACAAGCCAAATTGCGATACCGAATTTGGCGATTCGAAAAGCAGATTTCATCGCTTTCGCCCCTTGGCTCGTGAGAGCGGCATTTTTGATCGAAAAATGGTCGGGGCGAGAGGATTCGAACCTCCGACCCCCACAACCCCATTGTGGTGCGCTACCAGGCTGCGCTACGCCCCGACCGATGTGTTGATTCGAAAGGACCCGAAACGGCAATGATACTTGCGGCCGCTTGTCGAGTGAAGGTGGAATGTCAGCGGCGTAGAATCTTCAGAACTTGTTCAAGTTCCAAGCGTAACTGCTTGATAATCTGCTGGCTTTGTGTGACGTCCGATTTGGCAGTATCGCCCATTAACCGCTGCCTGGCGCCACCGATCGTGAAGCCCTCGTCATACAGCAAACCACGAATTTGACGAATGATCAGCACATCCTGGCGCTGGTAATAGCGTCGGTTACCGCGACGCTTGACCGGCTTCAGTTGCGGAAATTCCTGCTCCCAGTACCTGAGCACGTGCGGCTTCACAGCGCACAGATCGCTTACCTCACCAATGGTGAAGTAACGCTTGCCAGGAATTGGAGGTAGTTCGTCGTTATTCCCCGGTTCCAGCATAGGCTTCCACGCGGGCTTTTAGTTTTTGTCCTGGTCGAAATGTCACTACACGGCGTGCCGAAATCGGAATTTCTTGCCCCGTTTTCGGATTTCTTCCAGGACGTTCTTTTTTATCCCTGAGGTCAAAGTTTCCGAACCCGGAAAGTTTGACTTGCTCCCCAACTGCTAGTGACGCACGCAGCTCTTCAAAGTACATATCGACGAGTTCGCGGGCTTCACGCTTGTTCAAACCAAGCTCGTTGAACAACGACTCTGCCATGTCTGCTTTTGTCAGTGCCATCGATCTCAGTCTCTTAACTCAGCTGCAAAATTTTCTTGCAATTTACGCACTGCCTTGGTCATTGCAGAGTCCGCATCATCGTCAGTAAGGGTGCGGGATGTTTCCTGCAAAATCAAGCCCAAAGCTACGCTTTTTAGCCCAGCTTCTATACCGG
>Ga0255057_10002285_pt1 | contig 10424 bp, 8 predicted proteins | sample Cases_109_6_MG_FD_189022 | JGI IMG/M metagenome (GOLD analysis project Ga0255057, IMG submission 189022) | Seawater microbial communities from Amundsen Gulf, Northwest Territories, Canada - Cases_109_6 | ecosystem: Environmental > Aquatic > Marine > Gulf | place: Canada: Northwest Territories... | reverse complement strand
CAGCCCCACGAGATCGAGCAGCTCGGCGACTCGCGCATCCAGGTCTCGGCCGCCTACGCCGTGGAGTTTGCCGAAGAAGCGCAGGTTCTCCTCCCCCGAGAGATCCGGGTAGAGGGCGATCTCCTGAGGGGTGAGCCCCACCACCCGCCTCACCGCGGGCACCTGCTGGCGCAGGCTGTGCCCGAAGACGCGCGCGTCGCCGCTCGAGGGGCGGAGCAGGGTCGAGAGCATGGCCAGCGAGGTGGTCTTGCCGGCACCGTTGGGGCCCAGGAGGCCGAAGGTTTCGCCGGCCCGGATCTCGAGTGAAAGGCCCCGGACGGCCTCCACGGGGCCGTAGCGCTTCGCCAGCTCCTGGAGCTCGACCCCGCTTGCCACCGCGTCCACGGGTCCCATCATGGCCCAGCGGGCTTCGGATCACCCCCGGGAAATCGCTCCTTCGACGGCCCGCGGTCGCGCCGGCCGCGGGGAGGCGGCCCACTAGAATGCGTTCTAGTCTGATGTGGAATGTGTTCTAGTCTGCGCCCCGCTTGAGGAAGCCCATGTCCCAGTCGCCCCTGAGCCTCGACGACTTCAACCTCGTGCATCCTGCTCACTACGCGGAGCTCGGGTATCCGCACGAGATCTGGACCCGCCTGCGGCGCGAGGCACCGGTTTCGTGGTGGGATCGCACCGACGGCATGCCCTTCTGGGCCGTCACCAAGCACCGGGATATCACCGAGATCTCGACGCAGCCGACCAAGTTCGTGAGCGGCCCCCGGCTGGTGATGCAGCACGGGCCGGAGCGTCAGAACCACGAGTTCCCGGCCACCCTGATCCAGATGGACGGCCACCGGCACCGCGCCTTTCGCAAGCTCATCAACAGCCGCTTCAAGCCCCAGGCGCTCCGGCGCATTCACGGCGACATCGAGAGGATCGGCAAGGAGATCGTCGACGACCTGGTGCAGGACGACTTCGGCGAGTGCGACTTCGTCGAGGCGGTTTCGGCTCCGCTTCCCATCGCCGTCATCGCCTGGCTGCTGGGAGTTCCGCGCGGGGACTGGAAGCTGCTCTTCGACTGGACCAACAAAATCATCGGCGCGGAGGACCCGGACTTCCAGGATGAGGGCAAGACGCCGCAGGAGAGCAGCCGCGAGAACATGGTGGCGCTCTTCAGCTACTTCGCGCAGCTGCTGGAAGAGAAGAAGAAGAGTCCCACGGACGACCTGCTCTCGCTCATCACCCAGATGGAGGTGGAGGGCGAGAAGCTCGAGCTGATGGACCAGCTGGCCTGGTGCCTGATCATCGTGGTGGCCGGCAACGAGACGACCCGCAACGGGACCACCGGCGGCATGTTGGCCTTCGTCGAGCACCAGGACGAGCTCCGCAAGCTCCAGGCCGATCCCGCCCTGCTCTCCTCTGCCGTGGAGGAAGTGGTGCGTTGGACCTCTCCCATCATCCACTTCGCGCGTACCGCGACCCAGGACTACGAGCTGCGTGGGAAGAAGATCGAGGAGGGCCAATCCGTCGCGCTCTTCTACGCCTCGGCCAACCGCGACGAGGACATCTTCGAGGACCCCTTCTCCTTCCAGATCGACCGGCATCCGAACCGGCACCTGGGCTTCGGCGTGGGTGAGCACTTCTGTCTCGGGGTACACCTGGCTCGCCTGGAGATGGCGGTGGCCTACAAGCATCTGCTGCCGCGCATCGCCGAGATCGAGCTGGCCGGCCCCGTCGATCGCCTGCATTCGGCTCTGGTGGGGGGCGTGAAGCGCCTCCCGATCCGCTACAAGCTGCGCCCCTCCGCCTGAGGGCCGGCCCGGGAAGTTGCGCCCCAGTTGCCGCTCCCTGACGCGCGGCACGCGCCGCCTACAGCGCATGCTCCGCGGGGTCGAAACGCTTCTGTGATGGCGAGCGCAACACGCACCAGCCCCCTGCCCAAGGCGATCATCGGCGCTACCGAGAGCGTGACGCGGGAGGCGGCCAGCGCCGCCATGGTGCGAGCGGGCTGGGAGCCGGAGGCCTTCGGCGACGCCGCGGCGCTTCGGGAGGCCTGCGAGCGGGTGCGCCCAGCTCTCGTGGTGCTCGCCTTTCACGACATGGCCAGCGACCGATTCTCCCTGTGTCGAGAGCTCTCGCCACGCTTCGCCGTGGTGGTGGCAGCCTGGCAGCAGGCCGAGGACGTGATCGACGACGCCTACGCGGCCGGCGCCCTCGACGTGGTGGGCGTGCCGGTGCGCTGGAACCTGCTGGTTCCGCGGCTGGGGCGGCTCCAGGCCTCGGCCGAGGCCCACAAGCAGCTCGAGAGCAGCCACGCCACGCTCCAGAACGTGCAGCGCATCGCGCGCATCGGCAGCTGGGGGCTAGACATCTCCTCGGGTCACATGGAGTGGTCGAAGCAGATGTACGAGCTGCTGGGGCTCGCGCCCGGTGCCCGGACCAGCTTCGAGAGCTTCTCACTCTGCATCCACCCCAAGGATCGCAACGCGACGATCAGCGCCCTGCGTCGGGCAGGGGAAACGGGCAGGAGCCTGTCCGTGCTTCACCGCGTGGTGCACACGACCGGATCCGTACGCCACGTGCAGCTGCGGGCCGAAGTGGCGGACGGCGAGCCGCCCACTCTGCGCGGCACGCTCCAGGACGTGACGGAGCAGCGGCGAGCCCAGGCCAAGATCCGCCGGCTTGCGCACTTCGACGGCCTCACCGGCCTCGCCAACCGTCGTCGCTTCATGCAGCAGCTCGAGCGCTCGCGGGAGCGCTGCGCCACGGCAGGCGAGAAGATGGCTCTGCTCTATCTGGACCTCGACCAGTTCAAGCGCATCAACGACACCCTGGGCCATTCCGCCGGCGACGCGCTGCTGCGCTCGGTGGCCGACATGCTATTCGAGAAGGTGCGCGTTACCGACGTCGTGAGTCGCCCCGATGCGGGGGAGGAGTCCGAGATCTCGCGATTGGGAGGCGATGAATTCGCGGTCTTGTTGACACAGCTCCACTCGCGCGACGATGCCCGTCGCATCGCCATGCGCATCCTGGGCGCACTCTCCACGCCCATCAACGTCGACGGTCACGACATCACCACGACCGGGAGCATCGGGATCTCCCTCTTCCCGGACGACGGCGAGGACGTCGAGACGCTGATGAAGCACGCCGACCGCGCGCTCTACCACGCCAAGGAGAAGGGGCGGAACAACTTCCAGTTCTTCAGCGCGGCGCTGAACGCGGGCGCCATGAAGCGCCTCACCCTGGAGTCCCGGCTGCGCGCGGCCGTGGAGAGCCACAGCCTGCACCTCCACTACCAGCCGCGCATCGACATCCCGACCGGTCAGACCAGCGGGGTCGAGGCGCTGCTGCGCTGGAACGACGACGAGCTTGGAGCGGTGACGCCGAGGGATTTCATCCCGATCGCCGAGGAGACCGGGCTGATCGTTCCGCTCGGCGAGTGGGTGCTTCACGAGGCGTGCCGGCAGGGAGCCGCCTGGCGCAAGGCTGGCCTTCCCCCGCTCAAGATCTCCGTCAACATCTCGGAGCAGCAGTTCCGGCGTGACGACCTGATTGCGACCGTGGCCCGGGCCTGCGAGCAGAGTGGCTTCCCCCCGAAGCTGCTGGAGCTGGAGATCACCGAGAGCCTGATGCTCCAGGACGACGAAGCCACGGCCACGCTGATGCGTGAGCTGCGCGCGATGGGAATGGGCATTGCCCTCGACGATTTCGGAACCGGCTACTCCTCGCTGAGCTACCTGGCGCGCTATCCGCTCGACGTGCTGAAGCTCGACCGCTCGCTGGTGCGGGACCTGACCGACGACCACAACGCGCGCGGCATCGCCACCGCGGTGATCTCGATGGCCCACACCCTGGGCTTGCGCGTGGTGGCCGAGGGGGTCGACCAGCAGGAGCAGCTCAGCTTCCTGCGCGAGCAGGGCTGTGACGAGCTGCAGGGCTTCCTCTTCGCCGGCGCCCTCGAGCCGGACGAGATCGCTTCGCGGCTGAAGCCCGAAGACGACGTGCCCCTGCTCGCGATGCGCCCCGGCGACAGCTAGCTCGATGTAGCGGTGCGCTCCGGGGTCGACCGAGGCTCGAATCGTCAGCCGCGTGCAGGCGTTACTTCACGTCTTGTACCTGCCAGAAAGAGCGCGACTCGCAGTCGGCGACCGCTTCGAACATCGGATCGAACTTCTTCGACACAGCCGAGGCAGCATACGCGTCGTTGAAGGCAGCCATGGCGGCGAAAGACGGCATCTGGCCGATCCAGATAACCGCGTTGAGATCTTCAGACGCGATAGGTACCAGGACCTGGGCGGTGTAGTCGCCACCACCCTTCACCTCGGCAATGGCCTGCTTGAACTCGTTGCCCACCTTCATCAGGTCCTCGATCGTCTTGCCTTCGTTGAGTGAGCAGATGAACGCCTCCTGGGTCGTCGCCTGGGCCGGGCTCGGGCAGAGCGAAACGAATGCGACAACGGAAAACAAGGTCGGAACGATGCGGTCGATGGACATGCGAGTCCTCCAGGGTTGGAAATGGAATCCGCCCGGGTTGCGGACGGCGTCGACGCGCAATCTCCCACCGGAGGCGCAGCGTGTCAACATCATTGTGGTCGGGGTTCGGGAGGCGGCCAGACTCCTGGCGCTCCGATCCGGCGCGGTAGTCTCTCCTCGAAGAAGGCCGGACCACTCCAGAGGGATCACATGCTGAAACTCTACGGTTTCGTCCAGAGCAGCTACTACAGCGTGGTGAAGCTCGCCCTGTTGGAAAAGGGGCTCGGGTTCGAAGAAGTGCACGTGGCGCTTGGTGAGGGGGGCAAGCTCGTCCCGGATCCGAGCTACCGGGAGAAGAGCCCCATCGCGAAGGTCCCCAGCCTGGAGACAGAGCAGGGCTTTCTCTCGGAGACGAGCGTCATCCTGGACTACCTGGACGATCTCGGCACGGGGCCATCGTTCTACCCTACCGATCCATTCGAGAAGGCGAAGGTGCGGGAGCTCATCAAGTACCTCGAGCTCTACATCGAGCTACCGGCTCGCCGCTTGTACGGCGAGCTATCGGGTCGGCCGGTTTCGGACGAAGAGAAACAGGCGGTTCGAAAGCTGTTGGAGGAGGGCTTCGATGCGCTCGTCCGGCTCGCCCGCTTCGATCCCTATATCGCGGGCCGCGAGGTCACCTACGCAGACTTCTTCGCCCACTTCACGCTGCCCAACGCGACCTGGATGACGCGGACTGTCTACGACTGGGACACCTATCGAACGATCCCAGGGCTGAAGGATCTGTTCGACCTCCTGGGCCAGCGGGAGGGGGTCCGGCGCATCACGGCCGGGCGGCGATCCTCGGAGCAATCCTAGAGCTCCAGGACAGCTGACCCCTCGCCCTCTTCGGCTGCCGGCGACACCGCCTGGCGGTGCTACTTCGCGGGTCCGGCGTCGACGGCTTTCCGCGTAGCCTCCTCGGCTCCGACGGCTGAACCGGCGGCCGCGCCGGGAACCGCACCGGCGGCTGCTGCCCCGGTAGCCGCCGTATCGGCAGCGGCTTCCGTCCCGACGACAGCCGCGTCGGCCGCGGCCCCGGTCGCCGCACCAGCGGCCTCTGCCGAGGCGTCCACGGCGTCATCGGTCACCACCTCGACGTCGTCGGCGGCCTTTTGGACCACGTCCTCGGCCCAGCTGGTGATTCCGATCATCAATGTGAATCCGACAGTTACGACAAGCGTTGCGAGCTTCTTCATTTCAGTTCCTCCGGTTCGCCGTGCGCCTAGGCGCCTTTGCTGCCATTTCCCGACGGGGTATACCAGATCGGAGAGGAGCATGGGGCCTCCCGGATCGACGCCTCTTCGGACGCTCCGGTATGTTCGGCCGCGCCGCCGGACGCTGTGCCGGCGCCCGGCCGGCATCGACCGGAGGCAACGTGGAACGCATCAGCAGATTCGCCAGCATCGCCCTGGCAACCTTCGTCGCGGCGAGCGGTGTCGCGACGGCCCAGCAGCTCGACCAGCTCAAGCACACGACGCCGGCCGAGCGGGCTGCCGCCTCGACCGCGGTGATGAAGCAGAAGCTGGAGCTCTCGCCCGAGCAGCTGACGAAGGTGAAGGCCATCAACCTCGAGCACGCCGAGCAGTCGTTTCCAGGATCGACCCGAGACGCGTAGGGGCCGCGTGGTCAGCGCCGTGCCGCGCTTGAATCCCCCCCCGGGCCTGCCGCGGGCGCGTATCGCCCGCGCTGCACACCGAGAGCCGGTGCCAGGGCCTCCGCGAGGACCTCGGCGACGAGCCGGGATCCGAGCCGATTCAAATGTGAGTCGTAGGCGGTGTTGTATGGCAGTCGTCCGGCGAGCATTTCGCTTCGCAGTGCAGGCGTCGCGTCGATGAAGCGGATACCTGCGTCCTTCGCCCGAAGCTCCAGCGCTGCCGGGAGCTCGTTCGGCCTCCAGCGGCCGAGGATCGGGGCCTCCGAGCCCACGAACTCGACACGGTCGTAGAGGATTCTCAACTTCGAAGGCATGTAGAGCAGCCACGGCTGCATGCCGGCGGCGCGGGCGGTCTTGGCCCAGCCGTGGAGAGCCCGTGCCAGCGCTCGGCGCAGAGGGATCGCGACCTCGCCCCAGCCCGGCGGAGCGGCGTAGAAGGTCATGGGGAGCCGCTGTCCGCCCGGCGCCTCATAGAAAGCGTTCACCCGCCTGGCCATACGCTCGCCCCCCCCGCCGCTGGCGAGGCGGGAAATCGCCACGATGAGCGAGTTCTGGGGGGTGTGGATGGACAGCCGATTCTCGGGCAGGGGCTCGCCCTTCCGCACCCGCCGCAGGCGCTCGACCTCCACCGCTAGCTCCGTGAGGTCGTTGCCCTCGTAGAAGACGAGCACGGCGTGGGTCGTGCTCTCCGCCTTTCCGAATGATTTCAGGTAGGCGATGTACGTGAGTGGGCCCGTCTCGGCGACTCCCAGGTTGCGGACACGAATACCCAGCTGCTCGGCCAGGCCAGTCGTGAAGAGGTCGGCTTGGTCCAGGTAGCCCAGCTCCACGAAGGAGTCTCCGACCACGACGACCTCCCAATCCGAGAGACCCTCGGGATTGCGAAAGCCATCGCGGTCGTAGCTCGCCGTGATGCTGGGTGCGTCTTCGTAGAGACGTGCCAGGTCATCGTGACCCGCCCAGCTGAGCATCTGGTGGATCACCCGGCCCTTCCAGATCTGCGGTCCGTCGCGGCGGTAGTAGGCGTCGCCGTGCCGAAGCGCCGGGCTGCGGTAGTAGATCGGAATCTCCGCGAGGCCGCGGGCTGGATCCTCGAAGTCGAAACGAATGACCCGGAAGAGGCCTTCGGCAAAGAGAAGCATGAGCGCGAAGGTCACGATGCTGAGCGTTGCCTTGCCGAGCAAGTTGGAAATGTAGCTTCAGCACGTAGTGGCGGCATGAGTCGGCTTGTTGTCGCAGTGGCGCTCTCAAGAGGTGTCGCCCAGTAGTGGATCTACACACGGGCGACGCGGGAGGGCCCCGCGTCGCCCGTGGCATCCTGGCAGGACGTCCGACCCGGACTCAGTAGATGTAGCCAGTCTCCCAGTCGACCTTGGCGTCGGGGTTGCACAGCAGGGTGGGCGGGCTGCCCTCGCCCCAGCCGTTGCGCCCCCAGCAGAGGACGCGGTCGTCGTCGGTGATCCCGCAGGCGTGGTGATAGCCGGCCGCCACGTCGACGAAATTCGCACTGGGAACGTTCGAGCTGAGGCCGTACTGGTTGCCGCGGCGCGGCGACCAGCAGCGCGCGGTCCCGTTGCTCTCGAGAGCGCAGGCGTCCCACACACCCGGGTCCGCCGCCGTGTAGCGGCCGCCGGGGGGGTTCGCGAAGACGAGGGGCCCGCTGGGATCGCCCCAGCAGTAGAGGCCGCCGTTGGTCGAGATGCCGCAATGGGTCCAGGTGTCTGCGTTGATGCTGACGAAGGACTCGGGCGGCGGACCCACCCAGTCGCCTTGCCTCATGTCGCCCCAGCACTCCACCGCTCCATTGGTCGTGAGCGCACAGGTCTGGTCACCGCCGGCGGCCACCTCGCTGAAGCCCGCGCCCTGGGGCGCGCCGCTCACTTGGCCCTCGCGGTCCGTACCCCAGCACTTCACCTGGCCCAGGTCGTCCACGGCGCAGGCGTGGCTGACCCCGGCTGACACCTGCCGGAAGGGCAGGTTGGGATTGGGCGGGTAGGGAGGGTTGGCGACGCCGGTCGCGTATCCCGGAGACTCATCGCAGACCAGGTACCCGTCGACCCGCACGCCGCAGAAAGAGTTGCGACCGGTGTCGATGTCCATGAAACGGCCAGACAGGCTCGGCGGGTTGTAGCCGAAGCACTCCGCCGTGCCGTCACCACGCCGGATACAGGTGAAGGCGTCGTCGGTCTCGACGTCGACCGCGCAGGCCTTGAAACGTGACCGGTCGAGTGTCGGGGGCTCCGCCTGCTGAACGACCGCCCCGATGAGGGGGGTGGTCTTCTTGGCCTCGGGCTGCGGTTGGAACACATTCGTCGTGGTGCTTGTCCGTATCGGTGTCCTGGTGACCGGTCCCAGGGTCCGGGCCTCGCTGGTCAGGGGAAGCAAGCAGCAGAGGCTCAGGCTCAGAGTCGTTGTGATCCGTTTCATGTCGGGCTCCTCGGGTGCTCCTGGGCGTTCGCTGCGTGGTTTGACCTTGCCGCAGCTGGGCGACGCGACCTATGAAGCGAATCACTCGTTGGCGCATTCCCCACGGGCGTTGCATGGCGAGCGATTCTCGATGACGTGGCCGAGGACCACGGGCGCGGGCCTCAGCGCGCGGCGGGTGCCTTCAGGGTCCGGCTGTGCAGGCCGCCGCAGAAGGAGGCGGCGTAGGCGGTGGTGGGGTCGCTCGGATCGAAGCTCAGGCTGGAAACGAAGCCGGCTTCGAGGCCCGCGCCCGCCTTCGCCCAGGTGGCGCCCCCATCGAGGCTCTCGAAGGCGCCCCCGTCCGAGAGGTCGGCACCGACGAGAATGCGGGTTGGGGCGCCGGGGTCGATTGCCAGGGAGAACACAGTGAATCCCCGACCGACACTGAGCGGTGAAACCGACCAGGTCTGCCCCGCGTCGCGGCTCTCGTAGAGTCCGAAATCGGCCAGTCCCGCGAAGAGCCGTGATCCGTCGCGGGGGTCGACCGCCAGCTCGAAGACGCTCTCGCGCGGCAACCCCTGGCTGCCTCCGGTCCAGCTGGCCCCTCCATCGCCCGAGCGCAGCACTTCCCCGTGGCCCGTCGCGGCGTAAACGACGCCCGCCGTCTTCGGGTCGAAGGCGTAGGCCATGATGGTGGCCATGCCTGAGATCCCGGCCTTGATCGGAAACCAGCTGTCGCCTCCATCCTCGCTCTTGTAGGCGCCCGAGACGAAGAGGCCGGCGTAGAGTGTCTTCGGGTCGTGCGGGTCGATCGCGAGTGTCTCGACCGGAGTGCCCGGCAGCCCGCTCGTGAGGCGCTGCCAGTGCCCGCCGGCGTCACGGCTTCTCGCGATCCCTCCGGTGCTGGGGTTCTTGATGTCGAAGGTCGCTACGTACAGCGTTCCGGGCAGGCGCGCGTCGACCAGGAGGGTCGAGAGTGCACCCGTCGGCATGCCGTCGTTGGCGGTGTGCCAGGTCGCACCAGCGTCGCTGCTCTTGAAGATTCCGTCGCCGTGTGTGCCCGCGTATCGTACGCGGGAGTCGCGCGGGTCGATGGCGATCCGCGTCACGCAGCCGTCGGGGGGTAGCGACCTCCAGCGCGACCCCGTTGCCGGCTCGTAGGCCGCCGGAGTCACCGGATCCGGGCGGGAAGCCTGGGTCGCGACCGCCTCCCCCAAGCCGGCGACGAAGTAGAAGCTGCCGGTCAGATTCGTGCTCTCCCAAGGCTCCTGGCTGCGAAGGGCCGCCTGCTTTACCGCCGCGCGCGTTCGCTTGAAGACGTCCTCGATCGAGAGGCCCGGCTGCCGCATCGAATCCAGCAGCTCGCGGGTGTAGACGCCGTTGCGGCCACTACCGTCGGCCGCCACCTGGCCAGGAGCCGTGGCGTACGCGATCAGCGTCTCCGCGGGCGCATCCATGAAGGCCAGGCCTCGCGTCACGCTTCGGAAGCTCCTCGCGAACGGGTTGTTTCGGCAGGCGTCGAGGATCACGACGTTCATGCGGTTGCCGGCATTCGCGAGCTTCGCCATCACCTCGTCGACCCGCACGGCTTCGATATCGACGTCGTGCTCGCTCTCGACGGATGCCCCGATCGGGATCAGGTAGTTGCGGCCCTCCACCTGGATGCCGTGGCCGGCGTAGTAGAAGAGACCGACACCCCCGCGCTGCTGGAGACGTTGGCCGAGCTCCCGGATGGCGCGCTTCATCTCGCCCCGGCCCTGGTCGACGCGCTCGATCACCTCGAACCCCAGCGCGCGTAGCCTCGCGGCCATGTCGCTCGCATCGTTGCGTGGGTTACGTAGACCGCCGAACTCGTAGCTGCCGTTCCCGATGA
>Ga0255057_10002284_pt1 | contig 10430 bp, 9 predicted proteins | sample Cases_109_6_MG_FD_189022 | JGI IMG/M metagenome (GOLD analysis project Ga0255057, IMG submission 189022) | Seawater microbial communities from Amundsen Gulf, Northwest Territories, Canada - Cases_109_6 | ecosystem: Environmental > Aquatic > Marine > Gulf | place: Canada: Northwest Territories... | reverse complement strand
CGACCTGCATAGATAGGGAAGCAACGTGGAGGGCCCGGTGGGATTCGAACCCACGACTCCCGGATTAAAAGTCACACTGTGCAAGCCCAATTGCTAAGGTGCCAGATACGAATATCGGGGTGAAACCGGGGTAAGAACAGGGTGAAAACGACGCCCTGCCGAAACACGTCAATTGATAAGGCGCCAGATACGGAAACTTCAGGGGAGCTTCAGGGAATCTTCAGGCTGAGCGGGGGTCCGGGCAGAACTCAAGTTACGCTGCCGGGTACTGCTCCAGGCGATCTCCGGGACTGAACGAAGCGTGGGCCTGAGCTGCCTTCTCTGCATCGTAGGAAGCCGTGTACCGGCGCAGCATCGCCGACGTCGAGTGTCCGAGGAGGCGCTGGACATCGATCTCCCGGGCCTGCTGCTCGATCGCCCAGGTGGCGAACGTGTGACGGAAGCGGTGCGGGTGCACCTTCAGGATCCCGCACTCTTCACCCAGCCGTTGGAAGATCGTCCGCATCGCGCTGCGGTTCAGGTGACGGCGGCCGCGGGCAGTCAACAACAAGTAGCCTGGGGCGTCACCCCGGAAAGCTCGAATGTAGTGTTCCAGCGCCTGCCGCGTGCGCTCGCCAAAACGGACTACACGCTGCTTGTTCCCCTTGGCGTGCCTGATCAGCATCCGCTGGGCCGCGAAGTCCACGTCCCCCAACTCCAGGTTGGCGAGCTCGCTCGCCCGCAGGCCGGTGTCGAGGAGCACCAGGATCAAGGCCTGGTTCCGGGCCCCCTTCCGTGTACCGGCGTCACAGTGGCTGAGGAGGCGCCGAATATCGTCGTGAGTAAACGGCTGCACGATCTTCTGCGGGACCTTGATGTTCTTGACCTTCGCGAAAGGGTTGCTGGCTATGTAATCGTGCCGAAGGAGCCAGGAGAAGAAGGCACGCGTCTCCCGCTGCCTTCGCCATTGGGTCATGGTGGAAACACCGGTGTCGGCCACGCTGCCGAGAAACTGGTAGACGTGTGCCGTGGTGAATGCGTCCGGATCGTCTGGCATGCCGTGCTCTTGCACGGACCGGGCGAATATGTCGAGCGACTCCTTGTACGAGCGTATCGTCTCGCTAGCCTTCCCTTCGATTCGGCAGGATGTCAGATACACGTCTACAAGTGACGACAGGGCGATTGTTGGCTTGGTTCCAGCCATTGGTGATGTCCTCCTCTTCATGGACATCACTCACTCTGTTCGGCACGAAAGTCAAGCGCTCTTGGGGATAAATGTGAAGTTGAACTTCTCCGGCGCAACGATGACGTGCTGCTTGCAACGCGGGGGACAGTTGGTCAAGCGCGCAGACGGCCCTCGTCGTCAAATCCTTTGAACGTAAGCGTTCCTACTGGATCGGAACGCGCGCCGAGCGGGGCCAGACTACAACCGGCCCCGCTCCTGTGTCGCGACAATCACTGAACGCTGGCGGACGCGAACCTACGTCGTGACTACGTGCTCGATCCGATTCGCCTGTGAGATCAGACCATCCACTGGGGAGTGCTCCGCCAGTCTCTTGATGATCGCCAACTTCTCGGGCGTGATGTCATCACCCCTTGCTTTGATGTCCACTCGGAGATTCTGCATGCATGCACTGTGCTCGTCGGGCCCCCGAAGTTCAAACAGCACATCGGGGTTGACATCGGTGCTTACAGAAACCTCCAGATCGTCTAGCTTGATGCCGTGCCGATAGGCGTTGTATGTGATTGAGTTCACCACGCACGCAGCCATGGCTCCTAGCGCCATCTCTACCGGTTCCTGTCGGTCGGTCGGGCCGACAGCACCCACTGCTTCCTCCACCTCTTTCCAGGCGCCGAACGCAGTCGTGTAGTGCCTCGTGGGACGATCGATTTGGTCTCCGTTGAGGTTGTAGGGGCCTACATGGACAGTGGCTCTGCCCATCTCACCCTCCCACAGGGCGTGAGCCTTCAGGCCCAGAACTACCGGATCGCTCTGCTGAGCGGTTCGGAACTCCTCTAGCTTGGTGGTGTCTACTCCGGCCACGATTCCGTTGTTACCCACGTTTCTCCTCCTTCTGTTTCGTCTTGTGTTCACTCAGGTTGGTGTTTCAGATAACGGAACAATGCTCAGTCTTAGCTATCACCTCCTCCAAGGATCAGTCTCTGGACGATTCAACTAAGCAAGGGACGAGCAGCCAGCTGGGGATTCGGCATCACGCTACTCCCGGTCGATCGCATCCAAGAGCGCCTCTAGAGCACGGGTCTGCATGACCCGAAGGGCAGCTGTGTCTTCAGCCTCTCGCTGTAGGGCTTCGACGAGAAGGTCATGGGCGCTCCACCCATCCAGGCTCGTCGATGCGGGCCGGTCTGGTCCCGGATCGGGACCCGGAAAAGAACTCCCGATACGATCCACCCTCGTCAGGGGCGGTAGTCTCGATGCTTTGCTTGCGGCTCGACTGGAGCACGGCAACCTCCTTAGGGATGTGACTTCCAAGCGGGCGGTGACGGGCCAACTAGTAGCATTTACGACGTCGCACTGGGGTCGGATGTGTCGGGGAGGACAGAGCGCCCGCCGGTCGCATGGCTTCCGTATTCGACGCTGATAGACCATTGCTGGCGGGACTCAGGATCGGGAGCCCGGAAGCGACAATCTAGATCTAGGCCGTCACCAGTCAGGCGACGCGATCATCCTCGCCGCCGTATACGACTGCGTCGGGGTTGAATGCTGACCAGGCGAACCAAAGTTCGTTCGTGTGGATCGCCGTCGTCAATTGTTGGCCTTCAAGAGGGCCAGCTATCGCACGTCCAAGCAAATCCCAAGTTGTTCCGGTCTCGATGTCAACGAATGTATCATCTTCGCGTGCGTCAAACGTCAGCACCCGATCGCCCAGAGTTCGGAGATAGGCCAGCCCAGTTCCCACGCTTCTGCCGCTGGCGAGGTCACCGGCGTCCAGAGCAGACGCGGCGTCATCCGCTCCCCACACAACGACCACGGGCTCGCTCGCAACGACATCGTTTGTAACCCGCTTTTCGGTGAGAGCACTGAAGGGATAGGCCTTGTTCACGCCATCAACTCGGACGCCGACGACGCGCTCGAATGCCGGAAACCTATCGTCGATCTCTCCCTCGAACAAGAATGCGCCGCCCAGAAGTCCCTGGTCGTAGCCAACGTACGGGTTGCGGCCGTACGGCGCCGCGAATCCAGTGTCTCTCGATAGCACGGTCGCATTCGGGAAGCTAGTCTGGGCATCTTCCCATGCCACGATCCCCATCGGCACGAATTCCAGCTGTGTTCCGGCCAGTTCGCCGACAATCCCCTCGCCGGTGATCTGCTGCCAGAGCGATTCGGTCTGGCGATCCCACATGACTAGGTCGCTGTTGCGCAGAAGGCCCGAGACTCCAAATCTCAAGACCTGATCGTTTACCGTTCTCTCAAAAGCGACTGCGCTGTTGCAGAGCGGGCAGTACGTGACGGCGATTGGTATGTCGCCCACTTGATCGTTGACCACCTCATGAAAGGTGAGGATGCGTAGCGGGTAGACCCGCGTCTCGCCACCGAACTCGACGAGTCCGACGGGTTCCGACGCTTCCAGCCACTGCGAGGCCGACGCAACGGTCTCGAACTTTGGATCGTCAAGGGGGACGATTATGTCCCTCGGGTCTGATTCGGGCCGGCCCTTGATCAGCTCGGAGAGGTCGATGGTGCGGTTCGTCCAGTCAGTATTCCAGCCGACCACCGCCGGGCGGCCGTCAAGATCGTTGGTCGAGCCCCCGTCGCCCTCATCTCTATCGCCAGATCCCGTCGTTTCCGCTCCGCCGCAGGCGACAGCCAAGAGCGCCACACCACCCAGAACGAACAACCATCTTCTGGCTACCGCATTGATTGCTCGCCGAAGCCAAGTCTGTCCACCCACGTCCGTCATCGTCATTCTCCTTCTGTCTAGGCGACAGCCTCCGCCAGTGCTTCCTCCATCTGTTCCAGGAGGATCAGGCCGTTATGGACTTCTGTCACGACTCCGTCTGGATCGATGAACACGCTAACCGGCATCCCGATCCCGCGATACTTGTCGTACAGCGTGTCATCGGGGTCGATTCCGTTGACTGGAAAGCTTACGCCCGTGCCGCCGTCAGACCTGGTCAGGTCCTCTAAGAAGCCTCGCGCCTTGCTGAGCGGCTCAGCTCTATTAACCGCAATCACGACAAGATCATCTGGATGTTCCGCCTGAAGCTGTTCAATGTCGGGAAGCTCAGCCCTGCACGGGCCGCACCATGATGCCCAGAAGGTCACGTACACCGTCTTGCCACGAAAGTCACTCAACTGGTGACGTTGACCATCGAAGTCCGATATTTCGAAGTCCGGTGCGAGCTCGCCGGCTTTTGGACCGACGTCGAGTTGCTCGAAGCCGGGCGTGGCGGCGGTGTTCAGGATCAACGCATCTTCAATACCTTCACCACCGCTCTGGTTGCCGAGCACGCCCACAAACGCAAGTGCGATCAGAGCTGTACCGACGACCGCCGACAGGGCGAGGAGCGTAGTCAGTCGCTTTCGCAGGTCTTGCACCCACGCCTTCTCACTCCAACGTTCTGACATGCTATACCTCCGTAGATACGTCGCCCAGAAGGCCGAAATTAAACAGGGTGTTCAGGTTTATAAGGCTGTCTGTGAAGATGAGGACGCCCACCACGATAATCAGGGCGCCGCTCGCGAAGTTGACAAACCCGATGTAGCGCTTGACGTAGTTGTAAATGGGTTTGACCGTGCCGTATGCGGCGCCCATAGCTAGAAACGGGACCGCTAGGCCGGCTGCATAGGCGAAGAGGAGCACGCCCGCCTGGGCGATGGTGCCACTGGACACGGCCAGCGCCAGGATAGCGCCAAGAGTTGGACCGATGCATGGGCTCCAACCCGCCGAGAAAGTGGAGCCCACAACGAAGGAGCGGGCGTATCCGACCTTGGCTCCAGACCCCGCGTCCAGCCTACGCTCCGTTTCAAGGAAGGGGATAGTGATTACCCCTGCGAGGTGGAGCCCGAGAATAACGAGTGTGCTGCCAGATACCTTGAAGATAATGTCTTGTTGGTCTCTCAAGAAGAAACCGATGATGCCCAGCGAGATGCCAAACAGAATGAAGACGATCGAGAAGCCGCTCGTGAAGCTCACCGCATGCAAGAACGGCGACGGTCGGGAGACGTTGGCCACCGCGGCCTGCCCGTGATCTGGCGTTGCTATTGCTGCAGCTGTCCCTTGCGTTTTGGCTCCAGCGCCAGCTACATCTTGCGCCGGTACGGGCGCACCCGACTTGGCCGGGGGCGTCTCTATTGACGCCCCGGTTAGATAGCCCAGGTAGGCAGGGATCAGAGGAAGGATACAAGGTGAAGCGATCGACAGAAGTCCGGCGATGAAAGCGACTATGACGCTGATTCCACCGATTTCTGCGAAGCCCATCTTCGTCCTCCTCCGTGCTCCAGCGGGGTCTCCTCCCGCGCTCCTCTGTCCCTGTCAAGATCTATGATCGGACGCGCGCATAAACGCTTCATAAACGTGGAATAGACTGCTGATTTACGGATCGCGTTGGCCCAGGTCTTCTTCTTCTGCTCTCGGCAGTTCTGAGGAACCTCTGCTCTTCGCGTAATCGTGGTGCTTTGGGGGATGTCAAACGGCGACTATGATAGAAAGCGTTACAGTGAGGAGCGCAATGACAAGAGTTCTTCTGATAGATGATGCCCCCGCGGACCGCAGGCTGCTACGTGATGCGCTGGAGGCGGACGGATTCGAGGTCGATGAGGCTGAGGATGGCCAGGACGGATTGCGGAAGCTCTTCGCAAGCCGGCCTGATGTCATTGTCCTTGACGTCATGATGCCGAACATGGACGGTTGGGCGGTCTGCGAGCGAGTTCGCGAATTCACCGAGACGCCTATCGTCATGCTGACCTCGCTGGATCGGGAAGAAGAGATCGTGAAGGGCCTCGACTTAGGCGCCGACGACTTCGTATCGAAGCCGGTGTCGCCGCGCCACCTGATCGCACGCGTTAAAGCGGTGACCAGGAGGGCGCATAGTCACGCAGAAGAGACCGATGACTTCCGCTTCGACGATGGAACGCTGGTTGTCGACACAGCGCAACATGAGGTGCTCTTGAACGGCCAGGCCGTGGAGCTCTCTCCGACCGAGTTCAAGCTGTTGGTGGCTCTAGCCGAGGCACCCGGCCGTGTTCACGAATACGCATCCTTGCTAAAGAGAGTCTGGGGTGACGAGTACGTGGACGACATCGACTTCCTCCGCGTCTACATCTGGCGGCTTCGCAAGAAGCTTGAGAGTGATCCCGATACGCCAGCGCGGATCATGACCGAACGCGGCTTCGGCTATCGCTTCGCAAAATCGCCCTAGCAACACAAATCCCAATTATCTCATCGCTGTTAGCGGAACGTTAATCTCCCTTCTATTTTCTGTAATGGCCGACGCTCCTACCATGAGGGCAGTAGCGAGGTACCAGCATGGACCGCAACTCAGCGGCGGGGATGGAATCGATGCCAGGAGAGAAGATACTCATAGTCGAAGACGACCAGATAAGCCAGAAGATGGTTCGCGACGCGCTACAGGCTGGCGGCTACGAGACCGCGGAAGCGGAAAGCGGCGAAGCGGCGCTGAAGAAGGTGGCCGAGCACACGCCTGACTTGATATTGATGGACATCCGACTTCCCGGAATCGACGGCCTGGAGACCACTCGCCGCCTGAAGGCCGATCCACAGACAGCGGCTATTCCAATTGTGGCGGTCACAGCTCACGCAATGCCCGAGGACGAGTCGATGATACGCAAGGCCGGATGCGAGGCGTACATGCCGAAGCCGCTGCGCTTTTCCTCGCTGATGTCATTGGTAAGAAACGTACTTTCAGGCGCCGAACCGGCCTGAAGGCACTCGATCAAGACGCCCAGGCTCCGTCGTAGCTAAGCATCCCATCTTTGACCGGTGAGGCTATTGAGAGAGTGGGATCGCCACGTGGAAGGTACTGCCCGCCCCAGACGTACTCGCAAGCCATACGCGCCCGCCGTGCAGTTCGACGAACCGCTTACAGAGGGCCAGCCCAAGCCCAGTGCCCTCAGTAGTGCCTGGGATCTGGACAAACTCGTCGAAAATCTTATCGCAATAATCTTCCGGAACTCCGGGGCCAGTATCCTCGACTGACAAGATGAACTCATCGCCTTCAGCCTTCCCGCTGAAGGTCACGGTGCCGCCGTCTGGCGTGAACTTGACGGCGTTCGATAGCAGATTGTAGACGACCTGCTTCACCTTGCGTTCGTCAGCTTCAACGATTACTTCCTCATCTGGAGGCTCGACCCGGAGGTCGATTGACTTTCGGGAGGCCCGCTCGCGTACGATCGTGACACTGCTCTTCATTAGAGAGCGCAGGTCGAAATGATCGGGCTGTAGTTCGATGCGCCCGGCCTCGACTTTCGAGAGATCGAGCACATCATTAATGAGGCTGAGAAGGTGCTGTCCACTTTCGTTGATATCGTGGATGTATTCAGCCTGCTTCTCGTTCATCTCGCCGAACAGACCCTCGCCGAGCAGCTCTGAGCCGCCGAGGATAGCATTGAGCGGAGTGCGCAGCTCGTGGGACAGGCTGGCGAGGAATTCGCTCTTATGACGATTGGCCCCCTCCAGCTGCTTGTTCAGCCGCCGAAGGGCCACGGCGCTCTCCTCCGCCCTTTGATGAAGGATCGTGTGCTCGACCACCACCGCCAGGTGATCGGCGATCTCCTGCGCAGCGCCCAGATCGTCCTCGGTGAAGCTGTCGGCGCGAAGGCTGCGAAAGTTGAGGCAGCCGATGACGCGGCCGCGGGACTTGAGCGGAACTGACATGAGTGACAGGTACCCGGACTCGGCGACAACTTCTTGCTCGATCGGGTAGACGCCCTCCTCGATCACGTTCCTCCTGATGATGGGTTCGCCCGTGCGGATGGCCTCTCCGAACGGAGTGTCGAACAGGCCGGTACGATGACGTTCCGAGCGAGGCGCTTCTTCCCCCGATCCGGCATACGTCTCGACCCAGTCCGTGCCTTCCGGGTGGATGCTGATATTGAAGCGGTCGAATTCCAGCAAGCGCCGCACCTGTCCAGCGATTCCATCGATCGCCTCTGGCGTATTCATGCTGGACACCGCGACCCGCATCAGTTCGTTTAGCACCTGGGCCCGCTCGGTCGACTCCGCCTGCTGCTCGAATAACCGTGCATTTTCGATCGCGATGCCGAGCTGCTCACCCAGAGCAGTGAAAAGCGCTCGCTCGTCGGCCTCGAACGTGCACACCTCACGAGCCACGAGCCCGAGGACGCCGAGAGATCGTCCGCGCACGGTCAGCGGGATGCAGATGTGGGTCTTGATGCCCATCTCACGAAATGGCGGGAACTCGCGCTCGTCCTGCCAGGAGTTCTCGACGATCAGAAGTTTGCATTGCTCCGCCGCCGCGCCCGGGATACCTTGGCCGACGAGCAGCTGCTGTTGCTCAAGCAGTGTCCTGGCCGCGTCGGGAAGGTTGTGCTCAGCAGCTAGATACATGGTCCCGGAGTCCTCGTCGATGAGGAGCGCCGCGCCAGCTTCCGTGCCCGTGAGGGCTATCATGCGCTCGACAGCCAGCTCCAGAAGCTTAGGGAGGTCCCGTGTCCGGGAGGCTTCAGCGGCGATGGCGGTGACCACCGACAGTGGCTCTGCACGGTGTGACTCGTGGTCAAACTCTGACACGGTCTCCCCAGGAGACACGCCTGATTCGTTGCCTTTGGACAATCCCATCACCTACTAGATCATACGACTCCGACCTTGGTCAGAGCTCTGTTCGCGACTTCATGATGTTGCGCCGCGAATGAGATGTCAAACAGTTTACGGGCGGACGTCCAAAGAGGCGTCCGCCCGTTAAGCCTCTGTCCGGAGCTACTTTTGCAAGTCTCAGTTCCTCGTAGCCGACACCGTGTCCGCGATGAGCGCATCGTCCAGCAACCGCTGGAGCTCGCTCTTCGGACGGAAGCCGACGACGTGATCGAGGGGCTTTCCGTTCTTGAACAGTACCAGGGTAGGGATGCTCTGCACCCCATAGCGGACGATGGTGTCCACGTTCTCGTCCGTATTGACCTTCACGACCTTGACGCGCCCTTCGTACTCATCCGCCAGTTCATCGACGACTGGGCGCCACCATGCGGCAAGGGCCGCACCATGGCGCCCAGAAGTCGACCAGCACCGGCTCGTCTGCCTCCAGGACGTCCGATCGGAAGGTCGCATCCGTTACTACACCAGGCTCTCCCATTTCACATCTCCTTTCACCTTGTCCTCTGTTGATGAGTTCGTATCCAGCTCTTTGCTGTTTCTGTTAAGTGCCTCCGCTCCGTTCTCGGCGCAGGGGACGTGAGCTTCGCCGTCGTCCTGTGCGAGCAGTCGGTCGATGTCGTCCCGCTCCAGCGTCTCTGTCTTGAGGAGCGTCTCCGCAAAGCGGACCACCGTTCCCCAGTGCTCCCGGAGAACGAGCCTTGTTCGGATCTGGGCCCGGTCCATGATCTCCTTGATCTCAGCGTCGATCTTCAGTGCGGTGCCCTCCGCCCATTCGCGCTGCTGAACGGGCCAGCCGGACACCTGACCGCCACCATTGCCAAAGATGCGCATGCCCAGTTCGTCGCTCATGCCGTACTGCGTGACCATGGCTTGAGCCAACGTGCTGGCACGCTGCAAGTCATTGGCAGCGCCCGTCGTAACGCTGACGCACAGTAGCTCCTCGGCCACACGTCCGCCCAGGAGGCCGGCGATCTCGTCCTCCAGCGCGTCCTTAGACCGGAGCACCCTATCCCGCTCCGGAATTGGCATCGTGTAGCCAAGGGCGCCGCCCCGCGAGACTATGCTGACCTTGTGTACCGGATCGGCGTTGGGCATGAACTCCATCGCAATCGTGTGGCCGGCCTCGTGGTAAGCCACGACGCGACGTTCCTCGTCGCTCAGGAGCTTTGCGCTGCGCTCTGGGCCCGCGACGACTCGCTCGAACGCCTCACTGAAATCGGCCTGGCCGATCGTCCGCGCGTTCCGGCGGGCTGCGTGGATTGCGGCCTCGTTGATCAGGTTCGCAAGATCGGCGCCAGCGAAGCCTGCCGTAAGGCGCGCGACGTCATCGAGGTCGACGCCATCGGCCAGTGGCTTTCCGCGGGCGTGGACATCGAGGATGGCGTTACGGCCTTCTGCGTCCGGCCGGTCCACCGTCACATGGCGATCGAAGCGACCAGGCCGGAGGAGGGCGGGATCCAGGACGTCCGCTCGGTTGGTGGCTGCGATTACGATGACGTTCGTACCGGTCTCAAAGCCATCCATCTCGACGAGGATCTGGTTCAACGTTTGTTCTCGCTCGTCGTTCCCACCTCCCATACCGACGCCCCGGCGGCGCCCTACTGCGTCGACTTCATCAACGAAGATGATTGAGGGCGA
>Ga0255057_10002280_pt1 | contig 10436 bp, 9 predicted proteins | sample Cases_109_6_MG_FD_189022 | JGI IMG/M metagenome (GOLD analysis project Ga0255057, IMG submission 189022) | Seawater microbial communities from Amundsen Gulf, Northwest Territories, Canada - Cases_109_6 | ecosystem: Environmental > Aquatic > Marine > Gulf | place: Canada: Northwest Territories... | reverse complement strand
TGGCGTGCCGCGCAACCGCCGACGTCGGCTTTAACCTCTCGATGACGGGCTCGGCCACCAAGGGAGCGTCGGGGCTCATCACGACCGGCTCGGTGACGACCTCGGCTGAGGCTGGTTCCGCAGGCGCCGGCTCTTCCAACCGCGGCGCGACCTCGACTTCGAGGGTCGGCTTGGCAACCTCGGGGGCAGTCGGCGACTCCTCGGCGGTCGGCTCGGTGGGCGCCACGAGCAGCGCGATGCCAGACATCAAGAGGCCTATTCCGAGAATGACAGCCACGACGAGAAGGAGTTGGCGAGGGTTCACGGTGGTTTGCCGGGTTCGCTCGTCTCGCTCCGCGGCCGCGATCAAATCATCAGACCTCTCTCCGCTAGCTTCTTCGAGACCCCGAGCTCCAACGCTCTCGGCGAGCCCGAGACGCTGGGCCTTGTCGAAAACACGCTGCGCCCGCGCCTTTTCCCCTCGCTCGACCAGCAAGTCGCCCAAGAACTGAAGGGGGCGCGGGTCCTGTGGCGCGATCCGAATCGCCCCTAGCAGCGCATGCTGCGCGCGTGGCGCATCACCTGCCGCCCGCCATGCTTCTGCGCAAAGCATCAGGTAGTCCGGATCATCGGCGAGACGCTGATGGTGCTCGGCCAAGACCTCGAGCGCGGATCGGGGTTTGCCGGTCGCGATCAGATCACGAGCGATCTCCAGCGGATGCGAGGCTCCCGTTGGATCGAGATCCACCAGCGCATAAGCATCGAAGCCTGAATCCGACACGGCCGCGATCTTATCAGAGGCGCCCGCCAAATCCGGAATTCCCGCCAAAGGCAGCCGGGCCGGGCCTTCTGTCCCAAAACCAGTATACTTCGCCGCTATGTTTGTGGTCGCTTGTTCGGGTTTTCCAGTTCCTGTCAGCCGTTACTGGCACGAATTCGCGGCGGTGGAAATCTCGGATACGGAGATCGCCATCCCCGGCGCCGGCACCGTGCGTCGATGGATCCGGGAGGCACCAGAAGGATATGTCTTCTCAGTGGTTGCGCCGAAATCCGTGAGTGAGTCTGGGTTCCGGCGCACCAAAGAGAACAAGGCAACCTGTGAGACGGTGGCTAAACTAGCCCACGACCTCAAGGCCAAGGCGGTGATCTTCAGCGCGGACGAGAAGTTCAAGCGCGGCAAGGCGAACCGAGCCCTCCTTCGGGCCTTTCTCGGATTCCTGCCCGCCAAAATGCCCCCGATCGTCTTCGACCTGGAGGCGTGGAAGCCGAGCGACATCGTCGCTGCTTGTGGTGACCGCCCCGCAATCGCGGCATACGACCCGCTGACCGACGATCCGCCTCCCCCTTCGAAGATGACCTACATCCGGCTGGCTGGACCCGCCGGCCATCGGTCACGGTACGACGAAGCCGCCGTCGCGGAAATCGCCGAGCATTGCAACAAGCTCAATCCGGAGTTCGGGATCTGCGTGTTCCGCAACATCGACATGCAGACGAACGCCCACCAACTCATCAAGAGACTCGACTGATCGATGTCGGCGCCAGCGCCGACCTTGGTGGTCCTCACGGACGACGATGCGGGGCACCGAATCGATCGGGTCCTTGCGAAACGCTGCCCGGAATACTCGCGGAGTGTTCTGCAACGCTGGATCGAGCAGGGGCGGGTCGAACAAGCTGGCGAGGTCGTCTCTCGAAAGACGAAGGCGTTGGCGGGGGCCGAAGTCACGATTCAGCCTGCGCCCCCCGAACCGCTGAGCGCAGAGCCCCAAGCGATCCCGCTCGACATTCTCTACGAAGACGAGGACCTCCTCGTGGTGAACAAGGCTGCCGGGCTCGTCGTGCACCCCGCGCCTGGCCACCCCGACGGGACACTGGTGAACGCGATTCTCCACCATGCCGAGGTTCGTGGGGGCGCAGACCCCATCCGTCCCGGAATCGTCCACCGTTTGGACAAGGATACGAGCGGCGTGATGGTCGTTGCCAAATCCCCTGCGGCGCACGAACGGTTGGTGGAGATGTTCCAGGCTCACGAGCTCGAGCGGGCCTATCTCGCGATCGTGCTCGGAAGACCGCCGCTGACAGCCACGTATGACACCTTCCATGCGCGGCATCCGGGCCATCGGAAAAAATTCACATCTAAGGGCCCCAGGGGGCGGCGCGCGGTGACCCGCGTCGAGATGGTCGAACCGTTGCACGGTACCTCACTCGTGCGCTGTCGTTTGGAAACCGGGCGCACGCACCAGATCCGCGTGCACCTCGCAGAGAATGGCCATCCGGTGCTTGGTGACCCGCTCTACGGAAAGTCGATCGGAGACCCGGCGCTACGCCGAGCAGCGACCGAGCTGGGACGTCAGGCGCTCCACGCCACCTTGCTCGCGTTTGCTCACCCGATCACCGGCGAGCCGATGCGCTTCGAAACCGAACCGCCTGAAGACTTTCAGCGGACGCTCGCCGCACTACGGAGCGGCTGACACAGAATCGGCGCCGGGCGGCTGGGGACACTGGGTGTAGCCCGACAACACCTGCCGACAGACCACCGGATCACATCGATCCACGACCTCCAGGCAATTCTCTAGAATCGGTGGCACGAGGTAGATCGATTCGCAGCATTCGAGGAGCAGATTGCACATCGCCTCGTCATCCTCGCGACAGATCGGGCCGGTGCTCGCGAACCAAAGGACTTCGCAAGAGCCATTGTTCGCGAGCCCGTCAGCCAGGCCGCCCGCGATCGTGCCGGCAAACAAAACCCCGGCATCCTCCCCCGGAACCTGCGGCACTTCAAAGGTCCCGTCTACGATGGGGACCGGCTCTTCCCAGGAGATGCGGAAGTCGCAAGGCTCCCCGACTGAATCGGTTCCTCCCACGACATCGATATTGAACGAATAGGCCGTCTCCCCGTCGCGGTCGCACACAACACTCGGCATCAGGCTTGCCAAGTCGTCGCCGAGGTAAAAGCAGACCTCGTACGCTTCGGGGATCCGCCCATAGAAGAGGGTCGAGCTTGACTCCCCGGATCGACCCTGGTCGTCGCAGCCGATCAAGGCCATCCCCAGCAAGCCAACCAACCAGCCGAAGACCGCTGGCCCCCAGCAAAGCTTTCTTCGCGTCATTCTGAAGGGTGGCCTACCACATCGGCGATTCGACGTGAGCCTTCGAGCGGACCAGGAGGTCAACGATCGCCCGATCGTACTGGTTCCTCGCGAGCAGGACGGGCGCGACGCGGCTTTCGAAAAGGTCACGTCCTTCTTGAATTTCTTCACTCATGACCTTGAAAAGATTGTCGTTTCTGACACCCTCTGCAATCTTGTCCTCGTTGTAGAGAGCAAGGTCGCTCGAGATCGCTCTGGCCAAGCGACGTGCAGCTTCTTCGGTTTCGATCAGCGCCATCAGTCCTCCGTGCGCCTAAGAGTGACGCAGCGCGGCCACCCCTGTCAAAGACCAGTCGCCTGAATCTCGATCGCTCCCGCCCGCAGGATCTGCATCGGCTCGGTTGTCGCATCGACGAGGGTCGAGGGGAGACCACCCGGGGACAGGCCCGGGACGACAGCATCGAGCCCCTCCCGAAGCTCAGCAGATAGCTCGTCGATGCTCCGCATGGGGGGCTCCCCGGTCCGGTTGGCGCTGGTGGCGGTCAACGGGTGGCCGAACGCTCGGACGAGCTCGGCCGCTGGACTCGGCCCGGGCACCCGGACGCCGATCTTTCCATCTTGGGTGAGCCAAGGGCTGAGGTTGGGCGCTGCCGTCACCAGGATCGTCAGGGGGCCGGGCCAGTGCTGGTCCATCAGCGACCGCGAGGCAGCCGAGGGAGGCTCAGCGGCGACTTCAGCCAGCGCTTCGGCATCCGGCAGCAGTAAGGCCATCGGCAGGTGGGCCGGTCGCCGCTTGAGCTCCGCCACCCGTTTGATCGCGCGCTCGTCTCGGGCATCGGCCAGCAAGCCGAGCCAGGTTTCTGTGGGGCAGGCCACGACCCCGCCGCGGCATAGGACTTGGACGATAGCGGCGATGTCGTCCATCAGCGACTGCGCGCTCGCCAGCCGATATCCTGGCGAAGCTGTTTCCCTTCGAAGTCGATCTTGGCGGCCGCTTCGTAGGCCCGGGCGGCGGCTTCGTCGATGTTCGCGCCGATCGCCGTTACAGATAAAACGCGGCCTCCCGACGTAACCACCGAGTCGCCTTCGAGGCGGGTGCCGGCGTGAAACACGGTCACATGCGGAAGTGCGGCGGCGGCTTCGAGACCCGTGATCAGCTTCCCCTTTACGTAGCTGCCGGGGTAGCCGCCCGATGCGAGCACCACACATAGCGACGCAGGCGCTTCCCATTGCGGGCTCAGGTCGCCGAAGTTCCCCTGCGCCGAGCCACGGATCAGGGGAAGAATCGATCCCCCCCAGCGAGTGACCAGAGTCTGACATTCCGGGTCACCGAATCGGACGTTGTATTCGAGCACCCGGGGCTCGCCCTCGACGATCATCAAACCCACGAAAAGAGCCCCCCGGAACGGCCTACCCTCGGACGCCATGCCCGCGAGCGTCGGTTCGACCACGCGATCGAGAATCCGCTGCTCGACCTCGGGCGTCACGACAGGCGGAGGGGAATACGCACCCATGCCACCGGTATTGGGGCCCTCGTCTCCGTCGAAGGCTCGCTTGTGGTCCTGCGCGGGCGCCAAAGGAATGAACCGCTCGCCATCCGCAACAACGTGGTAACTGACCTCCTGGCCGACGAGGCACTCCTCGATGAGCACCCGATCGCCAGCATCGCCAAAAGCGCGATCGCGCATGATGCGGTCGACTCCGGCGATGGCCTCGGCGGCGGTGCTCGCCACGATGACACCCTTCCCTGCAGCTAGCCCGTCGGCTTTCACGACCAATGGACGGTCAGCCGCCTCGATGTATCGCGTAGCCGCATCGGGATCATCGAAAACGCGAAAGCCGGCGGTCGGAATGTCGTGTCGCGCCATGAACTCCTTCGAGAAGATCTTGGAGCCCTCGAGCTGCGCTGCCTCCCGATCAGGCCCGAACGCGTCGATCCCGTTGGCCAGAAGGGCATCGACCACTCCAGCGACGAGCGGGGCTTCCGGTCCCACGACGGCGAGGTCGACGGACTCTTGCTTCGCTACGGCGACGACGCGGTCCGTGTCGGTCGGATCGATGTCGACGTTTCGGCCGATGGCCGCGATGCCCGCATTCCCGGGCGCGCCAATGACTTCGACCTCCGGGTCCTGCGCGAGACGCCACGCCAATGCATGCTCGCGCGCACCGCCTCCGACGATGAAAATCCGCATCGCTAGTGCCGGAAGTGACGGACGCCCGTGAAGACCATCGCGAGCCCGGCCGCATCGGCAGCCGCGATCACCGCGTCGTCACCTTTCGATCCGCCAGGCTGAACGACCGCCGTGATGCCCGCCTCCGTGGCGGCCTCGATGCCGTCTGGAAAAGGAAAGAATGCGTCCGATGCCATGACGGCGCCGCGCGCGAGCTCGCCTGCTTTGTGCGAGGCGATCCCGACGGCCGTGACGCGCGCCATTTGCCCTGCCCCGACGCCGACCGTTCGGTCGGGCTTTGCGAAAATGATCGCATTCGACTTCACGTGCTTGCAGACGCGCCACGCGAAATCGAGCGCTTGAAACTCGTCGTCGGTCGGCGCGCGCTGTGTGACGACTTTTCCTGCCCGCACTTCGCTCGGACCCGTTGCATCTCGATCCTGAGCGACCACACCGCCGCCCACGCGCTTGAACTGCAGTGCCGTGTAGTCGGCTGGAAGCCATTCGCCAGTCGCCAGAATCCGTAGGTTCTTCTTCTTGCGAAGCCTTTCCAATGCCTCCGGAGCAAACCTAGGAGCGATCACGCACTCGATGAACGTTTCGGCAATCGCGTTGGCCGTATCCTCATCGACTTCACGATTCAACGCTACGATGCCGCCAAACGCGCTCTGGGCGTCCGCCTCACGCGCGATCCGGTAGGCTTGTTCGAGGCTCGTGGCACGCGCCACGCCGCACGGATTGGTGTGCTTCACGACGACGGCCGCGGGCTGGTCGAACTCGCGGACCGCTTCGATTGTGGCGTCGACATCGACGAGATTGTTGAAGGAAAGCTCTTTTCCGCCGGCGCCCAGGGATTCGGCAAGAGCGAGGCTCCCGGCAGGTGCATTGCGCTCGATGTAGAACGCACCTTGCTGATGGGGATTCTCTCCGTACCGCACGTCGTAAGCCTTGGTGAAGCTCAACGTCAGCGTTCCGGGGAACTTTGAGTCGCCGTCCTGGGAGGTTAGGTACGCGGCGATCGCGCCGTCGTAGGCGGCTGTCTGGGCGAAGGCCTTGGCGGCCAATCGGGCGCGGAGCCCGGCGCTTGGACCATCGCCAGACCGCACGGCCCGGAGCACTTCCTCGTAGTCGCTCGGCTCGGTGACGACGACCACGCGGGCTTGATTCTTCGCCGCGCTTCGAACCATGGAGGGGCCACCGATGTCGATGTTCTCGATGGTCTCTTCATGCAACGCGCCGCGTGCCACGGTTTGCTCGAACGGATAGAGATTGACGCACACCAGGTCGATCGGCTTGCCCCCGATGCCGCCGAGCGCGGCGCGGTCGTCCTCGGTGTCCCGCATCAAGATCCCGCCGTGGACCCGTGGGTGCAGAGTCTTGACTCGCCCGTCCATGATCTCGGGGGACTCTGTGTACTCGGAGACGTCGACCACGGGTACGCCGCCTTCGCGAAGCGCCCGCGCCGTCCCGCCGGTGGATAGAATCTCGACCCCCGCGTCGGAGAGCCCTTTCGCGAATTCGACCACGCCGGTCTTGTCGGAGACGGAGATGAGTGCGCGTTTGATCTGACTCATGAGGCCCGGCCCATACCGCGCCCGCCGAAAGTCGTCAACGGCGTTTTCCGCACCCTCGCGAATCAGCCGTCGGCCGCGATGACTTCATCCAGCTCGCGCATGCGTTGGAACGTCGATTCGGCCCAAGATGCAAAGGCTTGTGCACGAATCATCTCGCGCGCCTTGCGCATCAGTGCGCCGTAGAAGTGAAGGTTGTGTAGCGTCAGTAGGCGCGGCCCCAGCATCTCGTCCGACTTGAAGAGGTGACGTACGTACCCCCTCGAGAATGCCGCGCAGGTCGGGCATTCGCACATGGGGTCGACTGGACCGTGATCGTCAGAGTGGCGAGCCTGGCGCAGATTGACTCGACCACTCCACGTGAGCGCTTGTCCGTTGCGCGCGTTGCGGGTGGGCAGGACACAATCGAACAGGTCGATTCCGTTGCCGACCGCGCGCAAGAGATCGGTCGGCGTCCCGACACCCATCAAGTAGCGAGGCTTGTCGGCGGGCATCTGCGGTCCGACCGCTGCAAGTAGCTCGTACATCTGGTCGACGGGCTCCCCGACTGAAAAGCCGCCGAGTGCCACACCGTCGACGTCCAGAGCCCCCACGGTTTGTAGGTGGGACAAACGCAAATCGAGGTGCGTGCCGCCCTGGACGATCCCAAAGCGCCCCTGCCCTTCCGTTCTCGGCGCGGCGAGGCTCCGTGTCGTCCACACGGTCGTGCGCTCGACCGCCCGCTCGACGTCCGCGCGGGGAGCCCCGCCGGGTGGGCACTCGTCGAGCACCATCGCCACATCGGAGCCGAGCAGCGCCTGTACCCGCATCGCCTCCTCAGGCGTCAGTCGGTATTCGTCGCCATCGAGGTGGGATCGAAACGTAATACCGTCGTCGTCGATCGTCCGGTGCTTCGCGAGCGAGAACACCTGATAGCCGCCACTATCGGTGAGCAGCGCATGGGGCCACTTCATGAAGCCGACCACGCCCCCATGGCGTGCGATGAGCTCCGCGCCCGGCCGCAACCACAGATGATAGGTATTGGCCAGGATGATTCGGGCGCCGGTGGACGCCACTTCTTCTGGAGAGAGCCCTTTCACCGTTGCCTGGGTTCCGACCGGCATGAAGGCGGGCGTTTCGATGACTGCACGCGGTGTCGTGAACACGCCGCAACGCGCGGACCCATCGAGGGCATCCACGTGAAACGAAAAGCCGGCCGTAGGTAGTGTCAAGGGTGCGCCCCGCGAATCAGCATGGCGTCGCCGTAACTATAAAACCGATACCTTCGAGCGATCCCCTCGCGGTATGCGCGCTGCGTGAGATCGACGCCCGCAAAAGCCATCACCAAAGCCAACAAGGTCGAACGCGGAAGGTGGAAATTGGTGACGAGATGATCGACGACGCCGAAACGATACGACGGCTTGACGAACAGACGGGTCCGCCCGATGCCGGCCAGTGGATTGCCATCCGAACCTATCGCGGACTCCAGCGTTCGGACGACCGTCGTACCCACAGCGACCACGGAGCGGCCCTCAGCACGCGCGCACGCGATCGCGTCCACCGTGGACTGCGGCACTTCGTAGCTCTCCTCGTGCATGCGATGATCCTCCAACCTATCGACCTGTACGGGGCGAAACGTGCCCGGCCCAACGTGCAGTGTCACGTAGGCGGTTCGGTGTCCCGCCGTCTCGAGCGCGCTCATCGAGTGCTTCGTAAAGTGTAGCCCAGCGGTAGGCGCAGCCACGGCCCCCACTTGGCGAGCATAGACTGTCTGATAACGCGCTCTATCAGCCTCTTCGGCCGGCCGTCGAATGTAGGGAGGGAGAGGCACCTCTCCAATCTCTTCGATGAGTCGGTCCACGTCGCCGGCCGCCTCGAGCTCGATCTCGAGCTGCCCGTCGCCGAGGACCCGAAGAACTTTCGCCCGCAGCGATCCACCGCCGAGCAGCAGATCCATGTCAGGTCGCAGGGCCTTCGATGCACGGCCCATTGCAAGCCACCTGTCGCTGCGTTCCTCCACCTTGCGCAGCAACAAGATCTCTACTTTTCCGCCAGTCTCCTTGTGGCCGTGAAGTCGGGCAGGGAAGACGCGGGTATCGTTGAAGACGAACAGGCTCGGCGCGAGCAACGCGGGAAGATCCACGAAGAGACGATGGTCGATCTCGCCCGGACCGATGTCGAGGACCATCAGTCTCGAAGCATCGCGCTCGGGGAGCGGTTCTTGCGCGATGAGCTCTTCGGATAACTCGTAGTCGAGTTCTTCGATGCGCATCTAGCGTCCGGGTGCGGTAATGAAGCGGACCCCGTAAGTCTCGTCGGGCTGCGCGGGGGCACCTCGCTCGTCGCGCGGGTCGGCCGACACTTCGACACACAGCGCGCCAGCCTTGGCATTGCGCCACAAGTTGGACGTCTCACCGCGCCCCGCCCCCTTGGCGTCGTGCTTTCCACTTCGCTCGGTGCGACGATCGACGACTCGGAGTACCAAGTCCACGCCCGCAAGCGCGCTTACCTGAGCGACCACGCCCTCTGCATCCTCGCTCAGGCAGAACGTATCGACATCGCCAGGCCACCCGATCCATGCGCGGCGTTCGATCCCGAGCGGGAGCGATTCTGCCAGCTCGAGCGAGTCGTTGAGCTCTCGTTCGAAATCGGGGTCTTGGTCACGAAGCTCCCAGCGAACGTAGTACTCATCGGAGACGTTTTCGGTGGGAAGCCCTTCACCGGTGGCCTTCTCCCGAACCCGGATCAAGTACGTGCCCGGCTCGATCGGGACGTTAGGTAGCCGTTCGCCTTCGCCAAGACCCTGTGCGTCCGTGAACACGATGGGCTCCTGCTCGCCCGCCTTGAGAAGCGCGAGCGTGACATCCATGTTGGGAATCGAGCTTACCTCCACGATGGCGGATCGACCTTCGGCACCCGTGTGTTCGATCGCGAATAGGTCGACATCACCGGTCCCCTCGTCGAGACGCTGCCCAAGGTACGCTTCCATCGTCGTTTTCTCGTCCAAACGGTTGGCGTCCTCTTCGGTATGGTTCGGTTCTCGCTCGGACGGACCTCGTGTCGCGTAGTGCCAACCCCCAACCCCTAGGAGCGCGGCCGACAGCAACGCAAACACCCACCAGCCCCTTCGCTTACGCTCAAAAAGCGAATCTACGCGCCGCGTACCGCTTCCGGTTTCCCGAGTCCCGAGGCGGCTCGTGCGCCAATCGTCGTCCCCAACCGTCGAGAGGTACCCGATCAGTGCACCGCGTAGCGCTTCGGCGGACTCGTAGCGGCGCTCGCGGTCCTTCTCGAGACATCGCATGATGATCTCGTCGGCCTCCGCAGGAACCGAGAGCGGCGATCGGGATGAAGGACGCAGCGGCTCCTGCGAGAGGTGCTTCGTGAGGACACCGACGGGGTTCGGCGCTTCGAAAGGAGGCTTGCCGACGACACACTCGTACATGATCGCGCCCATCGCATACACATCGCTTCGCCCGTCGAGCTCATGGCCTTGAATCTGCTCCGGAGACATGTAGTAGGGGGTCCCGACGATCGTCCCACTGCTCGTCACCTGTACCTCGGCTGTCCCTTCCAACAGCTTGGCCAACCCGAAATCGAGGACTTTTGCCATCTCGCCATCTCGCCCTTGGGTGATGACGATGTTCTCG
>Ga0255057_10002279_pt1 | contig 10437 bp, 5 predicted proteins | sample Cases_109_6_MG_FD_189022 | JGI IMG/M metagenome (GOLD analysis project Ga0255057, IMG submission 189022) | Seawater microbial communities from Amundsen Gulf, Northwest Territories, Canada - Cases_109_6 | ecosystem: Environmental > Aquatic > Marine > Gulf | place: Canada: Northwest Territories... | reverse complement strand
GCGGCCAGCCAGTGGTGATCGCGGCCTTCGATTTCTCGTTCATGGGCGGCTCCATGGGCACGGGCGTGGGCGAGGCGCTGCTCGCCGCCGCGCGCCTGGCGGTGCTCCAAGACGCGGCGCTGATCGCGATCCCGGCCTCGGGCGGCGCGCGCATGCAGGAAGGCATCCTCTCGCTGATGCAGATGCCGCGTTCGGTGATCGCGGTCGATCAAGTCAAGGAGGCCGGCCTGCCCTACATCGTCCTGCTCAGCGATCCGACCACCGGCGGGGTCACTGCCTCCTTCGCCATGCTCGGCGACGTGGCGCTGGCCGAGCCCGGCGCGATCGTCGGCTTCGCCGGCCAGCGGGTCATCGAAGAAACCATTCGCGAAACCCTGCCCGAGGGCTTCCAGCGCGCCGAATACCTACTCGATCACGGCATGGTCGACATGGTGGTGCACCGGCGCGACCTGCGCGAGACCATCGTCCGGCTGCTCAAGCTGCTGCGCCAGAAGGCGCCGACGGCCGAGGTCGTGACGCTGCCCGGCGCCGAGGCCGAACCCGTGGAAGTCTCCGAGACCCCCGGTGATGGCGCGAAGTGACGCGGTCCTCGACCGCCTCACCCGGCTGCATCCCAAACTCATCGATCTCTCCCTCGGCCGGATCGAGCGCTTGCTCGCACGCCTCGGCCACCCCGAGGAAAAGCTGGCGCCGGTGGTCCACATCGCCGGCACCAACGGCAAGGGTTCGACGCTCGCCTTCCTGCGCGCCATGCTGGAGGCAGCCGGCAAGCGCGTGCAGGTCTACACCTCGCCGCACCTGGTGCGCTTTCACGAGCGCGTCCGCCTGACCGGCGGCCCGATCGCCGAATCCGACCTGGCCGCGCTGCTCGAGACTTGCGAGACCGCCAACGGCGGGGCCCCGATCACCTATTTCGAGATCACCACCGCGGCCGCCTTCCTCGGCTTCGCGCGCGAGGCGGCCGACATCTTGTTGCTCGAAACCGGACTCGGCGGCCGGCTCGATGCGACCAACGTGATCGCGCAACCCCGCGTGACCGCGATCTCGCCGGTTTCGGTCGACCACGTCCAGTTCCTGGGCGACACCATCGAAGAGATTGCCTTCGAGAAAGCCGGAATCCTGAAGCCCGGCGTGCCGGCGGTGATCGGCCCGCAGGCGCCCGAGGCCCTGGCGGTCATCGCGCGCCGCGCGGCCGAAACCGGCGCGCCGCTATACCGCTATGGCGAGGAGTGGACCGTTCGGGGCGAGAACGGCGGGTTTGTCTTCGAGGCAGGCGGCGCGCGGCGGCGCTACCCCGCACCCGCGCTGCCGGGCGCCCATCAGATCGAAAACGCCGGCCTGGCGCTCGCCTGCGCGGCAGTGCTCGAGGGTTTCGGGCTCGATGGTTTCGGGCTCGACGCGACGGCGCGCGATACCGGCCTCGCGCGCGCGCAGTGGCCGGGGCGGCTGCAGCGCCTGACCCGCGGGCCGCTCGCCGAGCTGTTGTCCGAGCATTGGGAACTGTGGCTCGACGGCGGCCACAACGCCGCCGCCGGGGAAGCGCTGGCGCGCGATCTTGGCACCTGGGAGCCGCGCCCGCTGCACCTGGTCTACGGCATGCTCGACACCAAGGGTGCCCAGGGTTTCCTGCGCCCGCTGGCGCCGTTGGCCGAGACCCTGCACGCCGTGGCGATCCCCGGCGAGGCCGCCTCGCTCTCGGCCGAGGACGCCGCGCGTGAAGCAACCGAGGCCGGGTTCGAGGCGCAAGCGAGCGCAAGCGTCGCCAACGCCCTGCGTGCCCTCACCAAAGACCGCGCGCCGGGGCGCGTCTTAATCTGCGGCTCGCTCTACCTCGCCGGCCAGGTGCTCGCGGAGAATGGCTGACAAAAAAACCCCCGCCGGCATTGGCGGGGGTTTGTTTGCGCCCGGGTGGACGGGGATTCGGGCTCGCTTAGAGTACCGACTCGACCCATTCCTGAAGCTGGTTTTTGGGCACCGCGCCGACTTTGGTCGCGGCGACCTGGCCGTCGCGAAACAGCATCAGCGTCGGGATGCCGCGCACGCCGTATTTCTGCGGCGTCACGGGGTTGTCGTCGATGTTCATTTTGGCGATCTGGACCCGGCCGTCCATCTCCTTGGCGATCTCCTCCAGCGCGGGCGAAATCATCTTGCAGGGACCGCACCACTCGGCCCAGAAATCCACTAGAACGGAACCCTCGGCCTTCAGCACGTCGCTGTCGAAGCTGTCGTCGCTAACGGGGATGCTGGTCATGCAATATCTCTCCAAGTCATGGCGCGTCCAAGTCGTGGCGCGGCCGGCCAGCGCGGTCGGCCAGTGCGCGGCCGAACTCGCGAGTTCAAGTTTCAATGTAAGCACCCCACCCGGGGGGTCAAGATGCCTGTAAGTTGAGTCTTGCAGGGCTGAGTTGCATCAAATGCGGGCCGTCGGTCCACAAGAGCGCGCAGTCGATCCGGCGGTCCGGATAAATCTCCGATAAAACAGCATGATAGGCCGCCATCTGGCGCAGATAGACCGGCGCGACCCCGGCCTCGTCCCGGGGCGCCGGACGGTTGGTTTTGTAGTCGACGACCAGCACCGAATCGGCGCCGACCACCAGGCGGTCGACCTGCCCGGAGACGGCCTGGGGACCGTCCCCGGAGTCGATCAGTCCGACGATCGGCACCTCGGCCCGGCTGTCCGGTCCGAACAGTGCCGCGAAAGCCGGGTCGTCCAGCACCGAAAGCGTTGCCGCGGCAATCTCCGCGCGCTCCTCGGCGCTCAAGTCATGAGCCGGGCTGGCCAGGAATCGCGCGGCGGCGGCGGCCCGCGCGCCAGGCGCCAGATCGGGCAGGTTTTGCAGCAGTCGGTGCACCAAGCGGCCGCGCTTGAAGCGCCGGCCCTCGTCGGGGCCGAGCGGCGAGCGCACCGGCGGCTCCTCGCCGCTGGGACGGGAGGGCGCCAAGGGCCGGGGCGGCACCGCCTCGGGCGGCGGCGGCGTCTGGGTCCAATCCGGCAATGCCGCGGCGGCGACCCGGGCCGCGGCGGACCCCTCGCGATCGGTTTCCGGATCCGCGGTCTGTGCCGAACGCAGGCGCCATCCCGGACCGGCCCAGCCATCCGCCACCTCGCTCGCGAAATCGAAGTCGACCGGCTCGGCGGCGGCAGTAGTGTCGGTGGCGAGCGCGGCCGCGACCAGATTGTACCAGCAGTCGGCCGGGGCCGCGTGCGCGCCGCGCCAGCCGCAGACGATCAGCCGGTCCTCGGCACGGGTCAACGCGACGTAGAGCAGGCGCCGGTATTCCTGGTCCTGGACTTCTTTCGCGCGCGCGCGCGCGGCCGCCACCAGTTCGCCGTCGTAACCCTTGCGCAGCGGCCACAATGGCAACTCGCCGCCACGCTCGCCGTCCTGTTCGCCGGTCCAGAACAAACCGCCGCGGGGCTTGGGCGGCTGCATCGTGTCGGGCAGGATCACCACCGGCGCCTGCAGGCCCTTGGCGCCGTGCACGGTCATCACCCGCACCGCGTCCTGGCCGTGTTCCATGTCGCGCTTGACCTCCTGCTTGCCGACCTCGATCCAATGCAGGAAACCTTCGAGCGAGGGCGCGTGCTCGCGTTCGTAGGCGAGCGCGAGGGAGAGGAATTCCTCGATCGGATCGGCGGCCTCGGGGCCGAGCCGGGCGAGCAGCGCCGCGCGGCCCCGGCTCCCGTTGCGGCCCCATTCGCGGGTCAGCACTTCGGAATAAAGCTCGTAGGGCGGCACGAAGTCGGCGCGCGCCAGAAGCGCACCCAAATGCTCTCGCGCCGCCCGGAACGCCGGATCGGCGCCCGCCACTCGGGCCTGGCGGGTCAGCGAATCCCACAGGCTGCCGCCGCGATCGTAGGCCAGGGTGAAGAGCTGTTCCTCGCTCAAGCCCACGAGCGGACCCTTGAGCACGGTCGCCAGCGTCAGATCGTCCTCGGGCAGCAACAGGACGCGCCCCAACGCCACCAGGTCCATGACCGCGAGCTGGTCGGGCAGCACCATGCGGTCGAGTCCGGCGACCGGCACGCCGCCGCGCTTGAGCTCGCGCACCAGTTCCTCGACGAATTCGTTGCGCCGGCGCACCAACACCAGGATATCGCCGGGTGTCAGGCGCCGGTCCCGGGATTCGAGCCAGGCCTCGCCGTCCCGCAAGGTCTCGCCCGCGGGCGGATCCGCAACGGTCCAGCGCGCGATCCGCGCGGCGATCAGCTTGGCCAGGCGCGCGCGCGGCGGCGGTCCGGCGGGTTGCGCCAGCGGCGGCGCCCAGGGTGCGGGTTGCGCCGCCTCGGCCGGCTCGGCCGGCGGCCAGAGCTCGACCAGCCCGGCCTGGCCCGCGCGCACCGCCCGGTGGGTCATGGCGTCCTCGTCGAACAACACGCCGTCCTGCGCCGCCGCCTGGGCGAAAACCGCGTCGACGGCATCGAGGACCGCCGAAACCGAACGGAAGGAATGGGACAGCTCGACCCTCTCCAGCCGCTGCCCGATATTCTCGGCGCGCGATTCGAAATGCGCGCGCATGCGCGCGAAAGCGCCCGGATCGGCGCGCTGGAAACTGTAGATCGACTGCTTGGCGTCGCCGACCGCAAACACCGTACGCGGCCCCTCGCGCGCGTCGTCACGCGCCCCTGCGCCGACGAAGAACTCCCCGGCCAGGGCCCGGATCACCCGCCACTGTTCCGGATTGGTGTCCTGGGCCTCGTCGATCAGGATATGATCGAGGCCGCCGTCGAGCTTGAACAGCACCCAGGCCGCCGCGCCGTCGCCTTCGAGCAGGCCGCGTGCCGCCAGGATCAAGTCGTCGTAGTCGAGCAGCGCCCGGGCCTGCTTGCGCCGCTCGTAGGCATCGAGGATATCGGTGCCGAGCGCCACCAGTCCGGCGGTCGCCCGCGCCACTCGCAGCCGGTTGAGCCGCGCCCGCGCGGCCAAAAGACGCTCGGCCTCCGCCGCCATGACCTCGAGCGCACCGGACACGGCCTCCGCCGCCGCCTTGGTCAGCAGGCGCGCGCGCGTTGTTTCGTCCTTGGTCAGATATAAGCCAGCGTAGGCGTCGAAACGGAGCACGCGCTCCGCAAGATCGGCATCCAACCAGTCTCGCAACAGCCGGGATTTGCCCGCCTCCGCCGCGGTTCCTCCAACCAAGGCCTCGGCGACCAGCCGCAATCCCATCTGGTCGAAAGAATCGTCGGCGCAAGCCGCGGCGATCACGTCGTCGAGGCTGTCCGCTTCATCGACCTCGAGCGCCTGGAAGATCGCCGCGCGCAGGCCGTCCACGCCGCGATGCTCCACGATCAAGCGGCGCAGCCGGGTGCGTTCCCGGATCACCTCGGTCATCAGTTCCTGGAAGCTCTGTTCCTGCGCGTAGACCGCGACCTCCGCGACCGCCGGGTTTTCCTGGTCTCCAGATCCGGCCCCAGGGTCGGCCCCGGGACCGGCCAGCACCTCCTCGCGCGCCTCCAGCAGCATCTCGGCGGCGGAGCGCTCGTCGAGCACCTGAAAATGCGGCGCGATCCGAGCCTCGAGCGGGAAACGGCCCAGCAGCGACTGGCAGAACGCGTGGATGGTCAAGATCTTCATGCCGCCCGGCGCGTCCAGCACTCGGGCGAAGAGCTCCCGGGCGCGGGCGCGGATGGCGGCATCGGCCGGATCGTCGAGCAGCTTGGCCAAGTCTTCGGTCAACTGCTCCTCGGTAAAGGTCGCCCAGCGCGCCAGGCTGTCGGCCAGGCGGTTCGACATCTCCGCCGCCGCCGCCTTGGTGAAGGTCAGACAGAGGATGCGCGCGGGCTGGGTGCCGTGCAGCATCAGGCTGAGCACCCGGTCAGTCAGCACCTTGGTCTTGCCGGTGCCCGCCGAGGCCGCGACCCAGACCGAACGATCGGGCCGGGCGGCCGGGCGCTGGGCCAGACTGGCGGCGGCGCGCGGGTCTAGAACCGCCTCGGTCACGACTCCTCCTCCTCGCCCGCGCCCCATTCCTTGATCCGGGCCAGGTGTCGGTAGTCGCTGAAGCGGCGCGCCCATTCGGGCCGGGGCCGGGCCGGATAGGGTGTCTCCGGGTCGTCGTAGCGGGCGATCAGCTCGCGCAGGCCGTCGAGCGCCGCTTCCGCCTCGGCCTCGGCGTCGAGCTTGAGGGCCTTGCGCTCGCCGGGTGGCTCACCGCCGGAGACGCGCCAGTACTCCAGCCGCGCCACCGGCGCCGCCGGCAGCTCCGCGAAACCACCGGCGCGGGCGATCGCCGCCTCGAGCGGCAACTGCGGCGAAAATCCGAGCGCGACCTCTTTCTTCGTGGGCGGCCCGCCGGTTTTGTAGTCGACGATGGCGAGCGCGCCATCCGCAAGCCGATCGATGCGGTCGGCGGTGGCGGTCAGCGTGAACGGGCCGCCAGGCGCCGCGATCTCCAGAACCCCGCGCAACTCGCCCCGGGACCCGTCGATCCCGGCCCGATAGCCCAACTCCTCGCGCGCGAACCAACGCGCGATGCGGCGGAAGCGCGGCCACCAGAAGGCCCGCACCCCGGGCCTGACCCGCTTCGGCGAAAACACTTCGCGCCCGATCTCGATCAGTTCGGCCTCGGGATCGGCCGGCAAGTCGCTGGGATAAGCCTCGAGGAATTTCTCCAGCGCTTCGTGCACCAGGGTGCCGAGTTCGGCCGCACCCGGGTCGGAATCGAGATCGTCGAGCGCGGTGAGTTTGAGGATGCGTTCGGCGTAGAGGTCGTAAGGATCGCGCATCCAGGTCTCGATCCGGGTCACGGAGAGGCGGCGCGGGCGCGCCTCGAGTGGCGGCGCCGGCGCCGGCCGGACGGCGGGGAGGGGCTCGCCGGGGCTATCGAGCTCCTCGGCCCAGGCCAACCACTGCGGCGCGGCGGCCGCGATATCGACCCCGGGCTCGATGGCGCCGAGCACGGCTTGGAGCCGCAGCAACCAGCGCGACGGCACACTCGGCGCGCCCTCGATGCGGGTCGCGCGGGTCAGGTAGACCTCGGGCGCACCCAGGAGCTGGGCGAAGTCGTGGGCGGCCAGGCCGAGGCGGCGTTCGGGCGGCGGCAGACCGAAATCGGCGCGCATGGGCCGGCTGAGCCAGGGCCCGGGCTCGACCACGGCGGGCCAGGTGCCCTCGTTGAGTCCGCCGAGCACCACCAGGTCGACCTGCTGCAGGCGCGCCTCCAGCGGCCCCCAGATGGCCAGCCGCGGGTGGCGGCCGTAGGGCGGCCGCACCGCCTTGGCGCCCAGCAGTGCGGTCAGATAGGCCGGATAGGCGGCGCCGCCGGGCGCCGGAATGCCGCCCGCCGCCTCGCGCAGCTCGGCGACGAAGTTGGCCGCGACCGTGCCCGCCTCCCCGGCCCAGAGCCGCACCGGTCCGGATTCCCGGTCGGTCGCCGCCAGCGCCTCGGCGAATCCGATATGGGCGTCGAGCAGCTCGCGCAGGGTCTTGGCGCGGGCCAGCGCGCGGGCGAAGGGCTTGGCGAGTGCCTCCAACGCCTTGAGCCAGTCGACCAGACCCGGCACCGCCTGGCGATCCTCCCGGCGCCTGTGCTTGTCCTTGGCGGCGGCGCGCAGGGCGCGCGTGAGCCCGGCAAAACCCGGCGCCGGGCGTGGGCCCCGCAGGGCCAGGCGCTCCAGGATCCGGACCTGGGCGCGGAACCCGGCCGGCGCCTGACCCGCGGCGGCCAACGGATGTTTGAGGGCGGCGAGCAGCGCCAAGGGCGCCAGGCCACCCGCCACCATCGCCGCACTCAGACGCAGGAACCCGCCCGGCGCGGAGTGGGACAGCGGCGCGCCCGCCGAATCGTCGACCGCGACGCCCCAGCGCGCGAGCGCACCCGCGACCCGGCGCGCCAGGCCGCGGTCCGGCGTCACCAACGCCGCGCGCCGGCCCGGGGTCTCCAACGCCCGGCGCAGGATAAGCGCGATGACTGCCGCCTCCTCGCCCGGCCCGGGTGCGTCGATGCGGGTCACGCCGTCGAAGGCCTGGGCGGCGCGCGCCGGATCGAGCCCGCTGGCCTCGTCGTTCCATCTTGGCGTCGCGACCGCCGGATAGAGCGCCAGGTTGACCAGACGCCGGCGCAGCCCCCGCGCCGTCGGCGCCGGAGCGGCCAGCCCAGGAGTGGCCGGTGGGGGAGCGGACGGGGTAGCGGGCGGGGGGGCGGGCCAGGGCGCGACCTGGTCCCGGGTCAGCTTCAGGCGCGCCAAGAGCCGGGCCAGACCGTGCTGGGGATGGCCCGGGTCCTCGGCCACCGCGTCCCAGATTTCGGCGTCGGTTTCGGTGTCGAGCCCGGGCAGCACCACCATGCCCTGGGGCAGGCCGGCAACCACCTCGATCAGTTGCGCCGTCGCCGGGATGCTGCCGGTCGAGCCGGCCACGATCACTGGTTCGGCCGGCGGATCGCGGCGCCAGGCCGCGGCCTGCAGCTCGGCCAGGCGGCGCGCGCGCGCAGCCGCGCCGATGCCACCCTCGGCCGCCTGCATGCCCGGCCAGTTGTCGATCAGGATGCGCAGAAACTCGAGCGTCTTCTGCCAGTGGGCGGCGTAGTCCGCGGGCACCAGAGTCTCGAGTCCCGCGAAATCCAGGCCCTCGGTCTCGACCTGATCGAGCAAGTGCGCCAATTCATCGGCCAGGCGCAGGGCCTGGTCTTCAGGTGGCGCTTCGCCCCGCAACGCGCCCCAGCGCCGAATCAGCTCGGCGAGCAGCAACTGGCGACGCAGGCCCGGCAGCGGCGGCGCCAGATCGGCCGCCAGATTCTCCAGGCCCGGCATCTCGTCGGCCGCCAGCAGCAGATCCTCCGCGTCGAGGTCGCCGAGCGGTACCAGACGCGGCAGCAGCAAAGCGCGGCCGCCAGCGGCGCGCAAAAAGGCCTCCTGCAAGGCGCGGCAGGCGCGCCGGGTCGGCAGGAACACGGTGCCGCGAGCCAGGTCCAGCGGGTCGGCCGCGCGCGCCAAGAGGCCCTCGGCCAGGGCGTCGACGAAGGACCGGCCCGCCGGAATCGTAAACACCCCGGAGCGCGCTCGCGGACCGGCCGCCGTCATCGTTGGACCGAATGTTCGGCGAGTGGATGGAGCGCGTCCTCGACGTCGCGCAGGTTCTCCGGCGTGCCGATGTGGAACCAGTCGCCGTCGTGGCGCAGGCCCCAGAGGCGCTCGGCCTCGGCCGCCTTGTCGTAGACCAGGTTGAGCGAAAACGGCCCCTCGGGCGTGGTTTCGAACAGGCGCGGGTGCAACATCTGGATGCCGGAAAAGACGAACGGCGCGACCTCCTGCTCGCGGCGCCGGCGCAGACGCCCCTCGGGACCGAGGACGAAGTCTCCGGGTCCGTCGTAGCCGACCGCGTGGACGGTCGGATGCAAGAGCAGGAGCGCGTCCATCTCCGCCTCATTCCAGGCCTCGGCCAGGCGCCGGAGCGCGGCGGTACACCCGTCGAGCCAGCAGACGTCGCCGTTAATCGCGAAAAACGGCTCCGCGCCCAGCAACGGCAGCGCCTTGCGCACGCCACCGCCGGTCTCCAGCCGCGTCGCCTCGCGTGAGAATGTGATCCGGGGCCCCGCGCGCCCGGCCAGGCGGGCCTCGATCAACTCGCCCAGGTAATAGAGATTGATCACCACCTCGGGCACGCCGGCCATCTCCAAGCGATCGAGGATGGTCTCGATCAGGCTGCGCCCGCGCACCTCGATCAACGGCTTGGGCAGATTCTCGGTGAGCGGGCGCATGCGTTCGCCCAGGCCGGCCGCCAAGATCATGGCGCGCGGCGCCACCGGGCCGCCCGAATCGGTCGTTGCGCTCATGCCGATGTCTCCGAATGCGCTGGCGGCGCCCGGCGCGCGGCGGCCGGGACCTCGCGATCGAACCAGGCCTTAACCGGGGCCAGCGCCGGATGTTCCAGATCCGCGCTCAGAATGCGCCAGACTCGCGGGATGTGGTGCAGGTACTGGTCCTTGCCATCGCGGCGGCTGAGGCGCGTGAAGATGCCGGCGATCTTGGCCGCGCGCTGGGCGCCGAGCACGGCGTAGGACTCCATGAAGCGCGCGCGGTCGAGCTCCGGAAAAGCGTCGAGGTAGCGCGCGAGAATTTCCGCGACCACGCCCGGACCGACGTCGCGCCGCGCGTCTTCCAGCAGTGAGACGACATCGTAGGCGACCGGCCCGATCACCGCGTCCTGGAAGTCGAGCAGGCCGCAGGCGGCGATCCCTTCGCGACCGTCCAAGAGCATCAAGTTGTCGACGTGATAGTCGCGCAGCACCAGGCAGTCGGGCACGGCCCGGATTCGGGTCAGCGACCCGCGCCAGGCCTCGATGTAGGCCGCACGGACCGGTTCGGGGGTCGGCGCGCCGCGCAGCGCCGGCAGGAACCAGTCGGGCAGCAGCAACGCCTCCGCGAGCAGGCGCGCGTCGTCGTAGGGTGGCGGCGCGGTCTCCGCATCCCCGGGACTCGGCTCGGGCCGCCAGCGC
>Ga0255057_10002276_pt1 | contig 10444 bp, 13 predicted proteins | sample Cases_109_6_MG_FD_189022 | JGI IMG/M metagenome (GOLD analysis project Ga0255057, IMG submission 189022) | Seawater microbial communities from Amundsen Gulf, Northwest Territories, Canada - Cases_109_6 | ecosystem: Environmental > Aquatic > Marine > Gulf | place: Canada: Northwest Territories... | reverse complement strand
CTCGAACTCGCGCTTCGATGGCGTCGGAATGGCCAATGTCCTCGAAGGCGATTTGGACGGGCACCTGCATAAAGGACTTTCCTCGTTCTTGCTGTTGGTCCGCTATGGTTCGGCATCGGCGGGCGCATGGGGACCAACCACCATAGGGCTGCTGGGCAATGACCCATTGATCTGGGTCATGCGCATTGAGACAGTCTGAGAAATCCATGCAAATATCGCAGCACGCGAATGCACTGAGACGGCGGCGAATCCAGATGATGGTGAAGAGCTATGCACAAGAGAGCGACCTATGATCTGGCAGTTGGGCTTACGCTTCGAGAGCTCCATGAAGAACGCAAGGCGATGCGCTCAAAGGTTGCGCAGGCGCTCGAAGTCACGGAGCTGGCCGTAACGCGGATTGAGACTGGCGAAGAGAGGCTGACGGCGGGTGGCCTGATTCTGTTCCTGAGGCTTTTCGACCTGTCGTGGGACCAGTTTATTCGGCACGTGGAGTCCAATCTGGGTAAAGCCGAGGCCGAGATAATCTAAGGGTATGGCATGCCCTCAAATATTCATGACGGCGACGCTGGCGTCCGGCACGAGCGCACAGCCACCCCCACCATGCAAACCGTCAATAAGCAGCTCTCCACTTAAAGCATCAGACACGATGTTCCGTTTGCTCAGCCACACCGGAATGCGGCCTCAGCCTCGCGCGCCAAGCACTCGCCGCGGCCTTGGTAGCGGGGGGAATAATGCAGCGTCACGAGCCGCTTCACATTGGCCAAGCGCGCTATCGTGCCCGCCTGATGGGCCGTCAGGTGCTGGCGCTCGGCAGCCCTGTCCCTATCTGCCTCCAAGAACCCTGCTTCAATGAATAGGGTGTCGGCATCCCTTGTGAGCGAGACGACACGCGCGACATTTGCGTCAGTGAACGCGCAATCAACGACATAAGCGATCTTTCGCCCCGAGGTGATTCGCATAATCTCTTTCTTGAGCGCACCAAGGGGAAGGTTTCGAGGCCGTTGCTCACGCGGATTGGCCCACGTGATCTCAATAGGTGTCTCTTCCGGGCTGCCGCGAAGGATCGCCTCCTTGAAAGTGCCAAGCCAGGGGCCGACGGCTAAGCCCATCGCCTCCACTTTATTTCGCCAGATGTTGATGTGAGCGCGCTCCTCAAGCGCGAAAGCGAGCACGGGGATGCCGTGGTCGATCGTCGCTGCGCGGACCCTAAAGCCCGGCTCCTCCAGCAGAAGCCCCTCCTCGGCCATTGTGCTCGGCACCTCCGCACGCTCGAAGGCCAGCCGCCCTGAAAACTGCGCACACGTGAGATGTCCCTTGTCGTCCATCTCGGTGACGCGAAAGACAGGGTTACCTTCGTAGCCCGCCACAAGGTTCCATGTGTAGGCCCTGAGCTTGTGCTCGATCCCATCGATCAGCCCGGGAGGGCCATAAAAGCTGACAACCTTTTCGCGGCCGATAAAGCAACTGAGCAGGTGGTCGAATCCCGAAAAGTGATCCATGTGCCGGTGGCTGACGAACACGTCGCTCACTCGAAGGAGTTGGCGGGGCGAAAGCGGCGAGAGGTCGCCGAGGTCAAAGAGCAGGGCACGTTGCTCGAATACGAGATTAACGTAGAGGCCGGAATCACCGAATGGATCGTTAATGAGATGAGGGTCGAAGTGTCGCGGCATGGCGATGGATGTTGGAGTAGTGGGTGGTCAAGACGGTATCACTCTAATGCCCTTGCCGCGATTGCTCGCTTACAGGCGAGCAATGGCCGACCGACGCACATCCTTTCCCGTCGCCTGTTGAACGCAAGACGAAGCTGATCGCGCCTGAGACAACTGAGACAGATTAAGCGGTCGCAAGAGACCTGGCGCTTGGCGTGCAGTGGAGCCGTAGGGCAGCGTCAGAATCGCTTTTCGGGGTCTGAGCTGGTAGCCGGATCCCATCTGCTGGTCCCGCTCCACAAATTTCGATCGGCTCGACGGATGATGTCACATTATCGACCCGTCAACTCGCCCCCATTGACCTGCCTCAAGGACATGAAGCCGCGGCCAAGTCTATTGGTGAGACCAAATTGCCATTCGATCGAGCAGATCGCAGTGCCGCAAATAGGACAGGAGTCCACCGCCGCCCCGTTCACCGCTGAGATCCAGGTGAACCAACAGGCTTGCCGAGATCGCAATGCGGAGAAAGAAAAATGAACGCGGTTGAACAAACGGAGCTTGAAATCTCGCCCGAGAGTGTCTGTTTCGTCATCATCAAGGCCCGAGAGTTTGACGTGAAGGACGCCGTGTCCGAGCCCGATCCAGGATCTAATCCGACGGACGACAAGATGACTGCCGTTCTTGAGGACCACAAGGATGACCCTGTGGTCCAGGAGCTGACGTCATTCATCGGAGCGATGAACGTTGACCAGCAGATCGAGCTTGTGGCGTTGGCCTGGCTCGGCCGGGGCGACTACTCGGCCGATGACTGGCCGAGCGTACGCGAGCAAGCAGCTGAGGCTCACAACGACAAGACGGCTAGCTATCTCCTCGGGATTCCGATGCTCGGCGACTTCCTCGAGGAGGGGCTGGCAATGCTCGGATATTCTTGTGAGCCGTTTGAGATTAACCGGCTCTAATAGACGAGGGGCGCCGCCCCGTTTGTCACCAAGTGTTGCGCGCGCGACTCGCGGCCACGTCTCTTCTTCGAGGAGGAGAGGTGCCGGATATGGCAGGCGAGTGGGACCTTAGCATTTGACCCAATGCGGGCCTTCTGCGATTCCGCGCAAATTGAATGGTGTCCGCAACATTCGCCTCAGCAGGCACCTCTCGGACCCGATCTGCCAGGGTCACCCGTCGTTACGGGCTTGGCACGGCATGGCCAATTTGCCTGGCCCTTTTCCGATAGCTTGGGAAGGACGTTCTCTTCGCCACTCCTGGGGCAGATGAGCCCTTATCGCGCCAACGAATGCTTCAGCACGGCGTTTCCAGCTGAAGCATTCATTGGCGCTGCCGCCGCACAAATCACCGCGCGCGCTATCAGGAACGTCGCACAGCCCCAGGGCTGCAAAGTTCGGGGTGCGTGGCCAAGAAATGGCGCAGAGCCGCGAATAGCTCTTTCGCGTGACGGCGATCCCCTCTGTCGAGGGCTGCTCGAATATCTTCGATGATCATGATTCTAATCTTATCGGGACCATGCCGCTGTTTTAGCAGGTAGCTGGCGAATGCGGTCGCTGCGATTTCAGGCACGTGTTCGTGCTCGGCAAGCGCCAAAACCTCTTCTTCCGTCAGACCGGAAAAGGCGATGCAATCCTCCAGAGTTATCATTGTCGCTCTCGTTGTTCGTAGTGGCGGGTAGAGCCGCTAGGGCTGAAGAACGTAGGTCCCCGGCGCGTCGCCAAGCGTACGTTCTCCTTTGATATCTGCGCCGGCGGCAACTGGAGAACCCATGGAGCCGGAGCGCGCCGCGAGCCAGTTACACCATTCTGGCCACCATGAGCCGTCTTGCACGGCCGTCTGTTTGAGCCAGGTATCCGGATCGGCATAGGGCCCAAGCTCAGCTTTGGTGTGCACGCGATAGTGACGTCCGGGTCTGCCCGGCTCTGAGACGATGCCGGCGTTGTGCCCCCCGCTTGTGAGCAGGAACGTCACGTCGGTATCCAAGAGCAAATGAAGCTTGAAGACTGAGTGCCAGGGCGAAACGTGATCCCTTTCGGTTCCGACCGCGAAGACTGGGGCCCGAATGTCGGTCAGAGCAACGTGTTGGCCGTCGGCGCGATAACGGCCTTCGGCGAGGTCGTTGTTGAGAAACAGCTGCCTCAGGTACTCCGAATGCATTCGATAGGGCAGCCGCGTCGAATCAGCGTTCCATGCCATAAGGTCGATCATCGGCCGGCGTTCGCCCAGGAGGTAATCGTGGACGAGGCGCGACCAGATGAGATCGTTGGAGCGCAACATTTGGAATGCGCCCGCCATCTGGTGCGCGTCGAGATAGCCTTGGTGCCACGTCATGTCCTCTAGGAAGGACACTTGGCTCTCGTCCATGAAGAGGCTCAGCTCGCCCGGATCTGTGAAGTCCACCTGGGCGGCCAGCAGCGTCAGCGTCTTGAAGGGGTCGTGGCTGTTGCGCGCCAATTCCGCAGCGGCGATGGCCAGTAGCGTGCCGCCGAGGCAATAGCCGACGCCGTGAATCTTCCTATCGGGAACTATAGACCCCACCGCCTCGAGCGCTGCGCCTACTCCGAGCGTTCGATAGTCCTCCAGACCCCGGTTGCGATCCTCGGAGGTCGGATTCTTCCAAGAGATGATGAACACCATAAAACCCTGCTCGGTCAGGTACTTTACGAGAGAGTTCGCGGGGCTGAGATCGAGAATGTAGTACTTCATGATCCAGGCGGGCACGATCAAGATTGGCTCCGGCCTCAGCCGCTTTGTGACAGGCTCGTATTGGATGAGTTCGATGAGTTCGTTGCGATAAACCACTTTGCCGGGCGTGACTGCCAGGTTCTCGCCGACCTTGAACGCCTCCGATCCGGCAGGCGGGCGGCCATTGATGGCACGCTCCCAGTCCTCCACGAAATTCCAGAAGCCGCGCACGAGGTTCAGGCCCGCCTCTGCCACGGTCTTTTGGAGAACCTCCGGGTTGGTCGCCACGAAGTTGGCCGGTGACAGCACGTCGAGAAATTGGCGTGCGAGAAATTCGACCTGGCGTTCGTGCTGCTTGGTAACGCCGCGCACGTCGGTCGTTGCATTGTGCCACCATTGCTGTTGGAGAAGAAAGGACTGATGGATGATGTTGAACGGCCAACCTTCCCATGCCTCGTCCTTGAAGCGTCTGTCATTTGGCAGAGGCTCGATGCAACGCGTCGCGTCGCCCTGCAAGGTCAGGCAGGTTGCCAGATAGTGGGAGAGGCGCAGCCATTTGCGAAACGCCTTCTGCCCGAGCTGCATCTGTTTTCCGGGCGCAATGGCGAGGTTGATGAACCAGTCAAAGCAAGCCTCCGCAAGAGCAGCGGGAGAGAGGCCGAGCGTCATTCGCGAACGCGCGTAGTTCAGCGAGCGGTCGAGGACATTGGCCATCTCAAGCGACGGGTCTTCCCTATCATCGGCTGCCCCCTCCGTGCTCCAGATGGCTACCGGCCCGCTGGCAGCCGACGCCCCTGTCGCAAGGCCCTGATGACGGCTTAGCCGCTGGTCCGCGATTCGAGAAGCCGACAGCTTCTCATCTTTCACCGTGCTCGTTGCTAAGTTTCCCATGCGAAACTCACCGTTCCTGGAGCCCCTTGATGCAGCGGGTCAGCTGCATGTAGCGAGTCAGCTTCTCAATCCGCGAATTGGGAGAATCGAGATTTTTCTCCTCGCTGGTGAACGGGCACCACGCCACCATCGCCGATGAGGTGGCGCAAGTCTTGCCTTGCTCCAACCTCATGACGAGCGTCAGGCATAAACGATCCTTTAGCGTTCCCCGAGCGCCATAACTTGGCGCGGGGTTGTTCGTGAACGCTGTCTGGTCGACGCACAGAAGCGGAAATGCCTCAGGCAAAGGCTATCAGCCTGCCTTGACGGCGATCTTCTTCTCTTGCGCCCGGGCTTCATGCGTCTTTGGAAGGGTCACCGTGAGGACGCCCTTCTTGAAGCTCGCTTCGATCTTGCCGGTATCGACGCCCTGAGGGACCTGGAAACGGCGCTCGAAGGAGCCATAACGGCGTTCGGAGAGATAGTAGTCCTTCTTTTTCTCCTCCTTCTCTTCCTTCTTTTCGCCTCGGATCGTTAAGGCGCCGTTCGAGAGCTTGAGCTCAATGTTGCTCTCGTCCATCCCGGGCAACTCCACCGTGACTTCGTATGCCGTGTCCTTCTCGACGATATCCACGGCCGGTGTTGTGACCCGGGCCATCTCGCGCTGCCAGAGCGGCTCCATATCGAAAATGGAACGGCGCAAGGGGATGCGCCGAAAGCCCCGACCGAACTCACCAAAAAGGCTTTCCATTTCGCGGCGCAGGCTTTCCGGGGGCCACCAGTCTCGAAATGCGGGGCCCCCTTCAGCTTCCGTTTCTTTGCTCCTTACGGGCAGTTTGATCGCAGGTTCTCCCATAGCTTGGGTCCTCCTGTTATGTTGGATTTCCTCCTGCTTACAGTGCGCCGAGACTGGCTGCTTTGACGCGCATCAAAGTCGAGATCGCCTAGCCGCCGGCACCCAAGGACCGCTTGGGCGCAAAAAGAAGGCGCCGGTCTGGGAACGAGAGGCGACCGGCGCCCTAGGTAGGCCACTGTGCCCCGGGGGAAAGGGCATTCTCCGCGAGGGAGGGCGGAGCGTGGCACCAGAACAGCTAAGTCGTCCGGTGACCGCTTCAATGCCCACACCAACGTCGGGCGTTTGTGTCGCAGGACGCCGCGGTTCAGTCAGTGGCCAGGGAATTGATATCCATCAAGCCTGCCAGCGCGCCGTTGCGGTAAGAGGTTTCGTGAACGTCATCGAGCACCAGAATTCGAGGATCACGCCATGACCAAGCGCCCCGAAGACAGCGCATTTCAATTGGATCTCCCCGAACTGAGGTCTGCGATCAACACAGAAGCAATGACGAGGATGGCGCACTCAGCACTCACGGCTATGTCCGAGCTCAACGGACAACTTTTTCAGCGCGCTGCTGCCTTCAACATTGAATGGACACAGTTCCTGGCCCGGCGCTTCAAGGAAGACATGGCATTGCCCCAGCATCTGACAGCGTGTAAGAGCGCTCAGGAGGCGCAAGACATTTACATTGATTTCTGGACAACAGCTCTAAAGGAATATCAGGAAGAGTTCGTCCGTCTTGCGCAAATGGGCCAACACGTCACTCGCGAAGCCGCGAGCAATATGCAGAAGTGCGCCAACGTAGTCACCCACGAGGCACGGCTCAACTGAGAGTACCGGTCAGCATTTGCGTGGAGATGCCTGCACCGGGCCGACGCTGATGGCGACTCGGTCGGCATTTGAAGTAATGTCAGCCAAGCTACCCGCTGAGTCCCTTAAGACGGTCACGCTTTTTCTCGCAGGCGACGTTATGACGGGTCGCGGCGTCGACCAGGTGTTACCCCATCCTTGTGAACCGCAGATTTACGAGGCTCACGCGACGTCGGCTAGAGACTACGTCAAGCTCGCCGAGCAAGCCAACGGTCCAATCGAAAGACCGATGGCATTTTCTGAAGTGTGGGGCGACGCGCTCGCCGAACTTGATCGAAGGACGCCCGACGCTCGCATCATCAATCTTGAGACAGCGGTGACGCAATGCGCCGATGCCGAGCCAAAAGGCATAAACTACAAAATGAGCCCGGAGAACGCCGATGTCATCACAGCGGCTGGCATCAACTGCTGCGTACTAGCCAACAACCATGTCCTCGACTGGGGACGTTCGGGGCTACTCGAAACGCTTGCCACCCTCGCTGATGCCGGTGTGACGTATGCCGGCGCTGGCCAGGATGCCGAATCTGCTGAAGCTCCCGCCATCCTCACCATTCCTGGAAATGCTCAATTGCTCGTCTTTGCCTTCGCCTGCCCGAGCGCCGGCGCGCCCCCCAGCTGGGCTGCCGGGCCGCACAAACCAGGCATCAATCTGATCACCAGACTATCCGCCGAGACCGCGGGGGCAGTTAGCCGGGGAATTCACCCGGTCGCCAAGCCGCGGGACCTTGTCCTCGTGTCGATTCATTGGGGCAACAATTGGGGGTACGAAATACCGCAAGAGCAGATGGACTTTGCTCATCAGCTGGTGGAAGTTGGCCGCGTGGACATTGTCTTCGGGCACTCCTCGCATCACCCCAAAGGGATCGAGGTCTATCGTGGCAAGCTCATACTTTATGGATGCGGGGACTTCCTTGACGACTACGAGGGAATAACCGGCTACGAGGCATTCCGTGACGATCTCGTGCTGATGTACTTCCCGACGATGCGAACCGCCGATGGCACACTCATCAGCCTGGAAATGGTACCGCTTCAGATCCGCAACATGTGCCTTCACCGCGCGTCGCGCGCTGATGCCGAATGGCTCGCGTCCATCTTGAACCGCGAGGGAAAGACGCTGCAAACAAGCGTTAAACTTGGCTTAGACGGCGTCTTAAGGCTCGAGTGGCAATGACAGAACCAGCGGCATGCGCGACACGTGGCCTCAGCGCGCGAGTTGATGCAGATCAGAGGCGAGCCGCCGCAGACCTGTAAAATCTGGGGACGTGAAGCCTCCCGCTGATGTGGATCACCCCATGGAGCCCGATCTTCATGCTGGATTTTCTAACGCCCCAAGAGATTGAAATCCTGCCCCGAAGGCTGCCTGGATTGCTCACCATGCCGGAGGGAGCAAAAGGGATTGTGGTCTTCGCGCATGGAAGCGGCTCGAGCCGGTTAAGCCCGCGCAACACGCGCGTTGCTCGTGCTCTCAATGAAGCACAGCTCGCAACACTCCTCTTCGATCTCCTCCTGCCACATGAGGCCGAAGATCGGCGCAACGTCTTCGATATTCCTCTGCTCGCGACCCGACTTGAAGAGGCGCTGGGCTGGCTGAAGGGCGAGGAGGTCCTTGCGCCCCTCGCTGTCGGCCTATTCGGGGCAAGCACGGGTGCAGCCGCGGCGTTGGTGGCGGCGTGTCGGCAGCCCGATCAGGTATCGGCTGTAGTCTCCCGAGGGGGGCGTCCGGATCTTGCGGCTGGCTCGCTCGCGCGCGTGAAGGCGCCGACGCTTCTTATCGTTGGCGGGCGCGATGAATTGGTGATTGATCTCAACGAACGTGCCATGGATGAGCTCAAGTGTGAAAAGCGCCTGGAGATCGTTCCTCGAGCCACACATCTATTTGAGGAACCTGGCACGCTTGATGTCGTCATATCCCTCGCCGCGGCCTGGTTCGTTCGATTCTTAGGGAGGGTCTCCGAATCATGAAAATCGGGATCTTCAGAAACCGCAAGCAAGCCGGGGAGCTCTTGGCCGAGGAAGTCGCTCGACGTGCGTTTCCCGATCCGATCGTGCTTGGATTGCCGCGCGGCGGTGTACCCGTCGCTGCGGAGGTTGCCGCCAAGCTCAAGGCACCCCTTGATATCGTTCTCGTGCGCAAGATTGGGGCGCCGATGCAGAGAGAGCTAGCGGTAGGCGCGGTGGTCGATGGTGGCGCCCCCGAGATTGTGCGCAACGAGGAGCTCATCTCTCTGGTTGGGCTCACTGAGAATGAGTTTCAGCAGGAAGCCAAGAGGCAGCTAGAGATCATCGAGGAACGTCGCAAACTGTGGGTCGCAGGCCGCTCGCGAATTCCGGTCAAGGGCAAGACCGCTATTATTGTCGACGACGGCATCGCAACAGGTGCAACGGTGAAGGCATCTTTGCATGCATTGAAGAGACAAGGCCCGCAACGGATCGTCATCGCAACGCCCGTTGCCTCGCGAGAATCGCTCGAAGAGCTGCGACGGGAAACGGACGACGTGATCTGCCTGGAGACACCGGAGTATCTCGGTGCAATCGGCTTCTTCTATGCAGAATTCTCCCAGGTGAGCGATGCAGAGGTATCGCGTATCCTTGATAGCATGTCGGCGGAGGGGATGCCGGGCTAACGAGTCTGAATGATGCCTGCATTGATCGCGTGCGGAGATGGGCGGCGGGATGTCGATGCTGATCCGCTCCCCAGCCGCGAGGCATAAACTGTTAGTGATCACTCAAGTTCATGGGACCAGGTCAACCGATACTTCGGTGAGAAAGATGAGAACTAGGTTGCGCATTAAGAAGCAAGGTGCCCTTCTTTATGAGGGCGTCCATGAGATCGTCGATCACGACAGCTTTGGCGCGGCATTTGCCGATGTTTGGCGCACCGTGCGCGAGAGGCAATTGGAGAAAACCACAAGTATTGGCGAGCTCATGGACAAACTGAATGACGAGATGCTCGAACAATTACAGGGCGCTGAAATCAGCATTCAAAGAGCGTAAAATGGCAAACAGCCAAGTTGCGCGCAAAACGCGCCTGTTGGACCTCGCTCACACGCTGCGCAAAGTGCTTGAGGTGTTCAGCTGTAAAATTGATGCGCGTCAACGCTCAGGCCCGCAAAGACCCGCATACGACGTATAGTCTTGAGGCCCGAGAAATTATCTCGAGGTTTCTGAGGCGTGCCCCGGTCTGCAATGAGAACCAACGATGGGCGAAATTCGGCTTTGGACCCCGCATGACGCTCGGCCGCGCATTGCGCAAGGTGACCGCTTGCGGCTGTTCGCACTCAACGCCACCACCGAGCTTGGTGGCTCCATTGCGAAATGTTTGGGGATGCCGCTTTGCGCCCACGAGGAGCGCGAGTTTGAAGACGGTGAGCACAAGGCGCGACCGCTAGACCCTGTGGGCAACGCAGACGTCTATGTCGTCCAAAGCCTGCATGGTGGACCAGAGGCGAGCGCCAATGACAAACTCTGCCGGCTCTTATTTTTCATCGGCGCACTCAAGAATGCGGGTGCAGCCCGCGTCACGGCGGTGGTGCCT
>Ga0255057_10002275_pt1 | contig 10445 bp, 9 predicted proteins | sample Cases_109_6_MG_FD_189022 | JGI IMG/M metagenome (GOLD analysis project Ga0255057, IMG submission 189022) | Seawater microbial communities from Amundsen Gulf, Northwest Territories, Canada - Cases_109_6 | ecosystem: Environmental > Aquatic > Marine > Gulf | place: Canada: Northwest Territories... | reverse complement strand
GCGCCGGCTTGCCCTTTCCCCCCTTGCGTCTCTCCTTCTCCGCGGCCCGCTTGTTCCACGCCACGTGCTCTGGCGCCTGACAGACGACCCAGCCTCGCTCGTCGAAGCCCTTGCGACCGGCGCGTCCGGAAATCTGCCTGAAGTCCCGCACCCGGAGCAGCCTGACCTTCTCGCCGTCGTACTTGGCGAGCTTGGCGAAGAGAACCGTCCGGATGGGAATGTTCACGCCCACGCCCAGAGTGTCGGTTCCACAGATGACCTTGAGCAGGCCCTTCTGGGAGAGCTGCTCCACCAGCAGTCGGTACTTGGGCAGCAGACCCGCGTGATGGATACCCACGCCGTGTCCCAGCAGTCGACGCAGCTCCTTTCCGTAGGGGGAGTCGAAGCGGAAGTCGCCCATGGCCTCGGCGATGGCGCGGCGCTCCTGGCGAGAGGCGATCTTCGCACTGGTGAGCGCCTGACCGATCTCTACGCATTCGCGCTGGGTGAAGTTGACGATGTACACCGGAGCGCGCTGCGCTTCGAGCAGTTGCTCCACCGTCTCGTGGATCGGTGAATCCCGGTACTCGAACTTCAGGGGAACGGGCCGGTCGTCCGAATGGACGTGGCTCACCGCGCGGCCCGTGAAAGCAGCCAGGCGCTCTTCGATGACGGCGGTGTTGCCCAGGGTCGCCGACATCAACAGGAAGGTGGTGTCCCGCAGAGCGATCAGCGGAACCTGCCAGGCGACGCCGCGGTCGCGATCGTCGTAGTAGTGGAACTCGTCCATCACCACGTAGGGGGCGTCGGTGGCAGAGCCCTGTCGCAGGGCCATGTTGGAGAGCACCTCTGCCGTGCAGCACACCACCGGGGCCGCCCAGTTGATCGAGGCATCGCCTGTCAGCATGCCTACGTTCTCCGGGCCCAGGGCATCGCACAGGGCGAAGAACTTCTCGCTCACCAGGGCCTTGATCGGAGCCGTGTAGAAGGAACGGCGACCCTCGCAGAGTGCCTTGAAGTGAAGGCCCAGGGCCACCAGCGACTTCCCCGAGCCGGTGGGCGTCGAGAGCACGACGTGGCGGCCAGCCATCAGCTCGAGGAGGGCCTCCTCCTGGCTGGGATAGGGGGTGAGGCCGGTTGTCCGGACCCAGTCGAGAAAACGGTCGAGCACCGCGCCCGGGTCGTCGAGACCGGCCCCGACAGGAACGTGGGCCAGCAGGCCCGGCGTGCCACCCGTGGCTCGCGGCGGAACCCTGCTGCTCACCCGTTCTTCGCGGCGAAGTCCCTCATGAACTGCACCAGGGCCTCGCACCCCTCGCGGGGGAAGGCGTTGTAGATGCTGGCGCGCATGCCTCCCACCGAGCGGTGACCCTTGAGGCCATCGAGCCCGCGTTCGGTGGCTTCGCCCACGAAGCGCGCATCGAGCTCGGCGGATAGCGTGCGGAAGGTGATGTTCATCAGGGAGCGGCTGGCCTCGCTGGCGGCCGGCTCGTAGAAGTCGAGGCTCTCGAGAGCGTCGTAGACCAGGCGTGCCTTCTGCTCGTTGCGCAGCCCGATCTTCTCGAGGCCTCCCTGGCGCAACAGCCACTTGAAGACCAACCCCACCACGTAGATCCCGAACACGGGCGGCGTGTTGTAGCGGGAGTCGTGCCTCTCGTGGGTTGCGTAACGAATCATGGTGGGGAGCTCGCGGACAGCTTGCTCCAGCAGGTCGCGACGGATGATCACCAGCGTGACGCCCGCCGGTCCCAGATTCTTCTGAGCCCCGGCGTACAGGATCCCGTAGCGGCTCACGTCGACGGGCCGCGAGAAGATGTCGCTCGATGCGTCGCAGGCGAGCCATGCCCCTTCCGGCGGATCGGGCTCGCTGGGCCACTGGGTGCCGGCGATGGTGTTGTTCGAGGTGAAGTGCGCGTAGACCGGTGACTCGGACCAGCGCGTCTCCCCCGCGGAGGGCAGACAGCAGAATCCGCGGTCCTTGCTGCTGGCGGCCTCGTGGACGCCCCCGTAGTAGCGCGCCTCGGCGGCCGCCTTCACCGACCAGCTGCCAGTGATCAGGTAGTCAGCCACGCTGTTCTCGGGGAGGTAGTTTGCCGGCAGCATGTAGAACTGGGTGGAGGCGCCGCCCTGGAGGAAGAGCAGGGCGTGGTCGTCGCCGATACCGGCGAGCTCGCGGCAGTCCGCCTGGGCCTCCTCGAAGACGCGGTCGATCACTGGCCCGCGGTGGCTGTGCTCCAGGATGCCGACACCCGACTCGCCGGCGTCCCACAGGTTTCCACCTGCCTGGCGGAGTACCTCCTCGGGGAGGACCGCCGGACCCGGTGAGAAGTTGAAGATGCGCTCGGACACGGAGTCTCTCCTGGCGCGAAGCTGGCGGTGAGTAGTAGCGAATCGAGTAGCGATCGGTCCGGGAGGGCACCCGGAACCGCGCAGAAGAGCAGGCTAGGCCTCGCCGCCAGACGCGGCGAAAACCGCCTCGTAGACCCGGCGAATGGCCTCGGTGTGGCGACGGTAGTCGTCGAGCAGAGGCACCCGGGCAGTGCCCGTGAGCGACGAGGAGGGGTAGCCCAGGGCCCGGGCGACCGGGTCCAGGTCGGAGCGATCGCCGCTCAGGTCCGAGATCGAGCGGTTCTCCACCACGCGCAGTCGACTGGAGAGCCGCTGCAGGAAGCCCCATCCTTCGCGCAGGACGCCGACCTGCTCAGCGGGAAGCAGGCCCGCCGATTCGATGTCGGAGAGCAACGCGTCGATTCGCCTGGCCTCGAGCAGCTCCGGACGTTCCCGCCCGAAGCGGAGCTGGAGCAGCTGGACCACCATCTCCACATCCAGGAGTCCTCCGCGTCCGGTCTTCAGGTCCCGGCGATCGGCGCTCTCCTGGGCCAGCTCACTCTCCATGCGCCGGCGGATCCGATGGATCTCCGTTGCCAGGTCCGGGGGCAGCGGACCGCCCAGGATCTCGCTGCGAAGCGAACCGAAAGAACGGCCCAGGGCGACGCTTCCCGTGACCGGGCGCGCACGCAACAGGCTCTGCCGCTCCCAGGCCTGGGCGCTGCCCTGGTGATACCTCCGGAATGCCGGCAGCGACGTGACGAGCATGCCCTGGTTCCCGGACGGACGAAGCCGGGCGTCGACCTCGTAGCACACGCCCTCGGCCGTGCGGGTCTGGAGGGCCCAGCCGATCTTCTGGGCCAGCCGCACGAAAGGCTGCTGGGCCTGAGCCCGGCGCATCTCGTCGCCCTCCATGTCGTAGAGGAAGATCACGTCCAGGTCGCTTCCGTAGGTGAGCTCTCGGCTGCCGAGCTTGCCCATCCCGACCACCAGGAAGTCGCCTGCCTCGATGAGGGCTGCGTCGTCGGGACGCTGGCGCGCGACCTGCTGACGGGCCACCACCAGCGCCTGCTCCAGACACTCCTCGGCCACGTCCGTGAGGGCGGACTCCACCTGGACCAGATCCAGCTTGCCCGAAAGGTCGAGCAGGCCGACGTTCACCAGCTCCCGGTGCTGGAAAAGTCGCAGGGCGGACAGGCCCAGAGCCTCCTCGTCGTGGTGACCCGTGCTGCGTAGCTCCTGGAGAATGGTCGAGAAGCTGGCGCCGAGTTCGCTCCGGGGTGTCAGCAGCCGCTCCGGGTCACTGAAGACGGGCTGGATCAGCTCCGGATGGGTGGCAAAGATGGCCGACAGGTAGCGCGAAGCGCCGAACAGGGACGCCAGGCGGGGTACCAGCTCGGGCCGATCCAACAGGAGCCCGTAGTAGAAGGAGCGCGAGCCCACGCCCTGGATGAAGCGATCCAGGTTGTTCATGGCGAGCTCCGGATTCGCGGATCGCTCGAGCGCACGCGAGAACTGCTCGGCCAGGTTCTCGACCATGGCGCGGGTCTCCGGTCTCCGGGCCAGATCCGGCGCGCTGCGTTCGAAGAGCTCGAGGACACGCCCACCGCCTTCCAGATCGAACAGAGCGTCGAAGCGCGCACGCACCCCGTCCCTGTGGGCCTGGAGATCGGCCGCGAATCGCTCCTCGGCATCCGCCCCGCTGAATCCAATGCTGCGAGCCAGTCGCTCCCGGGCCGGCCCCGGCGGCGGCAGCCGGTGCGTCTGTCGCTCGGCCTCCATCTGGAGCCGATTCTCGACGCGGCGCAGGAAGCGATAGGCAGCGCCGAGGTCTGTTGCGTCCTCTTGGCAGAGCACCCCCACCTCCATCAGGGCTTGGAGAGCGCCGGGGGCCGAGCGACCTCGGACCTGGGGAATCTTGCCACCGTGCAGGAGCTGGTGGGCCTGGGCGACGAACTCCAGGTCGCGAATGCCGCCGGCACCGAGTTTGACGTCGGAATCAGCGTCCCGGTGCGCGCGCTCGATCTTGCTCTTCATCTCGCGGATCGAGTCGAGGGCAGCGAAGTCGACACTGGACTGGTAGATCATGGGATCGATGGCCCGAGCGATCTGCCACCCGAATGCCAGGTCCCCGGCCACGGGCCTGGCCTTCATGAACGCCGCCTTCTCCCACGAGGCCGCCCATCCGTCGTAGTAATCCAGCAGTGCATTCGCCGAGATCACCAACGCCCCCTGGGCCCCTTCTGGGCGCAGGTCCAAGTCCACCCGGTAGAGGAATCCCTCTTCGGTCGTCTCCTCCACCAGCGTTCCGAAGCGCTTGGCCAGGCGAGTGAAGAGCTCCTGGGCGGAGATGTCTCGCGGGCTGTGGCCGAGAGGTTCCAACACGTCGGGGGGGTTCTCGTAGACGTAGATCAGGTCCACGTCCGACGAGTAGTTGAGCTGCTCGCCGCCGAGCTTGCCCAGACCCAGTACGACGAAGCGCAGAGGGACGAGATCCCCCGCCGCGTTCCGCCAGGTGGCCGGCCCGGGTTTCCCACAGAGCTCGCGAAGTGAGTGATCCAGGGCAGCCGAGAGAATGGACTCGGCCAGATGGGACAGCTCGGCCAGGGTCTCGTCCACGCGCTCCAGGGGGACCCACTCGTCACAGCAGTCGCGCACGGTGATGCGCGCGAGCTCCGCGTACTTGAAGCGACGCAGGCGTGCTCCCACCTCTTCAGGGAGGGCGTCTTCCAGGGCCCGAGCGAGCAGGGCCTGGTACTCGGCGAGGGAGCGTCCGACCCACAGCTCGTCCTCGGCGAGTTGGAGGAGCCACGCAGGGTGGCGAGTCAGGAACCGGGAGAGAAAGGGTGCGACGCCGCACACGGCCCGGAGCACTCGGCCCAGGGTCTGGGAGCGCTCGCGCTGGATTCTCTCGAGCCGCTCGCTGTCCAGGCTGCCGGCGACGTCCAACAAGGCCGCGGCGCGCCGAGCGGTCTGCTCGGGCTCCGGCCCGTCTGCGAACTCTTCCCGGAGCTGCGTCGCCTGCCACGCCACGGCGCGGAATATGTAAGGATGGGAGGCGATGGGCAACTCCAGGGGCTGCCCGGGCGGATCCCTGGCTGCCCGGCCGCTGATCTGAAACCGTAGTTGAATCGGGAACTTACCGGCTGGCTCTGCGGCCGGAAAGAGTCGCCGACGACACTCGCAGCACCGGGAAGGGAACTCACGGCCATGGCGACGAGGATTCCGATCAAGAAGCGCCTGATGATTCCGGGCTCGTGGCTGGTGCGGGCGCTGGGAGAGCGCGGGGACGTGTACGAGTGCCGCAACTGCGGCGACCGCATGTTCGTCCAGTACGCCTCCGAGCTGTGTCCGCTCTGCTTCAACGGCCGGCGCGCCTACAACCTGGTCGATGCAGTCCACCAGGTTCCCGACGGCGGCGCCCTGGTGGGTGTCCTCGACGATCCGGCCCTCGAGGAGTAGCGGCGGGCGAGGGCTGGGGCATCCTCCCGCGATGTCGGTCTATCTGATCCGTCACGGTGAGACGGCAGCCAACGCCGCGCGGGTGGTCCAGAAGCCCGATGTCCCGCTCTCCTCCCGCGGGATCAGCCAGGCGCGCCGGCTGGCCCGGCGCCTGGCCGGTCAAGGGATCACCGCCATCGTGTCCAGCGATCTTCCCCGTGCGGCCATGACCGCAGAGGCTCTGCAGGAGACCGTAGGCGTCCCCATCGTGTTCGATCCCCTGCTACAGGAGCGAAACTTCGGGGACGTGCGAGGTACCCCCTACGCAGAGCTGGAGGTCGATCTCTTCGGGCCCGGCTACGAGCCGCCCGGCGGCGAGAGCTGGCAGGTCTTCCACCAACGGGTCGAGCGCGCCTGGGCCCTGGTGGGAGAGCGCGCGGCCGGGACCGAAGGTCACCTGGCCGTGGTCACCCATGGCCTGGTCTGTCAGTCGGTCGTCTCGCATCTCTCGGATCTCTCGGAAGGAGTGGCGCCGATTGGCCCGGGCTGGGCCAACACCTCGGTCACGATCCTCGAGGCCGGTCCCCGGGGATGGAGCGTGAATCTCCTCAACTGCACCGCGCATCTCGACGGAGAGGAGGCTGCCAAGGGCCCCGCCTGAGGGAGGAGCCGCTCAGGCACACTCGACGAGATCGAGAAGATCCGCGTCGTCCTCCAGTAGACGCATGCCGAATCCGGGAGGTCGGCAGAAGTTCGTCTCCTGGTCCATCCGGGTCGTCCACCAGACCAGGCCCGAGACGCAAACCGATTCGCCCCCGCGTGCCCGGAAGCTGATCTCGACCGGGTCCCCCACGTCGGGAAGCGAGGCTGTGCCCAGAAAGAGACCGCTCTCGCTCACGTTCCTGATCGTTCCCGTGGCTCTCTGGCCCGCTGCGTCGAACTCGGCCGCCACGCAAGCCCTTCGTCTTCGCTCGCCCATCAAAACACCCTCCTCCGCTGCTCATCGAACGTGCGCTGCAAAGGGTAGGTGAGGAGGCTCACAAGCCTTCCGCGTGGGACCCGCGAGGTCGTGTAGAGTGACCGGAGGTCGTCTGCGCCCTTCTAGAGCGGTAGCGCCGACTCCCCTCAGGCAGACCCGGGAGGTCGAGGTCCATGGTGCTCGTCGTCTTTCGCTCCCGTCTCCGCGATGCCGACTCCCAAGAGTTTCACGCGCTGGCGGCACGGATGCTGGAGCTGGCCGAGGCGATGCCCGGGTTCATCTCCTACCGGACCTACCTGTCGGAGGATGGGGAGCGCTGCAGCCTCATCGAGTTCGAATCGGTCGAGCACCTGCGAGCCTGGCGCGAACATCCGGAGCATCTCCAGGCCCAACAGGCCGGACGCGAGCGCTTCTACGAGGAGTACACGCTCCAGGTCGGGGAGCCGATGCGGGAATCGCGCTTCGAACGCTGACCGGGGAATCGCGTTTCGAAACCTGAGCGTACAGCAAGGGGAACACATGGCAGTGGCGACGCGAAGAGTGGTTACCGGGACGAACGGCGAAGGGAAGTCCATCTTCGTCCACGACGGACCGACGCCTGGGCAGGTCGATCTGGCGGTTGCCGTGGACGACGAGATCTGGATCGACGATCCGGCGAACCCGGATCCCGGGGCTGCAACGGACCCCGCGGAGGCCGAGAAGTTCGATCTCGCACCCCCGGCGGGAGGCTCCCGGCTGCGCGTGTTCACGTTCCTCCCCGCCAGCGACCGTCCCGAGAACGTGGCCGCGGCGCTCGAGGCCGCAGCGGCTCGTTTCGACACCGGCGGAGTCATGGAAGCGGAAGACCCGGCCATGCATACCACCCGGACCATCGACTACGGGATCGTGCTGTCCGGCGAGATCGATCTCGAGCTGGACGAGGGCGAGGTCCACCTGAAGGCCGGCGACGTGGTGGTGCAGCGCGGTACGCGTCACGCCTGGCGCAACCGGGGCTCCGAGCCCTGCCGCATCGCCTTCGTGCTGATCGGCAGCCCCAACTACCGCTAGAGATCAAGGCCAGCGGCACGCGAGCGAAGTCAAGATCGACCGCAAGCCCGAAGGGCGCGCAGCGAGCCCCCCAGGCGAGCGAAGTCAAGAACTACGCGATCGCCTTGGCCTCGCGCAGCTTGGCGATCTCCTCCGCCGAGAAGCCCCAGTCGGCAAGCCCCTCGTCGGTGTGCTGGCCCGCGTGGGGCGGGGGCCGTCGGATCTCGCCGGGCGTGCGGCTGAAGCGGGGCGCCGGAGCGGGCTGCTGGCGTCCCGCCACCTCCACGAAGGTCTCGCGGGCGGCGTTGTGGGGGTGCTCGTATGCCTCGCCCATGGTCAGGACGGGTGCGAAGCAGACGTCGCTGCCCTCCATGATCTGGCACCATTCGTCGCGGGTCTTTGCGCGAAAGACTTCGGTCAGCCGCTCCTTCGAGGCCTTCCACTGGGAGCGGTCCATCTGTCGCGGAAGCTCCTCGTCGGCCAGGCCGGTCAGCCGCAGCAGCTCGGCGTAGAATTGGGGCTCGATCGAGCCGATCGAGACGAACTTCCCATCCGATGTCTCGAAGGTGTCGTAGAAGTGGGCGCCCGTATCCAGCAGGTTCGTGCCCCGCTCGTCGTGCCACATGCCGACGTGGCGGAACCCGTGCATCATCGTCATGAGCAAGGCGGCGCCGTCAACCATTGCGGCGTCGATCACCTGGCCACGCCCCGAAGAGGCGCGCTCGACCAGGGCTGCGGCGACTCCCAGCGCAAGCAGCAGTCCTCCGCCGCCGAAGTCTCCCACCAGGTTCAGCGGCGGCAGTGGCTTCTCACCTTCGCGGCCGATGTGGCCCAGCGCACCGGCCAGCGCGATGTAGTTGATGTCGTGGCCCGCGGCGTGGGCCAGCGGGCCGCTCTGTCCCCAACCCGTCATGCGGCCGTAGATCAGCCGCGAGTTGCGCTCCAGGCAGACATCGGGCCCCAGACCCAGGCGCTCCATCACCCCGGGCCGGAATCCCTCGAGCAGCGCGTCCGCACCCTCTACCAGACGCAGAACGCTGGCCACGCCCTCCGGGTGCTTCAGGTCGACGCCGACGCTGCGGCGGCCGCGGTTCAGCAGGTCGAAGGACGGCTGACCGGAATCGCCGGGCTGGACGCCGCCCGCTCGGTCCAACCGGAGCACGTCCGCTCCCAGGTCAGCCAGGATCATGGCGGCGAAGGGGCCGGGTCCGATGCCCGCGATCTCGAGGATCCGGATTCCGCTGAGGGGTCCACTCATCTGCGCTCCTTCCCTGGCCGAAGCGCGCATGATACGCGATTCCCTGGCTCCATCGCGGGCGGACCCCGGGGCCGGCTTCAGTGGGCTCTCGCAGGAGCGTGGCCTCCCTCACCGACGACCTTCCGCTCCCGGCCGATGAGATAAAGCAGGGGGCCAGCTGCGCCGAAGATCGCAGTGACGACCAGATAGGGCAGCGCGCTGACACCGCGTTCCCGCGCATCGCGCCACATCCACACCGCGATCAGCGAGAGCGCGATGATCAGGTCCATGCCCATGAGCAGCGTGGCCGAGTTGGCCATGGCCAGCTCGAAGAAGCCCAGGTAGCCGTGCTGAACCAGCACCCAGGCGGTGAGGGCAACGAAATCGACCAGGACGAGACCGAGAAGAATCTGCTTCCAGCGCATTGGGAATCCTCCATCCGGATCCATCGGGAATCCCCCATTGGAACTCTCCGGGAATCCTGTGCTCGGACGCGGACCCAGATAGAGCAAGGTGCGTGCCATCGCCGCAAGCCGCGAGCGTTCGCCGGGTGTCCCACGGCGTTGCACCGCTGCAACGCGTGCTGCACGGATGCACCGAAGGCTGCCACCGAGGATGCACCGAAGGCTGCCACCGAGGATGCACCGAAGGCTGCCGCCGAGGATGCACCGAAGGCTCAGGCCGTGGATGCGGCGCGGGGGCTACGCGTCTCGCTCGGGAAGCTCGATGGCGGGTGCCTCGGCACGGCGGCGGTACAGGATCGCGGTGTGGCCGACCAGACCACACAGCTCGGCGCCGCTTCGGCGGGCCAGCTCCCGGGCGACGCCCTTCTTGTCGTCAGGGCGCTGCAGCCGCACCTTGACCAGCTCGTGATCGAGGAGCGCCCGTTCCAGCGCCAGGAACAGCGTGTCGCTGAGGCCGGCCTCACCCACCTGCACGACGGGCCGGAGGCTGTGGGCCAGGGCCCGCAGGTGGCGGCGTTGGAAGCCGTGAAGGCCTTCGGGCTCCGGAGTCTCCCGGTGCATCTCTCCCTGATTCTCCCGTTCCACGAGGGCGAGGACTCTAGGCAAGCGGTAGCATGGGCGCCCTCCCCCATGCGCGCGCTGATCCCTCTGCTCCTCGCCGGAACATTGACGGCGTGTGCCGGCGCCAGGCCGCCGTCTCCCCGGCTTCCCGTCGAGGTTCCCGCACTCCAGGCGGATCTGGCCCTTCCTCAGGCCCCGGCCCTCGTGCCCGCGCCCGCCCCGGCTCTGGCTCCAGAGGCGCCGCCCATCCCTGAAGGTGGTGTTGCCCCCGAACCTCCCGGTCTGGTCATCGCGCGCGAAGTGCTGGCCGCTCACGGTGAGCGACTCGACGCCGAGCAGCAGGACGCCGCAGCACGAGCCCTACTCGAGGCCGAGCACGAGCTCGGCCTGCCCGTACTCATGATGTTGGCGCTCATCGACCAGGAGAGCC
>Ga0255057_10002274_pt1 | contig 10446 bp, 6 predicted proteins | sample Cases_109_6_MG_FD_189022 | JGI IMG/M metagenome (GOLD analysis project Ga0255057, IMG submission 189022) | Seawater microbial communities from Amundsen Gulf, Northwest Territories, Canada - Cases_109_6 | ecosystem: Environmental > Aquatic > Marine > Gulf | place: Canada: Northwest Territories... | reverse complement strand
GCCTGACCGCGTGTGACGCGCTCTACCGGGACGCGATAGCGTACGGTCTCGTCGCCCATGCGCCGTGTGACCACCGTGCCGTCTCGGTCGGCCAACGACGAAAAACCTCCGGCCATGCTGATCGCTTGGACGACAGTCATCCCTGGCTCGAGCGGGAATGCCCCTGGCTTCGCGACGGCCCCGACGACGCTGACCCGTTTCGAGGCGTACTGCTCGACATAGACCGAGACATGCGGACTACGAAGGAGGTCCCGGTCTCGAAGCTGGTTCTGGATCTTCGTCGCGACCTCCGTCGGCTCGAGACCCCCTACGTCCACTGCTCCGAGAAGCGGAAAGTTGATGGTGCCGTCGGGGGCCACCTGGTGATCGCCCGACAACCCCTCTTCGCCGAAGACGCGTACGGAGAATACATCCCCCGGCCCGAGCGTCGTGTCGTCCGTCGCGGGCGGGGGCACCTCGGTCACCTGGACGCCACGCTTGCTGCACGCAGCTGCGACGACTCCGACGGTGAGAAAGATGACGATCAGTAGAAGACGCGGAGGCCGATCCATGCTTCAACTTTCTGGTAGCTACCCCGGGGATCCAGCAATGCGCCGGCGCCCACGTATTGGAAGTCGGTGAAGTCCGCCAAATAAGCGATCTGGGCGAACACCGAAAGCCACGCCTTGAACCGGTATTCACCCCAGAGCGCTACCCGCGTCCGGATGTCCTGACGCTCGGGTTCCGTCCCTAGGAGCGAGCCGTCTGGCGCGAGCGCCAGGCCCGACTTATCGAAGGACACCCATGCCTTGAGGCCGACCAACAGTGCCCCCACGGCCGTGAACGTCGTGTTTACATGAAGGCGGTTGATGACCGTGAAATTGCCGATGAACGACGGACGGATATCACGCGTGTAGCCGCCATCGAGAGAGATAGTGGGGCGCGGCGTCCACCGTGCCTCGACTCTTGCCGTGACGTCATCGAAGTCTTGGAGCACCTCGTAAAATCCGACCGCGTAACCGATGAAGGTCGTGAGCGAGAGCGTGTTTGTGAGCGCGCCGTTGTATCCGACCTGATTTCGCACGCGATTGTTGTCCGAAAGGATCGTCGGCGACGACGCGATCAGATCAGGGTTGAGATACCGCTGGTTGGCGAACTCGAAATCGTAGACGATCGCGGAGCTCGGAAAAAAGCGCCAACTGAGCTGCGCCGGGACTCGGTGCGTCATGTTGTCGCCGTACTGAAACAATTCCGAATCGAAGAACTCGATGACGTTGCTGTACCCGACCCGCCCTTCCAGCACTTGGCTCTTGCTCCGCCCGACGAGATCGAGCACCGCATTGTTGATGTTGTGTCCGTAGCTGATCGTCTCACCCGTGAGCGTATTCGGATCCGAAAACGGCCGGATGGTTCGACGGAAGGTGTCCCGTACTTGCAGGGAAAACACTCGCGACGGGTTGTAGGCGAAGTCCACGTGCACGTCGGCGCCCACGTTGTCCCGAACGCGCGAGTTGAAGTAGTGGTAGTAGCTCGCGCCGATCCCCCCTCGAAACGTGATCTTCTGCGGCTCGACTTTGGTGCTCTCGCCCTGTGCCTGGCGCTGTGGACTCAGTGTTGCGAAGTCCAGGTAACCGGTCAGGCGAAGGATGAATGAGTCTTCAGGGTTCGAGCTTTCGAGGAAGACGTTCGAGTCGTACCCGCCTTCGGCTGCAATGCCCGGATGAAGGACGAAGCGACCCGTCTTGAAACCCGGGCCTTCGTTCGCGGCGCGGTCCGCCAAAAGCGGCTGGGCTTCCGCCAGGTTCGGAACCAGCAGGACCGTCGCAGCCAAAGTCAGCTCTAACTTCAGGCAGCGGCGCATGAACTAGTACCCCCCCCGCGCATAGGCATTACGCTCCGCTAGTTAGCTGACACCACTCACGGGTGGGGGAATATACGGGATGGGCGGCTCTGGAACCGGTGGTACGACCGCCGGGTCCGCGTCGGGCGCGTATAGATCGACCTCTTGCCTCACTTTCGTGTCGCCAGTGTCGAAGAGATCTTGCCCTACGCACTGGTTGGCCGCCTGTTGCAGCATTTTGAACTTCTGGGACAGCACACCGATGACCGCGAACTCGTGATTTCGACTCCCAGCGTCGTTTGCTTGGATGGCGCCGTTCAACGTGGCTTGGCGGCGCTTCAGATTCTGGAGGTTTGCGTTGCACTGCGCGAGCTTGTCGTCGACGCAGGTGGCGCGGATGATGTCCTTTTCGCTCTTCGCGCTTTGAAGGGCTTGGGCCTGGGCGGCACACGTGGCCGTCGCCTCGGCGAGGGCGGCCTCTGCGGCCTGCGCCTGCTGCTTGGGAGACAAGGTTGCTGCTTCGGCTCCGGCGTTGACGGATTCGACTTTGACGACGTCGACCGTCGCATCGCCGCTCTGCGCGAGCGCATAACCGAGCCCGCCCCCGGCCAGCAGCAGGCCGAGGCAAAGGTGAAATACGGGCCCCATCCGTGTAAACATCAACGATCCCCCCAACTTGCGCCGATTATACGCGGCGTGTTTGTCAAGTCAATGCACTCACAATACAGTTAAGCCGCAAATCTTCCGCAACGCCAAAAATCTAGTTCTGGGGCTGGAAAACAAAGGGATAGCGGAACGTGACACTGCCTCCGTCGGGTCCCGGATTGAATCGGAAGCGGCTGATGGTTCGCGTCACGCAATCGGCGACCGCGGGGCTCCCGGTCGTATTCTCGGTGGCCCTGGCGCCAGTCACGTTGCCGCGTTCTTGAATCGTGAAGGTCACCGTCACTTTGCCCGCAAGGCCTGGGTTCTTTCGAAGCTCGGATTCGTAGCAGCGTGTGATCGACCTGATTCGCTGTTTGATCTGGCGCTGCACCAGGGCGGCATCGAACTCGCCGCTGCCGCCGATGTCCTCACCGGAGCGGAGCCCGACGTTCCCACGGACCTGGCGTTCTTGGACCTCGGCGCCTTCTTTGGCGGCCTTGCCAGCGCCCTTCGAAGCCTTGAGAGAGCCGAGTCCTGCACTTTGCCCGCTGCCGCCTCCCCTACGGGTACGCAGAGTTCCGGTTTCGCTCTTGGTGGCAACGCCGACGCCAGAGGCCTGTGCCAACACATCGGCCGCGTTGCCTGTCACGGCGCCCCCGGCGAGTACGTCACCGAGCGCCCCGCCTTCGCCACCCAACGCGCCGAGCAACATCGCTTCAGCTTGGGCTGCCGCTTCTTGCGCGATTCGTGCGCGGGCCTCGGCGCTCACCGCTGGGTCGGCGCTCACCGTGGCCTCTTTGGCTTCGCCCGAGTCGGGCTTGTCGGGTCGCTCGGTCTTTGCCTCTTTTTCTTTGGCTTCCTCTTCGTCGACTTCGTCGCCTAGTTCTTCCTCGACCTCGGGGGGTTCAACAGGCGCTTCGAAAATCAGTCGGGCGAGGCTCTCGGGCACCTCTTGGGTGCCCTTCTCGATCTCCCAGTCCGCGTTCTCCATGTAGATGATCGACCCGAAAAACAGCATGTACGAGAAGATCACCCAAGTGGTGAAAGTCCAGTCGATGTTCTTTACGAAGCCTCGCTGAACCGCTGCCGGCAGCTGGGGCTTTGGCGTGATCGGCGGAGCAGCCACGAACTCGAAGAAGACCGTGAACTCTCCCATTCGGATGGTTCCGCGGGAGCTGTCCGCCAGCTTGATTTGGTAGTGCGTCCCCGCGTTTCGGGCCGCTCCCGTTTCTCGGAGATGCTCGAGCTTTTGGACGCCGCCGGGGAGCGCCACTTTGCCTTTCATCTCTCCGGTGAAATTCAAGATGTAGTCGTCACCAACCAATTGAAAGAGCTCAAAGTGCGACTCGAGCTTCGACGGCAACGTCCCCGACTTGATGATCAGATGGTTCTTCGCCGCTGTGCCGATCGAAACCGTCTCTCGGCGACGCACGATCCGCTCTTCGACGATCTTCTTGTCTTTGAAGAGGCCGATGCGAAGGACTTTCGGGCCGCCCTTTCTCATCGGGACGGCCTGCATGGCCATCGTCATGGCGCCCGGTCGTGTTCCCGTCCTCGGACTCTGTGATTGAGTCATCGTGCCCCGCTCCCCGTCTCGGTCTCCGTCTCCATCCTCCACATGAGACGTTTGACCGATGCCGAAGATCTGTCGGGCGTGCGGATCATCAGAAGGGCTCCTCTTGTACGCTTCGGACCACTTCGCGGAGGAAGCTCGTGCGGAGCTCGAGTACCTCATAGCCCAAATTGGAGCGATTGAGGATGTAAAACGCGTTCGGTTTTTGGACGCGCCCCTCGATGACGATCTCTTCGAGCTGGATCACGCGCGGCTGTCGCTTCTTTTTCTCTTGGCCCAAGGCGCTCGTTGCGAAGAGAGCGCTCACGAAGAAAGCGAGCAGAGTCATGGATGCATAGCGTTTCATTCGGCTCCCCTTTCCTCTCTTGCGCCGCGCTCGGCTTCCCGGGTGGCGCGCTCCTTGTCGCGTTCGATCCGCCGCTTTGCACGTTGGATCATGCGGTCGAGGTCGCGCAAGTATTCCCCGGACTGATCGTCACGGCCCAGGCGCGGGCCCATCTGGCTTCGGTAGATCTTGAACTCATCGACCGACTTTTCGAGGGCGCTGATCTCATCGAGCCCCGGGAAGTCACCGGCGGCCGACAAATACAACAGTCCCAGGCCGAAATGGGCCTCCGGGAGCTTCGATTCGAGCTCGAGAGCCCGCCGGTAGGCACGCTGGGCGTCGGTCCACCGTTTGGAGGCTCGGTGCGCGTCTCCGAGGTTGACGTGGACCGCAGGCAGGGTCGGGACGAGCTTCTCTGCCACCTGGAAGTGGGAAAGAGCATCGGCATAGTTGCCGCTAGCCAACAGCTGGATCCCCAGGGCCATCCGCGCTTCGGCGTAGTCGGGACGCAGCTGAACCGCCCGTTGGTAGGCCTGGAGGGCATCGCGTAGCCTGCCGGGCTCGTCTTTGAGCTTCTCGCCTGTCAGGAAGTAGAGCTCGGCTACGTTTGCGTCGATGGCCATCGCTCGGTCGAGGATCGAGTCAGCTAGCTCGTTACGCCCCTGCGCACGGCTTGCCTTGGTCAACGCAATTAGAGCGGGCACGAAACGCTCGTCGCACTTCAGAGCGCGTCTGGCGGCCATCCATGCCTCGTCGTAGCGCTGCGCCTCGACCAACACTTCCGCGTACAGCGCCTGCACCTCCAAGTTGGTTCGATGGTCCCGCGCAATTGGCTCTATGGATGCAACGGCGTCTTGGACGTCCCCTCGGCGGATCTCGATGGTCGCGATCCCCCGCGCCGCAGGCTCGTAGTCCGGAAGCGCGCTCAACGACCGCCGGTAGTAGTCTAGGGCCGTGCGTTCGTCACCCGATCGGTCGGCCAACACACCGAGGTTGTAGAGGGCCGGGTACGCACGAGCGTCTTTCTTGAGAGCCTCCTGGAAGTGCTGTCGGGCCGCGGCGACGTCGTTGGCCTGTGCCGCGTTGACGCCCCGGTCGAACGCCTTTTGCGCTTTGGTCGACATCGAAGCGCGCGCTGGGCGACGGCATTGCTCCGCCCGGGTGGCGCCCCATGGGCTTACGGCAGGGTCGGTAGACGCAATGGCCGGCGATTGCCCGCCGCCCCGGACGCCTTCCGCAGACTGTTCACCACCAGCGGTGACCTCGGCGTCGGGGCCAGAAGCTCCCCTGCCCCCGCAGCCGTGCGTGGCGAGCATGACCGCTACCAATGCCATCGTAGTGTGGACCCCCAGACGCATCACTGCTTCCCCTTGGTGATAGCAGGGGGCGCAACGCCGGGTCGAATCTCCATCGGCTTGCCACGCGGCGAGCGGGCAAACTCGCCCGGCGTGTAGCCCTGGAAAGTAGCGTCCCGGGCCTGCGCTTCGGCGATGCATTCGGCGATGCGCTCGTCGCCATAGGCCTGCAGACGATCGATTGCGATGCGGGTGTACTCGTCATCGAAGCTGCCGGCGCGAGCAGCTCGGGCGGCCAACGCGTAACGCGCAACCGCAAAGCATTCGACCGGACGGACCTTTTCATCGAGCAGCTGGCGCACCCGGTCTTCCACCTCGAGTCGAATGTCTTCGCGGTCGTATTCGTCGAGCTTGCGGAGCTGCTTCTGCATGTCGAGCGGCATGACGAACGGCGCGTTCAGGATCGAGCGAGCCAGGATCTCGTAGGTCCGGCCTTGGCGGACGAACGACGCGATGGTCCAGCGAGGACGGCGATACTCGAGCACCGGCTCATACCCCTGCACGATAGATTGGGCTTCGGCGCTGCCCTTTTCGACCTGGGCGGCCAACGTGGTGGCGTACGCTTCCATCGTCCGCGGCTTCCCGATCTTGATCTGGAACTTCTCAAAAGCGTCGATCTTGCCGTCGGCGAGAATGAAGCGAGCCTCTGCGGCGTACCCCGCTGCCAGCGATCCTGGCGGTTGCCCGGTACGCTCATAGGCCTTGGTTACGTCCACCAACGCCGCGCGATATTCTCGAGAGCGACGTCGCGCCTTCTCCGATTGCGCGATCCGCCAATAGGCCTGCACGACGAGGTCGCCGGCCTGGCCGTCATTCCCATAAGCCTTGATGAACTCGTGCATCGCTCGAATCGCTTCGGGGTAGCGCTGCTGTCGATACGCCATCTCTGCGATTCGATAGAGGGCGGTTCGCTTTACCTCGGGGTCGTCCACGGTGGTGTAAACACGTCGATAGTACTTGGTCGCCTCTTTGTATTGCTGGAGCTGCTCGAGCATGACCGCCGAGTTGACCAGAGCATTGGTGCGATGCTCCTGGACTGCCGGGTCGGTCGACTTCGCAAATCGCTGTGAGTCGGCGAGCACGCGGTAGTTCTCGACGGCACGGTCGAAGTCGAAGTAGCGAGCCGCATTGTATGCAAGCTTGAAGTGCGCGTTGGCCAGGATGGCGTCGAGGCTCTTCTGCTCCTCGGCGTCTTCGGCTTCGCGCGGCCCCACCTCGTCGATGATGCGTTGGTAGAGAGTCCCGGCCGATTCGTAGCGGTTGGTCGCTTCGAGCGCCAACGCCGCGTACTCGAGCGCGATCGGTGCCTGCTTGTCGTTTGGATTGACGTTGACCGCACCGAGCAACATCGTGGCCGACAGTTCGTAGAGCCGCTGCTGCTCGGCTCCGGTGGCCTCCCCCGCGCTCTTGTAAACCACGAGCGCGTCTTGGTAGACGAGAGCATTGAGGTCTGCGCCAGCCCGACAGATTGGCTTGTCGCGGTTTGCGGGCTTGGCGCAGTCAATGGCATCCGCCCGGGCGGAGAAGGTGCAGCCACGATCTTGAATGTCGGTCGCAAGGCGCCGAATCTCTTCGGAGTCCTGCTCAGCCACCGCCATGGCGCGCAGGTTCTCCCAAGCAACCTGGCCGGTGGCGTCGGCTTCCGGCCCTGCGCAGCGCTCTTCGTAGATGCGGGCGAAGCGCGCTTTTGCTTGCGGCCAGTAGCCGTACCAATAGAGAAGCAGCGCGTTGTTGTAATCGTAGGCGGGGCGAACACTCTCGGTGTCGCGCTTTGGGCTCACCCGGCTCAAGTAGATCTCTCGCGCTCGTGCAAGGCGCTGGACCGTTTGGGGCATCGCCACGGGCTGCGCGGTTGGCGGCGCCCCGGTCACGGCAGGCGCCTCGTCGCGTACGAGCAGGCGGCCCTCTTCGATCGCCCGATCCGAAATCCGCTTCAACGACTCGACGACTCGACGAGCGGACAGGGCCAGGTAGCTATCGTCGACGTTTGAGTCGCGAACCTCTGCGTACTCGGTGGCCGCCTGTTCGTAGCTCTTCGACCAATAGAGCGCGTCCGCCAGGTTGTAGTGAAGCTCGTAGCCTTGAGGGTTGTTAGGATAGCGCTCGAGGTAGCCTCGGTATGCGGCGGCGGCCAGTGCGTACTCGCGTTGCGAGTCCCGGCAAAGCTTCACGTTCCGCTCTCCCACGCACTGCTGCCGCAGGCGCTGTGCACGAGAATGGTGGTGAACGGCGGTGACGATCAGCGCGTTTTCGGCAAGCTGCTCCGCATTTCGCTGCTCCGCCGGGCGGTCCATGTTTGCGTTCCACCACGGGCTCCCTTGCACGTATTCGGTGAGCTCCGTGCGCGCGACAATCGCCTCTTCGAACTCGTTGTGCATCTGATGGGCGACTGCGATGTCGTTCAAGATCTCCGGCGTGCGGTAGTGACTAGGCCACTTTGAAAGAGCGATCCTCCAAGCCGCGATCGCCTCCGGATACTTGGCCTCATCGAAATACACTTGCCCGAGCTGGAAATAGACCTCCGGAGTCCAGGCGCGGTCTTGCGGCAGTAATACTCCATCTTGGATCCGTTCGATGCCGGTGCGCTTCCCCTCGATGGGATCCGGGATTTGGTTTTCGTTCCAGTCGTCGTAGGCGAAGGCGATTCCGAGGTACTCGATCGCCTCGGGTCGCAGCTCGGATCCGGCCCGCCCGGTCTCGCGCTCCGCGTCATCGGACCATTGAACCAACTTGGCGAAGTTCTGGACCGCTTCGGGATAGCTGCTCGCCCGGTAGTAGGCCCAGGCGACCTTGTAGAGCGCGAGGTTGTAATTGCGATCGTCGGGGCGTTCGAGGATTCGGTCGTATGCCGCGATGGAGAGGTCGAGCGCATTCTCGCCGCCAAAGTCGTCAAAGTGGTGCTCACCGATTCGAAACCAGGTTTCACTCACGAAGCGGGCATCTGGCGAAATCGGCTCACAGTCTTTGTACGGGTCGATGAAGATCCCGCCGACCGATGCGCCGAGCCGTCGGCCATCGAGAGTCAGCGCCGGGTACTGAGCTTGCGCTGCTGCCGAGGCTCCTGGAGGCGGGGGGCGCCAGTCCGGGTCGTAGTCGTACTTGTTCGCGCACACCAGGGCGAGCCACGCAGCGACGGACTCCTCTGGGCGACCCGTCTCGTTGAGGGTGTATCCGATCAAGTAGTACACGCCGTCGGACCGCTCATACTTCGGGAATCGACGGACGAGGTCTTTGTAGAGCTCGATCGTCGCTGTGAAGTCGGGCGCGGTCGGAAGACTGTCTTCCGCCGTCACGTCCCCAGCCTCACGAGCCGCCTGAGCGTGGTCGTAGATCCGTTGAAACTCGACAGCGCTCTGCTCAAAGTAGAGCTCCCCGAGCCGAAACATCGCGTCGGGGGTGTACTTCGGATGATCGGGGTAGCGATGGATGAACTCCTCGAAAACCCGGATCGCCTCGTCCCGCGCGTCGTTGAAGGCTCGGTCCTCCGCATCGATCTGCGAGCCGTACCATCGATCGCGCGCACGTCGCTGTTGGAGGTACTCGCGGCGCACGAGCGAGGTAACGGTGTCCTGATATGTGCCCCCGCTCTCGATGAACCGTTCGACTTCCTCTTCCAGCTGTCGCAATCCCTCGAGCTGTTGTTCCGTGGGCGGCGGCCGTTGATCCACGACACGCTTTTCGGTGTCCTGCAAGAACGGTGGCAACGTGGTGTCAGTCGAGCCCTCCCACGGGGTTGTTTCGGCGTCTTCCGTTCCCTCCGTTCTTGCTGAGTCTCGGTCGGGTTCGGGCTGGGCGTCCTGCGCGCCGATGGAAGGGGTCGCCGCGAGCAGGGCCGTGCCAAAGGCGAGCGCCATGAGCCATGCTCGCGTCATCGACCCCCCTCGGAGCCGTCGGTCTGGTCCATCACGTCACGGAACTCGTCGTCCAACGCCTGTATTTCGCGGGCGCGCTCCCGGGTCAGGGCGTCGATGCGGAGCCGATGGTCTTCGCGCTTGGCCCAGGCAACGTCGATCTTGCCGACATCAGCTCGCATGACCAAGTCGTGGAAACGACTCCGCATGCGTTCGAAATTTAGGTAGGTGATCGTGCCGACCACGTCCTCCGTTTCCCCTTCGAGGGAGCTCAACGCGCGGCGATAGCGGGAGAGGTTTCGGGTCTCTTCGTCGACGACGGCCATCATCCGCGAAACCCTCTTCTTGACTACCGCGGCGACCTCGGCGTCGCGTCGGTCGAGCAGTTGCTCCGTTGCTGCGATACGGCCGTGGGCGATGTCGAACACCGCCCCACCCGAGCCGGTGATCTCGCGCTCTCGGTCCACGAGGTCGTTGAACTTCGAACGCTCGAGCTCATCGGCTTGGTAGCGCGTGTCGCCTACGCCCACGTGTAGGCGCCCAACCTCCAACCTCCGCCGGATCCAAAGCAGTTGTTCCTCATAGTCCGCAATCTCGGCCTGATGACTCACGAGCTCTGCTTCAAGCGCGGTCCTATCGACCTTATCGGGATCGACCGACGCCATGGCGGTCTTCGAGGCGACGATGCGCGCTTCGAGGCCGAGAATCTCCACGCGAAGCCCCTGGAGCGCGCGCGCGAGGGCACGATACTCGTCGAGCTTCTCGAAATCTCGTTCGACGAAGTCTTCGGTGTCGACGGGCATTTTCATGACTTCGCCCTGGAGCTCCTTGCGCCTGGCTCGAATTCGATCTGCCTGCCCAGGCCGGCGGCCGCCTCC
>Ga0255057_10002272_pt1 | contig 10452 bp, 11 predicted proteins | sample Cases_109_6_MG_FD_189022 | JGI IMG/M metagenome (GOLD analysis project Ga0255057, IMG submission 189022) | Seawater microbial communities from Amundsen Gulf, Northwest Territories, Canada - Cases_109_6 | ecosystem: Environmental > Aquatic > Marine > Gulf | place: Canada: Northwest Territories... | reverse complement strand
GTGACGCCCGCAGCCAGGATGATGATTACGGTTATTTTTCCGGTCCGGAACCCGTCTACGCGCCGTTGCGATATCGAATCAGTGAAAACAGGCTCTTCAGGAACGGCGAGATTCGCTACTACGACCACCCCAGGTTCGGGGTCATCGCCAAGATTTTGCGCTTTGAGGTGGAAGAAGAAGAGGACATACCCGACGACACTGAATTCCTGTCACCCGCCGTCGCCAGCGAGTAGCGCGTCCAGAAACTCCGCCGCCGATGACGGCTCCTGTCCGACCGTCACAGCTGCCACACGCTGCGAGACCGTAACGAAACGCCCGCCTTTCGATCGTGGGTGATACAAGCCAAGCTCCCTGACGGCCGTGGATATTTTCGCCGCAAAGTCCCGCACACCTTCTTCGTCCGAGGCATGTGACAGGACGATCAGCTGCGCCCCGTCGAGGCGTGCGGTGACATCGCTTGCGCGTCGCAGGCACCGGCGAATCGCCTGACCGACGCGGCGCAGGCAGGAGTCCGACGCGTGTTTGCCGAAGACTTCAACGTAGGCGTCGAAGTCATCCAGCGTAAAGAGCACCAGCGCAAGTTTGCTCTTCTCGCGCGAAGCGACGGCCCAGTCGTGATCGAGCGCCTCCCGAAATGCCCGCCCGTTCAGCAAACCTGTGACCGGATCCTCGCGCGTCAGGTCGCGAATCCTGCGTTTCGCCTTGAGCAACGCGTGTTGGGAGTCCGAGCTACCTGCCATGGCGATGCCTGACCCGTCCCGCCAAAACAGGGCACAGTATCTTGCGCTGTCTTCATCCGGCAATTGCAGCGGCTTCAATCCGAGCAGGAATTCGCGGCGGCCAATCTCAACGGCGAAACTCGACTCCTGCTGAGAGCGCAGAGAATTGCTGATCTCGAGTGCGATCTCACGCCCGACCAGTGCTTCGATTACGTCTGCGAACGGCTGCTGCAGCGCCCCATCTCCACCGATGGATTCGAATGCCGGGTTCGCGAGCACCACGGGCCAATCCGTATGGCCGAGACTCACGATCATTATCGGCTCAACCGACGCCGCAATTACCTGTTCAAGGATTTTTCGATCGACTGATTTCATGTGTAAGTCATGCGTCCAGCTTGAGATCCGGTGGCTCCGCCCAGTGCTCCAATTCCGCCCTCGCCGCGAGCCATTCGTCGCTCGCGAACAGACTTTCGCGCAGCATGTGACCCGTACCGTGGAGGCGAGCAAGCCTCACGAGCGACAACGGATTCGAATAGTCACGCAAGGCTGCCACAGTTTTCCGCGCCGCGGGTCGATCGTTGCATATGAGTACCATATCGCAACCGGCGTCCAGGGCGCGACGGGTACGAACCACCATCGAACCGTATTCACTGGTCGCCTTCATGCTCAGATCGTCGCAAAATATCGCGCCGTCGAAACCAAGCCGGGTGCGTAGCTCCTGCTGAATCCAGTAAGCAGAGAAACTTGCCGGCATATCATCCATTGCCTGATAAACGACATGTGCAGTCATGACGCCGGCGATCAACCCGTTGCTGACCAGTTTGTCGTATGGGCGCATGTCGTCAAGAATTTCACCGTACTCGCGTCGATCGACCGGCAATTTCAGGTGCGAGTCAGCGACTACCGCACCGTGTCCCGGAAAATGTTTTGCAACCGCGACCATGCCGGCATTGCGAAGACCGCGCGCGAAGGCCGCAGCAAGGTCCCCGACTACTTCCGGTTGGCGGTGAAACGATCGGTTGCCTATTATTTCACTGACGCCCCAGTCGAGGTCCACACAGGGTGCGAAGCAAAGGTCGACGCCGACAGCGCGCAACTCGGCGGCTATCAACCAGCCCGCCTGGCGGGCCAGTTGTTCAGCAGCGGCTGCGTCACGATTGAACTCGCGGCCGATTCGCCGCATTGGCGGTATCGCGGAGAACCCCTCCCGAAAGCGCTGCACGCGACCACCCTCGTGGTCGACCGCAACGATCAGTGGCGGGCTACGCAGGGCGCGAATCTCGGCGACCAGGTCGATGACCTGCTCCGGAGATTCGTAATTGCGGCTGAACAGGATCACACCGCCAACGGCCGGCTCGCGCAGCAGATCACGGTCAGCCGGGGTCAGGCTGAGTCCATCGATATCGAGCATCACGGGTCCGAGGGACATTGTCAGAAGTTAAGTAAACCTTTAATAAAACTCAATAACTATATGATTTTATTTACTAAATACAGCGATGGATTCGGCGTGTGCCGTGTGCGGGAACATATCGATGATACCCGCCGCCTCGAGCGTGTAGTTGTGTTCATTCACGAGTATGCCAGCGTCTCTGGCCAGCGTTCCCGGATGGCATGAAACGTACACGATACGCTCAGGGTCGATCGAGCGCATGTGCGCGACGACCTCGGCCGCGCCGCTGCGCGCGGGATCCAGCAGCACTCGATCCCAATGCTCCTGTATCCAGTTTTCGCTGCCATCGATCGCGGATAAATCCGCGCAACGGAAACTGACGTTCTCCAGCCCGTTACGCAGTGCGTTCGCGGCAGCTCGCTCAACCAGCATGGGCTCCCCTTCGACCCCGACCACCGCGCCGGATTTGCGCGCCAATGGCAATGAAAAATTGCCAATACCACAATACAGGTCGAGCACCCGGTCATCGGCACCTGGCGCAAGATAGTCGATCGCGGCATGCACCATGCGCCGATTGATATCGCCGTTTACCTGCACGAAGTCGATCGGCTCAAAGGCCACTTCGATATCGAACTCCGGCAAAACATAGGTCAATGGTCCCGGATCCTCCTCGGGCCACACGAGTTGCAGCGAATCGAGCCCGCCGGGTTGCAGCCAGATCCGCAGTGCGTGCTCCGCGCCGAACCTGCGCAACAAGCGCAGGTCGCCATCGCTCGGCGGATCAAGCACGCGAAACACGAGAGCAACTCCGTTCTCCGCAACCGCGACTTCGATTTGCGGCAGTCGCGACCGAATGGAGAGTTGCCCGATCAGTTCGCTCAGCGGCGTAATCAGGTCATCAACAGGCTTTGCAATGACCTCGCAACGCTGCATATCGGTGATGTACGGTGCGTGCCGCTCTCGAAAGCCCACGAGGACCCTGCCCTTGCCGGGTACATCCTTGACCCCGAGCCGAGCGCGACGTCGATAATGCCAGTCCGGCCCTGTCAGGGGCTGCAGCCATTCGCGCGGTTCGGCTTTCGCTATCCGCTGCAGATTATCCCGCAGCGTGCCAAACTTTATGTCCCGTTGTTCCTCGATGCTGACGTGCTGCAGTACGCATCCGCCGCAACGCCCGAATGCCTCACAGCGCGCATCCACACGATCCGGCGATGGCTGCAAAACCTCCAGAAGCTCTGCCTCGTCGAAGTTTCGGCGCCGTTTGCGTCGCATGAATCGAACCTCCTCGCCTGCCAGCGCCCCCGCGACAAAAACCTTCTTGCCGTCCGTCGCCGTGATCCCGCGGCCGTCGTGGGTGACAGCATCGATCATTGCCGTTTCGGGTTCGCGTGGCTTCTTCCTGCCCATGACTCAGGCGTCTGGCCAGGCGGCCAGGAATTCATGCAGGTGCGGCTGGTCCATCGACTTCAGCGTTGAACGAATCAGTGCGTACTCGCGCTTGAGATCCTTGTCATCGAGATTGCCGCGCATGTACTCGAATCGCAGGTACACAAGCCAGGTATTGAGCACGTCAGTCTCGCAGTAGTTGCGGATCTCGCGAATGCCGCCGTCGCGGTACGTGTCCCAAACCATGCTGCCATCCATGCCCAGCTTGCCGGGAAAACCCAGCATCGTTGAGATCTCGTCGAGTTTGGCGTTCGCACGAAAATTGAAATTGGCCAGCACGTCCATCAAGTCAGTGTGGCGCCAGTGATAGCGGCTCAGGTAGTTGTTCCACTTGAAGTCGCGGTCGGACTCGCCGACTTCCCAGTAGCGCGGCGCCTGTATGCCGTGCTTGAGCGCACGGTAGTGCAAGACCGGCAGATCGAAACCACCACCGTTCCACGACACGAGGTCGGGCGTATAACGGTCGATGCCGTCGAAAAAGCGCCGTACGATTTCGGCCTCGTCCGCATCCTCATCACCCAGGGTCCACACTCGAAAATCGTCGCCGCTGCGCAACGCCACTGATATCGCTACTACGCGCTGCTGATGCAGCGGTAGAAAATCATGCCCGACCGCCTGCTGGCGCTTGAACAACATGGCTTTTGCAACATCCTCGTCGTCAAGGCCGTCCAGTCCATATACCTGGCGACCAAAATCGACGTCGGGAATGGTTTCTATATCGAAGGAAAAACAACGCATATCAATACTTCTTTTTTTCAGGAGGTGTCTGCCATCTCGACAACGGCGAACGCAATGACGAGCCCTGCATCATCGGTCAGGCTGACATGGGCATTACCAATACCCAGACGCTTGCACACGCGTTGCCCACGTTCTGACAGTATGACGAGCGGGCGGCCCCATTTGTTGTTCGTAATGCCGACGTCGCGTAACCAGACGCCGTGCGCAAAGCCTGTGCCCATCGCCTTGACCGTGGCCTCCTTGCCCGCGAAACGCATGGCAAGAAATCGAATGGGCTGATTGCTGCGGCGATACAACTCCAGTTCCTCTTCCATGAGAATGCGATTCACGAAGTGCTCGCCGAAGCGCTCGTAGGTGGCCTGAATACGGGACATTTCAACGACGTCCGTGCCGACGCCAAATATCATAACGCCATCACCCGCCGCGCGCCCTGGTCATCAGTAATTTCATGTCGCCGACCGCGATGGAGAGGCCATCAAACACGGCACGCGAAATGATGGCGTGACCGATATTGAGCTCGATAATCTGTTCGATGACCGCGATATCTGCAACATTTTGATAGTGCAATCCATGCCCGGCGTTGATCACAAGACCCAGGTCATGACCGTAGCGAGCTGCCGCAACAATGCGCTGCAGTTCCGCGGCCTGCTCTTCACCGCCGGTGTCTGCATAACGTCCAGTGTGCAACTCTACAACGGGCGCGCCGACAGCCACGGCTGCATCCAGCTGCGCCGTGTCCGGGTCGATGAACAGTGATACGCGAATATCGCCTTCCGCCAGCTGTTGCACAGCATCGCGCACCCGATCGATTTGGCCGGCCACATCAAGCCCGCCTTCGGTTGTAAGCTCCTCACGTTTTTCCGGAACCAGACAACAGTCACTCGGCGCCGTTTGCAACGCAATTGCCAGCATGTCATCGGTCACTGCACATTCGAGGTTCATGTGCGTGCGCATGACCGTATTGATCTCAACCAGGTCATGATCCTGAATATGGCGGCGATCTTCGCGCAAATGCACCGTGATGCTGTCGGCACCGGCCTGCTCGGCCATGACGACTGCATCGACAGGGCGCGGGTACGGCGTACCGCGCGCCTGCCGCAAGGTGGCAATATGATCGATGTTCACGCCCAGGCAAAGGGGACTGTTAGTCACAAATCGGGTCCATTACGGGTTACTTGTTTCGTCGCCGACTATTTTAGCGCGACTGCGATGCAGGTCGACCAGAACTTTGCGACTCTTGAGCTCCCTGCCGCCGAGGTGGTGCGCGATGACATTTCTAAGCAGACGGCCGGCAGATCGCAGGACGTCCGTATCAGCGAAACGATGCTCCCGAATCGCGATCAGCATGGCACCCGAAAAAACCATCTCCCCGGACTCCCGACTGACCTTCACAGGCCCCTGCTCGGGGCGATATTCATAGTGCGCAACCGGGTCAACGGTCTCATGTGTCACTGCCTCATGACCAAAGGTCGCCGCATAGCCCAGAAGTCTCAGCAATTCTATTTCGAACACGCGCAACGCAGGCGCCGGATCCTCCGCAGCTGCCAGTATTTGAACTGTCTGACCGTAGGCCGCGAAAACTTCTGGTTGCGGATCGTGCCGATGCAATAAATGCAGGATCAGCTCATTGAGGTAAAAACCGGACATCAGCGCGTCGCCACTTAAGGTCAGTGGCGGGCCATCCAGCTCCGCCCCGGTGAGCGTGCCCAGATCCGAACGCAGTAACCACGAGAGCCGTAGCGGCATGAAGGGCCGCAGCAGCGGTTTGAGCCGGGACTTTTGTGACCGGGCGCCACGGGCCACCAGCGCGAATCTGCCATGGTCCCGACTGAAAATGTCGAGCAACAGGCTCGTATCGCGAAACGGCCGATGGTGCAGCAGGAACGCCGGATGCTGCTGAACGCGTTGGGGACTACTCATTCGGGCGTATCAAAGCCCAGGGCGTGCAGGTCCTTTTCGCTGTCCGCCCAGTTCTGCTTGACCTTGACCCATAGTTCGAGATGCACGGACCGTCCCAGCTGACGCTTCAGTTCGACACGCGCGGCTGTGCCCACCTGCTTCAGCCGACTGCCGCCCTTGCCCACGACGATTCCCTTCTGGCTGTCGCGCTCGACCCAGATTATCGCGCTAATCGTGAATCTGTCGTCTTCCTCCACGAATCGCTCGATTTGCACGGTCAGCCCGTACGGCAATTCCTGATGCAACATCATGGTCAGTTTTTCACGAACGACCTCTGCCGCGTGAAACTCACGGCTGCGATCAGTGCGCATTTCCTCCGGAAACAGCGGCGGCGACTCCGGCAAAAATGCCGGTATCCCGGCAAGCAGCACGTCCAGGTTGTCGCCCTTCTTCGCCGAAATCGGAATCAATTCCGCAAAATCATGGCGCTCGGTCAATTCCGACAGTCTTTCCAGCAATGCTTCGCGCGGATGCACGCTGTCAACTTTGTTCAGTAGTGCGATCGTCGGAATACCACTGCTCTTCAGGCGCTTGAGAACGTCATCATCCTCCTCGGTCCAGCGATTCGCTTCGATGACGAACAGTACGAGGTCGGCGTCCATCAGCGCGCTGGTAGCGGTGCGGTTCATGAGCCGGTTCATCGCCTTGCCCGCGTTGCGATGAATACCCGGTGTATCGACGAATAGAATCTGTGCCGAAGCCGTTGTATTCACGGCAAGAATGCGATGGCGAGTCGTTTGTGGTTTGGCCGTAACGATACTGACCTTGCTGCCCATGAGCGCGTTTATCAATGTCGACTTGCCGACATTCGGCCGCCCTACGACCGCGACGAAACCACAGCGGTACGCCTGATTGCTCATTGCTTCGACTCCGCCAGTACAGCCAACATGTGCTCGGCTGCTGCCTGCTCGGCGTTGCGTCGGGACCTGCCGTTACCGTTTGTCTGGTACCTCCCGCCGTCGACTGTGCATCGCACGTCAAACTCCCGCGTATGCGGCTCGCCTGAAACATTGGCCAGGTCGTATTCGGGCAAGCCCAGCGCCCGTGCCTGCAGCCACTCCTGCAAGCGGGTCTTCGGGTCACGCAGGTCGCGCGGATCCGGAAGTTCACGCAGGCGATCGCCGAATGCCGTTTCAATAAGCTTGCGCGCGGCGTCATAACCGGCATCCAGGAAAACCGCGCCGAAAAGCGCTTCCAGCGCATCTGCGAGAATGGACTCACGTCGGTGACCGCCGGATTTACGTTCGCCGCTGCCCAGAATAATGTGCTCACCAAGCCCCAATTCGGCGGCAAGTGCAGCGAGCGAGGTGTCCTTGACCAACGATGCACGCAAACGACTCAGGTCGCCTTCGTCCGCTTCAGGCATGGCATCGTAGACAACCTCGGATACGGCGAAATCGAGAACGGCGTCGCCAAGAAATTCGAGGCGTTCGTTACTCGCACCGGGAGAGGAACGGTGAGTCAGTGCTCGTTCGTATAAGAGCTCGTCGTTGAACCGGTAGTCCAGCGTATTGGCGAGCCAGCTTAAAGCCTTGTCCAAGGTGATCGCTCGTATTAATGCGTCCTTGTTCGCCGGACGCTGTATTAACTAACGGCGTATTATGACGGTCTTGTCAAAACGCACCGTAAAATAAATATTCGCAATGAAAGGTGCCGTGTGCTCGTAGACGGCACTGACTTCAAGGCCGCCATCGACTGAGGTCACTTTTACATCCTTTGCCATGATGACGCCAACGCTTTCAACGTCGAACCGGCGTCGGATCGAACGCTTTACGCCGGAACTGGTCGGCCCCTGACCATCAAATTCTTTACGCACACCATCTACAACACCTACGATCTTCATGTAATTCAGGTATACGGGAGTTAGTCGGAGAAATCCAAACGCGAAAATGCCGACAAACGCCAACAGGAAAACGATGCCGATCGTCGTCATTCCCGCCTGGCGCCGCCTGTTCATCAAACCAGAGTTTTTGCCGTTCATATCCCTAAACTCCACAATCGCTCGCGGCCGCCTGGAACGTGCCGCAGATCACAGACTGACCGATTCTAGCGGTCAAATCAGTGACTGACACCACATTATTGAATCTTTGTGCCCACGCGCCCCCAATCCGGCCAGGCCAGGCCGTCCATGTGCATCCAGATTCGAACAGCTTCACCGACCAGGTAGGATTCCGGTATTGCATCGATGAAACGACTGTCGGTGCTGTTATCGCGATTGTCGCCCATCATGAAGTAGTGCCCTTGCGGCACGGTCCAGGTTCCGTCCTTCCGCGAACGTGGCAGCAGCACCTTGATATTATGAAGACGATCATCGAGTTGCTCGGCGTACAACTTCGCCTCCCGCGACGCCATATCAATAACGGGATCGAGCTCCATGGTCCGGCCATTGATGGACAAGCGATGATCCTCGTAGCTAACCTCATCACCAGGCAGTCCGATCACACGTTTGATGTAGTTGATACTGGGATCACTCGGCAGTCGAAATACGACAACATCGCCGCGCTGCGGCGCGCCCGTCTCAATAACCTTCTTCTCAGTCACGGGCAAACGCAACCCGTATGAATACTTTTTGACAAAAATGAAATCGCCCTGCACGAGCGTCGGCTCCATCGAGCCCGACGGAATGCGAAATGGTTCGAATACGAATGACCTGATGATCAATACGAACAATAGAACAGGGAAAAATGACTGCGCGTACTCGACCAGTACTTGCCGACCTGCGGGCGCGTCTTTCCAACGGTCGGCGCGTTGCCAAACGAATTTGTTCACTGCCACAACCAGACCGGTGAATGCGGTCAACACTGTCAATATCAATGCAAGATTAAAACTCAATGTATCCTCACTTTTCCATGCGCAGAACGGCGAGAAACGCCTCCTGCGGAATTTCGACAGATCCGACCCGTTTCATGCGTCGCTTGCCGGCCTTCTGCTTCTCCAGTAGTTTACGTTTTCGGGAGATGTCACCACCATAACATTTTGCCGTGACGTTCTTGCGCAACGCCTTGACAGTGCTTCTCGCAATAATCTGACCGCCAATCGCCGCTTGAATCGCGACATCGAACATCTGCCGCGGAATCAATTCTCTCATCTTGTCCACCAGATCTCGCCCTCGATTATTCGCGCTGTCCCGATGCACAATGATCGACAACGCGTCTACGCGCTCCTTGTTGATGAGGACATCCAGCCGGACCAGCTGCCCGGGTTCAAATCGTTCAAAGTGATAGTCGAACGACGCAAATCCACGACTCACCGATTTGAGGCGATCAAAGAAATCGAGCACCACCTCAGCCAGCGGTATCTCGTACTCCAGCGACACTTGCTTGCCCAGGTAACGAATGTGTTTTTGCGCGCCGCGCTTCTCAATACACAGTTTCATAACGCTGCCGACGTGCGCTTCGGGCACCAGGATGCTCGCCGTGATGATCGGTTCACGAAGCTCGGCTATTTCATTTTGCGGCGGCAACTTGGACGGATTGTCAACGAGCAGGACTTTGCCGGCATTGTCGATAACTTCGAAAATTACCGTGGGCGCCGTCGTAATCAGTTCGAGATCGTATTCGCGCTCCAGACGCTCCTGCACGATTTCCATGTGCAGCATGCCGAGAAAACCGCATCGAAATCCAAAGCCAAGCGCGACCGATGATTCGGGCTCAAACTGCAATGCGGCATCATTAAGCCTGAGCTTTTGCAACGCGTCACGAAAATTTTCGAAATCGTCCGAACTGATCGGAAACATGCCCGCGAAGACCCGTGGCTGCACCTGCTTGAATCCGGGCAATGGTTTTGTACAGGCGTTCTTTGCCAGGGTCAGCGTGTCACCTACCGGCGCACCATAGATGTCCTTGATTCCAGCAATGACGAATCCGACCTCGCCGGTCAGAAGTTCGCCGCGGTCTTCCATTTTCGGCGTAAAACTGCCGACGCGATCTGCGTTGTACGAGTCACCTGTCGACATAACTGTGAACTTCGCACCCTTTGCAAGACTCCCGTTCATGACGCGAACCAGCGACACAACGCCGACGTAATTATCAAACCATGAGTCGATGATCAAAGCTTGCAGAGCACCGTCCGGATCTCCCTCGGGCGCGGGTATGCGGCTCACAATCGCCTCGAGCAATTCCGGCACGCCCTCGCCGGTTTTCGCACTGACACGCACGGCATCTTGCGCATCGATACCGATGACATCCTCGATCTCGGCTA
>Ga0255057_10002271_pt1 | contig 10455 bp, 8 predicted proteins | sample Cases_109_6_MG_FD_189022 | JGI IMG/M metagenome (GOLD analysis project Ga0255057, IMG submission 189022) | Seawater microbial communities from Amundsen Gulf, Northwest Territories, Canada - Cases_109_6 | ecosystem: Environmental > Aquatic > Marine > Gulf | place: Canada: Northwest Territories... | reverse complement strand
CCGAAGGCGTCGTGCGTGGCCTTGTCGAACACACGGGCCCCCGCGGCATAGGGCGCGAGATCGGGGTGCAGGCCGAGTGCCTCTTGGCCCAGTTCGTCCCGGGTAACCGCATGCCAACGGCGGTAGTAGCGCCGCCACGACCCCCTGGCGGCTTCGGCGCGTTCCGCCGTGATGAAGCGGGTGAAGAGCGCGCGCTCCGGCGCGTGGCCGAGCAGCCGGCGAATGGCCGGGATGATCTCGAGGCCCGCTTCGGCGAACCAAGGGCCGGGCTCGAGGAAGAGCCGCTGCATGTCGATGCACAGGTGGATCGCCCGGTGGTCGAGCGGGCCGAAGGGAAGCGGGTTGACGGCAGACGGGCTCACGGCGCCACCACAACCGTATCGCCGGGCGACCAGGTGAGGCGCACCTCCGCGCCTTCCGGGATCACCTCGCCGGTGCGGTTCTGCACGAACACCTTCAGCCCTTCGCCGCCCCAGTCCACCAGATAGGTCAGGCTGCTGCCGGCGAAGATGTGGCGCGTGACCCGGGCGGATATCGCATTGACGCCCTGCGGCGGCGCAGCCGAGTCCGCCGCCTCGAGCAGAATCTTCTCCCGCCGCACGGCCAAGGTCACCGCTGCGCCATCGGCACCAAGCGGCTGCGCGCACGCCAAACGGGTTCCATCGGAAAGTTCGATCCCGCCCGCCCGCGCCGTACCGGCGAACAGATTGGCGTCGCCCAGGAAGCGCGCCGTGAAGGCGGTCTCGGGACGCTCGTAGATCTCGTGGGGCGGGCCTTCCTGAATCAGCCGACCCTCGTTCAGGATGCCGACCCGGTCGCTCAGGGTCAGCGCCTCCTCCTGGTCGTGGGTGACGAAAAGGGTGGTGATGGCCACGTCGCGCTGGATACGCTTCAGCTCTACCTGCATCTCGACCCGGAGCGACTTGTCGAGGGCGCTCAGGGGCTCGTCGAGCAACAGCACCCGCGGCCGCGTGACTAGGGCCCGGGCCAAGGCGACCCGCTGTCTCTGCCCGCCGGAAAGTTGGTGCGGCCGGCGCCGGTCGAGCCCGGTGAGCTGGACCAGCTCGAGCGCCTCGCCGACGCGGGTCTTGGTTTCGGAGCGGCCGACGCCGCGCACCGCGAGCCCGAAGGCAACGTTGTCGAACACGCTCATGTTGGGAAACAGAGCATAGTTCTGGAACACCATGCCGATCTCGCGCCGCTCGACCTCCAGGTTCTCGACCGGCTCACCGGCAATGGTTATGTGCCCCGCATCGGGGAATTCGAACCCAGCGACCATCCTGAGCAGCGTCGTCTTGCCGCTGCCCGACGGCCCCAGTAAGGCATAGAAGCCGCCGTCGGCGAAGTGGATCGTCACCTGGTCCACGGCCTTGTCGGCGCCGAAGCTCTTGGAGACGCCGCTCACCGTCACCTCGGCCATCAGCGCTCTCCCCCAAAGCGGTAGAACCGCGCCACCCCCAAGAGCAGGGCCATGGAGACCAGGATGACGATGGTCGAGGCCGCGTTGATCTCCGGCGTGAAGCCCTTGCGGATCGAGGTGTAGATCTCCACCGGCAGGGTGCTCACCCCCGGCGACGAGAGGAAATAGGAGATCACGAACTGATCGAAGGAGACGGCGAAGGCGAAGAGCGCCGCGGCCACCATGCCTGGCGCGATCCAGGGCAGGGTGACCCGCCGGGTGACCTGCCAGGGGCTGGCGCCGAGCGAGCGAGCCGCCTCCTCCAGATGGGGATCGAACGACCTGAGCCGCGCGGTCACCACCACGATGACGTAGGGCAGCGCCAGCGCCACATGGCCCAGGATCATGGCGTGCAGGCCGCGCCCGACCCCGATCCAGAAGAAGAACACCAGCATGGCCGTGCCGATGATCAGCCAGGGGATCGCGATCGGCGGAAACAACAGCAGCTGAAGCAGGCGTTTACCCCGGAAGTCGTAGCGGAAGAAGGCGAGCGACGCGGCGGTGCCCAGCGCCGTGGCGATCACCGTGGTGACCACGGCGATCCAGACACTGTTGAGGCCGGCGCTGATCAGCTTGTCGTTCCCGGCGAGCGCCGTGTACCAGGTGAAGCTCCAGTCGACCGGCAGGCGGTAGAGCTTCGAGGCATTGAACGACATGACCGCCATGACGACGATCGGCACGTAGAGGAACAGCAGGACCGCCGCCATATAGAAACGGCCGGCCCGGGCCAGGGTGTTGCGCCGCCCAGTCATGTGGCTCTCCGGGTCATGTGGCTCTCCGGGTCATGTGGCTCTCCGGGTCATGTGGCCCTCCGGGCGAGCGGCATGATGACCAGCAGAATCAGCAGCACGAAGCCCAGCATGAGGAACGAAAGCGCGGCGCCGAGCGGCCAGTTGAAGACCGCCGTGAACTGGTCTTCGATGATGGTGCCGATGAAAGTGCCCTCTCTGCCGCCCAGGATGCGCGGCTCCATGAAGGAGCCGATGACCGGGACGAAGATCAGGATCGCGCCCGCCAGGATGCCCGGCAGCGCCAGCGGCAGGATAAGCCGCCGCAGCACGGCCAGGCGCCGGGCGCCGAGCGAGCGGGCCGCCTCGATCAGGCTGTCGTCGATCGCCTCCAGCGAGATGTAGCAGGTGAGGATCATGTAGGGCAGGTAGGAGTGCACCAGGCCCACCACGATGGCGGGATAGGTGAACATGAGGCTGAGCGGCCCATAGTCCGGCACCAGCCAGTTGACCAGGCGCTCGAGCACGCCGTTGCCGCGCAGCACCATGGTCCAGGAGAAGATGCGCACCAGGGCGTTGCTCCAGAACGGCAGGATGACCAGGAGGAACAGCGCCTCGCGCCAGCGGCCCTTGATTGACTTGGCCAGGAGATAGGCACACGGGAAACCGAACAGGAAGCAGTAAAACGTGACCTCGGCGCCGAGCCGGAAGGAGCGCAACATCAGCGTGCGATAGAATTCCTTTTCGAAGAAGGCGGCGTAGTTCTCCAGCGTCAGGACGGCGACGCGCTTGCCGAACGGCACGTCGCTCAGGAAGCTGAAATAGAACATCGCCGAGAGCGGCAGGAAAATGGTCAAGGCCAGCCAGAAATAGGCCGGCCCTGTCAGTCCCGCTATCGCTCTCAGGCGCCCATGAGGGGCTCGCGCCGCCGTCGCCTGCATGCGCCCCGCCCCTTGCTCTCGCCGGCTATTCGAGCAGGTAGGTCTTGGTTTCCTGCCACAGCTCGAGGATCTTTTCGCGCAGCTCTTCGTCCATCGGCCCCATGAACTGCAGCGTCGCCACCTTCTCCGAATCGCCGAGCACGGCCCGGTTGAAAGCGGCTTCCGGCAGTTGGGCATTGGCCTTGGCGTTGGCCGAAGCGGGCGCCCCCACCTCGGTATCCCAGCGCACGTAGAACTCCGGATCGATCATCCAGTCGATGAAGGCCTTGGCGCCGTCCGGATTGGGCGCATCGGTGGCGACCGACAGGCCGTCGAGCCAGCCGATCGCGCCTTCCTTGGGAATCACGAACTCGACGGGCAGGCCGAAGGCGGTCTTCGAACGCGACGCCGAACCGCTCCAATAGGTCGCCAAGTCGAACTCGTTGGCCGACATGAACTGGTTCCACTCGTCCTCCGAGGACCAGAAGGTGCGGATTTGGGGTTTCAACCCCCGCAGCTTGTCGCGGATTACGCCGAAGTCGGCCGGATTGTTGATGTCCTGGCCGGTGGCGATGGCCGCGAACATGACCGCCTCGATCGCGTCGTCGCGCCAGCCCACGCGCCCGGCGTGCTTGGGGTCCCAGAGCTCTTCGATGGAGACAGGCATCTCGGAGAAGTCGTTGGTATCGACCGCGAAGGAGGTCACGCCCCACAGCCAGGCGACCCCATACGTCGTTCCGCCGGGTGCGAGGTTCTCGTTATCGCGCATGCCGGGCGTGAGATCCGCGACGTTCTTCATGCCGGCGGTATCGATGGCTTGGATGAGCCCCTCGTCGGCCGCCTGCTTGGTATAGGCGCTATTTATGAGAACCACGTCATAGGCGCCGGGGTTGGTCCTCAGCTTGGTGAGCATCTCCTGTTCGGAATTGAAGTAGTCGTGAACCACGTCGATGCCGGTCTTGTCCGTGAATAGCTTCAGCGACCAGGCTTCGTCGGTCCCGTAGCCCTGCCAGTTGAGAACCCGAATTTCGTCGGCCCAGCCTTGAGCGGTGCCGACTGCCAATCCCCAGGCCAGGGCCAGACCCGCCAGGGTTCGGCGCAAAAGCTTGCGATGCAACATTGTCCCATTCCCTCCCTTGATCCGCGGACAACCGTAACAGCGGCGCAAAATCATAGGAGTGGCACCGCCCTTGTACAACAGCCTAGGTTGCGATCATCCGTCTCGCTGGACAGGTTTCAAACGATCGCACGGCACGCAACGGTTTGCGCGGGACGGCGCTGTGGCTCTAACGTGTCGTCAAGGTTTCGCCGGGGAGCAAAGCAGATGACCCCTCACCGCATCATCCTCGATTGCGATCCGGGCCGCGACGATGCCCTGGCCATCGCCCTGGCGCTCGCCTCGCCCGAGGAGATCGCGCTCATCGCCATAACAACGGTGGCGGGCAACGTGCCGCTCGAGCTCACCCAGCGCAACGCCCGCTTCCTCTGCGAGCTCTGCGGCCATGACGAGGTGCCGGTCTATGCCGGCGCCCGGCGGCCGCTGACGCGCCCGCCCGTGACCGCCGAAGAGGTGCACGGCCGAAGCGGCCTCGAAGGCCTCGAGGTGGCCGAGCCCGCCACGCCGCTCAAGGATCAGCACGCCGTGGACTTCATCGCCGAAACCCTGGGCGCCGCCGGCGAGGAGGCAATCACGCTAGTGGCCTGCGGGCCGCTGACGAATCTCGCCATGGTCGTCTCGGACTTCCCCAAGGTCTTGGCCGGCGTTCGGCAGATCGTCCTCATGGGGGGCGTATCGCGGGTCGGCGGCAACGTGACGCCGGTCGCCGAGTTCAATATTCATGCCGACCCGGAGGCCGCCGCCCAGGTCTTCGCCTGCGGCCGCCCGATCACGGTATTCAGCCTCGATGCGACCTATCAGGTCCTGGCAGGCCCGGATCACGCGCGCCGCCTCGAAAGCCTGGGCGGCGCGCCCGCCCAGCGCCTGGCTAGCCTGCTGCGCCCATTCCGCGACGGCCCGAAGGGCCGCTTCGGTCCGGGCGTCACCCCGCTGCACGACCCCTGCACCGTGGCCTGGTTGCTGCGGCCTCACCTGTTCGAGGCGCAAAGCGTTCCCGTCGCCGTCGAGACCGAGGGCGCCCACACCCTGGGCGCCACGGTGGTCGACTGGTGGGGCGTCACGGGGCATCCGCCGAACGCCCAGTGGGTCACCAAGGCCGACGGGGACGGCGTGATCGACCTGTTGATCGAGCGGATCGCCCAACTGTGAGGGGCTAATACCAAAGGGCGTGGATATGAGCGCGAGGATATGAGCATGGGGGTCGTCGTTTTCGGCAGCATCAACATGGACCTGGTGGCGGGGGTGACGCGAATCTCCGCGCCGGGGGAGACCGTGGCGGGCCACTCCTTCGCCACCTTTCCCGGCGGCAAGGGCGGCAACCAGGCGCTCGCCGCCCACCGCGCGTCCGGCGGCGAGGCGGCGGTGATGCTGGTGGGCAAGGTCGGCGACGACGCGCTCGGCCAGGAGCTGCTCGATTTCTATCGCCGGCACGGGCTTGCCACCGGCCTCATCGCCCGCTCGCCTGGCGAGCCCACGGGTACGGCGCTGATCCAGGTGGAACGGGCGAGCGGCCAGAACAGCATCGTCGTCGTGGCGGGCGCCAACGGCGATTTCACGCCCGACGAGATGGCCGCGGTGCCGCTCGAAGCGGGCGACATCCTGCTCTCCCAGTTCGAGGTCCCGCTCGACTGTATCGGCGCCTTGTTCGACCGCGGGCGGGGCCTCGGCACCGTCAACATCCTGAACCCGGCACCGGCCAAGCCGATCGACGGCGGCTTGCTCGGCCTCGTCGACATCCTGACGCCGAACGAGTCGGAATTGGCGTTCCTTTCCGGCGCCGCGATCACCGAGGGTTCATCGGATGAGGAGATCGTCGCCGCGGCGCGAGGCCTTACGATCGGCCCAGACCAACGGATCGTCGTGACCCTGGGGCCACGGGGCGCGCTGGCGGTCGTGGGAGAGGAGACGCTCAGGGTGCCGGGCCGTCCGGTCACGCCGGTCGACACCACCGGGGCCGGCGACTGCTTCGTCGGAACCCTCACGGCCTCGCTCGCCCGCGGCCTCCCCTTCGCGGACGCGCTTACCGCCGCCAACGCGGCGGCCTCCTTGAGCGTCCAGAGAAAAGGCGCCGGCCCCGCCATGCCAAGCGCAGAAGAAATAGCCGGGGCGCTGACAGGCGATTGAACTGGGCTTAGGTCCCGTCGATCGCCGTCAGGTGGGTGGCAAAGTCGGGCTCGGCCATCAGCCGCTTGCAGCGCTCGAAACGGTTCACCGCATAGGCCCAAAAATCGTCGACCGGGTTCTCGTTGGTGTGCTGGATCAGGCCCCAGAGCGTCCACAAGAGGTCGCACATGGCCTTGTAGATCACCATGCGCCCCCAGAGAGCGCCGGGCGGCGCGCCGTCGAAGTAGGCCGCCATCATCTCCGCCTCTTGGCTTTCGTCGAAGCCGGCCTCGACCGAGAGGTCGCCCAGGTCCCACATGGGGTCGTTCATGCCCGAGTATTCCCAATCGACGATCCACATGCGCTCGCCGGTGTCGAGGAAGTTCTCGCACAGGGGATCGCAGTGGCAGGGCGCCAGCGCGGCCGGGTTGCGCTCCAGGGCGGCGCGCACCGCCTCGGCCTCGCCGACCACGTCGTGATAGCCCTCGGGCAGCTCGACCTCCTTGGTGCCCAGCACCTTCAGGTAGCCGTCGATCATGGAGAACAGCTCGAAGCGGAAATCGAAGGTCTCGCCGGAGACGTGGAGTTGCCGGAATGCCCGGGCGGCACGGCCCGGCGCACCGGCGCGGGTCTTGAAGGCCTCCGGGCCCATGGTCACCGTGCCCTCCAGATAGCGGGACAGCATGACCCCGGCCTCGTCGAAGTGGAGCACCTCGGGGCTGACCCCGGCGCTGGCGGCGGCGAAAGCGTTCACCTTCTCGACCTTGCGGTCGATGTATTCCTCGGTCCCCTTGCCGGGCAGGCGGAGACAGAGCGGCCCTTGGTCGCTCTCGACCCGGTAGACCAGATTGGTCAGGCCGCCCAGGCGGGTAAATTCGCCCACCCCGTCGATGCCGGGAATGTCGCTTAGCGCTGCCCGCGCCCGTTCGATTTCCTCGCTCATCGCTCCCCTCTCAAGATTTCAAGCGCAGTCCCTTGGGATCGTAGAGGCATCGCGGGCCGCGCTTTGCCGGCCAGCGCCGGAGAAAGGCCTCGATCTCGAAGTCCTCCTCCTCCGCCAGTGCGAGCGGCAGATAACCGAACGCAATGGCGCAGCCCAGGCTATGACTGGTGCCGCCGCTGGTGGTGGTGCCGACTACCTCGCCCTTGTGCAGGATCGCTTCGCCGCTCATTAGCGGCGCCTCCGCCGGCGCGGTGAAGGAGACCAGGCGCCGCTCCGGCCCGGCCTCGCGGATCCGCCGCAAGGCCGCCCGGCCGATGAAATCGCCCTTGTCGAGCGCGACGCAGAAGCCGAGGCCGGCCTCGTAGGGGTTGCTGTCGGGCCCGATGTCGGCGCTCCAGTAGAGATAGCCTTTCTCCAGGCGCAGGGACTCGATCGCCCGGTAGCCAGCGTCCCTAAGACCGTGATCCTCGCCGGCGGCGCGCAGCGCCCGGTAGACCGCGCCGGCATGATCGAGCGGAATATGCAGCTCCCAGCCCAGTTCGCCGACATAGCCGACCCGCACCGCCAGGACCGGGGCGGCGGCGATCTCGATGACTCGCGCCGCCAGGAAGGGAAAGGCCTGGTTGGAGACATTGTCGTCGGTGACCGCCGCCAGCACGCTGCGCGCCTCGGGGCCGCAGAGGTTGAGCACGGCCCGCTCGCCGGTGACCTCGCGCAGGCGTGCGCTCCCGTCCGCCGGCAGGTGGTCGCGGATCCAGCCGCCGTCGCGCACGCCGAAGCCGGAGCCGGTGATGATATAGAAGCTGTCTTCGGCGAGGCGCACCACCGTGAGATCCGCTTCGATGCCGCCGGCCTCGTTGCACAACTGGGTATAGACGGCGCGGCCCGGCACGCTGACGTCGTTGGCCGCCAAGCGGTCGACCGCCGCGAAGGCGCCGGGCCCGGTCAGCTCGAACTTGCCGAAGGAGCTCTGGTCGATCAGAGCCACGCCCTCGCGCACCGCTTGGGCCTCCTCGCCGACCGCCGCGAACCAGTTCGGCCGGTCTTCGAAGGCCGGCTGGTCGACGGGGTCATCGCCCGCCCGCGCGAACCAATTGGGCCGCTCCCAGCCGAATTTGGAGCCGTGGACCGCGCCGCGCGCCTTCAGGTCCTCATGGAAGGGGCTTTGCCGGGCCGGCCGGCCCGCGGCCATCTCGTGGCCGGGCCAGTGGATCCGGTAGTAGAGGCCGTAGGCCTCGATCGCACGCTCCTCGAGCACCCGGGCGGTCGCGTGGTAAGGCCCGAAGCGGCGCAGGTCGAAGGGCCAGATATCCATGCCGGGATCGCCCTCGAGAATCCAGTTGGCCATGGCCTCCCCGGCGCCGCCCGAGGCCGCGATGCCGGCGGTGAAACCGCAGGCGACGAAGAAATTCGGCAGGCCCGGCGCCGGCCCCATGATGGGTTCGCCGTCGGCGGAGACCGGGATGGGGCCGTTGATCAGGCTTTGCACCCCCAACTCCTCGAGCACCGGCAGGCGTTCGGTGGCGCCCTGGGCAATGGCCTCGAAGCGGTCGAAGTTGGAATCGAACAGAGTGCGGGCGAAGTCCCAGGGCGGCGCGCTCCGCCAGCAGGCCTTGGTGTCCGCCTCCCAGCCGCCGATGGCAAACGCGTTCACGTCCGGCTTCAGGTAGAAGTTCTTGTCCGGGTCCCTGAGAGTGGTGAGGCCCGGCGGCAGCTCGAGCTTGCGCTCGGTCACGAGGTACTGGTGCTCGACCACGCCGGCCGCCAGCCGGACGCCCGCCATAAGGCCGACGCGGCGCGCCCAGAGGCCGGCGCAATTGACAACGGTTTCGCAGGCGACGGTGCCGTGGTCGGTGACAACAGCCGTCACCCGGCCGTTTTCCACCACCAGATCGGTGACCCTCACGCCCTCGCGGATCCTCGCGCCGTTCTGCCGCGCGCCCTTGGCGTAGGCCTGGGTGAGGGCATAGGGATCGACGTAGCCGTCGGCCGGCATGTAGGCGGCGCCCACCACCCCCTCGATGTTCATGTCGGGGAACAGGTCGCGCGCCTCTTCGGGGGAGAGGGCATGGGCCTCGAAGTCGAAACCGCGGGCCTGGGTGAGCGCCCGCTTGATCTCGCTCCAGCGCGCCTCGGAAGAGGCCAGACGCAGCGAGCCGACCTTGCGCCAGTCGATCTCCTGGCCGGTTTCCTCGGCGAGGCGGTCGAACACGGCGACCGAGTTCTGCATCAGCCGGGTCAGGTTGCGCTTGGAGCGCAGTTGGCCGACCAGCCCGGCCGCATGCCAGGTGCAGCCGTGGGTGAGCTGATCCTTCTCCAGCAGCACCACGTCGCGTGCGCCGGCCCGGGCCAGATGATAGGCCACCGAGGCGCCGATCGCACCGCCGCCGATCACCAGAATGTCGGCGTGGGAGTCAGCCATAGCTCGCCGCCGCGCCGATCGGCGGAGTGCAGTCCACCATTACGTCTTCGCTCCCCCTTTACGCGGCACAATTGGAATGCGCCTTTTCTTTCGAGACAGGCCCTGGCTTGGTCCGTTTACAATAGCGGCGATCCGGCCGATCGTGCCAAGAGAAAACCAACAGGGCGGGCGAGAACAAGCCGGAGGGATAGCCGAATGGCGAGGATCATCACCGTCGGCGCGGCGCGGCCCATTCGCCCGCGAGGACTCTCGCGCGCGGGCGTTTATGCGGCTTGACGCTTAGATCAAACCTGGCTCGAAGGTCAAACCCAGCTCGGCCTTCTTGCGCTTACTCCAGGCTTGGGTGATGCGGTCGGCGATCATCGCGAGCAGCGCCATGGAGAGGCCGGCGACGAAGCCCTTGCCCACATCGCCCGCCCCCAGCGCGATGTAGACGCTCTGGCCGAGCCCCTTGGTGCCGACCAAGGCGGCGATCACCAGCATGGCCAGCCCAAAACAGATGGTCTGGTTGAGGCCGAGCATGATCTCCGGCAGCGCCAATGGCAACTGGACCTGAAACAGGATCTGCCGGCTGGTGCAGCCCTGGGCCGTGGCGGCCTCGATTATATCGGGGCGGACGTTGCGGATGCCGTGCTCGGTGTAGCGGATCGACGGCACGATGGCGTAGAGCATGATGGCGAGCAGCGCCGAGAACTCGCCGACCTGGAAGAACATCAGCACCGGGATCAGGAAAACGAACAGCGGCATGGTCTGAAGCGTGTCG
>Ga0255057_10002270_pt1 | contig 10456 bp, 9 predicted proteins | sample Cases_109_6_MG_FD_189022 | JGI IMG/M metagenome (GOLD analysis project Ga0255057, IMG submission 189022) | Seawater microbial communities from Amundsen Gulf, Northwest Territories, Canada - Cases_109_6 | ecosystem: Environmental > Aquatic > Marine > Gulf | place: Canada: Northwest Territories... | reverse complement strand
GCGGTGGCGGTGGCGGGCGGACGATCGAGCGCCGTTCGCCGAGATGAATGCCGACCCCGAGGTGATGCAGCACTTCGAGGCGCCGTTGACCCGTGAGGAGTCGGATCGATTTGCCGATCACATCGAAGAACGCCTCACCGCCAACGGATACGGGTTATGGGCCGCCGAGCGCCTCGACACCAACGAGTTCATCGGATTCGTCGGCCTCGCTCCTGTGCCCTTCGAGGCGCACTTCACCCCGGCCGTCGAGGTCGGCTGGCGACTGGCTCGACCGCATTGGGGGCTCGGCTACGCATCGGAGGGTGGGGCCGCCGCGGTCGAGTTTGGCCTCGATCGGGCAGGGCTCGATGAGATCGTGTCATTCGCCGTACATGCCAACGCCCGTTCGATTGCCGTAATGGAGCGGATCGGCATGACCCATGATCCCATCGACGACTTCGATCACCCGCGGTTCCCCGAGGGCCACCGGCTGTGCCGCCACGTGTTGTATCGAATCGGTGGGACCGGCACCTTCTAGGAGGCTGTTGAACAATCCACAAGCGGGCAGTTGCACCCGGGAGACTCCGGGTCAGCCCACCACCAGGCCCTGCGGCTGCCCGTGGCACTCGTCATTGTTCAACGCCTCCCTAGCCTGCACCGGTATGCGAACCCGTCCCGCACCCGGCTCGACCATCGTCATCAAGGTGGGCTCTTCCAGCCTGGCCGGCGCCGGGGGCGGGCTGGACGAGGCAGCCGTGGACCGGGTGGTATCCCAGGTGGAGGGGGTTTGGGGCAAGGGCCACCCGACGGTCCTCGTCACTTCGGGGGCTGTGGCCGCCGGGCTGCCGGTCATGGGCGCCGAACGGCCCGGGGACCTTGCCGGGCTCCAGGTGGCGGCCGCGGTCGGCCAGGGACGGCTCATGGAACGCTACGCCACCCAGTTCGGAGCGCGGGACAGGGTGGTGGGCCAGGTGCTGTTGACTCGCGATGTGCTTGCCCGACGGGAGCAGTACCTGCACGCCCGCGAGGCCCTGCAGCGAATGCTCGGCCTCGGCATCGTGCCCATCGTCAACGAGAACGACACGGTGGTGGTCGACGAGCTCAAGCTCGGTGACAACGATCGGCTCGCCGCAATTGTCGCCCACCTGGTTTCCGCTGCCATGTTGATCATCCTCACCGACACCGCCGGGCTGTATTCGGATGACCCCGACCTCAGCGACGACGCCGAGCTGCTCACCGCGGTCCGCCACACCGACGAGATCCTGGATCAGCTGTTGCGCGGTTCGGGATCGGGCGCCCTGGGTTCGGGCGGAGTCGCAACCAAGATCAGTGCAGCTCGGATGGCCGCCTGGTCGGGTATCCCAACCGTGATCGCCGCTGCCTTCGACGAAACCGCAGCGGTCGGAGCCGTCTCCGGGGAGAACGTCGGAACCTGGATCGAGCCTCATGACTCGAAGCTCACCGCCAAGAAGCTCTGGATCGCGTTCGGTCTTCCCGCCGCCGGCCGCCTCATCGTCGATGCCGGAGCAATAGCGGCGCTCAAGGAGCACGGAGGCTCGCTGCTGCCCGCCGGGGTCACCGGGGTGGAGGGCGAGTTCGCCGCCGGATCTGCCGTCGAGGTCGTGGCCGCAGACGGGTCCCTCCTTGGCAAGGGGCTGGCCGGATTGTCGGCAACCGAGCTGCGGGCTGCGCTTGGCAGACACAGCTCGCAGGCCGGAGGAGAGGCCATCCATCGAGACGACCTGGTGGTGCTGGTGTAGCGAGATTGTTTGGCTGAGCGGCTCTCGCCCCGATACCGTTCGGTCATGGAACCACTCGACGAGCTCACCCCGGGAATGCCAATCGTCTACGGCGGGGACCGGGTGACCCATGTCGCTGAGGCGCTGGCGGCCGCCTTCGCCCCCGGCGACAAGCTCATCGTTGTCCAATCCAGCGGCGACCTCCTCCACATCGAGCGCGCCACGTGGGATATCGCACGCCGGGCCGTGGACGGAGCGACCGCCGCCTTCGAGCAGATGGGCGAAGTCAGCGACGACCAGATCTCCCGGTTCTACGAGGCGTTCGCCGCCCGCCTCGAAGACGATGCCGCCTTCGCTCCCATCGCCGAGGCCAACGCTGCCGACGTAACAAGCTCGCGGGCCGCCGGTCGATCGACCACCCGCCTGGTGCTCTCCGAAGAGATGCGCTCGGGAATGATCGACGGGTTGCGCACCTGGTCGAAGGCCGCAAGCGGCCGGGGGCAGGTTGTCGAAACGGTGTCGCATCAGGGATGGCGTGTCGAGCTGGTTCGAGCCGGGCTGGGGGTGGTGGGCTTCGTGTTCGAAGGCCGCCCCAACGTCTTCGCCGATGCCACCGGCGTCCTCCGCTCCGGCAACACCGTGGTGTTCCGCATCGGCTCGGCTGCACTGGGAACCGCCAGGGCCATAGTCACCGCCGCGCTCGACCCTGCCCTGGCCGAGGCGGGTCTGCACCCGGGCTCGGTGTCGTTGGTCGACAGCCCCGCTCGAGCCGCGGGGTGGGCACTATTCGCCGACACCCGACTCGCCCTTGCGGTAGCCCGGGGATCGGGGAACGCCGTGGCGCAACTCGGCGCCGTCGCCCGACAGTCGGGCATTCCGGTGAGCCTGCACGGGACTGGAGGTGCCTGGATCGTGGCCTCAGAGCATGCCGACGCCGACGCCTTCGGGTTCGCCGTGTTCCATTCGCTCGACCGCAAGGTGTGCAACACCCTCAACACCTGTTGCATCGCCGAGTCGCGCCCCGATCTGGTCCCCGTCTTTCTGGACGCACTGGATCGCGCCGCACAGCGCCGCGGGGCCCCTGCCAAGCTCCATGTGGCTCGGGGCGACGAGGCCCGCATCCCCCCAGAGTGGTTCGAGCCGGCACCGATCGCCCGCTCCGGGGGCATCGTTACCGAGCCCAGGACCGAGATCCTCGACGGCGACCTCCTCGGCGAGGAATGGGAGTGGGAGGACAGCCCGGAGGTAACGCTCAAGATCGTCCCCGACGTGGCCACCGCGGTCGAGCTGTTCAACAGCCAGAGCCCGCGCTTCGTAGCCAGCCTGGTCTCGTCCGACCTCGCCGAGCATGACCGCTTCTGGGATACGATCGACGCCCCATTCGTCGGCAACGGCTTCACCCGATGGGTGGACGGTCAATACGCTCTCGGCCGCCCCGAGCTTGGCTTGTCCAACTGGCAATTCGGCCGACTGTTCGCTCGGGGCGGTGTCCTATCCGGCGACTCGATGTTCTCGATCCGAACCCGATCCGTCCAGGAGGACCCCGACATCGGTCGCTAGGAGGGTGCTGAGCAATCCTCCAGCGGGCTGTCGCGGTCAGGAGAAACCGAGCCACTGCAACACTCGAGCGAGCGGCGGCCCTGAACAGTCGTCATGGTTCGGCACCCTCCCAGGTCGACCCGCCGCCAGCGGGGATGGACCGGTCACTCGGGACCGCGGCTCGTCCCGGTGAACAGCGCAACCCGGTAGCTGAACTCGAGCGGCGGTGCCGGCCCGTCCAGGTCGAAGTAGAAGTCGAGAAGTCGCCAGGCATCGGTCGCGGTCTCGAAGGCGAAGACGGTGTCGACGATCTCGACCCCGAAGCCCTGGTTCCTCCAGAACCGAGGATCTGCCGAGATATCACGCGGCGCCAGCGCGGTGAATTCGTCGTCCCCGGCATTGTCGGCAATGACGATGGTGCCGCCCGGCTTCACCGCCCGGTGCAGCTCTGCGATTCCCGGGGTCGGGTCGAGGGGTCCTCTCGAGAAGAAGTAGGCCCAGGTGGCATAGGCGCCATCGAGTGACCCCGTGGCGAATGGCAGCGCCTCGGCATCGGCCTGCACCCAGGTCAGGTGCCGGTCCTGGTCGATCATCCCTCTGGCCGGCTCCACCGCAACAATCCGTCGCTGCGGGCTTTGCAGCCGCTCTGCGGTGAACCCATCGCCCGCTCCAATATCGGCGATGGTGCCCGCAGGCAGCAAGCGGTCGAGGCGGTGGATGACCCGGCCGGGGCGGTCCATGGCGGCGCGCTCGATGGCGAACAGGTCGGGAAGATCGACCCCGTAGAAGGGGATGATCGACACGGTCAGTCCCCGGGGTCGGGCGGTTTGCGCAGGGCCTTGGTCTGTGAGCGCGCCCGTTTGGCGTCGAGCCTGCGCTGTCTTACCCGGCGGCTCGGTTTGGTCGGCCTGCGCCGGGGCGCCTCCGGAGCCAGGGCAGCCTGGAGGCGATCGCGGAGTCGCCGCTTCGCAATCTGCCGGTTTCGCCATTGTGACCGCGAGTCGTCGACGGTCACCGAGAGCACCGGGTCGGCGAGGCGGTCGAGCAGACGGCGTCTCGTCTCTTCGTCGACAGCCCGGGATGTAGCGACATCGAAGCGGAGCACCACCTTGGATGAGGATCGATTGGCGTGCTGGCCCCCTGGTCCACCGCTGGGGAGGAAGGTCCAATCCAGCTCGTCGGCCGGGATGCTGAGGTCATCGGTGACCCGCAGATCGTCCATAGAGCCCAAGTATCAAGTATCAGGTATCAAGTACCAAGTAAGGACCGCTCTTGATACTCGGTACTGCCATTTGACAGGGTCGTACAATGGTCGGTTCATGCGCGCCCACGACGAGTCCGTCCTCAGCGAAGTTCTGCCGCCAGAAGAGCGGGTCATCGAGGCCGTCGTGGCGCGATATCAACGGGTGGCCCCCGCCGTCACCCGGTTTGCCAGATCGATAGCCGGAAACGACGAGCTGCGGGTTCGGCTCGGCTCCCAGGCCTCGGCGTCACCAGAGGAGATCGTGATCGACCCGGGAGTCTTCCAGGCCGCCTACGCCAGATCGGCTCCGGTCACCCCGACCGAGGTTGCCCTGACCTCGGCGCTCCACGAGGCGATCCACCTCATCGCCACCGATTTCGACGAGGAACGCCTCATCCCCGACTCGTGGATGGCGCACCGCCAGTCACTCGAAGAGGGGCCGGTCGAAGCGCCGCCGCTCGCCGAGCTCACCACCTATGAGTGGACAGAGGCCGACCCGGCGGAGGCCAGTGATGACCCGGAGGTCTATCGCTACGACGATGTGCCAAGACCAGGGGCGGTGTCGCTGCTCGATGCGCTCGAGACCGTGGCCGGTCCTGCGGCAGTGGCAATGTTCCTGGCGATCGAAGACGCTCGGCAGGAGCGAAAGCACATTGCTCCGTTTCCCGGCGCTAGATCGGTGCTCTCCGATCTGTATCGGGCGGCGATGCCGGGGGGGCTGGCCAATGCCAGACCGCTCGGTCAGTTTGCTCTGGCCACGTTCATGATCGTCGGCGACTACATGGATCGAGACACCCTCCAGAAGCGGGTGGAACCGCACGTCGCCCTCGCCATCGATGACGCCATGGCGTTCCTCGGGCCGGTCCCCGACCTCGAGGATCCGTGGACGGTGGGAGGCGTCGCCCTCCAGCTGATCGAAGTTGCTCGCATGCACGGAATCCTCACCGAGGGCGTTGCGGCCGACTCCCCCGTCGGGCGCAACGCCGGGCGCGAGGCCGATCAGGCGGCGATCGCCGAAGGCGTCGATGCCGTCCGCGTCATCACTCCCCCGCTTCTCGACAAAGACTCATACGAGCAGACCCGCCAGGCGTCACAGTCGGTCTCGGCAGAGCATGGGAGGCACGGTGACGCCGACGAGGCGGGCGACCCGGCAACCGACCAGCTGATGCGGGTGGCTACGAGCCCGACCGTCTTCCTCCCAACCGGTGAGGGCGGCAAGCTGCTGGTGACCGACTTCCCGACAAACTTCCGACGGTTCGCCCCGCAGGGTCGCGACATGCTCATCGCCGCCGCCGATGATTGGGGCGTCGCCCAGCGCCGTGTCTCCGGCGAGCTGTATCCCCTGTTCGCCGCTAATCAGCGACGCGGTTTGCGCAGCGGATTCGACGCCGGCGACCTCTCTCCATACACGCCGCTGCTGCTCGGTGCCGGGCTGTACGAGCGGATGTTCGAGCGCAGGGACCTGCCAAATCGGCGCTCCTACGGGATAAGCCTCCTCGTCGACGGGTCGGCATCGATGCTGCAGCCTCGCCACCTGTGGGGCAGCCGCAAGAAGCCGTGGGCGCTGGCTGCTGCGACCCTTGGCGCCTGGACGCTCGCCCGCCTTGCCGATGAGCTTCAGATCGAATTCGAGGTGGCCATCTTCAACCGTGGCTTCGTTGCCGCCCCGAACGACACCGAGAAGTCCTATATCGAGCGTCGCGCCCTCGCCACCGGGGCGCTGCGCCGCACCCAGGGCGGCTCTGCCGAACGGCTCACCCGCACCGTGAACCACTATCTGGTGAAGCGGTTCAGCGACCGCTGGCGTGTCGCCGAGGAAGCGCTTGCCGGGCTGTTCTGGATGGCGGCGTCGCCGCAGGACGCGGTTCGCGAGGCGAGACGCGACATGTCGATGGCTCCTCCCGTTGCCATGTTCGAGAAGGCATCGAATGTCGACGAATTCAACCTCGCCCACGCCGCCGAACGGCTGTCGGCCCGGAACGTCTCGCACCGCATCGTTGTGGTTCTCGCCGATGGCATGACCAGAGGCTCCGTGCAGTCGCTGGCCGAAACTGCTGCATCGATCGACCGGGGGGGCACCACCGTGCTCGGCATCGGCATCGGCGACGACACCGTTCAGGCGGCATACGCAAGGAATGCAGTTGTCGAGCAACCCGATGCCCTTGCCACCGCCATGGTGGATGGGGTGCGATCCGCCCTGTTCCGATCCATCAGACAGGGCGGCGGGGGGACGTGGTGGACCCAGGGCACCGAGCCGATCACCGACGAGATACTGCAACCTGCAAGCTGAGGAGGGCCATGGCCGATACCGTGACATTCGAAGACCCGACGGGAATGGGAAAGCCGATCGAGCTCGACCTGGCCACCATCCCAAAGGATGTCAGTGACGCCAAGCTCCGCAAGGAGCACATTCCCGAGCCCGATCCGTTCTACGTCGACCTTGGCATGCTGTATCGCCTCGCCATGCTCGAACAGACGCGAACGCGACGGTTCAAGGGAATCCCGCTCCACCTCGCCCTTCGCGGCCACATGGGCACCGGCAAGGATCATGATCTCGAGCAGTTCGCCGCCTTGATGCGGCTGCCGTACTACCGCATTCCCCTCACCGGAGAGGTACGTGACATCACGCTGATCGGCTCGGTGAAGCTGCACGGCGACGGCAAGGGTGGGACCGAGAGCAGGTGGGAGGATGGCGACATCACCAGGGCGATTCGCGGGCCGGCCCTGGTAAACCTCTCCGAGCTCAATGCGGCAGGGGCAGAGACGTTGTTCGCGCTTCACGGCCTACTCGACCGGCACCAGGCCCTCGAGTTGCCGACGGGCGAGATGGTGCGGCTCCGCGATGATGTGCGGATCTTCGGAACCCTCAACCCGACCGACCTCAGGGACTATGCGGGTACCCAGACCCTGAATAAGGCTTTTGCCGATCGCTGGATCATCTGGGAGAAGCTCTTTCCCAACGAGGAGCAGCTGGCGGCGATGCTGATACGACGCCATCCCGACATGCGCAAGGAGCTCTTCGAGCTGATCCCGAAGCTTGCCGTCGAGATCAACGAGTCCTTCGTGGCGGGTGATGCCAGCACCCGCGTGGAGACGCCGATGAGCCTGCGCACGGTCCTCGACCGCCTCCCCGCCGGGCTCGACATGTATGCGGAGTCAGAGGATCCACTGCGGAGCGCCTGGGACGAGATGGTGCTCCCCCATATCGATCCGTACGACCGCGACCACTACGACACGGTCTGGGCCGCGGTCGTGCGCACCGGCCCGGCCGGCCTCCCGTTCCCGGGCTGAGGGGGAGAGCAATGCCATCGTTGGCTCACCAGTCACCGCCGTCTCACTCGAGGTGGTGCATTGCTTCCCGCTCCTGCTGCTTCGTAGCGGGCACAGCGGATATGCTGCGGCCCCTCAATGACAACAGTCCAACCCGCCATCCGATGAGCCTCTAATGCCATCGTTCGATGTTGTCTCCCAGGTCGACATGCAGGAAGTCCGCAACGCGATCGACCAGTCCATGCGCGAGATCTCCAACCGCTACGACTTCAAGGGAACCGATACCAAGGTCTCCCTCACCGATGAGGGGATCAGGGTGGAATCGGCGTCCGATCATCGAGTCGACGCTGCGGTCGACGTGTTGAAGACGCGGCTGGTGAGGAGAAATGTGTCCCTGAAGTCGCTCGGTGGGGGTGAGATAAAGCCGGCGGCGGGCGGGCGATCCCGCGCCGAGTTCACCCTCAACCAGGGCATCTCCCAAGACGCAGCGAAGGAGCTCTCCAAGCACATCAGGGACATGGACGTCAAGGTGCAGGTCCAGGTACAGGGGGACCAGCTGCGGGTGCAGGCCAAGAAGCGCGATGACCTTCAGGCAGTCATCTCCGAGCTCAGAGGCCTCGACTACCGCCTTCCGCTCCAATACGTCAACCGGCGCGACTAATGGCTGCGCCGGTGAGGTGTAGGTTGACCCAATGAAGTCGTACAACATCGGTGACCCGGTTGTCGACGAGCACATCACCGCCCTCGTCGCCGAGGTAGGCGCAGCGTCCCCCGACAACGAGTACGACCCCGAGCTGATCCGCGAGCTGATCGTCACCTCTCTCAAGCTCGTCCGCGACGACGCCGGCCGCGGGGATGTCAAGCTGATGAACAGCGCCCTCAAAGAGATGCGCTACTCGTTTGCCATCTTCCAGCAGTATCGAGATGTCAATAAAGTGACCATGTACGGATCGGCCCGCACCGCACCCACCGACCCGAACTATCTCGCCGCAGAGCAGTTTGCGTCGAGCATGGTCGACCAGCACCATTGGATGGTCGTCACCGGCGCCGGACCCGGGATCATGGAGGCGGGCAATCTGGGGGCAGGGAGTGATGACTCTTTCGGAGTGAACATCCGCCTTCCCTTCGAGGCCGATGCCAACCCCTACGTCCATGAGAGCCGGTTGATCAACTACAAGTACTTCTTCACCCGCAAGCTGATGTTCGTCAAGGAGTCCGACGCCTTCGTGCTGTTCCCCGGCGGGTTCGGTACCCAGGACGAGACCTTCGAGCTTCTCACCTTGATCCAGACCGGCAAGTCCGACCTGCACCCGATCGCAATGCTCGAAGCACCGGGCACCGGCTACTGGGGTGACTGGCAGGAGTTCGTGGACACGCTGGTTGAGCAGGAGATGATCTCGCCCGACGATCTCCACCTCTATGTGATCACCGACGACGTCGACGCCGCCGTCGACGAGATCGTCAACTTCTACGCCTGCTACCACTCGCAACGGTTTGTCGAGGGAGACCTGATCCTCCGGCTGGCTCAGGAGCCGTCGGACGGGCTGGTTGCCGAGCTGAACGAGGACTTCTCCGACATCATCACCCATGGGGAGATCCGCATGATCACGGCAACACCGGCCGAGGTCGCCACCGATGACAACGTCGACCTCTACCGACTGCGAATGAGCTTCGATCGCCGCCACTTTGGAAGGCTGCGCCAGCTCATCGACCGCCTCAACGCCGAGGCGGTCGCCAAACAGCACCGGGTCAGTCAGTAGCCAAACACCGGTAGAATCACCCTGATGCGGGAGATTCTTTCTGATCTGGTAGCCGAAGAACAGCACCTCGACCAGTTTCTTCAGGGTTTGAACGACCGCGAGTGGAAGAGGGCCACTCCGGCCGCTGGCTGGACGATTCAAGATCAGGTCAGCCACCTCGCCCATGTCGAGAGCCTCGCCGCCGAGGTTCTCGAGCAGGGGAAGAAGCGCATCGTTGCCGAGAAGGTGACCGATATCGACGAGTGGACCGCCGTTGGGGTCGCCATCGGCCGCCCCCAACGCCACCAAGAGGTGATCGAGTGGTGGCGCCACGGGCGAGCGGATGTTGTCGACGCCTTGTCGCGCATGTCTGCCGCAGAACGGGTGCCGTGGCTGTACGGCGACATGAGCGCCAGAAGCTTTGCCACGATGCGCCTCATGGAGACGTGGGCCCACGGCCTCGATATCAAGATGGCGATCCTCGGCCGGATCCTGCCCATCCCCGAGGATGAGCTGGAAGAGGAGGAAGAGGACCCACTCGCAGATACATCCCGTCTCCGCCACATCGCGGCGTTCGGCCAGAAGAGCCTCGTCTTCTCGTACAAGCAGGTTGACGAGACCTATCCGAAACAGGGTGTCAGAGTCGAGGTCATGGGGCCCAGGTATCAGGCCTGGCGATTCGGCCCTGAGGACACCGATCAGGTGATCCGCGGCATGGCAGGCGACTGGTGCCGTGTAGTGGTCCAGCGCCAGGACCCCGACGATACCGGGCTCAAGGCCGTCGGCGAGCACGCCGAACGAGCGCTCGAGATCGCCAGGGCGTACTGAGCGGGTGACCCCGCACCGCCTCATCGGGATGGTCCACCTCGGGCCGCTTCCTGGTTCCCCTCATTACAGCGGTGATCTCCCGGCCGTTATCGATGCCGCCGTGGTCGACGCCACCACGC
>Ga0255057_10002268_pt1 | contig 10457 bp, 9 predicted proteins | sample Cases_109_6_MG_FD_189022 | JGI IMG/M metagenome (GOLD analysis project Ga0255057, IMG submission 189022) | Seawater microbial communities from Amundsen Gulf, Northwest Territories, Canada - Cases_109_6 | ecosystem: Environmental > Aquatic > Marine > Gulf | place: Canada: Northwest Territories... | reverse complement strand
CAGGAGTGTCTGTCGATCGGGCGCCGTGCGGTCGAGAATCCGTCTGACGGCCGGGAGGAACCCCATGTCCGCCATCCGGTCGGCCTCGTCGATTACGACGAAGTCGGCTTGGCCAAGGTTCACCGAGCGTTGCTCGATGAGATCTTCGAGGCGTCCGGGCGTGGCTACCAGCACGTCCACACCGTTGCGTAGTGCGTTCTTCTGGGGGCCGTATCCGACACCGCCGTAGACGGCAGCAACGCGGCGACCGACCACTTTGGCGAGAGGTGCCAGATCCTGTTTGATCTGTTCGGCCAGCTCTCTGGTGGGAGCCAGGATCAGGGCTCGGGGCCGGTTCTTGCTGGCTTTCTTGACTCGGGTGAGAAGCGGAAGCCCGAACGCCAGGGTCTTGCCCGATCCGGTAGGCGCCTTGCCGGAGACGTCTCTCCCGGCGAGAGCATCCGGAATGGTGGCCTCCTGGACGGGGAAGGGCTCGACGATGTCGCCTTTGGCGAGCATACGGACGAGCGGGTCGGGTAGCCCGAGATGGGCGAACGTGGTCGTCATGATTTCTCCTACCCCGGTCTTGGGGTGTTGCTGGATTTGCCGGTCTCGCTCGACCGCGCCGCATCAGGGCTTACGGAGTCGAGGGTCGGCAGAAGAGGCGGTCCAGCCGGGTGAGAGGTATGCCGTTCAACCACCGGGGAAGCGACTTTTCGCTGGCCTCCACCCGGTGCGGCCGACGGGACGTTAACAGGGATTTCGCGATGAGCAAGCCTCTGTGGCCTGCGCCCAATCCGAACCTTGGCCTATCAGCCGAGCCGGTCGGGGAATCAGGCCATTGAGGCTGGTGATTCTCGTCATATCTGGGCGATACATTCAGTAGATGAAAACTATGCGAGCCGAGCACGCCGGGAGATGGGATGAGAGTCCTGTCGTCGAATATCTGCGGGGGTGTCGCGAGGTCACGATGCTCACCAACGGATAGTGTCGCCTCGACCTAGAGAGGACCTATGCAGACCAAGCGGATCTAGCACGGGTGGACGACCCTGGAGAATGCCGAGGCCTACGAAGCTCTGTTGCGTAGGGAGGTGTTCCCTTCCATAGAGGCAAAAGGCATTCCCGGATATCGCAGTATCGAACTGCTACGTCGCGATCAAGGTGATGAAGTCGAGTTCATGACGATCATGACGTTCGACTCGATTCAGAGCGTGATCGATTTTCAGGGAGATGACTATCAACGCTCTTACGTGCCAGATGCGGCACGGGCGGTCCTGAGTCGTTGGGACCGGACCGCGGCGCATTTCGATTTGAAGGAGATGAGATCGTACGAATGAGGCCTTGGGTGCCCGCTTGATCCTCTGGTGAGATTTACGAGCAGTGGGGGATGCCAGAGTTAGGCGCTCTGCCTCACCTCGACCGGAGGTGCCGGTCGAGATCCCTGGATGAGTTCAACGATGCTGGCCGCCAAGACCCAGACGGTGAACACGAAGACGCCTATCAGGGAGCCGAGAGCATGTGGCGAGGGCGCAGCTCGGGTATCAGCGGTTGCAGGCGGCTTGGGTCAACAGCCATTCGACCGCTGCGTTCTCAGCTGTTGAGAAGTCTGCTGTTGGCTCGTCGGGCTCTACTGATATCCCCTGACCGTATTGGAGCCCGAGGCGGTCTGTGAAGTTCGACATTGTCAGAGCGATGAGCGCTCCGTCCGACAATTCCACGGGTTCGTTGGAGGTGGTGAGGCCTGCGGTGGGCTGACCAAAGAAGCGGACTCCTTCTTGGCCGTGGAATGCGACCGCCACCGCCTCTCCGGACGATCCAGTAAACGAGCTGATCAGCACTGCGATGGGTCGCCCGAGATGGGTTGGAGCCTCTAAGGAATTGTCGACCATTGCCGCCCCATTCCAGAGAGCAACACTCCCCCTTATTTCCCAAGGCTCCACCGATCCGGTCGGGAGGGTGAAGAAACCCACCTCACCCTCCTCGAGAAGTGGTGCGAGGCCGGCGAGCATCGGCCACATATTGCCTCCGCCGTTGGACCGCAGGTCAACCAACCAGCCGCAGACTTCGCGGTCTGTTGCCTTGACTCGGCCGGCCAGATCAGCAGCGTAAAGGTCGGCATCGTCGCCGATATCTCCCAGATATCGACCGATCGAGACATACCCAAGGCGATCTGGTCGGGCCTCAATGGTGGGGGTGACGAACACTGCATCGCCGGTGCTGAATGATTCAGCTTCCACGGGGGTGAAGAACACGCTGTGAGTCCTCGAGGAGGCTCAAAGCCAGACGAATAGCTGGATAAGTGTTTGCCGGCGATTGGGCGCCTGACGCCGCACGAAGCGCCGCAGTCTGCAGGAAGTCCCAGTCAACAGAGTCGCGGTTGATGGAATACTGTCGCATCAGCGCGATCGTTTCCGTTAAATAGGCGTCCGCGGCTTCAGACAGCAGCGTCGGGTCCTCGACTGGCATGGGCACTGTAGTTGAACCAGGCGGCGGTGGGATCGATGTCGTAGTTGCTGTCGCCAGCGTGGTCTGGTCGGTGGAAACGGCGCTGCAGGCTGAAGCCAGCAAACCGAAACCAACCACCCACAGTCGGCGCCTCATTGGTGAACCCCTCTCGATGTAACCCCAGGTCAGTTGCGGGATCTGGTAACTACCCGATGCTCCAGGCCCCCGTGCCGCCAACCAAGACAAAGACGGTGAGGCCGAGAACAACGATGGGGACGATCGGGGCGTTGGGCTGAAGCGGAAACACGCTGGGGTCGTCCACCACGATGTGTACGTAGACCGCTCCGAGCATCATCAACAAAACCACGACCGCCGCCGGAAGTGCCCCGACTCCGAGGATCAGCAGGACTCCCACCGTGACTTCTACGACCGGAAGCAACCAGAAGGTGAGCTTGTAGAACGGCAAACGCGCCAGCCGGAGCTGTCCCGACCAGGCGGTACGCAGCATCGGCACCGTGAACTTCATGATCCCGGTCATCAGAATCAGAACACCGATAAAGATTCGGGTTACGCCTAGTGCTTCGTCCATCTCAGCTCCGATCCCGGCGACATTGGTTGGCGCCGGCAGGCGCCGGCAACGCTACCCGCCCGGTCCGTGCCGGGTGGGTTCGTCTGAGGCCTCTGCGAGCAGACGATATCTAGGGACGTAGCGGGACCGATGACACGATGATCTCGGCATCGGAGTAGCCGCTGCTGGACAGCAGCATTTCCAGCGATCTGACCGCAGTGTCGCTGTTGACTCTTGGGCCTTGCACGATCTGGCGGATGGGCAATCGCCCGTCGGGGTCGGTTCCCATCGCAAGAGAGATGTACGGCATCGCCACACCGTTGTCGGGTCGGAACTGGACCCCGGCCAGCTCACCCTGTGGGAGCACGTGCACGGCGCGCCACTCCTGTTCTTCGGCCCACGCCGGGTCCTTGAAACTGAATGCGAATCCAATCAGTTCCCCCATGGCGGAGAAGACCCGCGCCCGTGATTCGGTCAGATCCGATCCGGTGGGATCAACGGTGGCGAAAAGGCCGAGCATGGCGTCGGCCGCGCTTCGGAGGAAGCGGAGCTGGGTGACTTCGTCGTAGATCACACGGTTGAGAAATCGTTCGGGCTGGGGGTGGGTGGACGGCGTTCTGACAAGTCCTGCGGCTTCGAAGCCGATCGCATATCCACCGCCCGAAGATCCATAGCCCCGCCATTGGCTCAAGAGGTCACCGCTGGCAGTGAACGACACCGAGTAGAAGTCGGGATATCCGGCCCAATCGTCGGAAGTTGTTCGCTCGATCTCGTCGATGAGTGCCAATTGGGACGGCAGGGAGGCCCGTTCCCTCGCTTCGGCCAGCACATCACGCATCAGCTTCCAGGCGTGAGAAAGTTCCTTCGCATCGTTCATGAACCGCAAGTTCGTAGCCCAGAGAGATCGGGACGAGCAGATTCCGATGAGTCCCGATATGTCCGTGTAGTGGTAGAGGAGCTCGGGCATGTCCCCCTGGAGTTCATTCCAATCCGCCAACGCTTCAGAGACGCTGTCGGCGAGGGCAAACTCCAGGGGATCTCCCGCGCCGTGTTCCCGAGGCATGCCGGAGAGGCTACCGGGTCGGCTCGATCCTTTTAGAAGATGTCTTCTTTGATCGGCACAGTCACAGAGTCCGGAAGCATTCCGGTGCGACCCTGCTGCGCACCGGGTGACGTCACCACCGTGTTCTCACCACGTGTCGCAGCGTACGGCGTCCTCCCGTTTCGGTCGATCGAGAGATGATGAGCGTCGATCTGGTGCCGGGTGGCCGACCGCGACGATGCCGACCACTTTCACAACATCGGGGATGCCGAGGATTGGGCGCACGTCGTCGGCCCCATGCCCGCCGTGGAATCCCGCCGCCAATCCAGCGTCTACCGCGCTCAGCAGTATCGCCATGAGTGCGGCTCCGGCATCCACCCACCACCAGGGGACGGCGTCGAGGACCGCAGCGTCCTTGTCTGGCTCGGCGTATCGCTCTCGATAACGGTCCGGCTCGGCACACAAAACGATGTGTTGAGCCGCCATCGACAACCAGGGGTCGAAGCCCCGGTCGACATAGTGCTGCTCACCGCACGCAGCCGCCAAGCGGCGGACCTGGTCGCGATCGGTCACCGAAATGACCGTGATGCCCTGGGCGTTTCCGGCGGTAGGCGAATGGGCGATGACAGAGGCGATGCGCTCTGCGACTTCGGGGGCGATCGGCTCCCCGGTAAATCGCCGGACCATCCGGCGCCGACGGAGAGCGTCAACGAGTTCCACAGTGCTCCGGCCTGTTGCGTTGGTGATGTTCAGGGCGAGGCAGCGGGGTCTCTGGCAAGGACGCAGGACGAAGGCGCACTGGACCCGTGCGTTCGAGGACGAGGACGCAGCCAGAGGCGCTGCTGGACGTCCTGAACTCGGCGAATGCTGCTGGTCGGGGCACTACACGTCCTCTAGAGCGCTCCCGAGGGCGGTCAGCGCCTGCTTGGCATCGGCGAATAGCATCCGAGTGCCATCCCGGTAAAAGAGTGGATTGTCTATCCCGGCGAAACCCGGGCTGAGGCTTCGCTTGACCACGATCACCGTGGCAGCCTGATCGACCTCGAGGATCGGCATGCCGTAGATCGGGCTGCCCTCGTCGTCGCGGGCCGATGGATTCACGACGTCGTTGGCTCCGACAACCAGGACCACGTCGGTTCGAGGCAGCAGGTTGTTGGTCTGATCGAGGTCGAGCAATTGGTCGTACGGAACGTCGGCTTCAGCCAGCAGCACATTCATGTGTCCCGGCATGCGCCCGGCGACCGGGTGGATGCCGTAGGCGACCTTGACCCCACGCGCTTCGAGCAGACTGGCCACTTCTCGCACCGCGTGTTGGGCCTGAGCCACCGCCAGTCCGTATCCGGGCACGACGACGACTTGCGAGGCGTAGGCCAGAGCTATGGCGAGATCTTCCGGAGTCGTGGTGGTCACATCGCCGCCGGTCGTTGCCGACGACGAGGCTGGGGTCGCCCCGAATCCACTGAAAAGGACGTTGCTGAGAGTGCGGTTCATCGCCTCCGTCATCAGCTTGGTCAGGATCAGACCGGAGGCGCCGACGAGGGCTCCTCCGATGATCAGTGCCGAATTGGAGATCACGAAACCGGTTGCGGCGGCTGCCAAACCCGACAGCGAGTTGAGCAGAGCAATCACGACCGGCATGTCTGCTCCGCCGATCGGAATCACCGCCAGGACGCCGAGAACGAGAGCGACCGCACCGATCAGCCAGAACGCCAGAGGATCCTGGGTCGTCTGAGCGATCACTGCTGCGGCGATGATCCCGACTGCCAAGAGACCGTTGAAGAGTTTCTGGCCGGGATAGCTGATCGGCGAGCCTCCGATGAGGCCCTGCAGTTTGGCGTAGGCGACGAAGCTCCCGGTGAAGGTGATCGCTCCGATGAGAACCGAAAGGATGATCGTAAAGATCGTCTCCGTCGGCAGTTCTAGGCCGTCCGCCTTTACGAATTCGGCTCCGGCAACCAGCGCAGATGCGATGCCGCCGAAACCGTTGAAGGCGGCGACAAGCTGCGGCATCGATGTCATCTTCACTCGTAGCGCGGCAACCGCACCGAGGACGGCGCCGACCGCAAGGCCGGAGCCGAGGACCGCCCACGACACTTCGGCGTCGACGAGAGTCACGATGACGGCCAGCAGCATGCCGCCGGCGGCGATCGTATTGCCGGATCGCGCAGTTCGCGGCGATCCCAACCGTTTCAATCCGAGGATGAACGCCACCGCTGCCACCAGGTAGAGGAGAGCTCTGGTGTCGATGCTCACTTGGTGTCCTCAGTTCGTTTCGGCTTGCGGAACATGCCGAGCATGCGGTCGGTGACCAGAAAGCCACCGACGACGTTGATCGTGGCCGTGACAACTGCCACGAATGCGAGGACTGAACCGAGGGTGCCGCTACCGGCGCCGGTGGCGATGATCGCTCCCACGAGGGTGATGCCCGAGATCGCATTGGAACCCGACATGAGCGGTGTGTGCAGCGTTGGCGGCACCTTCGAGATGAGTTCCAACCCGACGAAGGCCGCCAGTACGAAGACGATGACCCCGATCACCACCGGGCTCAGAACATCGGGCATCAGTTGGTCCCTCCAAGGGCCTGGCGAACACGTTCCTGAGTGATCTGGCCGGACCGAACCACGCAGGTGTCCGTGGCGATCAGGTCGTCCGAGTTCTCATCGGCGCCGCCTTCACCGAAAAGGTGTTCGATGAGGGCGGTGACATTCCGGCTGTACATGTCGCTGGCGTCTGCCGGAGCACCGGAAGCGAGATCGAACGGACCGTGGATGTGGACCCCATCGGATTCGATTACTTCCCCGGCACGGGTGAGTTCGCAGTTTCCACCCGACGATGCGGCCAGATCTACGATGACCGCTCCCGACTTCATGGTTGCAACCATCTCGGCTGTGATGAGAATCGGAGCCTTGCGACCCGGCACCTGAGCGGTCGTGATGATGACGTCGGACTGGGTGACTGCGGAGGCCAGCGCCTTCTGCTGGGCCGCCTTCGTGGCCTCGTCGACTTCGGCCGCGTATCCACCGCTCGTCTCGGAATCCTCGATGACCGGTCCACCGACAAACGAGGCGCCGAGGCTCTCGACCTGCTCGCGAGCGGCCGGTCGAATGTCGTATCCCGATACCACTGCGCCCAGGCGCCGTGCGGTGGCGATAGCCTGCAGGCCGGCGACTCCGGCTCCGAGTACCAGCACCTTCGAGGGACGGATCGTTCCGGCGGCCGTCATCAGCATCGGAAAGAACCGTGGCGACTCGGAGGCGGCCAGCAAGACGGCCTCGTAGCCTGCCACGGTTGCCTGGCTGCTGAGGGCGTCCATGACCTGGGCCTGCGTGGTTCGGGGGACGAACTCCATCGCGTATGCACCGATCCCGGCGTCGGCAAATGCCTGCATCTCGTCGGCGGATCCCAACGGATCCATAAACCCCAGAGCTCGCTGGGCACCGGCGGCATCGGCGGCCTTGAGCGGCCCGACACCGACCAGCAGGTCACATTCGGTCGAGTGGTCGACGGTGGCGCCGGCTTTGAGATATTCCGCATCCGAAAACCCGGACTTGGAGCCGGCTCCAGGGGGGACCACGACCTCATGTTCGGAAGCGACCAGGGAAGCGACTGCCTTCGGTACTAGTGCGACTCGGCGTTCGCCGGGACGCGCTTCGAGATGGACTCTGATCTTCATCGGGGCAGTCAGGCTAACGACCTCACAGTCGACATGATCCGACCGGATGCCGCCGCGGTCTACTCGGGTCCGGTGGCCCAGTTGGTGACACCAGGACCGAGCAAATCCTGTGCGGCTTCCGGACCCCAGGACCCGGCAGGGTACGGGTGGGGTTCGCCGGGATTGTCGACGATTGGGGTATAGAGCCTCCAGGCTTCCTCGACCTCATCGGAACGAACGAACAGGGTCTGGTCGCCTTCGATGACGTCGGCGAGGAGCGTCTCGTACGCCTTGGGGATGTCACCGAATGCCTCGCTGTAGGAGAAATGCAACGGAATCGTTCGCAGCCGGCCCGACTCCCCGGGTTCTTTGACCTCGATTTCGAGTGAGAACCCCTCGTCGGGCTGCAACGTGAGGTAGAGCACGTCCGAGTGCGCGATGCAGTTGTCTGATCGACCGTGGAACAGACAGAGTGGCGGCCTGCGAAAGGTGACTGCGATCTGAGTGGTGCGCTCCTTCATGGCCTTTCCGGTCCGGAGGTAGAAGGGCACACCCTGCCAGCGCCAGCTGTCGAGTTCGAGACGAATCGCCGCAAAAGTAGATGTGCGCGAACCGCCCGCCACCCCCGTGGCATCGAGGTAGGCGGTTACGGGCTCATCATCAACCCGGCCTTCCTCATACTGTCCGAGCACTACCTGGGCGGGGTCGATCCGGCGGATCGACCGCAGCACCTTGACCTTCTCGTCGCGGACCGCATCGGCCTCGAACACCACCGGGGTCTCCATCGCCACCAAGGTCAAGATCTGAGTGAGGTGGCTTTGGATCATGTCCCGGACCACACCGGCGTTGTCGTAGTAGCCGGCCCGGTCGCCCACGCCGAGCGACTCGGCGACGGTGATCTCGACCCGATCGATGCGGTCGCGATTCCACGAGGCTTCGAATATTGGATTGGAGAATCGGAAGACCAACAGGTTCTGCACTGTCTCCTTACCCAGGTAGTGATCGATGCGAAAGACCTGTGACTCGTCGAAGTCGCGGTGGACGATCGAGTTCAACTCTCGCGCCGACTCGAGTTCTCTCCCGAACGGCTTCTCGATAACGAGCCTGGTCCAGCCGGGAGACTCTGCCAGGCCGGCCTCGCCGAGCCGTCGGATGGCTGCGGGAAAGATCCGCGGCGGCAAGGCGAGGTAGAAGACCCGGTTTCCACTCAGACCGTGCTGCTGTTCTACCTGTTCGATCCGCTGCGCCAGGTCGGAGTAGCCACCTTCGGTTGAGAGTTGCTGGTAGTGGAGTCGGTCATCGCACCACTTGTCGGACTCGGCCCCGGATACGCCGGCAGCGGCGAGATCGGAACGACAAGCAGTACGGAAGCCGGCATCGTCGAGGTCGCGGGTCGCCGCTCCCAAGACGATGATCTCGGCGTCGTGGTCGGCCGCCAGCGAGAAGATTGCCGGCAGTAGCTTGCGACTGAAGAGGTCTCCGGTGGCGCCGAGGACGACGAAGAGATGTGGACTGAGGCTCATGGGGTGTATGAACCCACGGAGACGCTCCCATTCTTCCCATTCCAAACGAGGCGTTCGGTCGGGTTCGGTACGAGCTTGGCACCGACGAGCCCGCTAACGATCGAGACCATCACGGGAGACTATCCGGTAGGGAGATCGGGGAGCGCCACCGAGAACAACCAAGCGTCAAACAGTTCGGCGAGATCCTGGCCCGACAGCTCCTCGGCCAGCTCGATGAACTCTGCGGTCGTCACGTTGCCGTCACCGAATCTCTCGAAGTAGGTGTGAAAGATCTCCCTGAGAACTTCATCGCCGACCTGAGCCCGGAGCGCGTGCAGCGTCATTCCGCCTCGCCAATAGACAGCCGGTCCGAAGAGTTGCGACTCCTGAGGGTCGGAGATGGCGAAGTGTGCGATTGATTGCAGCGCATCGTGCAGTCCCTCGATCTGGTTGTTCATCGCGTCGTCACCTCGTAGGTGTTCGGTCCACAGGAATTCCGCAAACGTCGCAAAGCCCTCGTTGAGCCAGATGTCCGGCCAGCTGGAGATGGTGACCGAGTCTCCCCACCATTGATGAGCAAGCTCGTGAACGACGATCTCGTCGAACAGTGCCCGACTCCCCATCAAGGAGAGCGTCTGGTTCTCCAGCGCGCCACCGAGTTCGTAGACGACGATGTGCCCGTAACGGTCGAACGGGTACGGCCCGAACCATTCAGCGAGAAACTCCATCGCCTCTGCGGTCACGTCAAAGGCCGAAGGCACCGCTCCATTGAAGGAAGTCGGAAGGTAGTCGCGGATGAGAATCCCTTCCGGCCCTTCCGACTCGAATCGCTCGTACTCGCCGATCACGATGGTGGCCAGATAGGTAGCCATGCGACTGTCCAAGTCCCATACGAACGTCTGCGAGCCGCCGTTGTCGATGGTCTCCACCAGTGCTCCGTTGGCAACGGCGGTAAGTGGCTTGGGCACCGTGATGTGGAAGGTGAATGTCGCCTTATCGGTTGGGTGATCGTTGGATGGGAACCAGGTCCTGGCCCCATCCGGCTCGCCCACCACGTAGATACCTTCGGGGGTCTGGAGCCAGCCGAACTGGACTCCGGCACTGATCAGACTGATCAGCTGGGGCCGTCCCGAGTAGGCGACGGTCACTGTGAACTCCTCGCCGCTGACGATGCCTCCTTCGGGGGCGATGCGAAGTTCCGGACCTTGGCGCACGTAGTAGGCATCGGAGCCGTCGACCGCCACCGAACTCACTTCGAGCCCAACCAAG